>PVMK01118193.1_pt1 | contig 64809 bp, 50 predicted proteins | sample 1853481 | NCBI WGS metagenome assembly PVMK01 (sample SAMN08533507, study PRJNA380276) | Marine sediment metagenome, whole genome shotgun sequencing project.
GGTTCCGGTTGTGGCTCAATAGGCTTCAAATCTTTACCTACAAAAGGTGCGTAATCTGCGCTATATTGAGTACTTCTAAATAAACCATATGCTGTGATTGAACCTCCTGGTTGGGGATTAGTGCCATCTGGTAATTTATAATTAAAATTGTAAGGGTTCCAATATTCCCATACTATATCATTATCTGGTGTAACTTCTATAAAACGTCCTTTTGCACCAGAAGTAATTAATGTATTTCCATTTTTTAATCTTTGGGCTCCTGAAATAAATGCTGAATATAAAGAATATTTATCAGGGGCTGTATAGGTCCAGACAGGTTCTGTAGATCCATAAGTCCCCCCTTCTGGAAGTTGATATGAACCATCTTCGTTTAAAAGCGTCGTCAATTCATATACAGCGCTGTAGTTTCCAATATCGCCAATAGAAACCTGTGGGTCGGGAGAACCAGACATAAGGGCAGCAAATACAGATGGTAATTTATTATTTGGGTCAATGATGTCATTGTTAAATACTATCAGGTTACCTTCACCAGGGTACCCAACAGGTACCCATTTAACATCATGCTGCCCAAAGAGTATTTGATCCTCCTTAGTGCCTCTTCCATAATTTCCAGGATTTCCCCATCGATAAAGTAAATCGCCGGCGCTACCTTTAGCCTCTTCAGTTGTGCTGTTGTGGTCTATGATAAATATTTCGTTAAGATGAGGAACACTTAATACAATTTGATCCAATTCAGGATTATAACCAATGGCATTTACATGCGATATGTCTGAAGCCTGGTTATCGACTGTTGCATTCGAAGTTGCAAATCCCATTTTCTTCATTCCTTCAATCTGCTCTGCTGTCATTGGTGGGGGTCCTTCGCCATGGGTATTGAGGTTTATTTTATTCGGATTATCTGCGACAACACCATAATTCTGTTTAGTGGAATCGATGTCCTGTATTAAATGATCCCACATATGCCATTCCCAAACAATTTCGCCCCCATTTGGTTTAGCTGGTTTAATTTCAATAATCTTGTCCGGCCAAACTCCGGCTTTGGCAATATTATGTGGATCAACTCCAGCAGAAATTGCCTCCTCAGGTGTCTTAACTTCGAATGCGAGTGCTAACATATTTCCGTTAGGCATGATTTCAATATCATGGTGGGTCAATTAATTTTCGTTGGCATATTCAAAATCCCAAACCATATTGCCATCCCAGTCGTATTCTCTAATTCTTCCTGCTTGTCCTTCAGCTGCATAGGTTGGGAAGTCATCATCTCTTTCTAATCTGATAAGATGCCCATTTTCTAGAAGATAACCGTGTAACAAGGAACTTAATTCTCCTGTCCATGAATGAACAATAACACCATCCATATTCATAAGATAAGATTGTGTACTATTCCCAGGCGAAAATAAAACATATCCCGGAGTGGCATGATCGGTTTTATGAATTAGTCCTCGTTTGGCGCTAATACCTGTAATGCTTCTGGTATCGTCATTTTTCCAAACACGAATTTCGGTTTTTTCGGCCAGTTGTTCAGGTTTATCCGTCTTACATGAATATGTTATTAATAAAAGGCCTGCAATGGTAAGAAAAATGTGTTTTTTCATTTTAGTATTCAATAAAGGTTATTAAAAAAATCGTATAACTTAATTTATACAGGTTAAGTGAATAATTTTTTTGGGGATAAAATGTATGACCTTGTTAGAATTTAAGAATCTAAAAATAAGAAAATTATTGTTGTTAAAATTCCTTTTATCTTAAAAACCACAAGTTTCCATCTATTCCTCAACCGGTTTAGGGGGAAGCTTGAACACTTCGGGTTGTGGATCTAAAGGCACCAATTCCCAATCCTTTAAACCAGGATGATCTTCCGGAATAAAAGTGGACCTAAAATTAGAGTAAGCCATTGGCATTGGTGAATGTGGATCACCGTTTGGATCATGAATATTTCCTCTAAAATGGTTTAAAAATTCCCATACAATCTCTCCTTCTGGTGTAACTTCAAAAAACCGTCCTTTTGGCCCTTCATTAATAAAGGTGTTGCCATTTTGCATACGATGTGCTCCGGAAATAAAACCCCCGTAAAAAGAAAGTGTATCCGGTGCAATATATTTCCAATCCGGTTCTTTAGGTGCAAAGCGATCGTTTTTCCCAAGGATATAATTACCTGCTTTATCCAAAATGGGCTTAATTTCGTAAACGGCCGAATAATCCAAACTATCCCTGCCCAAAGGAACATCATTATTAAATAAAATAATATTCCCGGCTCCGGGTTTCCCTTTTTCTACCCAACGCGCATCATGCTGGCCAAAGGATTGCTGGTCTGTAGAATCTCCCTGACGATAATTCTGTGGGTTACCCCATCTAAATAAAAAATCTCCACCTTTGCCCATTTTCCCTCCAGTATGAGTTACGGCCTCTTCAGTAGTAGTACTATGATCAATGATGAATATTTCACCTAGAACTGGTGAACTAATTACAATTTGATCTAATTCAGGATTATAATCTATCGCATTTACATGATAAAAATCAGAACCTCTATTGTCAATGGTTTGATTTCGCCAAATAAAGGCCGCATTGGAAGCACGTAAAACATCCAAACTATCTTGTGAAATTGGATCAGGTAATTTCCTTCCTTTATTAATATCGAGTAATTCGGGATGCGCTGTCACATCGCCGTAATTATCCATGTCCGGATTATGATCTTGAATTAAATGATCCCAATAATGCCATTCCCAAACTACCTTCCCATGTGTTTTATCAACTTGTTTAATCTCTACTATTTTATCTGGCCAAAGTCCAGCTTTGGGAATTTGTTCCGGATCTCTTCCAGCCCTCAATACATCTTCAGCCGACTTTGCTTCCCATGCTATAGCCAACACGTTACCATTAGGCATTACCGCAATATCATGATGCGCATGAAACTCTTCGTTAGCATACTCAAAATCCCATAATATTTTACTCTCCCAGCTTATTTTTTGCAGCCTTCCCATTTCACCACCACCTGCAAAAACAGGAAAATCTGGATCGGAAGCCATAAGTGTAATCGAGCCGTCATCATTTAAATAAGAGCTATCGGTTCGATAATTTCCTTTCCATTCATGTACAACTTCACCCTTACGGTTAATAAGATAAACAGAGGCAGAATTTGTAGGTGTAAACATTACATATCCCGGTGAAAGGCTATCTTTATTAATGGTCAAGCCTCGAGGAATATAGTGTCCAAACATATTTCGGTCCTCTTCGAGGGATTTTGACTCCATTGGTTTCTGTGGAGAGCAATTACAAAGAATAATTAATACAATAAAAGTGAAAATTAATGGTTGGAATTTTTTCATTCTTAATTTCTTATAGATGGTTAATTGTAAATTATAAGCTCTAAATATAAATAAAAGATTTTTCTTACAGCCTTGATTCTCAATCAAGTTATCTTTAATTCAAAATAATCTCTAAACTCCTGGATTCATTATAATATAAGTTCCATCTATTCCTCAACCGGTTTAGGCGGCAACTTAAATACTTCAGGTTGCGGATCTAAAGGAACCAATTCTTTATCTTTTAGAGCAGGATGATCTGCTGGTATAAAATTAGATCGGAAATTTGAGTATATCCAGCCATCCAATGGAATAGGATCGCCATTTGGTTTATGAATATTGCCTCGAAAATGATTTAAGTACTCCCAGACTATTTCCCCTTCAGGTGTGACCTCAAAAAAACGCCCTTTTGGCCCTTCATTTATAAAAGTATTCCCATTTTTCATACGATGTGCTCCTGATACATAAGCGCCATATAAGGAAATGGTGTCTTTAGCAATATATTCCCATTCGGGTTCTTGTGGTGCAAAGCGTTTATTGTCCATAAGAACATAGTTGCCTTTATCATCTATTAAAGGCTTAATTTGATATACTGCCGAATAATTAAGACTGTCTTTTCTTTTTAATCCAGGAATACTATTATTAAACAAGGTCAAACTACCTTCTCCTGGATGTCCTTTTTCTATCCAACGAATATCATGTTGGTAAAATGTTTGTTGTTCTGAAGAATCACCTTGGCGATAATTTTGTGGATTTCCCCATCTGTATAAAAAATCGCCACCTTTACCCATTTTTCCTCCACTATGGTTAGCAGCCTCATCCGATGTAGTACTATGGTCAATGATAAAAATTTCACTTAAATGAGGGGAGCTAAATACAATTTGGTCCAATTCGGCATTATAATTTACAGAATTTAAATGATACTCATCTGACCCTCGATTATCTAAAGTTTTATTTCGATTAGCATGATCCATTTTTTTTAAAATATCCAAACTATCTTGAGTAATTGGTTCTGGTAATTTTTCTCCTACATTAAAATCCAATAGTTCAGGATGTGCTGCCACATCGCCGTAATTATCCATATCAGAATCATGGTCTTGTATTAAATGATCCCAGATATGCCATTCCCAAACCACTTTTCCATGTATTTTATCAACTTGTTCTATCTCTACTATTTTATCCGGCCAAAGCCCTGCTTTAGGTATTTGTTCCGGATCTCTTCCGGCCTTTAACACCTCTTCGGCAGACTTTGCTTCCCATGCTATAGTCAGGATATTTCCATTTGGCATAACAGCAATGTCATGATGCGCATGATACTCTTCATTGGCATACTCAAAATCCCATAACATTTTGCTTTCCCAACTAATCTTTTGTAATCGCCCAGCTTGTCCACCGGCAGCAAAAACAGGAAAATCAGGGTCCTCTGCTTGCAGTGAGATTGATCCATCATTATTTAAATAAGCACTGCCAATGGCATAATTACCTTTCCATTTATGCACTACTTCTCCTTTACGATTCATAAGATAGACTGATGCTGAATTCGGTGGATAAAACATAATATATCCATCTGCAAGGCTTTCTGAAGTTTTTGTTAAGCCTCGAGGAATATGGAGTCCAAGCATATTTCGGTCTTTTTCGAGAGATTTTGGCTCCACAGGTTTCTGTGGGGAGCAATTACAAAGAATAATCAATACGATAAAAGAGATAATTAAAGGCTGAAAGTTTTTCATTCTGAGTTACTTGTAGATGGTTAGTTAGAAATTATAAGCTCTAAATATAAATAAAAGATTTTTCTTACAGCCTTGATTCTCAATCAAGTTATCTTTAATTCAAAACAAACTTTAAACTCCTGGTTTCATTATAATATAAATTCTTCCTGTCCCAAAACCCTACGTGTCCGCCATAATCCGGGATTTCCAAATTGAGGTAAGGATTGGATCTTGCCGCGTCCACAGGATAACATTCCGGTGACAAAAAGGAATCGTTTTTAGCATTTATAATTAAAGTTGGAATTTTAATATTAGAGAGAAACTGCAGGCTGCTGCATTTTTGATAATAGTCGAGAGCATCCTCAAATCCATGTGCTTTAGAGGTATATACATCATCAAAATCCTTTAAGGTTTTAATGCCTCTAATATCAGAAACTGAAACCTTATCCGGGAATAGATTTTGCTTAATTTTAAGCTTGTTTTTTAAATACTTTTTAAATCTATCGTGGTATAACACATTTTTGAATTTGTGCAATTCTACTGAAGATCCACGCAAAAAGCAGGGTACAGATACGGTAACAGCACCCTTAATTTCTTCCGGAATATTTGGGTTTTCCCCCAAATATTTAAGTGTGACGTTTCCGCCAAGGCTAAAGCCATTAATATAAATTTCGGAATACTGTTTAGTTAAAATAATATGCTGTATAACAGAATTTAGGTCCTCCGTTTCCCCGGAATGATACGAACGAAATTTTAAATTCACTTCGCCACTGCAGCCTCTGAAGTTTACACAGACGGCATCCACATTGTTGTTATTAAATAGGTTGGCCGCACCGGTCATATAAGGCCGCTGTGCATCACCTTCAAGCCCATGGAGAATAATAACGAGTTTAAGAGTACTTTCGGCTGCATAACTCCAATCCAGGTCTAAAAAATCACCATCGGGAAGGGTAATCCGCTCCCGCTGCTGATCAACCCCATTGACACGCCGTAAAATACCTGAATACACAGTAGATATAAATCCGCTCCTCAAAAAATAAGGAGGATTATAGGAAGATCTGACAATTGGCATTAACTCCTAATTATTTTTCAACGCATCCGTTGGTTTGGGTACATAATGCCCTTTACCCCCTGCCCTGTCGTCATTAAAAGTTACCGGAATATCATCATTAAGTGTACGTTCGTTCCATGTCAGGCTTTCGGTGCCATCATCGCGTTTCACCATAGTAATGCAGTTTTCAACCGGGACATACCAGGGAGCACAAATTACATCCCACGCAATTTTCTTCTATAATACTTGGAATCCGAATTGTAGGATCATTAGACAAAGCGATCGCCTGGTGGGCACCATCCTCGCATGATATATAACATAATTCACAACCTATGCATTTATCAGCATTAATTTCGGCAACCACCTTATGCTTTAAATTCAGATGCTTCCATTCCGTCACATTTGGTAGGGCTTTCCCGGTAAAATCGTATATGGTCTTATAATTCTTTTCTTCCATAAACTGACGTAGTCCGGCTTCCATTTCGCGGACGATTCCAAATCCATAATGCATTACCGCGGTACATACTTGCACCGAAGTCGCCCCAAGCAAGATAAACTCCACCACATCGCGCCAGGTTTCAATACCACCGATTCCGGATATGGGCACTTTAGAAATCTCAGGATTCTGGGCCAGATCTTTGAGCAAATGCATGGCAATGGGTTTTACAGCGGGTCCGCAGTAGCCTCCATTTGAACCTTTACCATCAACAATAGGATAGGGTGCATAAGTATCCAGATCGATACCTATAATACTTTTTATAGTGTTGATCAATGAAATTGCATCTGTTCCCCCCTGAACCGCGGCCATTCCGGGATCGGTAATATGGGATATATTTGGTGAAAGCTTAGTAATTACGGGAATATTCGATGCATCCTTAACCCAGCCCACTATGGTCTTTAGAACTTCCGGCTCTTGACTCACGGCAGAACCCATACCACGTTCACACATGCCATGAGGGCAGCCAAAATTGAGTTCAATACCATCGGCTCCCGCATTTTCTACATCCTTTATGATCTGCTCCCATTCTGCTTTGCTTTCCACCATTAAAGAGGCGATCACAGCATGATCGGGAAAATACTTTTTCACTTCTTCTATCTCAACGAGATTATCGATCAAAGGCCTGTCTGTGATCAACTCAATGTTATTGAAGCCCATTATCCGGGTATTTCTATAATTTACCGAGCCATAACGACTCGATACATTGATCACGGGGACACCAAGGGTCTTCCATACCGCTCCCCCCCATCCGGCATCAAAGGCTTTCATGATCTGATAGCCTGAATTTGTTGGCGGTGCTGAGGCCAGCCAAAATGGATTTGGGGATTTTATCCCTGCGAAATTAATTGATAAATCCGTCATATTTTTATTTGTTTAAATAGTGATGAATACCATGAGCTGCCATTTTTCCATCGTATGCTGCATTTACAACTTCCGATCCTCCATTAATGGCGTCGCCACCTGCAAAATATTTAGGATTAGAGGTTTGAAAGGTTATATCATTTACTTTTATTATTGCATTACTACCTGCATCAAAATTATCAATGAGCTCGTATAAACTGCCTTGTTTAGCTTGTCCTGTGGCCTTGATCACCAGATCACATTTAACAGTAAACACATTATTCATATTGGTTTGAAGTTTACCATGGATGAGTTCGGTTTTCGCGAATTTTACACCTTTGGCCTTGCCATTACCAACAATGGCAATAGGGGTTACATTGAACAAACTATCCACTCCGGCGCTTATGGCCAAATCGTATTCAAAACCATAAGCCCCCATTTGCTCTTTAGAATTTCTGTAGGCCAGTACCGTTTTTCGAGCTCCCATTCTTGCTGATTCCGATGCCGCATCCATAGCGGTATTCCCACCTCCTATAACCACAACTCGATCAGGTACCTTCATAAGGTGCTGTTTCATCCGAAGCTCTTCAATAAATTCTACGGCGCCAATAACGCCATCCTTGTCTTCCCCCTCCAATTTTAATGTGGCGGTTGCTCCTAATCCTACACCTAAAAAAATGGCGTCATAATCCCCTTCCAGAGTTTTTATTTTTTCTTTTGAATCAATAGCTGAATTATAAATTATGTGAAATCCAAGTTGATCTTGCAAATAAGTGATTTCTTTTAAAACTTCTTCATTCGTAATTTTATATGGTGCGACACCATGAACATTTAAACCCGATGGCAATTCTTTAGCTTCATATATATCTACCTCATATCCCAGTGTTCTGGCTTCGCAAGCACAGGCAATCCCCGCCGGTCCGGCTCCTACAACAGCAATTTTCTTACCATTCGATTTCCCTGCTTTAAAAATTCCTTTTTCGGCATCAATAGATTTGTTAGTGGCATAATTTTGAAGCCTCCCTATCTGAATTGGAGGTACATCCTGATGGTTATACACACATGCACCTTCGCATAAAACCCCCGTAGGGCATACAATCCCGCAGGCATTTCCGAGCCAATTGGAATCGAAGATGGTTTTTGAGGCACCGGTTACATTATCCGTATGAATTTGTTTTATAAACAAGGGTATATCAATATGAGTCGGACAGGCTTGTATACATGGTGCATCGTAGCAAAACAAACAGCGTGAACTTTCATAATACGCTTCGGTATCGTTCATTAATGGTTTTTTTTGCTTGAAATTTTTTCGGAATTCAGCTTCGGAAGTCGGTCTTTTATATTCTGACATGTTTAGTATCTGGTATTTTGTAATTGGTATCTGGTATTATTTTCTTAATGATTTTATTAAAGCACGAGTTTTACGTTGAATTAAATTAAGTTTTTCAATTACGTCATTTTTTTCTTCAATTAAAATAAATTTTAAATTACATGCTATAATCAACTGTGTTTCTAATTCATAGCTTGATCCAATTGCGTATCCTAAAAATTGAACAAATTCTTTTTTAGATAATCTACCGGCCCCCTCAGCAATATTTGAAGGTATCGATACCGCGCTTCTATTAATCTGACTTACCAGACCAAACTTTTCGGCACCGGGGAATTTATTGGTTAAAAGATAAACTTTCGTCACTAAATTAACTGATTCTTCCCAGACTTCTAATTTTTTATAATCATGCATATATTTTTGTAGCAGGTAATTGGAATTTGGTATTTTGTAAAATCTATTCCTTGTTTTAGAGTAATTTAAGTTTAATATTTATTTTCCTTCCATTTGGTACTTACCAATCTTTAAAAAATTAAGTACTCACCCTTCCAAATTCTATTTACCAAATTCCATTTACCAAATACCAAATACCAAGTACCAAATACCAAGTACTTATAATTCAGTTAATCTACCGTAAGTTTCCGGGCGTCTGTCTCTAAAGAATTGCCAGGTCGATCGCACCTCTTCAATAAGATCCAGATCAAACTCTGCGACGAGTAATTCATCATTATCACGAGAGGCTTCGGAAAATATTTGTCCGCGTGGATCCACAAAATACGACTGTCCGTAAAACTTGCCTAAATTCCAGGGTTTTTCTTCACCTACACGATTAATGCAGCCCATAAAATATCCATTTGCTACGGCATGTGCGGGTTGTTCCAACTTCCATAAATATTCGCTTAATCCGGCCACTGTAGCGGAGGGATTATAAACGATCTCCGCTCCATTCAATCCCAGTGCCCTGGCCCCATCAGGGAAATGGCGGTCGTAACAAATATAAACCCCTACCTTGGCATATTTAGTCTGGAATATAGGATAGCCCATATTTCCTGGTTTAAAGAAAAACTTTTCCCAGAATCCTGTGGTATGCGGAATATGATTTTTTCTGTATTTTCCCAAATAGGTTCCATCGGCATCGATCACAGCGGCGGTATTGTAGAGTATCCCTGGTTGTTCTTTTTCGTATATGGGAACGATAATGACCATATTATGTTTTTTAGCCAACACCTGTATTTTTTCGGTGGTGGGGCCCGGAACAGATTCGGCCGATGCATACCATTTTCTGTCTTGTCCCGGACAAAAATAAGGGGTATTGAAAATCTCTTGCAAACATAAGATCTGAACCCCTTGTTTTCCGGCGTCTTCAATATATGGGACATGTTTATCGTACATGGCATCCATAATTTCCTGAATGGTCCCTTCACCTTCGGTCATGGGAAGACTCATTTGTATTAATCCTGATTTTAATATTCTTGGCATAGATTTTAAATTAAGAGTTCTGAATTAAGAGTTATTAGTTATTAGTTATCAAGATAGTGTTGTTTTGTAGTTAGAATTATACTGCTTAAAATTTTTATAAGCTCTTCACAATCACTATTAGTTCTTTTAAATCTTTGATGACTAATATAGTCACTATCTTTTAATAAGTTCAACCAGTATTTCGTTTCTCTTGCTTCTTTTAGAGCAATACTTAATTTATGAACGAAATCCTTTTTTGAAACAGCAGAAATGGCTTCATTTACATTAGCACCAATTGAGGTTCCAGAGTGTAGAATTTGTTTGGATAGTTCAAATTCTTTGTCCTTTTTCAATTCTTTGTAAAGAGAAATTATTAATAGAGCAAAGGCATATGTTTTATCGCCAATAATATTTTTATTTTCAATTTTGCTGTTCTTAATCTCTACACTCATAATTCTAACTCTTAACTTTTAACTATATAACCGTTTTTGATGTTTTCCCTCTCGGAATAAATTGTCCGTGTCCTGCGGTTAATTTACAGGTTTCATTTTCTATAGCGACCTGACCCCTTAATATCACAGTCTCGGTCTTTCCTTTTACTTTTTGTCCTTCATATCCCGAATAATCGCAGTTCATGTGATGTGTATCTACCGAAATGGTATGTTCTTTTTCAGGGTCAAAAATAACGATGTCGGCATCGCTTCCAATAGCGATGGTTCCTTTTCTTGGATACATTCCAAAGATCTTTGCGGCATTGGTAGAGCTCACCTCCACATATTTGGTTAATGATATTTTTCCTGTATGTACCCCTTCAGAGAATAACAATTCCATACGATGCTCTATCGCCGGATGTCCGTTTGGAATTTTTGAAAAGTCATCTTTTCCCATTTGCTTTTGTTCCCACTTAAAAGGGCAATGATCTGTACCCACAACCTGTATCAATCCCTGATTTATACCCGACCATAATGCGACCTGGTCTTTCTTTTCCCTTAACGGTGGACTCATCACCCATTTGGCACCTTCAAAATCTTTTTCATATAAAGATGCGTCCAATATTAAATACTGGGTACAGGTTTCTACAAATACTTTTTGATTGCGCTGGGTCGCTTTTCTAACGGCATTCAATGCGCCTTCACAGGTCATGTGTACAATATAACCTGGGCAACCGGTATAATGCAGCATATCTGTAAACCGCCCGGAGGCTTCGGCCTCTGTAACTTCAGGCTGAGACAGATAGTGATATAAGGGGGACAGGTTTCCCTGCGCCCGATTTTTAGCAATAAGAGAATCGATCATATCCCCGTTCGTAGCATGTACAGTTACCAAACCGCCATATTCTCTAACCACTTTCATCAATTGTACCATTTGACCATCGTCAATCATTAAAGCACCTTTATATGCCATAAATGTTTTAAAGGACGAAATGCCTTCCTCTTCTATCATTTGGACAACCTCTTTGGCGACGTCATCGTTAAAATCGGTTACGGCCATATGGTATGAATAATCCCCGATGGCTTTTCCCTGCGATTTTTGTTGCCAGGTCTTAAGTGCATTATGCAAGGTATCGCCTTGTGTTTGTAAAATAAAGTCTATGATCATGGTGGTACCTCCATGAAGTGCCGCCCGGGTTCCGGTTTCATAATCATCGCTGGAGTATGTTCCCATGAATGGCATATCCAAATGCACATGAGGGTCGATACCACCGGGGAAAACCAGTTTATCGGTGGCGTCAATAATTTTATCAGCCGGATAATCGAGATCCCTGCCAATGGCAACAATATGTTCGCCTTTAATATAAACATCTGCGACATAGGATTCGGCAGCTGTAACAACCTGACCATTTTTAATTAAAATTGACATATTTATATTTTGTTATCCTTAAAATTACAAGTTTTTAATCAGTATTACTCATATTTAGATCATTTTTTACATCTTGTTTGTTTGTCATGTTACTTACAATTACTCCTGCAATAATTGATAAAAGAAAGGAAGGCCCAAGAACATCCAATTTTTCAAAATAAATACCGATGCCATCTAATGCGGTAACACCAAATTTAAATAAAGGAACAGACAAAAAGCCGGTTATCATTGCAGCTATGGCGCCTTTTTCATTGAATTTTTTCCAAAAAAGAGATAGAATAATTGTAGGACAAAAGGTTGCAGCTATGCCGGACCAGCCAAAGATAACAAACCAAAATATTGTTCTTTCGGGAACTGCTATAGCTACGATTATTGCAATTATTAATGCAAAAACAGCTAATACCAGGGTAATGATCCGGGACGTTCGTGCAAGTTCCTTTTCAGTCTTATTGGGTTTGAAAATTTGCTGATAAAAATCTCTGGATATGGCACTCGATGCGACCACCAATAAGGAATCGATGGTTGACATGATAGCAGATAATACGGCTGCAATATATATGCCTATTAATGTAAGTGGCATAACGCGCTCTACCAATAAAGGAAGGACATTTTGAGCGCCATTACCTAAAATTGTTTCGGGATCGGCGTTTATTGAGGTCAACAAATATCTTCCATAAATTCCAATGAGTACCGCACTGCAATCTGTTAAAATGGTAAACACTATAGCCACCCATCGTCCTTTTTTTATTTCGGCGGTGCTTTTAATGGACATAAAACGGATGAACAATTGCGGTGAACCCATAAAGCCCAATCCGATAAAAATGAACCCTAATATAGTAAACAGGTTTAAAGCATTAAATCCGCCGTCACCCCAAACATTCAGAAAGGAAGGGTCTAATTTGGTAAGTTCCTGTGAAATTGAAACCTCTGAAGATATGGAAAAATAAGCCACAATTGGAAGCGCCACAAGTCCGATAAGCATAATAAGTCCCTGAAACAGATCGGACCAGGCCACGGCAACAAATCCGCCGGAAAAAATATAGGCTAATACGATTAAGAACCCGACAACGGCACCGGTAAAATAGTTCCATCCCAGGAAGGACTCGAAGGCCGAGCCGGTGGCATCAATTTGCGCACTGACATAGATAATAACAAATAGTGAAAGGGCAGTCGCTGCGACGATACGAAGGGTATGTGATGTCGATTTAAACCGGCTTACGAGATAGTCGGGAATGGTAATGGAGTTGTATTTATCGGACAAAACTTTAAAGCGTTCGGCCATTAAGAACCAGGCTACGGAAACACCGATCACCTCGCCAAGGACGACCCAGAATGCGGATACTCCTACCATAGCTCCAAGACCGGTAAGTCCAAGGAGTAACCAGGCCGATTCTCCGGTGGCACGCGCCGAGAAGGCAACAACCCAGAAGCCGAGTTTCTTTCCTCCTACATAATAATCCTCGGTATTCTTAATGCGTTTAGATGCAAAATATCCAATTAAAAAAAGGACCGTGAAATAAAGGAATAATATAATGTATTTGGTAGTCAAACTAGTTTGAGTTTCTCATTAGGATATAATATAAGCCAAAAGAAATGATAAAGCCGGTAAACCATGATAATGAATACAGAAAACTCAAGGCGGGAACAAATAAGCCAATCAATGCGGCAAAAACGCCTACGATAAGGGCGATCATAGCGGCTTTATTAAAACCTGTTTTTCCGTAGGAATAGATTCCTTCTTCTTTAAACAATTCGGCCAATTCCAATTTTTTATTCCTCACAAGGAAATAATCGGCGATAAGGATTCCTAAAACGGGTCCCAATAAACCACTGACTAATATTAGAAAGCCCGATATCTCATTAAGCAGCCACCAGGGGGCAATGACAATACCAATGATACCGGTAATGGTTCCCCCAGCCTTAAAGCTTATCTTCTTTGGCCATAGGTTTGAAAAGGCGTTGGAGGGTGCTATAACATTAGCGGCAATATTGGTACTTAAAGTGGCAATCAACATAAATATTTGGGCAATGATCACCACAGCGGGGTTTTTAAATTTCGCAATAAGGGACACAGGGTCCCACGGGGCGTCATCGGCAATTAATACGTCCTTGAAGTTGATGACGGCAGCACAGGTAACGAAGATCCCCACAAAGGAATAAAGCATCATGGTTGCAGGAAGGCCGATAAACTGGCCGGCGACCTGGTCCTTTTGAGTTGACGCATATCTTGTAATGTCGGCAATACTAATGGACATGGTGGCCCAGAAACCGACCATTGCAGTCAACCAAAGCAAATAGCTCCATAGTTTACTGTCTGAATTATTGCCTGAAGAGGTCAAATTTGCAGTAACCACACTCGATAAAACTTCTGTTCCTTCATCTATATTTCTGAATTGCACCTGTACATTATCAGCACCCGAAATGGCTATGGGTTGATCGGTAAAAGGTCGCCAGGATGCATTTTCATCCGATACGATTTTATAATCTCTAACTTTAATGTAACCTTCTTTATCTTTTAATGAATTCAGATTTAGGTAAAATAAATCGTCATTTTCGGTGATCGTTGCGCCCGTATTTTCCAACTGAACACTTTGATCGAGTACAATAGAAAAGCCTTCAGCTTTTGCGTAACCCCAATAAATAAGTACTACGCCCATAGCTACCAATATCGGGGCCGAATAGGTTTCGAGCCATTTTATACTTTCCGTGCCTTTCCAGATAAAGTACATGTTAATAAACCAGAAGATTCCGAAACCTACAAATTTACCAATTGATAAACCCAACTCGCCTGTTGATCCGGTAATCGCATTAAAAATGGCATATATGGCCAATCCTCCGATCCAGGTTTGTACGCCGAACCAGCCACAGGCAATAACCCCTCTGGCCACAGACGCGAAATGGACTCCTTTGGTGCCAAAAGCGGCACGTCCAATAACGGGAAAGGGAACACCGTATTTTACACCTGCATGACCGTTAAGAACCATAGGGAGGGTAATGATCAAATTAGCCAAACCGATTATGATAAGAGCCTCATACCAGTTCAATCCTGTTTTGATCATATAGGATGCGAGAAGATAGGTAGGTATACAAACGGCCATACCGACCCAAATTGCGGCCAGATGCCATTTGCTCCATGTTCGTTGATCTGCAGGAATCGGAGCCAGGTCTTCACTATATAGGGGGGATTGGGAAACGTCTTCCTGTAGTTCTACAATGTCTTTGTTCATTTGGTATCTGGTATCTGGTATTTGGTATCTGGTATCTGGTATTTGGTATCTGGTATCTGGTATCTGAACAATAATTACTATTAGATTCCTGCTTTCGCAGGAAGTTGTTAATTACAATATTTATCGGCAATGGCAATAGCCTGTGAGATAATCTTCAATCCTTCATCCACTTCTGCTTTGGTTACATTCAATGGTGGCGCTATAAAAATGAAATTCCACCGTACGAATGTGAACATACCCAATTCCCTGATCTTTGCTGCCATTTGGTAGGTGGCCTCCATTTCTGAAGGTTTGGCATTCCAGGGGGTTGTGGGCTCTTTGGTCTTTCTGTTCTTAACGAGTTCTATACAACCCAATAAACCGGTATTTCTAAAATCCCCGATCGATTTATGTTTTCGCTTGAGTTTTTCAACTTCGGCTTCGATATAAAGGCCCATTTCGGCAGCTTTATCGACCAAACCATCTTCTTCTATGATCTTTAAATTCTCCAATGCCGCAGCACATAAGGTGGGATGTGCAGAATATGTCAGCCCAATAATCATTGGGTTTTCATTAAAATGTTCCGCGATCTTATCGGTTACTACCACGCCTCCCAGTGGCAGATAGCCTGAAGTTAAACCCTTGGCTAAACACATGATATCCGGAGTGGTGTCATGATGGTCAATACCAAACATTTTTCCTGTTCGGCCAAATCCGCTCATCACCTCATCATCGATCATCATGATTCCGTATTTATCACAGAGTTCTCGTACGTGTTTTAAATACATGGGTGGGTATTTAATACAACCGGAGGATCCCGATTCGCCTTCAAGTAGAATAGCGGCAACACTTTCCGGATTTTCAAATTTTATAACGCGTTCCAGGTTTTCTAAAGCACGGTTTCCACATTCCTCAACGGTCGTCGAATGCCAGGGACAGCGATAGGCATAGGGATTCTCAACGTGTACCACATTGGGCATGGCCTGGGCATCGGCAGCAAAACGTCTGGGATCCCCACTAGCGGTGATCGCACCGTAAGTGGCTCCATGATAAGCTCTATATTGTGTAATTATTTTATGTCGGCCGGTATAGATACGTGCGAGCTTAATGGCATTCTCGATGGCCTCTGCCCCTCCGAGGGTAAAAAAGGTTTTAGTTAAATTTCCGGGAGTGATCTCGGCAATTTTCTTCCCCAGTCTGCCCCGGATTTCCGTGGCCATTCCCGGATAGACATAGCTTACTTCCTTCATTTGCTTTACTACCGCCTCCGTTATACGTTGATTGCCGTGGCCAATGTTGACATTCATTAGTTGTGATGAAAAGTCCAAATACTTTTTACCATCTCTATCGTAGATATATGAGCCTTCCGCATATGAAACATTTATAGGATCAAGCCGCCTTGTTTTGACCATGAAAAAAGAGTGTAATCGAGATTGTTCTTTATAATTTCGTCATTCATGTATTTGAAGGTATTTGGTATTTGGTATTTGGTATTTGGTATTGGTGAATTACATTTCTACCAGCTACCAGCTACCAGATACATACTACCTATTAGCTCATCCAATTGGTCTGTGCTTCGGGATTCCATTTGATGGTGGTCTTTTTGTTTTGTGTCCATAACTCAATAGAGCTACGCCCTGTAATATCCCCTACTCCAAATTTGGATTCGTTCCATCCACCAAAGGAAAAAGGTTCTCTGGGTACGGGAACTCCTATATTCACCCCGATCATTCCTGCGCTTGCGCGATCCATGACTTGTTTCGCAAGACCACCACTTTGGGTAAATACAGCGGCGGCGTTTCCATAATTGGATCCATTTTCTATTTCAATGGCTTCGTCAAGATCTTTTGCGCGTATAATTGAGATCACAGGGCCAAAAATTTCTTCACGGGCCACAGACATATCAATAGTGACATGATCGATTATTGTTGGCCCTACATAATAACCGCCTTCCTTACCTGCAACTGTGGCATTTCTTCCGTCTAATAAGATTTTAGCTCCGTTAGCTTCCGCCTGAGCAATATATCCCTCGATCCTTTCTTTGGCCTGGGCCGAAATAACCGAACCCAGATTATCTCCGGGAATAATAGTTTTAGCTTCCTCAACCATGCGGTCAATGATGTGCTGCACTTTATCGACACCCACCATTACCGAGGCGGCCATACAGCGTTGTCCGGCACAGCCTGACATGGACGCTACAACATTAGATGCCGTCATTTCTGGATTGGCATCGGGCAATACCAACAAATGATTTTTTGCACCGCCCAAAGCAACACAGCGTTTTAAATTAGAGGTGGCACGCTTATAAACTATTTTTGCGACTTTGGTAGAACCCACAAAAGAAACCGCTTCAATACCGGGATGGTCGCAAATGGCTTCCACGACCTCTTTGCCGCCGTTCACCAAATTAAATACACCATCCGGAAGGCCGGCTTCCTTGAGTAATTCTGCCATTCTTACCGTACTTAAAGGCACTAATTCTGAGGGTTTCATTACCATTGTATTGCCTAAGACCAAAGCATTTGGCATGGTCCAATGGGGTACCATATTCGGAAAATTAAACGGCGCTATGGAGGCTACAACCCCTAATGGCTTGCGCTCAATTCTACATTCCACACCTTTGCTTACTTCCTGAACCTCGTTTACAATAATTTGTGGTATGGACACAGCGAATTCGCACAATTCCATACTTTTCTCGATCTCGGCACGAGCTTCACCGTGGATTTTTCCATTTTCCAGATGAATCAATTCGGTGAGTTCATCTATATTGTTTTCAAGCAATGTTCTATACCTGAAAAATATTTGTACCCGTTCTTTAAAGGTCATCGACGACCAGGCAGGGAAGGCCTTTTTTGCTGCTTTTACAGCATGGTCCACATCCTGATCTGTGGATAATGTCAAGGTAGAAATTTTACTGCCATCTAACGGACTTATCACATCCATGGAGTTTTGCCCGTTTCTTTCAAATTTACCGTCTATATAATTTTTTACTTCGGAAAGTTCTGCTGTTAAATTCATAAGATCAATCTATTTACATTTAGACAAAAAGTATATATAAAATTGTCCGCAATGGACAAATTTTAATTGTGCTCAAATCAAATATATGAAATATATATTAATATGAAGAGACCTGTGAGGTTCGATTAAACTTCCAATGGTGTGAATCTAAAGTCCGTCCCGTTGAACAATCCTTTATCGCTTAATTTTAAAGCCGGAATTACGAGAAGCGCCATAAAGGACAGGGTCATATAGGGGGCATGAAGTGTACTTCCCAATTTCTTTGCCATATTATCGAGTGTGGCATATTGTGATCCAATGGTTTCACCGTCTTTGTCACTCATTATACCTGCAACAGGAAGCGGCACTACTTTTTCTTCCGAATTAGAGACGGCACATATTCCGCCTTTACTTTCAATAAGCAGGTTAACCGCTTTACAAATAGCAGCATCTGAAGCTCCAATCGCAATAATATTATGAGAATCGTGACCCACCGAAGAGGCGATGGCGCCTTCTTTAATACCAAAGTTTTTAATGAAAGCTATCGCTGGCTTTTGGTCCCCGTAACGATTAACTACCGTCATTTTTAAAACGTCCGCTTTTGTGTCTGAAATCAGGTTCCCATTTTCGATCTTGGCATTTTCGATCAATTCACTGGTAACCAATTGCCCATCCAGAGCTTCGATCACTCGTATTTGTTTTGCTGAAGAAAGACATTCAAAATCTGAAACGCCCTTCTTATGTGTATTGAAATTATTTAATATTTCGAAGGGTACCGGTTTAATTAAAGATGTTCCATTTTCAGAGACCATATTTCCATCGATAAAGGTATTAAGGACTTTAAAATCGATCAGGTCTTCAACCACAATAAAATCGGCATGATCCCCGGCCTGTAACAAGCCCACATCAAGATTATAGTGTCTTACCGGATTGATGCAGGCGACCTGAAGGACCTTAAAAAGGTCATTCCCTTTGGCCACAGCCCTTGCACATAGGCGATTGATATGATCCACCATGAGATCGTCGGGATGCTTATCGTCACTGCAAAACATCATATTTTCAAAATGCTCGGGAAGCAGATCAATCAAAGCTTCAAAATTCTTGGCTGCACTACCCTCGCGAATGATAACCTTCATGCCTTTTTGAAGTTTTTCCAGTCCTTCTTCATAAGTAAAACATTCATGATCAGTAGAAATTCCGGCATTGATATAATTGGTGACATCGTCGTCGCGTAATCCGGGAGCATGACCGTCCACAGGCTTGTTATAATGCTTTGCCCAGGCAATCTTTTGCATCACTTCGTCGTCATCAAACAGAACGCCGGGATAATTCATCATTTCGGCCAGATATTTGATATCGGGGTTTTCAAGCAGGTGTTTTATATCTTCAGAATTTATAACAGCTCCGGCCGATTCGAAGTTTGTTGCAGGCACACAAGAGGGTGCTCCAAAATTAAATTTGAAAGGGGTTTTCTTTCCGTTATCAATCATAAATTCAACACCTTCTACACCCAAAACATTTGCAATCTCATGGGGGTCGGAAACGGTTGCTACGGTACCATGAGTAACGGCCAGTCTTGCAAATTCGGATGGGACGAGCATGGAGCTTTCAATATGAATATGGGCATCGACAAATCCGGGGAGAATGTAATGGTTTACATTGTGTTCTTTTTCTACAATTGAACTGATTTTTCCATCAACAACGGTAATTTCTCCTATGTAAATGTGTTTGTTATGTATATCTACTATTTGGCCTTGTAGCTTCATATTTTCTTCCCTCGAAAGAGGGAATCTTATTAATTTTACTTCTCTCTATAATAAATTTCGCACCCCTGACTGTCGAACGGGTAGGAAGTGCGGAATGACAATATTATTTTAATGTTAATTTTAACTTCTCGACTACGCTCGAAGTGACATTATTTCTTTATTTCAATTTTAAGAATCAATTTTGTGTTTTCTGTTACTTTAAATCGGTTATCAGGACGCCGTCCAATAACCCAAACAATATCTTCACCGGAACATAAAAGCAAACTATTTTCCTTATCCGGAACGGAGAATTTTTCATCTTTAAAGTACTTGCTCAACTTCTTTTTCCCGTGCATCCCTGAAGGGTAAAAATAATCGCCTTCCTGCCATGATCTTACAACCAATGGAAATTTTAAAAGGGCTTTATCCATAAGAATACTATTAGTAGAATTTTCAAAATCGGTTTCACCCTCTTCAATAATTAAATTCCCTAAAGTGGTCTGTATTTCATTTACTCCGGAATCAATAGAAATTATGGAATGCTCACGTACAGGCATTTCAGTTAAAATTAAATAATCCCGGTCTTTTACCAAACGATGGGTTGCTGAAAATACCTGCTTACCGGATTGAGCTTTAAGTAAATCGTTAACGTCATTCCATTCGGTGAAGTTATAATCTTTCAACAGCTCGTAGAGATATGTTCTAGGATCGTTAAGTTTCTGAATTTCAGCTATATTATAATGAATGCTGTCTTCAGAAATAGTATCGATAATTGGATTGGATATCTCTTCAATTCTATCATCAATAAGGGCCTTCGTACCTTGTAAATGATGCTGCGTTTTCTTGAAGTTTTCAAGAAGTTGTGGATTGATCTGTTTAAATTTTGGAATGAGCTCATGGCGTAATTTATTACGCAAATATTTTGTTGATGCATTACTGCTATCTTCCCGCCATTTTAGCTGATTTTCTTTAGCATACAACTCAATATCTTCACGAGAAAATTTTAATAAAGGTCGGACAACATTTCCGTTAATTTCAGGAATTCCTGTTAAGCCATCAAGTCCTGTTCCACGTGACAAATTAATTAAAAAGGTTTCCAGGTTGTCATCGGCGTGATGTGCCGTAAGGATATAATCGAATTTGAGCTGCTCTGCCAATTCATGAAACCAATCGTACCGCAACTTTCGTGCAGCCATTTGGATCGATAATTTATTGGATTTGGCATAGGTCTCGGTTTCAAAACTTTCAACAAATACTTCCAGATTTAGATCTTCGGCAAGCTGAATTACGAATTGCTCGTCGGCATCGCTTTCGTCTCCACGCAAATTAAAATTACAGTGTGCTAATGCTATATCCAGTTTTAATTTATGGCACAGATGTGTTAATAAGACACTATCGAGCCCTCCGGAAATGGCAATGAGCAGTTTGCTTTCGGTTAGGAAAGGAAGATTATCAGTTATATGTTGTTTTAATTGTTTATACAAGTTTGTCAATTATATTGTTTGGAAGGATATAAGTGAAAAGGCATAAGGCATTAGTCGTTAAGTTTTTTGATTAAAGAATTTAGCATTTTCTCTATTTCGACTGAAAGATTGTTTATCTTTTCTAAGGCCAACTCATCCACAAAATTTAAATTTAGCGCGACTTGTAATTGGGTTTGCATTTCATATAAAGATCCTCTTGATATATTTAGAAATCTAACATAATCTTTGGTATAATTTCTACCGTATCCCTCTGCTATATTTGACGGTATTGATACCGAACATCGTTTTAATTGGATGGTAAGCCCAAATTTTTCATCATCGGGAAATTGTTTTATAAGTTGATAAATCAATGTTATCATTTCCATAGACTTTTGCCAAACAATTAAATCACGATAACTTGTCATTTTGCTAAATTACAACTTTTAACTTTTTCCTCTTATCTTCAATCTATGTCCTAATACCTACAAACTTTTGCCTTACAACTTATGCCTCACTCTCCAATACAGTCCGCATCGCCTTTGCCTTGACCAGGCATTCTTCATATTCCTTTAAAGGCACACTCTTCGCCGTAATTGCTCCACCTACCGAATACGATACATATTTATTGGTTTCATTATACAAAATACTCCGTATTACGACATTAAAATCGAAATCCCCGTTAGGCTCGAAATAACCAACGCCTCCCGAATACAAACCCCGTTTGGTTTCCTCCAGGTCTTCAATGATCTTCATCGCTGAGATCTTAGGCGCACCTGTCATACTTCCCATGGGAAATGTGGATTCAAGGATATCCACCGGATGCACCCTATCACTTACCTTAGAAACAACCGTTGAGATCATTTGATGGACCTGCTCATAGGTATAAACCCTGGTCAGCTCTTCTACGGCTATACTTCCCTTTAGGGCCGTTTTGGACAGATCATTACGAACCAGGTCTACGATCATAATATTTTCACTTCGCTCCTTTTCATCATTAACTAAATTGTTTTTCAATATCTCGTCTTCCCGTACATCAGTCGAGCGCTTCGCGGTTCCTTTGATGGGTTGTGAAATGATCTCAGGGCCACTTTTTCTCAAATAGCGTTCCGGAGAAGCCGATAGAAGATATTTGTCATTGCATTTTAAAAAGGTTGCAAACGGTGGCCTCGAAATTTTATTAAGATGCTCATAGGTTACCACCGGATCAATAACAGTATTTTCAGCATAAAATTCCTGGCAAAAATTGGCTTCGTAAATGTTACCGCGATGAATGTGGTCCAATAGTGAGTTTACTTTTTCGAAGTATTGGTCTTTATGAATTCTTAACTTGATTTTGATGTTGTTCGGCAGATTGCCGCGTCGTTCCTCCACGCAATGAGGTATCGTCATTAAATCGTCCTCAAGTTCATTTTCTACACAATTCAAATACCTAATTTCCAAGATGTCATTTTTAAACAGGAATAGCTTTTTCGGCTGAAAAAAATACATCTCGGGGAATTGTAGTCCGTCAAAATTGTTGGACTGGAGGGCTTCTACATCATTTTTCAGATCGTAACATAGATATCCAAAGATCCAATCGTTCACATGGGTTTGAAATTCCTTTAAATTTTGAAACGCGTTATGAAAATCGGTTTGTAAAATTGTAAAGGCATCTACAGCCAGAATAGCATCATAACTTGTATAATTGAGCGAATGATCATTGGAATCCAGCCAGATCACATCACTGTATTTCTGACTCCATTGCAAAATCTTTGCTTTGAAGTCTTTTTTGTCTTTAAGGGCTATTGTTTTATATGTTCGCAATGATACGGAAATTTATTCGGCGCAAAGGTAAACCAATAACTCAAGAAACAATAACTCAATAAACAAGAACCAAGAACCAAGAACCAAGCACCAAGCACCAAGAACCAAATAACCAAATTCCAAATTCCAAATTCCAAGTTTGACTTCTAACTTCTAATATCTAACTTCCAGCATCCAGCATCCGACATCCAGCTTCCCACTTCCGACATCCAGCTTTCCAATAACTCAATAACTTTAAAACCCAAAATCTAATTTAGAATACATTACCTTTGCAGCCAAAATTATTGAGGTGACTTTTCAGGATATAAATATAAATACGCCGTTACTTAATGCGCTACAGGATCTGGAATTATCAGTTCCCACCCCTATTCAGGAACAATCCTTTAACGTGATTAGTTCGGGGAAAGATGTTGTTGGCATTGCACAAACGGGAACCGGGAAGACCTTTGCCTATATGCTTCCCATCCTTAAACATTTAAAATTCTCGAAACAGGAAAATCCAAGGGTTCTCATTTTGGTCCCGACCCGGGAATTGGTAGTGCAGGTGACTGAAGAAATTGAAAAGCTTGCCACTTATATTAATGTGCGGGTATTGGGTGTTTATGGTGGTACAAATATAAATACACAAAAACAGGCCATTGCGGAAGGCCTGGATATTTTAGTTGCGACACCGGGACGATTGTACGACCTGTCAATGAGTCGGGTCCTTCAATTAAAGTCCATCCAAAAACTGGTGATCGATGAAGTTGACGTGATGTTGGACCTCGGATTCCGGCATCAGTTATTGAACATTTTCGATATTCTGCCTCAACGTCGGCAAAACATCATGTATTCGGCTACTATGACTCATGATGTCGATGCCATGATCAATGCGTACTTTGTAAATCCTCAACGCATTTCTGTAGCATCATCGGGCACTCCCCTGGATAATATCTATCAGCAACGTTATGATGTCCCCAATTTTAACACCAAGGTGAACCTGATAAATCATTTACTTGAAGATAAGGACACTTTTAGTAAAGTATTGGTATTTGTGGCTTACAAGCGTATGGCAGATCGATTGTTCGAACAATTGGATAGGGTGTTTAATGATGAATGTTGTGTGATCCATTCTAACAAGACACAGAATTACCGGTTGCGAAGTGTTCGGCAATTTGCCGATGGTGTAAATCGGATCTTAATTGCTACCGACGTTATGGCCCGTGGTTTGGATATTGATGATATCTCTCATGTTATTAATTTTGATACACCCGATTTTCCGGAGAATTATATGCATAGGATTGGCAGAACTGGCCGTGCGGAAAAAGAAGGTGTTTCCCTGGTCTTTTCGACCGAAAAAGAACAAGTAAACATTGTTAAGATCGAGGATTTAATGCAAATGAAAATTCCTTTACAACCATTTCCGGAAATCGTAGAAATTTCCAAGGAGCTTATTGAAGAAGAACAGCCAAAAATTAAAGAACATTACAACCCCATAAAAAGAAAAGATCAGGATGCTCCGGGGCCGGCATTCCATGAGAAATCTGAAAAGAATAAAAAGGAAAATTTAGGTGGCTCATATAAATTTAAGATCGCTGCCAAATACAAGAAACCTAAAACCCGTGGTGACAAGAATTATAATAAGAGAAATAAGAAGAAATAATCCGGTTTTGGTTTAATTCCTTATCAATTAATTCCTTTGTTGTATCAATTTGTCAATTCTCTGAATTATTTATCTGTGATTGCATATACATAACCATCCGAACTTCCAAAATAGATCACTTGGTTGGAAATAACTGGTGATGATAAAATTGACCCGACATTAATAAAAACATCTGTATAAAAAGAAGATAAAGTTGGCATATCCTGAATATCTGACGATAATTCTTTGTACTTGGTTAGATCTAATTCTCCTTCTCTATTAAAAACATTAATTGAGTCTGTTTTACAACCTATAGTTTGGAATTCCCATTTAATCTCTCCGGTATCTAAATCAATACCGTACAATCTACCATTTGCAGATCCAATATATCCCATTTCATGATCAATAGCGGGGCTGGAGAAACTAAAGGCATTGGTTTTTGTCCTGTAATTTATATGCCCCGTTTCTTTATCAATCGAGTAAAAACTAAACGCATCGGAAGAGCCTGTATATATGCTTTTTTCACCAATTGCCGCCGAACTCGGCATCCAGGATCTTTCAAACTCGTCTTTGGTCCATAATGTATCCCCTGTCTTAATATTGAAAGCATAAAATTTTGCGTCTCTTGAACCGATATAAACGATTCCTTCCTTAATCGAAGGAGATGCCTGAATTCCCAGCCATATATATTGCTCTGTATCTCTTCCAGTAGTATAGGACCAATGTTCTAACCCTGTGGTAGCATCCAGGCAATAAATGGCACTATCCCATGAGCCAATTACAAGGGAGTTTTCATAAAGTGCGGGTGAAGAATGAATACTACCTTCAGTTTTATAACTCCATACTTCCGTACCAGTTGCAACGTCCAGTGCATAAACATTAGAATCGCTTGAGCCAAAATATACGAGGTCATTTTTTTCTATTGCTGATGACAAATAGAAATCCCAAAAGTCCGGTTTAAAAGAGCCATTGTAATAATCTTTTACCTTAAATATAGATTCTCCACCAGTTTTAAACTTCCATAGCAGTTTTCCATCCGATTGGTTTAAAGCATAAAAGTAACCATCATAACTTAAAAACAGCACTTTTCCTTTTGTGACTAAGGGCGTGGAATTAATAGATCCTTCGGTTTTATATTCCCACTTAATGTCTCCGGTAAGCGCATTGATGGCATAGAGTTTTTGGTCACCGCTACCAACATAAAGATCATTTTCAACAATTACAGGAGATGAAATTACCTGCCCTCCGGTTTTAACTTTCCACCGTAAGCTTGGATTTTTCTTTACTGATATTGAATTGTAATTTCCTGTATGCCGTTTGTTATTCATAAACATGGCACTCTCTACAGAGTTTATTTTTTCCTTTTTATCGCATGAATAATTAAGAACATTAAAAAATAATGTTAAAGCTATACTAAACTTAAAAATGAATTTATTCATCCCGTTTTTTTAATATCAAACAATTCAATTGTGCTTTCTTTGCCCCTTAACTTCACAGTATCAATTTTTTCTACACGATATTCTTTTTTGATATCTAACTGGTTTAACAGTATCCCAGAAATAAGAAGTTCTCGATTAACTTTATTACACTGTTCTTGAATTCTTGCACTTGTATTTAAAACGTCACCATTATAAACTATTTCTCTCTTAATGTCTCCAATTTGTGCACTGATAACCTTACCAAAATGAAGACCAGCTTTAAAATATGGGATATCACCATATTTTTTTCGATAATATCTTCTGTTATTATGTATCCTTTCTTGAATTTTAAAAAATATTTTAATACAGTTGGAATTGTCTAATCCTTCTTTAGTTTTCCATGTAAACACGACCTCATCTCCAACATATTGATAAACCTCTGCATTAGTGACACGAACTGGTTCAGAAATTTCATGAAAAAAATCATTAAGCAATTCATAGTATTTTTTAAGACCAAGTCGTTCAGCAATTGTTGTAGAAGATTTTAAATCCAGAAACATAAATATTCTATATTCCATTGTAGGTTTTCTATATTTTCCCATTAAAAATTTCAGCAACACGCCTTCTCCTAAGAGAAGGTTTATCTGTATATAAAAAGACATTAACAAGTACACAATAAATGTGTAAATAATGAGAATTAATTGATCTTTACTAAACATAGACTCAAAAAAGTCATGCATTTGTAAACCATTTGAAAGTCCTACAATTAAACCTACAATTCCTGAAAATAAGTTTATTACTATTAAATAAACAAATGCCTTAATAAAAATTGCAAAAAGTAGCGGTAGTTTTAAAAAAAATAATCTTAATCCTGATAAGATAAAAAGTTCGAGTATCCAAAAACCAAAACCTAAAGAAACTCCCATTATTATGGCCATAAAATCAAAAAAGCCTTCACGAAGCAATTGATAAATAATCCCAGCTAAAGCGCCAAACGAACAAAATTCTCCTAAAAGCTTTAATTTACGGGCAATACTTGGATTCATTTGATAAATATAATGCTTAAATTAATATCTCACATTGTCTCTGTTAAATGAAGTGAAAACCGTTTTATGAACTTTGTCCAATTTTAGATCGTTTTCTTAAAATTATAGCCTATTTAAATTTATTTTAGGGGTAAGTGCTATAGTTTATTTTTAAGAAAAAAAACAATGAGCAAATAATTGCTCATTGTTTAAATTCTTATTTGACAGTGATTTATTTAAAAGGTCATACCAATTTTTAGTGCATTATTATTAAATGTATCTCCAAGCATCATTTCATATCCTACTATGTGTTTTAGTTTTGGTTTTAAATTATTTTGATTCATACTTAAAATGTTGGCCACCTATAGACGCTTCATACATGAAACCACCTTTGGTAGCTGTAAATACTGCTACACCATCTTGATAAGCCACATCTATTGAGGCACCTTCATTTAAAGCGACAGCTGATGCTTGAGCATCGAACTTTAATTTTCCATTAATAAATTTTTCATAAGATTCTTGATTTTCAAAAAAGATGACCTCACTATATTGTTGCCCTCCAAATTGTAATCCAATTGATGCTTGTTTCAATTTTGAAGTGCCAACTACTTGGTAGTTTTTAAATACAATACCTTTTCCAAAAGCTCCACCAAATGCGATACCTGCTTTTGTTACTTTTGGAAAAACAGCATAACCATAAGATTCATTGTAAAAAGATTCTAGTTTTGGAGTTTTTTCAATCATGGTTTGTAATGCTTCTTTAGCATCATTAACTAATTCAGGATTCCAGCCTCCTACTTGTGCATTCATAGCAAAAGAGAATATTATACTTGATACAGTTAATACGATTGTTGATTTTAATGTTTTCATTATATTATTTTTTAATGTTGACGAATGAACTATTTCATATCGTTTAATTCTTCAGCAAAGATGAGATGGAAAAAAAATGAAATAGACCAAGTTTTCAAGGCCAAATGAAATAAGGGTGCGCGCTTATAAGGAAATACCATTATACATCTGAATATGAGATGTTTAAATAAAAGTATTATATAAGTAAAATGAGGTGTGAGTATACAGGGAAAAAGAAAATTATCCCATTAAATGCTTGAAGTATTAAAAAACTCTGTAGGTGTTTTACCTGTATGCAATTTAAAATGCTTGTTAAATGTAGATTTTGTACTAAAACCACTATCATATGCCAAAGAAATCATGGTGTATTTTTTATTTTCAGGAATTGACGCAAGTTTAATAAACGCTTTTATACGGAGGGAATTGATGTAGTTATAAAAGTTTTTATCTTCCATTTCATTTATGACTTGCGATAAATGATTAGGATGCACTTCAAGCCGTTGAGAGAGTTCTACTAAAGTAAGATTCTCATCCTTGTATGAAGAACTGTCTTCCATCATTCTATTCAAGTTGGTATAGATTTCAGTAGCCATGTCCTTATCTAGTCCAGATTTCGCATATTTTTCATTAATGGGATTAACACCTTCATTATTTGGATTGTTTGTTTTTATAGCTTTAGAAATTGTTTCTTTTCCTACATTCTGTACAGGTTCTATATTCGAATAAAATATGTTCAATTGATTTATCCCAAAAAAACCTATGAACAGCACCAGAACAACAACAGCAGTAAAGATAATTTCGCTTTCAAAAAATATGGCAAGAACCCATATAATACCATATCCAATAGATAGATATCTTAACCATTGTAATTCTTTTTTATCAGTATTTGAAAATCTGGTTTGAATTTTTAATTGATGGGCTTTTACTAAAAAAAGCGACCAAATTGAATATATTAAACCAGACAAAGGAATTAATATACTTAAATAGATAATATACCATTCAAACTCAGCTCCTTCGTTTTGAAATACGTTTATTTTTTGTTCTCCTGATAATATATAAAATGGGATTGCAAAAATAACAAGTGACAATGTGGGAATTAGATGCAGAAAAATGGTCCATCTTTTTTTAAGTTTATTCCCAGTAATTTCCATAACATAGAAATATAATAAAACACCGTGTAGCACAGGCATTGAAAATTGTACACCAAGCCAATGAGGGTAATTATAAACTTCGCCAGTATATAATAAATAATTTAGTATTTGATGGATGCATATCAGAAAAAGCCAAGCTACCAATATTTTGTCGGCTCGCGATTTGTTTTTCTTAATTAATAAAAGAAGGACAAGAAAAACCGCTATGAATATTCCAATTATAAAAAACATTCTCTAATAGATAGTATAAGAAAAAAATTAATCAAAGTGCTAAAGTAGAAAAAACCTCTGAACCATTTAAACTTTCCGAAATTTAAGATTGCTCAAAAATACAAGAAACCTAAAACGCGTGGTGACAAGAATTTTAATAAGCGGAAAAAAAAGAAATAGACTCGTTTTAAACTTGATCTTTTTGTCTGTCTAAAATTTTTAGCTAGCACAATATTTATCAGGGAAACAGGATCTCCACAGGATCCAAACTAATATAAAAGGTGGGAGAAAACGTAAGCCCTAATTGGTTGGGGGCGGCATCGGTGTAGGGCGAGATACATAACAGTCTGTTTTTTGCGAAATCTGCCTTTAGTACGGTCATGCCGAAAAGGTGTTCGGGGCCCAGAATAACACTTCCGTGAATGCCCCAGGGTTCCCAGGGCCCATCAAGGGATGAAGATCTGTAAAGACGCACTTTTTTGTCGACCTCATCATCCGACTGCCCTTCAAAAAGCCTGTTGCAGGTAGAAACTACCAAATAATACAGCTCCTTATCGGGATCATAAAGTATTTTAGGCAACTCCAGCTGAGTAAACTCAACCCCGTCGGGAAGGGTGACCGGAGGGAATAGCCTTGATATCCGGAACAGATCATCGCTCTCTTCCAAAATTGCATGGGCCATTGCATTTTGATGAGTCCCAATCTTGCCGGCCCAGAAAAGGTGAAATTTTTCCTCCTTATCAATAAAAACAAAAGGATCACGCCAGGCCATAATAGGACCTCCTCCTTCTCCATCATTGTGGCCCAATTTTTCTGGGGGATCCAAATAATAACCCTTATCTGTAATTTCTGTCCAGTCTCGTTTCGGAGAAGATAAAGGTTCGTCCGCTATTTTATCTACTTTAAATCCATCGTTGGAGATTGCCAGTGCTATATTCTGGAGAAAACTATGGTCCGGGCCCATCTCATATAACCCGGTATAGGCCACCAGCTTTTTACCGTTGGGTAAAGGCTCTACAGATCCACTCCAAATGGTTTTAGAATCGTGTTTGCCCTGGCCCAACCTCGGTTTTAAAAAACAACCCTCATCCCGCCAGGTTTTACCATCATCAATGGAAGTAAAATGCCTGAAATGAAACGGAAATGAATTACGTTGTGAAGGATCCATCACTTTTCCGTTCGCCCTTGTTCGATTAAGCGCCAGACAATATAAATGGATGCAGCCTTCATCGCAATACGACCAGGCGTCCCAAAGATAAAGTGATGGATGCTGTATACCATCCTTAAACAATTCATTATGAACTTCTGGAATATTTTGTTTCATTTCAATTTGCAGATTCAAGTTCTTCATCAATTAAATCATTAACGCGTTCAATTTCATCTAAAGCCTCATTATAGACCTTATCTTTCTCAGTCATAATTTGCATTAAAAATTGCACGATGTTTTGAAATTCATAAGAAAAAAGATCGTCCGGTTTTTTAATTTCACTATTGGAATACTTTATAATAGGAGACATTATTGAACTTACATGATTCATAATTACATCGTAATGAATGTTTTCCATTCGATTCATGTACATATATTTTTCTTCCAGCTGTCTAATACCATTTATAATCTTATGGTTTCGAAGGAGTTTTATTTCTCCGCTGTTAACTAAAGTCTCATAAATATTTCCCTGCCTGTCAAAATCTGAATATTGTGTAAGCTCACGGACCATAGGGCCAATTGTGTCAATTTTACTTCTATCATTGGTTTCTATAATTTCATTTACATAATTAAATCGGGCTTTATAGTAATTATTAAATTCCAGTTGACTATAAATCAAGGTTTTGTCGTCCAATATTTGGTCCCTTATGTTCTCATAATAACTAATCTCAGTATTTTTTTTTATACGATTATCATTCCAATTATTAACCTGGAAGGCCAGGCTGATCCCGATCATGACCAGTAGGATCTCTCCAATGGCATAAAACAAATACCTTTTAAAGCTTCCCTGGTTAATTAAAGCTTGTCTTATATCTCTAAATAGTTTCATCTTTCTTCAGTTCTAAATTCGAGGTACTTTGCATAATTGGCTGCAATTGTACGGTTTGTGAATTTACAAAAGTGCTTTGAGCTACCAAAGCTTTTTTTCGAGCATTCTTTTTCATTCCAAATACAACTCTTAAAACATTAAATTGTCTAATAATAAACCAATAAACACCTATAATTATTCCAAGTGAAAAAAGTGTGATTAGAATAACATTTACGAATGCTGGTAATTGCCATTTTAAAACAATATAACCAACAACAATAATTATGGGTTGATGTAATAAATAAAATGGATAAATAGCTGTGTTTAGAATTTTTCTAACCTTATGATCTTTATTAAAATACACTTTACAGTAACCAATTGCCGTTAATCCACAAGAGACTGAAATAATCATTTCTGTAATACTATAGAAATATCGACTTCCAATTATGTTAATATCAAATACCCAAAACGAAAACATGAGAATAGTAAAAATTGCTGTCTGTAATGCATATAAACGTCTTTGATTCGCCACAGCTTGTATAACTTTGTTGCTTGTAAATAATACAAAACCAATAATAAAAAACAATAAATAAAACATAATGTAAGCCCAATCATTAAATAGCGCATGTGTGCTATCCGGAAAATACTGTCTCAAAATAAGTTGTGACCCAATGATAATTGGTAATAACCAGTTTAATCCCATTTTTTTTGATCCTATAGCAATTAATCTACCTCTTACCATATTAAAATGTCCACTCCTGGTATATTTTATAAATGGAGATATTAATAATGATATAACTAATAAGTATAAAATAAACCATAGATGATGCCAGGAAAAATTTCCAACAGGATATATTCCATCAAACATGTGTGTATAAAAATTACTTAAAGAACTAAATTCACTTATTTTTTCAATATAAATCTGGATTGGAACCAAGATAAATATCCCAATTATAAAAGGAACAAAAAGTCTAGTAATACGTTCTTTTAAGTATTGTTTTGTAGTACGAAATCCTAATGCATAGAATGTCCCAACTCCTGAAACTAAAAATAATAATGGCATTCTCCATAAATACAGCCAATGCATTATTGGTTCTAAAAAGTAAAAAGTTTCTTCACTTTTTATGTGCCATCCCCAGGGATTAAAAATCATTCCTATATGGAAAAAGAATACACTAATAATAAGTCCTATTCTTAACCAATCGATAAAATATTTACGTTCGCTTTTTGATGTAATTTGTGAATTCATAATAATATAATTTTGATGTATTACTAATTGTTATTTATCAAATGCCAGGGCATTTTCAATTTGAGTGGAATGAACAGGTGCTTTCTTTGGCTTTTTTTTCAAACCAAATAGAAACCGCAAAATAGCATTGGTTTGTATAAGCTTATATAATAATACAGCTGATGGAATGGCTGTAAACGTAATAATTGTGAATTTCAAAAGCATACTTAATTCTGTATCTACAACATAATATCCAATTACGATAATAAGGGTTTGATGCAGTATGTAAACAGGTAGGATACTGATGTTAGCAGGAACAAGAATTGAATGACTGAAGTTTAAATTTCTTGCAAAAAACGCCAAGAAAAACATAATCCAACTATATGCGATAAACATTGAAAGAATACTGATTTGGACATGATACATTGAGAAACTTGGGTATAGATATTCTTGAACATTTTGAGCACTTTGAGATCCTACATATAAGAAGAGGGTTGAAGTGATTATGCCAACTGTTAGAAATAGATACATTTTTCTTTTTGCTATGGCGATAAAGTCTTGGTCGCTCATGAAAAGAAAACCATATACAAAAGGGAATAAGTATATAAAGAAATCTGCCCAATCTGTATACTCCGAATATATAGGCTTTAATAAAATACGAACTAATATCATTGGTAACACCAAAATGAATACTCCATAATTGCTTTGCATAATACGCTTCAACCAAGAGAAGTTTATCCTACCATTTTGAATTTTATGAAGTAAAGGCAGTATAATTACAGTCATCACAAATAAAAATGGTAAGTACCAAATATGAGTTCCCAGATGACCAAACCATAACAACAAACTGCTACCCATATTGGCGCTGAGTTGTTGCGAAGGATATGAAACTAAAAAATCAAAATAGTTCCCTGTAAAATCACGAAACATGATCCACTCATAAAATCTTTGTGGAGGAATAATAAGTAGAATTCCAAATAAAAAAGGGACAATTAATCGTTTGATTCTGTCTTTTACAAATGCTTTTTTACGAGATCTCATTGCAAACCATGTGCCGGCTCCTGAAACTAAAAATATAAGATGCATCCGCCATCCGTGAGTAAACATAGTGAGCAAATCAAAAATAAAATTATGATCCTCATTTTTTATGTGCCAGGGGAAGTTATCAAAAGGTCGCCATGAGTGAAAGAGAAAAAGTAAGCCAAAAGCTAAAACTCTTAACCAATCGATATAATGCTGTCTTTGTTTTTTTGTTTCTAATTGAGTGTTCATGATTGTTCGTTTTGTAATTATGAAACAAATCTATGAACACAATAAAGGTTTAAACGAATCTGCCTATAAGTAAGGTGTACGAGTTTATAAGGAAGTACTAATTTTGTTTGATTATCTGATAGTTACGACTCTCTGTATTCCGAAGGAGTTTGCGAAGTAAATTTCTTAAAAGCCGTATTAAAGGCCGATTTTGAGTTATAACCCACCTGTTCTGCAACTTCTTCAATGGTTAGTTTTTTACCCAATTCGGTCCTTAAAATGGTTTTTGCTTCTTCGACCCTATAGCTGGCCAACAGCTCGAAAAACGATTGATTTAGTTTTTCATTTATCACCTGAGATACATGGTGATGGCTTTCATTTATTGTTTTCGCCAATCCGGATAAGGAGGCCAGACTACTTTTAAAATATTTTTCATTCCTCATCTGATTAACTATGGCTTTCAAAATGGTTTCCTTTTCCTCATCATCAAGCGACGACTTCTTGTATTTTATAACCAGTCCCTCCAAAAAAGTGGAAGCTTCTAAATAATAGTTGGAAGAATTCATGATCTGGTAGGAGGTCAGGAAAATCATAAAGGACATGTAAAGGAATATCAAATAGTCACCAACATCGCTTTCAAAGTTAAATTTTACAAGTATTAGAATAACAGTTATTAAAATAAAATGATAAAACGAATTCCGCAGCGAGCGTAGTGTTTTATTCGTAGTTTTAAATATGGACTGTCCTAATAATTTTGATTTTGTAAGCAAACGCATTGTAACGATGAGCATATATATTAGGATATGAGCTATGGTCATAATATTCACATAATTCCGTATTCCCAAAGGATCCCCCGAATAAGGGCCGAAGGTTTCCGCAAATGGTATATCCAGTTGCATGACACTTATATTGTCGTTGAATTTAAAAATCTCGGGCTGAAAAAAGAAGAACATGCAATACCCCAACCATAATATAAACGGCACAAAATGCAATGCATCCTTTGGGCTTCTTTTATCGCCCAGTTGCCTTGTCATAAACAAATAAATAAGCGGCGCCAATACAAAATTTAAAGGCTCGGAAAAATTCGTTAATGGGAGCACCTTAAATATATAACTGGTATAATTTAACCAGCCTTCCAGCATTATTAGTGACAATGCAAGGATTATAAAGCCCATATATAAATTAGGTGATTTAATACCTATAGACTTTCTAATTAAAAAATAAGATATGTAAACACCAAATACAACTCCTGTTATAATAATCAAAGCAATTAAATTGATATCGACGGGCACATTTTGCATCTACCAAAAATAGAAATCTTTTTAATAGTATTATCCTATAGCTCAAATTACTTTATTCATAATAGTTAACAAAAATTAAGCAAATTTTACAAGTGTAATTTATAAATTAGCAAAAAATAAGTCCTAACATGAAAGCAAAGTTTATATCGCTGTTTCTCGTATTTTTTTTATGTTCTTCCACTATCAATTCGTCGTTAAAGTGGAACGCCACCGGGCATAGGACCGTTGGGAAAATAGCCGAAAGCTACCTTAAATCCAGTACCAAACGCAAAATTAAAAAGTTGCTTAAGGGCCAATCCCTGGCATTTGCATCAACCTATGCCGATGAAATAAAATCGGATAGGCGCTATAGCGAATTTTATACCTGGCATTATATAAATATGCCATTAGATGTGGATTATGACGCTTCCAAAAAGAATCCCGATGGCGACCTGGTCACCGGAATTGCATATTGCAAAAAAATTATCACGGATGCAAATTCCAGCGATGCCGATAAGGCCTTTTATCTAAAATTACTCATTCATTTTATCGGGGATCTTCACCAGCCCATGCATGTAGCTTTGGCCGAGGATAAAGGGGGTAATGACTTTGAGGTACAATGGTTTTATAATGACACCAACCTCCATAGGGTATGGGATACGGAAATGATCAACAGCTACAACATGAGTTATATTGAACTGGCGGCCAATGCAGACGAACTGACTAAAGCCCGGGTCAATGCCATTCAGCAAGGCAGTACCATTGATTGGGTCAATGAAACCCATACTTTAACAAAAAAGGTGTATGCTACTGTAAAGGAAGGCGATAATTTACGCTACCGCTATTCTTACGATCATTTTGAAACGGTACGTTCGCAACTACAGATTGCCGGGATCCGGCTGGCCAAGGTATTGAATGACCTCTTCTAATGTATGGCAAAAGTTAATCACAGAAATTAGTATAGCCACCCGAAAAAACATTTTTTGTGGTGAGTGTTGTTTTTTTATCTTTATGGGTTAAACGCTTCATTAATCAAATTTTTGTAATAATGAAAAAATTAACTCTCATATTCATCGGGTTGTTTCTTTTCGTGATCTCCTGTAAACAACAACCGGAAAATGCTTCAGTCCCTGTTACTAAGTCACCCCCATCCTCCAAATATGCATGCGTTCCTCAAATTACGGATGCCGAATGGTATAAAAAAGACAATATCGCGCCTTTACTTGAGGGATTGGATGCCATTAATTATCCCATAAGTACGAAGGACACTTTAGTACAGCATTATTTTAATCAGGGAATGACTTTAGCCTATGGTTTCAATCATGCCGAAGCGGCCAGATCATTTTACTATGCTGCAAAATTGGATCCGGAATGTGCAATGGCCTACTGGGGCTATGCCTATGTGTTGGGGCCAAATTATAATGCCGGTATGGAAGATGATAATTACGAGCGGGCCTATAAAGCTATTCAGAAAGCAAAGGAGCTTTCAAATAATGCTACGGAAAAAGAAAAAGCCTTTATTGATGTCATGGCATTGCGTTATAGTGCCGAACCACCTGAAGATAGAAATCAGCTTGATACTGATTACTCTAAAGCCATGAAAATATTGTATGGCAAATATCCTGACGATACGGAAATAAGTTCTTTGTATGCCGAGTCGTTAATGAATCTGCATCCCTGGGATCTCAATGAAAAAGATGGCACTGAAAAACCATGGACAGTAGAAATCGTCACTCTTTTAGAATCCTTGATTGAGAACAATCCAAAACACCCCGGAGCACATCATTTTTATATTCATGCGGTTGAGGCTTCAAGCACTCCGGAACGCTCAAATGCCTCGGCAAAAGCTTTTGACGATGGATTAGTTTCCGGTTCAGGGCATTTATTGCATATGCCCTCCCACACTTATATAAGAACAGGAGAATACCACAAAGGCACACTGTCAAATATTGCAGCCGTTGAGGCCGATAGCACCTATGTAACTACCTGTCATGCGCAGGGTGCCTACCCCCTGGCCTATTACCCACATAATTATCATTTTTTGGCTGCCACAGCTACGCTTGAAGGAAACAGCCACTGGGCCATGATCGGCGCGAATAAGGTGTCGGAACATGTGCATCCGGAAATTATGGCGGCACCGGGCTGGGGCACCTTACAGCATTACTATACCATACCCTATTATGTTGCAGTTAAATTTAAAAAATGGGAGGATATATTGGCTATGGATCTCAAAACATACGATCTAAAATACCCTAAGGCCGTGCGTCATTATGCCGAGGGGATGGCACATCTGGGACAGGGTAATCTGGATAAAGCTAAAGCTGAATTATCTCAACTGGAGGTATATGCCAGGGATGAAGATTTAAGAGAAGTTACTGTTTGGGACATTAATTCGGTATATGATGTGATTCAAATCGCTGAAAAAGTTTTAAAGGCGGAAATACTATCACATGAAGGCGATTTTGAAAACAGTATGGCATTATTAAAAGAGGCGGTAATAGTAGAGGATGCTTTAAATTATAATGAACCACCGGATTGGTTTTTTTCCATCAGGCACCATTTAGGAGCAGTTCAAATTAAAGCCGGGCAATTTAATGAAGCTATTAAAACCTATGAAGAAGATCTAAAACGCTTACCCAAAAACGGATGGGCACATCATGGCCTTAAGTTTGCATACCAGGGACTGAATGATCCTGAAAATATGTCTCAGACGGAGGCCCTAATTCAAAAAAGTTGGGCAGATGCTGATTTTGAAATTAACAGTCCGTGATTTAAATATGCAACGGCCTGTCCTCTGTTGCAGCCAGAGCAGCTTCTTTAATGGCTTCTGTAAATGTTGGATGGGCATGAGACATTCGGGATACATCTTCGGCAGAAGCTCTATATTCCATAGCCACAACAGCTTCGGCTATCATATCTGCAGCACGGGCCCCGATCATATGCACCCCTAGAATTTCGTCGGTCGTTTTATCGGCCAGTATCTTTACAAATCCATCCAGGTCCATACTTGCCCTGCTACGCCCTAATGCCCGCATCGGGAATTGTCCTGCTTTGTATTCTATCCCGGCGGCTTTAAGCTGTTCTTCCGATTGTCCTACGGCAGCCACTTCAGGCCAGGTGTACACCACTCCCGGAATAAGGTTATAATCGACATGAGGTTTCTGCCCTGCCAACGTTTCAGCTACGAATATGCCTTCTTCTCCAGCTTTGTGCGCCAGCATGGCGCCTTTAATGACATCGCCTATGGCATATATGTTTGAAGCTGAAGTTTGCAAATGTGCGTTTACCTCAACCTGTCCCATGTCATTGATCTTTACCCCGGCTGCTTCGGCATTCAAGCCATCGGTATAGGGACGGCGGCCAACCGAAACCAAACAGTAGTCTCCTTTAAATTCGACTTCTTCCCCTTTTTTATTATCCGCCTTTACAATAACGGTATCTCCGTCCCTTTCAACGGACTTTACTTTATGAGAGACATTGATTTTAAACTTCTGTTTCTTAAGGACTTTATTAAGCTCTTTGGATAGGCCGGCATCCATGGTCGGAATGATCCGGTCCAAAAATTCCACTACAGTAACCTCGGCACCCAGGCGCTTGTACACCTGACCGAGTTCCAATCCAATGACACCACCACCTATCACGATCAAATGCTTCGGTATTTCTTTCAAGGTCAAAGCTTCAGTAGATGTAATAACACGTTCTTTGTCTAATTTGATAAATGGTAAATTGGACGGTTTACTTCCGGTGGCGATAATGGTATGTTTGGTCTCTATTTCCTTGGTTTCATCTCCCGCAATTGTAATATGAGTGGCATCCTTAAAACTTCCCATGCCTTCATAAACGTCTATCTTATTCTTCTTCATCAGGAAATCCACTCCCCCTGTGGTCTGGTCCACAACGGCCTGCTTACGTGCGATCATTTTCTCAAGATTCACTTTTACCTCTCCGGGAATGTCTATCCCGTGTTCTTCAAAATGCTTAACGGCATCTTCGTAATGATGTGAGGAGTCCAAAAGTGCTTTACTCGGGATACATCCCACATTGAGGCAGGTACCTCCGAGGCTGGAATATTTCTCGATAATTGCAGTTTTCATTCCGAGTTGGGCACAACGGATGGCCGCTACATAACCTCCGGGGCCGGAACCAATAATCGCTACATCGTAAGAACTCATAAACGTATTTTTAGTGTTTTAAGGAGGGTAAAAATACGAATGTTTTATGGAAGGCCATAGAAAAGCCTCAACTTAATAAAGCGGTATTTGTGTTTCTTTTAATCCCAAGGATAATAAATATTCTTTGACCTCGTTAGCCTCATCCCCTCCCTTTTCGGCATGGTGCAAAAGTGTTAAACCATGTGGCCCTTTTGCATTTAAAATACTAGGAGAAAACGCCATCATTGGTTTAATAATGTCCATTCTTCCAAATAAGGCTGCCGTAAAAATATTGGCCTGGGCGCCCTTGTCTAAAAAGTATCGGGTCATTTCCTTATGCCCTACATGGGTCGCTGCCCCTAATCCGGTTTCGAAGTCGCCTTTTTTCCAGTCATGCGCCGCATTGAGAAGTGTAGGATGCTCCTCTAGCATCTCCCTGACGATATCGAATTTACTGTGAGATACATTAACAAACTTTTCAACCAGTTTTTTATCCAACTGCTCGGGGGCTTCGTCCCGAAGGTGGTTCGATGCAAATAATGGGACCGCAGAGATTAAAAGCGTTGAGATTCCAACCGATCTAATAAATTGATTGCGTTTCATGATACGGGTTTTAATATTTAATGTCAAAAAGGTAGAAAAAAACGAGTCAACCCTCTTTGGTTTAACATGGAATTATGATAATTGTCTGGTAAACAAGTTTTATCATCCGACTGTTTCATTAAGGCCGGGTAAGGCTTTGGAAAATCAAGAGGGAAAAGCCAGCATTTCTCCCATCCCAACGGTAAACAACCAACTCCCGTAAATGATATGTTCTACAGATACTAAAAGCGTGGACCGTGTTTTGTGAAAAGTGATCGCGAAAAGTATTCCACCCAAAAACGTAAGCAAAAGAACCAGGCTATTTCTCAAAAACATATGCGCCAGTGAGAATATGACGGCGTTTACAAATATTAAAATCGCCCTGTTCTTAAACAACATTTCATAACGTTGAAAAAAAAAGGTCCTATAAATGAGTTCCTGGGGGTACACCGAAAAAAAACTATACACAAATAAAATGATCAACCAAAGTTTTGGCTTGTTGAGTATCACGTTAAACAAAAGTTCTTTATTTGTAATCCAAACATAGGCTATTGTAATAACTATTATTACAGATAGTTTAATAAAGGTTTGCTGCCAAAATGATTTCCAGTTAAGTTGTTTGTTAATTTTAAATTTGTTCTTTTCCAGTTTTAGCAATACATAAATGATATATAAAAACCCTAAAAGTCCAATGGACAATTTTACCAATAGCGGATATGTAATGGTAAAACTTAGAGGGATTATTATAAATATTGTAAATAACTCAACCAGTCTAAAAGTGATAGATTTCATTTTTGAAAATTAAACAATATATTGACATTGAGAAAAGTATTTTACAATGTTGATACTCTTTAAAATCTTTATCCATTCCCATAATTATATCGCACTGACTTTATAACTTTTCTGGTGTATTATGAATGCTTATTGTTAAAAATTTATCGCCGTAGTATGCTTTACCTCATTAATCATAAAAGTACTGTGGGTGCTTCCAATATGATCGATGGTTGTTAATTTTTTTACCATGAAATCCCGGTATGCCTGCATATCTTTAACCATGATTTTTAATAAATAGTCGTAGTCTCCGCTTATATGATAACATTCAAGGACTTCCTCTAAACCTTCAACTTTTTTTTCGAATTGTACAACATAATTTTGAGAATGCTTTACCAATTTAATATGACAAAAGGCAACAAAAGCCTTTTGCACTTTCTCTTTATTTATTAGGGCTACATATTTATTGATATAACCTTCTTTCTCAAGTTTTTTAATGCGCTCATAAACGGCAGTTACAGACAAATTTAAAGCGTTAGAAAGTTCTTTGTTGGTCTGCTTACTATCCCGTTGTAATAAGGTTAATAGTTGCTTATCTGTAGCGTCGAATATCATAATTGCAAAAATTTTAGCAATAGACTCATTCTTCGAGAGTAATCCAATTTTATTTCTACAAATATACAATAATTTAGATTTATTTTCTATTTCTGACAAATATCATTGTTTATTAATCCAATATTATTCAATTTTGCTGCTTCATACCAATATATAGAATATCATGTCATTTAATCCGGCAAACAACATTCAGGATCTTCAGTACTTCGGTGAATTTGGTGGTGTTAATCCTTCAATTACGGATTCATCGACCTATACTTTCTTATCTGCAAAAACCATGTTCGATACTTTTGAAGGCAACGCCGATAGCTGTTACTTATATTCCAGGCATAGTACCCCAAGCAATTTGTATCTGGGGAAAGCCCTGGCTGCCATGGAAGGAACAGAAACAGCAAATGTATCTGCTTCGGGAATGGGCGCTATCACCCAGGTCCTCCTTCAGCTGTGCAAGGCCGGGGATCAAATTGTTTCCAGCCGGACCATTTATGGTGGAACCTATGCTTTTTTAAAACACTTTATACCAAAATTCAACATTGAAACAGCATTTGTAGATATTACAAATTTGGATGCGGTTGAAGCTGCCATCAATAAAAATACGAAGGTATTATATTGCGAATCGGTAAGTAATCCCCTATTGGAAGTTGCCAATATAGCAGGCTTATCCCATCTCGCTGAAAATCACGACCTGAAATTGGTGGTTGATAATACATTCTCTCCACTCAATATTACTCCGGCCCTGCTTGGAGCCGATGTTGTGATACATAGTTTAACAAAGTTCATTAATGGATCCAGTGATACAGTTGGAGGTGTGGTATGTGGTACACAAGATTTTATTAACGAATTGCGGAGTGTAAATGACGGAGCTTCCATGTTATTAGGATCGACAATGGACAGTTTAAGAGCAGCATCCATTTTAAAGAACTTAAGAACACTTCACATAAGAATTAAGAAACATAGTTATAATGCCCAATATTTGGCTGAAAAGTTTGAGGCCGACGGTTTAAAAATTGTATACCCCGGATTAACCTCACACTCGTCTCATGAGATGCTTAAATCTATATTCAATAAAACTTATGGCTTTGGAGGAATGCTTACCATTGATGTCGGCAATTTAGAATTGGCCAATAAGTTGATGGAACTGATGCAAGAACGCAATTTGGGATATCTGGCCGTAAGTTTAGGATTCTATAAAACCTTATTTAGTGCACCGGGCAGCTCTACTTCCAGCGAAATCCCCGAAGAAGAACAGGTTGAAATGGGCCTAAACGACGGGTTGATCCGCTTTTCTATTGGTCTTGACGATGATATAGAGCGTACTTACCAAATGATGAAGGCTTGTATGGTAGAGCTTAATATATTAGAAAACAAGGAGGACCTGGCATATGTTTAACTCCAAACAAATTTCCTCACATTAAATAGCAGGCACCGATTCTGTGTTCTTATGGTGACTTTCATCGGTCAAGGCGTATAAAAAACAATCAGGTGGTAGAATATTTTCATTGATTTCCTTTGATACGTTCCCATAAATAATCAAAACCCTCACTGGTTGGCGGTTTACCGTCAAAAGGCAGTACATTCCACCGTTGCCCTTCTTTTTTTATAGTGAAACTAAACACGGTGTTGTTAGGATTATTTGGATCAAACGATGGATAGCGTAAATCGTTATACCGCAGTACCTGGTTTTCCATTGGTATAAAATTATAATATCCATTACTAAACCAGGCCAATGTTTTTATATCGCCATTTGAAGCCGATGCTAAATCATGATTTTTTGGCAATTTGTTCCAGGTCTCAACTTTTGAAGAGCTATCGAACAAGGAATAAAAACCAACGTAATAACTATCATCAGTTTCCGCAATTCCAAACCACAAAATATTATTAAGGACCGATGGTTGTGTTTGAAAACGATTATAATCTATTCCTTCTGCCTTTAGTGATTTTTTATATACATTATTGATATACCCCTTATTCACAAGAGTAAAAAACATATACACCGAACTAATGCCAAGCCCCAATTTTAACCATAATTGTCGGCGCTTCGTGTTTCGCTTGAAAAACAACAATACGATCAGGCACAATAAAAACGGAATGGTATAAATGGGATCAACTACCGAAATATTATTAATCGCCACACGATAATTTGAAAATGGCAAAAACAACTGTGTACCATAAGGTGTAAAACAATCCAAAATGATGTGCGTAAAAAGTGAAAGGAAAAACAACCCTATCCAATCTTTAAGCGTCGTTGTATCTTTTCGTTTTCCGAAATCGTAAAGTTTATGAACCAGCCAACCCAGAAGGAAAGCTGCCAGAACCGTAAATACAACGGAATGCATAAATCCTCTGTGGAAGGCCATGATGTCTATTTCGTTGGAGTAAAACCAACGTCCAACAAACACATCAAGATCAGGAATGGTACCACCAATAGCTCCAAACATCAAAGCTTTATTGCCAATTTTTTTTCCTAATGCAAGCTCCCCGCAGGCTGCTCCTAATACGACTTGAGTTAATGAATCCATATACTTTAACAAATGTACAGAACTAAATCTATTTGCATAACTTATATGAATATTGTAACATTACAAGACTTAAAATAAATATTAAAATGCAGGACGACAAGAACATTTCTGAAATTAAAATTGAAGAACAACGCATCATTGAAAATGTTGAATTGAACATTTGGGAAGCCTTGATCCCAGTTATTATTTTAATGTCCCTGCTGGCTTACAATATCTTTTTTGCCGATGGGGTAGCGATGGGTGAATATTCCAATCAATTTATCTTATTAATTGGAGGGGCTGTCGCTGCCATTGTGGGGTTTTATAATAAAGTGACATTTAAGCTTATGATTCTTGAAGTTTGGGAAAACCTGAAAAGCGTCTTTGTTCCGATCATGATCTTATTTTTAGTCGGGGCCCTGGCAGGGACCTGGCTGGTAAGCGGGGTTATTCCGGCTATGGTGTATTACGGCTTACAGGTCCTGAGCCCGGAAATATTCCTGCCGGCATCGGTTGTTATAGCCGCGTTGATTTCCATTGCCACAGGGAGTTCCTGGACCACTTCTGCCACCGTTGGAATAGCACTTATAGGTATAGGAACTGATGCCCTTGGCATTTCCGGAGGCATTGTTGCCGGAGCCATCATTTCGGGTGCCTATTTTGGAGATAAGATGTCACCAATGAGCGATACTACCAACCTCGCTCCTGCAATGGCAGGAACAGATCTATTTACGCATATCAGATATATGACCATAACTACCGTTCCCACAATTATTATCACTTTAATCGTGTTTACCATTATTAGTTTTAATATTGAAACTTCGGGATCCTCCGATGTGAGTAATCTGTTAAGTACGATCAACACCACATTTAATATTAACCTCTGGTTATTTCTTGTTCCGGGTGCGGTAATTGCACTCATCCTAATGAAAACAAAACCTATTAAAGCATTAACTATTGGCGTGCTTTTGGCGGCCGTCTTCGCCTTTATCTTTCAACCTGAAGTGTTGGGTAATTTAAGTTCTTCAAGAATAGGTGCACTGGGACGATCCATATTTACCGACACCCAGATCACTACCGATAATGAAAGCCTGAACAATCTTTTTTCGGCGGGGGGTATGAAAGGTATGCTATGGACCATATTCCTTATTATGTGTGCCATGGTCTTTGGTGGGGTTATGGATGCCATCGGTGCTTTGGCAAGGGTTACGAGGGCTCTTTTGTCCTTTGCAACCACGGTATTCGGATTATTCGCCAGTACGGTTATCAGTTGTTTAGGTTTAAATGTTATAGCTTCAGATCAATACCTTGCCATTGTTATCCCTGGTAAAATGTTTAAAAATGCCTTCGAGGACAGAGGCCTTGCCCCGGAAAATTTGAGCAGGACGCTTGAAGATTCGGGAACGGTAACATCGGTTTTAATACCTTGGAATACCTGTGGAGCTTACCAGTCGGGTGTCCTTGGTGTAGGTGTTGGCGAGTACTTTGTTTATGCCGTTTTCAATTGGCTGAGCCCTTTTACCACGCTCTTTTATGCCGCACTTAATATTAAGATCAGACAGCTAAAAGCAAAATTAGTAGCAGCCCATAGCTTCTTGAGTATAGCCTTACTATGGCCTTTATCAAATAAAAAGAGGATGTCTAAAAAACCTGTTTCATTCGTCATTACGATCACGCTATAAGCGTTAGAAGTAATCTGTTAATCAATAACTTAAATTTTACAGATTGCTTCATTTCATTCGCAATGACGATCTTTTAAACATCCCAATTATTTCAACAATTCTGTTTATTCCGGTCCGTTGACATACTTAAATGTAATTGCCGCGAGCGTTCCGGCCGCTAATTGCCCCACTAAAAAGGCGCCTATATTTCCCCAGTCGGTCATTTCGGCAAAACTTGATCCAATGGTTACATCAGGATTAAGGGCTCCACCGGTAACGCCTCCCAGGCCATAAGCACAGGCCGCAATGTTAAATCCTATAGCTAATCCGATTAAAAGGACATAATTCCACTAAAACAACTGAAATTTATACTTATGCAGCTACAAATAATTTTAATTCAATTAAAAAGCCTCTAGATTTGTAGATATATATAATAGAAATAAACTCCCTTAGGGAGTTTATCCATACGTTGTAGCCAATATTGATAATAAATTTAAAATTCATTTCTTATTATAATTAAATCGCGAATTTGTTTAAGAATTAAATACATTAATGGATAAACAATTGTGTAAATTTGCTATTATGTAATTATAAAATTAATTAAGGCATGAATAACAAGAATAGTCACAATGGTAATGATATAGGTAAGTGCCCGTTTTTGGGTGGAGTTCAAAAGCAGAGTGCTGGTGGTGGGACCTCTAACCGAGACTGGTGGCCTAATCAGTTAAAATTGAATGTCCTCCGTCAAAATTCCTCCAAATCAGATCCTATGGGTAAGGCATTTGACTACGCTAAGGAGTTCAATAGTCTCAACCTGGATGCCGTTAAAAAAGATATCTTCGATCTGATGACTACATCGCAAGACTGGTGGCCAGCCGACTACGGCCACTATGGGCCGCTCTTTATTCGTATGGCCTGGCACAGCGCTGGTACATATCGTATAGCTGATGGTCGTGGTGGTGGAGGTTCGGGTACTCAACGTTTTGCTCCACTCAATAGTTGGCCCGATAATATAAACCTGGATAAGGCACGTTTGCTATTATGGCCCATTAAAAAGAAATATGGAAAGAAAATTTCGTGGGCTGATTTGATGATTCTCGCCGGTAACTGCGCCCTTGAGTCTATGGGCTTCAAGACCTTTGGTTTTGCTGGTGGACGTGAGGATGTTTGGGAGCCTGAGCAAGATATCTATTGGGGTTCTGAAACCGAGTGGCTCGGAGACAAGCGTTACACAGGTGATCGCGAACTCGAGAATCCACTTGGTGCCGTTCAAATGGGATTGATCTATGTTAATCCAGAAGGTCCAAACGGAAACCCTGACCCCCTTGCAGCCGCTTTTGATATAAGAGAGACTTTCGGTCGTATGGCGATGAACGATGAAGAAACTGTTGCACTTATTGCGGGTGGCCACACATTTGGAAAAACCCATGGCGCAGCCGATCCAGACAAGTATGTTGGCAGCAAACCTGCAGCTGCCAGTATTGAAGAACAAAGCTTGGGCTGGAAAAACACCTACGGCACTGGAAATGCGGGCGATACGATTAGCAGTGGCCTTGAAGGGACATGGACTACATCGCCAACGAAGTGGAGCAATAACTTCTTTGAGAATCTATTCGGCTATGAATGGGAGCTAACGAAAAGCCCGGCTGGTGCTTACCAGTGGAAACCAAAGAGTGGCGCAGGTGAAGGAACAGTGCCAGATGCGCATGACCTTTCTAAAAGTCATACACCAATTATGCTAACAACCGATCTCTCTTTGATAGAAGACCCTGCCTATGAGAAAATTTCAAGACGGTTCTTTGAGAACCCGGACGAGTTAGCAGACGCTTTCGCTCGCGCCTGGTTCAAACTGACGCATCGTGATATGGGGCCAATCGCTCGTTACCTGGGACCAGAAGTTCCTAAGGAAGAGCTGATCTGGCAAGACCCTATCCCATTCGTTACGCATTCATTGATTGATGATCAGGACATTGCTTCACTAAAGAGTAATATCCTTACTTCAGGACTATCTGTGTCCCAATTAGTGTCTACCGCTTGGGCTTCAGCATCAACCTTTCGCGGATCCGACAAACGTGGTGGCGCTAATGGCGCACGTATTCGTCTTACACCACAGAAAGATTGGGAAGTAAACAACCCGGCTGAGCTATCGAAAGTTTTAGAAATTCTAGAAGGTATTCAAAATGAATTTAACAGCACTCAAACTGATGGTAAGTTGGTTTCATTAGCAGATTTAATAGTTTTAGGTGGGTCTGCAGGTATTGAGCAGGCAGTGAAGAATGCGGGTCGCGATGTGACAGTGCCTTTTACGCCTGGTCGTGCAGATGCTTCACAAGAACAAACAGATGCAGAATCATTCGCTGCTCTAATGCCAACTGCTGACGGGTTCCGAAACTACATGAAAGTACTACACAATACATCTGCAGAAGAATTGTTAGTTGACAAAGCGCAACTTTTGACACTTTCTGCACCTGAGATGACAGTTTTGGTTGGCGGTATGCGTGTTCTTAATACGAACTTCGATAAGTCCAATCATGGTGTTTTCACCAACGATTCGGAAGCGCTCACCAATGACTTCTTCGTAAACCTGCTTGATTTAGAGACGACTTGGAAAGCGACTTCGGAAGACGAACTTGTCTTTGAGGGTAATGATCGTACAACTGGTGATCTCAAGTGGACAGGAACTCGAGCTGATCTCATCTTCGGTTCAAACTCAGAGTTACGGGCTCTCGCTGAAGTTTACGCATCTGAAGATTCTCAAGAGCAGTTTGTACAGGACTTTGTAGCCGCGTGGTCAAAGGTAATGAATCTCGACCGTTTCGATTTGGCCTAACTGTAGCACTGTTGGGTAGAATAGCTATTTAACACTTAAAGGTGGTCCAGCAATGAGATAATTCTTATATTTTAACTTATACTAATTTTCGTTGTTAAAGATTATTAAAATCATTATTTTTACATTATAATTTATAAAATTATGGCAACGGTTACACTTAAAGGAAATACAATTCATACTTTGGGAGCATTACCTGAAGTTGGCACTTTGGCTCCTGATTTTAAATTGGCAAAAGTGGATTTATCTGATGTTAGTTTAAAAAATTATGAAGGCAGCAACCTTATTCTCAATATTTTTCATAGTGTAGACACCGGTACCTGTGCTACATCGGTTAGGCGATTTAATGAAGAGGCGGGCAATCTTGAAAACACCAAAGTACTTTGCATTTCGAAGGATCTTCCTTTTGCTCAAAATAGGTTCTGCGGTGCAGAGGGTATCGAAAATGTTGAAATGCTATCTGATTTTAGAGATGGAAGTTTCGGCAAAAACTATAATTTAGAGTTTACCGACGGCCCAATAAAAGGGCTGTTGTCAAGAAGTATTATAGTCTTAGACGGAAGTGCAAGGGTTTGCATACCGAACAAGTTGCCGAAGTCGTTGAAGAACCCAATTACCAGGCCGCACTCGATGCTTTAAAAAATGGCTAAAAAAGAACCGTTCATAACCAATCGGTTAAAAGGTGTAAATTATGCTTTTAAGGGTGCACTCCTATTATTAAAAACCGAAGCAAGCATACAGATCCAGATGGCCATTGCGATAATAATGACCATCGTAGGATTTTATTATAATATATCTTCTATCGAATGGATCGTTCAAACCCTGGCCATAGGATTAATAATGAGTGTTGAAGGCTTAAATACGGCCATAGAAAAACTTTCGGACTTTATACATCCCGAACATCACAGTAAGATCGGGTTTATAAAAGATATTGCCGCCGGAGCCGTATTTATAGGCTCCGTTTCTGCTTTAATTATAGGTTTTATCATCTATATTCCCAAGATTTTTTAAATACTATACCTTTAGGATAACCGTTAGTAATTTGTATTTTTGTTTAAACTAACAACGCGTTAATGGCGAAGAAAAAAGCGAGCAGAAAAAAAACAGCAAAAAAGGTTAGAAAACTAAGTTTTAATTTATCGAGTCAGCAAAAATTAATATTTGGCAGTTTGTTGTTAATTCTTGGTATTTTACTTTTTATCGCTTTCTTATCTTATTTTTTCACCGGAGAAGCAGACCAAAGCACATTAAGTGAGTTTGGCTCGCGAGAGGTTTCGTCCAAAAACTGGCTGAGTAAAGTCGGTGCATGGGTGAGTCATTTTTTTATTTATCGTGGTTTTGGAATAGCATCCTTTATTATTTCGGGATTGATTTTTATCTCCGGTATTTATGTCATGCTCGGTATAAATAAGGCCCGGCTGAGAAGGAATTGGTTCTGGGGGATACTCATTGTGATCTGGACTTCTATCTTATTCGGATTCCTTACCCAACAAAACCCCCTACTTGGTGGAACCATCGGTTCTGAGATGAACGACTTGATCCAGGACTATATAGGTAAAATTGGAACGACGCTCCTCCTCCTTTTGGGGCTGATCACATATTTGGCCCTTCGCTTTAAAATTACACCACAGCATTTTATCAATTTGTTCAGGTCTGCGAAAAAAGAAATATCGGAAGATTTTAAAACCTGGGACAGTGATGAGAAGATCGTTAGTTTCGACAACAACCTATCGGCCGAAGCTGAAGATATAAAATCGGCTTTTGAAGTCCAAATTGAAGATTCGGAGCCTACCATTGCACATCATTCTAAGATTGCATCCAAAACCGAGGAAGAAGAAAAGATAGAAGAATCTGTCGAAATTGAGGTCGCTCCCACCATTGATGAAAAATCGGTAACCGATAACCTGGCCGACAAGCTTGTGGAGGACTTTGGAAGTTTCGATCCTACGCTGGAACTGGGAAGTTACCAGTTTCCTCCCCTGGATTTACTGAAGAAATATTATGCTGAAGGTATTACTGTAAATAAAGAAGAACTTGAAGAGAACAAGAACAAAATTGTAGAAACCCTTCGTAATTATAAGATCGGCATTTCCAGTATCAAGGCCACTATCGGACCAACAGTGACGCTTTATGAAATTGTCCCCGATGTGGGAATCAGGATCTCTAAAATTAAAAATCTTGAAGATGATATTGCACTATCACTATCGGCCCTGGGCATACGTATTATCGCTCCTATTCCAGGTAAGGGTACCATAGGTATTGAGGTCCCTAATAAAAATGCGACCATTGTTTCCATGTTTTCTGTCATTGCATCTCAAAAATTTCAAAAGTCCGAAATGCAATTGCCTATTGCTCTTGGTAAAACCATAAGTAATGAAACCTTTGTGGTCGATCTGTCCCGAATGCCGCACCTCCTTATGGCCGGAGCTACAGGACAGGGAAAATCGGTTGGGCTTAATGCAATTCTGGCATCGCTGCTTTACAAAAAACATCCTGCCGAGGTGAAGTTCGTTCTGGTGGATCCAAAAAAGGTTGAACTTACACTCTTTAATAAAATTGAGCGTCATTTCCTGGCTAAACTGCCTGATAGTGAAGAGGCTATAATTACCGATACTACAAAGGTGATCAACACGCTAAATTCGTTGTGTATTGAAATGGACAACCGCTACGAATTGCTAAAAAATGCGTTTTGCAGGAATATTGCTGAGTACAACGCTAAGTTTAAGGCTCGTAAGTTGAATCCTAACGACGGGCATAAATTTTTACCTTATATTGTTTTGGTTGTCGATGAGTTTGCCGATCTGATCATGACCGCAGGAAAAGAAATAGAGACACCTATCGCACGGCTGGCACAGTTGGCACGAGCGGTAGGCATACATTTAATTATAGCGACCCAGCGACCTTCGGTAAACGTTATCACAGGATTGATAAAAGCCAATTTCCCTGCCCGTATCGCCTTTAGGGTGACTTCAAAAATAGATTCCAGAACCATCCTGGACGGATCCGGTGCCGACCAACTCATAGGCCGTGGGGATATGCTGTTTACACAGGGCAATGACATTATTCGTCTGCAATGCGCTTTTATAGACACCCCCGAGATCGATAAGATCACCGAGTTCATAGGATCCCAAAAGGCCTATCCCGACGCGCATTTGCTTCCCGAATATATTGGGGAAGAAAGTGGCACAGGTCTTGATATAGACATAGATGACCGCGATATTCTGTTCAAGGAAGCCGCCGTGATCATTGTGACCGCTCAACAAGGATCGGCCTCGTTATTACAGCGTAAATTAAAGTTGGGATACAACAGGGCCGGACGGTTAATAGACCAGTTGGAGGCCGCCGGTATTGTAGGCCATTTTGAAGGGAGTAAGGCCAGGCAGGTATTGATCCCCGATCTCGTGTCCCTGGATGAACTCCTGGAAAATGAGGGGCAATAGTTGAAACTTAAACGCAGGATCGTTAGTTAATAATGCTAATAAAATATAACGATGAAACGAACATTAATAAATTTTAAAAATATATTAACAGCCGTAGTCTTGATCTTAACAGCGATAGGATCTGCACAGGAATCCGCAAAAGCTTTGCTTAACGATGTGAGCAGCAAAGTAAGATCGTACGATAACATTGCGATAGATTTTAAATACGTTTTAAATAACACCGAAGAAGACATAAGCCAGGAAACCCGGGGAGATGTCACTATGCAGGGTGATAAATATGTCTTAAATGTATTGGGAGTTACCAGGATCTTTGATGGTGAAACACTATATAATATTAGCCCTGAAGATGAAGAAGTAACCATATCCAGTGAAAATACCGAAGATGAAAATACCATAACCCCAAGTAAAATGCTGTCCTTTTACGAAAGTGGTTATAGTTACAGTATGGACATCGTTCAGAATGTAAATGGAAGAAAAATACAATATGTTAAATTGTCGCCCATCGATTCAAATTCCGAAATCAATTATGTGTTATTGGGTATTGATATAAAAACAAAACATATTTATAATTTAATTGAGGTGGGAAGTAATAATACTAAAACCACCCTTACTGTTAATTCTTTTAAAACAAATGAGTCCTTATCCAAAACCTTGTTTACCTTTGATGAAAGTAAATACAAAGATTATTTCATCAATAAAATAGATTAAGGGTTTTACTTTGAAAATTTTAGATAGATATATACTCCTTTCGTATTTAAAAACCTTTTTTAGCGTGTTTATTATTCTCATGCTAATTTTTGTCTTGCAGTCGGTATGGCTTTATATTACCGAACTTGCGGGTAAAGATCTTGATATCATCATCTTCGCCAAATTTTTACTCTATGTCACGCCAAGACTTGTAGTACTTGTTCTGCCCTTAACAATATTGCTGGCTTCAATAATGGTCTTTGGAAATTTTGCCGAAAACTATGAGTTCGCGGCAATGAAATCGACCGGAATATCCCTGCAACGTGCCATGAAGAGCATCAGCTTTTTTATTGTAGGGTTGGCCATAACTACATTTTTCTTTGCAAATAATGTGATCCCGACAGCGGAGTTGAACTTTTTTAATCTAAGGAAGAATATAGCCAAAGTCAAACCGGCATTTGCAATTGCAGAAGGGCAGTTCAACCAGATAGGAAGTATAAATATTAAGGTAGCCGAAAAAAGCGGTGACAGGGGCCAATATTTAAAGGATGTCGTTATCCATCAAAAAAAAGGTAATTCCACCGGTAACCATGTTGTTATCCTCTCGAAAACCGGGGAACTCGTCAGCAGTGAAGATTCCAATGTATTGAAATTGGTTCTCAATGATGGTAACTATTACGACGATCTTCAACCCAAAGATTACAAAGAAAGAGAAAAGAAACCACATGCCAAAAGTTCATTCGAGCGGTACACCCTAAATATTGACCTCTCAAAAATTAATAATATAGATTTTGACAGTAAAGACTATTCAACGAAATACACCATGCTTACGGTCAAAGACCTGTACCAAACCATAGATTCACTTGTTGCCGAGAAATCTGATAATTATGTTGAACTTGCTCAAAATATGTACAATCGCTCAGCGGTGGCAAATTTAAACACCAATATCAATCCTGCGAAACTGGATTCCATGCCCAAAGCTGAAGGTATTTATGAATTATTCGAACCAAAAAAGGTTGTGCAGCTTATTGAACTCGCCCTCAATTCTGTTAACAGTACCAATCAAATTATTACAACCAAAAAGAAATCTTTAGCCAAAAAAGAAGTGAACCTTAACAAGCATATCTTTTCGTTTTACGATAAGTTCGCCATAGGGTTCGCCTGTATTATCCTGTTCTTTGTCGGTGCCCCGTTGGGAGCCTTAATTCGCAAAGGAGGGTTTGGGCTTCCAATCGTTATCGCTATCATTTTATTTTTAACCTACCATTTTATCGGAATTTTTGCTAAAAATAGTGCCGAAGACAGCAGTTTAAACCCGGTGTTGGCCACATGGCTTTCGACCCTATTATTACTGCCCCTGAGTATTTATTTAACGAACCGGGCTACAAAGGATCGAAGCCTGCTCAATCTTGATGGGGTTTTGGTTCCGCTAAAAAAATTATTAAGCAAGGATCAATTGGCCCCTATTGACAATAATGTCCTTTTGAATAAAAATTCAGGAGCCTATGCAACTTTAAATGAGTACCCCAATAAAAAACTCATCGATATTATTAAGAACTACCGGCAGTACGATTTTGATGAAAGTTATAGAAATACTTCCCTACTGCTCTTAAAGAACAGGGGGATAAGTAAAGAAGAACTGCGCTATGGAGGGAACCTGTATAACGAAAATTATGAGAATGCCTTGAGATACAAAACGGCCTATGATGAGAATTCCAGGATCGGCATGGTCCTGTATATTGCATATGTCATACTGATTATTAGCGGATTGGTCTTAAATAATAATGGATTCCCCACATTTGGCACCATCCTAATAATTTTCGGAGCAATATGTACCGCCATTTTCCTAATTGCATTGATCAAAGCCTACGTTAATCAAACCAATTTTTATAAAATTGTAAGTAAGAATAAGTCAAATATTTTTCCTTTATTAATTTTAGCGATCCCGTTATATATCATTTATGAGCAATTCATTTCCAAGAAAATTAAAGAAGATTTAAAACAAATTAGATAGGTCTTAAAATATACAATATCTTTGCATTCTTAAATAAGCGCAATGCCAGGTACAAACACTTTGGATAAAACTGTTGAAATCAAACTGAATACCATTGAAGAAGCCATTGAAGACATTCGTAATGGCAAGATCATTATTGTTGTAGATGATGAAAACCGGGAGAATGAAGGCGATTTTATCGCTTCCGCGGAGAAGGTAACTCCCGAGATGATCAACTTTATGGCGGCCCAGGGCCGCGGCCTCATTTGTGCACCACTAACCGAAGATAGATGTGATGTACTGGATTTATCGATGATGGTAAAAAATAATACGGTTATGCACCATACCCAGTTTACGGTTTCGGTGGACCTTATCGGTCATGGCTGTACCACTGGCATTTCTGTTCAAGACAGGGCAAAAACTATAAAAGCTTTAGTTAATGATAGCACCAAACCTTTCGATTTAGGACGTCCCGGTCATATTTTTCCATTACGTGCGAGAAATGGCGGCGTTCTGCGAAGAACCGGCCATACCGAAGCGACTGTTGATTTAGCACGATTAGCGGGTTTTAAGCCTGCCGGAATATTGGTTGAAATATTGAACGAGGACGGTACCATGGCACGCTTACCACAGCTGATGCAGGTGGCCAAAAAATTTAATCTAAAGGTGATCTCGATCGAAGACCTCGTAGCCTATCGTATGGAACACGATTCGCTGATCGAGAAAAAGGAAGAATTCCAGATAGAGACCCGTTTTGGAAGTTTTAGGTTAAGGGCCTACCAGCAAACTACCAACAATCAAATACATATTGCCTTGACCAAAGGCCACTGGAGTACCGATGAGCCGGTGCTTACCCGGATCAATTCAAAACTAATTAACAATGATATCTTAGGGACCCTTACAAACAATGCCGATAAAAAACTGGACGATATGTTTAGAGTAATTAATGAAGAAGGTAAAGGTGCTGTACTGTTTATTAATCAGCAAAGCCAGGCCAGGAATATTTTAAAACGCCTCAATGTCCTAAAGGAAACTCAGGTTCCGAATACAGTGGTCAAAGCGCCGCGAATAGATATGGATGCCAAAGATTTTGGTATCGGTGCGCAAATACTACACGACCTGAACATTCGCAAGCTGCGGTTGATCTCCAATGCCCAACAAACCAAACGCGTAGGCATGATTGGTTACGGCCTGGAGATTGTTGAGTACGTAAGTTATTAATCTATTTATAGTGCCCTTAAAACAACCTGTTCCTTATCTTTATTAACAACTTCGAGTTTTATTTTATTAAATGAATATGTATCTCCCGGTAAATACGTGTCTCCCGGTAAATACGTGTCTCCTGGAAGAAACTGTTTATTAGTAATGGTCAATAAAGCCTCCCTTTTAGGTAATATGCCGTTTTTTTCAAGAGCATATTCGCCTTTAATTGTACCAATATAAAAATAGCACTCTTCAAAATGTTCGTTGAGGTAGTGTCCCTTTTCACTACTTGCTGTTTTATTATGTACAATACTTATTAATGTTTCAGTCTCTTTACTAAATACATAAACGACCTCTGTTTCATCACCTAAAGAGATAACTTCGGTTTCGGTTTTTGCGGAAAGATCAAGGCTTGAGATAATTATCAAGCCGATAAATAATGGATTAAATTTCATAATAGAGTTTTTATATTAATTATTTGATTATTATATTTTTATAAATTCTACGCGACGGTTATTTACACTTACATATTAGTATTGTGGAATTGATCTGAAAAAATACCTAGCGTCGTTGGGTATAGAAGATATAATACTATGCTCATGATTTTTAAACCAAGTGACATCGAGCCCACGTTCATGTTCTAATTTGTAGTTGCCTATAACTTCTGTTTTTACTAAATTCCATCCTGACTTAAAATTAAGGTTATAGTTTACATTAGTTTCAACTTCAATAGTATTTGTACCATCTTTACGTACGTCTCCTTTCCAGACTTGATTTCCATTTAGTGCACAATTGTCTTGAGCATAGGCCCAATACAACAGATAGCCTTCGTCACCTGAATCTACTCCGCTTTGACTCACCAGATTAAGCGTTACTCTAACCGAATTTCCTATTGTTAAATTTCCAATTTGGTTACCATTTCGCATAACCATCATACTGGCATTTGTTATAAAGCCAGTATCTTTATTTGTAAAACTTACTGATGATCGATCATAAATATCATAAAACAGTCCTTGAGTCCCAATTTGTCTTTCTAAAGAAAGTTGGGTTTTAAATTTATCTGGTAAATTAAATACAATACTGCCATCTTCTTTTATAGCACCAATATTAAAAACGGTTAATCCTGGCCCTTTAAATGCTATTGCAATATCGGCTGTTCCACCTTTCCAATCTGTGAATTTATTATTAGTACTTGCCATAGTATTTTCCCAAAACCAATCTTCACTGCTGGCCTTTTTTTGTACTGGTTTATCAGCCTTAACTTTAGAGGAGGTTAACTTTTTTTCAGATTGTTGCTTGTCCTGCATCTCTTTCATTTGCTGCAGCTGTTGCATCATGTCTTTCATCTCTGGTAAATTCATCATGCTGTCTTGCAAACGCTTTATCTTATCCATCTCTTCTTGGGTTTGGGCTTCGGAATAAACTATTCCAAATACCAGTAAAAGTGCGATACTAATTTTTTTTAGGTTCATAATATTCTGTTTAAAGTACTACAGAGATTACTAAAATCCCATGAATTTATAATCGGAAATATTTATGTGCAACGCTTCTTTTTCTAAAGCAACACAGGTTATTGTTGAATTAAATTTCTTTTTCTTCTTATCTGTGAACTGCATTTCCATAAGCATACTATTTTCCAATGTCTTGAACAATTCCTTATCAACCCCTTTAGGCATATATTGTGACTCGTTTTGAAATAATTGATTAAAGCTAACAGGTGCTTCTAGAGCGTAATACATGATCATTTTATAGTCTTTATTTTCATACTGAATCCCTTTACACCGGTATCCGAGAATTTCTTTTTCTCCAATTTCGGTAATATTATAATCATCTATTTCATTAGACTTAAAGTCGCTTTTTGGAAGTTTCATCTTTTGTCCCATTTTATTACCCATCATGTCCATTAATACCAAACTTTTATTTAATTCATAATCTGTTATGGTGAACATACTACCAGCCATTTCTTCCTTCTCCATTTCAATTCTAGTTCCAAAATTTAACTGGCCTTCTTTAAAATAATAGTGCATTAACATTGTCCCTTCTTTATTTACAATTTGTTGGGTATAACGCCATGTAAAATCGTAACTTTCAGGAAGGTTAGATGCATTTGTTTGACTGTACATAACCATTTCTGAACATAGAAACAGAAGTATTGCTGCTGTGATTTTAGTTTTACTCACAAAACATTTAATGCTTTTGTGGTTTTTCCCAAGAAGTCGGGACATACTGTGATTTATTTTTGAAAAGTTCATTTTTGAGTTATTTTACGTATTTTATTATTATCGCTATCTGCCACATACACATTGCCTTGTGCATCTATTGCTACTCCTCTTGGTAGTGTAAATTTTGATTTAGTTCCGGAGCCATCTTCAAAACCGGCATCACCTCCTGCCAAAGTGATTAGCTCTCCATTTTGGTTTATAACACGTATTTTGTGATTCCAATAATCTGCTACATACACATTACCTGCTGCATCTACAGCTAATCCATAAGGTGTATTAAACTGTGTAGTATCGCCAGAGCCATCGGCAAAACCTTTGGTGCTTCCAGCAAGTGTGCTCAATTCGCCATCAGGAGTTATTTTGCTTATTATATGATTTTCGCTATCTGCTATATACACATTGCCTTGTCCATCTACTGCAACTCCATACGGAGAATTTAACAGTGCAAAAACTGCTGTTATTCCAAGGTTATTACCTGCAAGTGTGCTTACTACACCATCGGGGCTTATTTTTCGAATTTTATTATTCTTTGAATCTGCCACATAAACAATGCCCTGTGAATCTACTGCTATACCGTAAGGCATATCAAATTGTGCAGTATCGCCAGGACCATCGACATACCCTTGAGTGCTACCAGCCAGTGTACTCACCATACCCTCTGGAGTTATCTTGCGTATTTTATGATTCCATGCATCAGCTACATACACATTACCTCGTGCATCTACAGCAATACCACAAGGTTTATCAAATTGTGCCAGTGTGCCAAGACCATCGGCAGGACCATAAGTGCTCCCAGCCATTGTACTTACTAGCACCTCTTTAATTGTGCTGGTAGTGGTTTGAGAAGCAGTTATAATGTTTTTATCTTCTTGCTTATTATTGGGGCTTTGCTGGGTGTAATCTTCGACTATTACCTCGTTTTCTATTTTTAGAACGTAAGGTGTTTTTAGCCAAAAAATAAATTTCCAATTCCCTTTATAATTCATCATTTCAAGGTTCATTGAATAGTCATTGTCTTTATCATGTAATGCAATAGACATGGTAACTTTAGTTAAATCGGAATCATTAATTATATGGTCTTTAGATTGTGGCCACAAAATTTTCTCATCGCTTCCTGATTTAGCTATGGTGTACTTATATGCTATACTATCTATATTTGCAGATTCCCAGTTAACTATAATTAAATTATCCTGAAAAGATTGTAGATATGCGTCTTTACCAGCATCAAAATCTTTGAGCATATTATTTATTTCCTCTTGAGGTGGTTTAGGATCCATTTCGCTTATAAGGCTTATAAACTCGGCTTTAGTTAAATAATAGTTTTCAATTTTATTAATTTGATCTGTCTTTATAAGCTCAACTATTTTTTTAGCCAATTTATCTGGTGTTGTAAAGCTGCTTATTACCATAAATAGCATACTGAATAAAAGCATTTTGTTTGCAACGGTTTTTAATGTTTGCATGAGGTAATGTATTAATAAAGTTTATATTCTTTGATTCATTTTATTGATTATTAGCTTGTTCTAATTGTTCTAATCGTTTATAAAGACTTTCAAATTTTGAATCTTGCTCTTTTTTATTATCGCCCAATTCAGAAGTCAAGGATTGTATCTCTTTATCTTGATTTTCTATAATCTTTTGTTGTTCCTGTATGGCTTTGGCGAGTAAGGCAATAAAATCGTTATATCTTAAACTCATTTGTCCCTTATCATCTTTGGTTAAAAAGCCTTGATCTTTATAGCCAATTTTGGTTAATACCGCTTCTACATCTTGAGCAATAAAGCCCATTTCTCGTGTTTTACTCTCGTTATTTTTACGGATATAATCTACAGGTTTAAGTTGTTTTACAACCTCCAAACCATAGGGAAGTTCTCTAATTTTTTCTTTCCATAATTTATCGGATGTTACCATCCAAGCCACTTGTATTCCTGCATAAGTAACATGAGTATTGCCAACACGTACTTGGTTGGAGGCTGTACCGTCTGGAACCTGAGCATCATAGCCTATAGCTGTATTATTACTTCCTGTGGTGTTGCCTTTAAGAGCATTGGCACCACTTGCTGTATTGCGACGCCCCGTTGTATTATTATAAAGCGCATCGAAACCATTAGCTACATTGCCATTACTGCTTGTATTACTATAAAGCGCTCCATAACCGGTTGCGGTATTATTAGTACCCGAGTTATTATGAAAAAGTGCATCAGATCCATTTGCAGTATTATTTTTACCTGTGGTATTATTGGCTAGGGATAAATGTCCATTTGCGGTATTTTCATTTCCCAATGTATTTTTATAAAGAGCCCGATACCCATTTGCAGTATTAGAATTGCCTTTAGTATTATAATAAAGTGCATCAGAACCATTTGCTGTATTATAAATTCCTACGGAATTACTATAAAGTGATCGATACCCATTTGCCGTATTTTCTTTTCCATCTACGTTGCTGTAAAGCGCTTGGTAGCCATTTGCAGTATTATAATTTCCAGAGCCATTACTATAAAGTGCTTGACTGCCATTTGCAGTATTATTAGTTCCTACTATATTTTTATAAAGTGCATTATAGCCAATTGCAGTATTTTCTTTTCCTGTTCTATTCTGAAATAAGGTATTATTTCCAACCGCTGTGTTTTTATCTCCTGCAGTATTGTAAAAAAGCGAGGTGTTTCCAATTGCTGTATTAAATTCACCTGTTGTATTATTTGTAAGTGTTGAAGCACCGTTGGCAGTATTAAATGATCCTGTAGCATTTTGATATAACGCATAATATCCAATAGCTGTATTTTGACTCCCTGTGGTATTATAACGAAGAGCATATGATCCATTTGCAGTATTATTAACTCCTGCTGAATTTAATACCAAAGTATTATAACCAATAGCCGTATTTCCATTTCCTGTAGAGTTGTTTTTAAGAGCTTCAAAACCTATTCCGATATTATTGTTTGCACCAACATCGGTTGCTCCTGCGTTTAACCCAAGATATATAGAAGAGCCATTTACATCTGATTTTCCATCAGTTAAATCATTAATTTTTTGCACTCCGCTTCCGGAGGATGTAGTTTCAGAAGTAGAAGTATTTACTCCAGTAGCCATATTATCTACCCAAGCTACATTACCATTGCCATCGATTTGTAATATTTGATTTGCCGTACCAGCTACTTTAGGAAATGCATAGCCTCCATTGGTTGGGTTTCCTATTTGTAACTCTCCATTGGTTCTTAATATATCCGTATAGAAATCTCCGTAAATTAAAGCATTATTAGCATCAGCATTAGAATTTTCTATGTATAGTTTGTTGTTGCTAAGCTCATAAAATCCTGATCTATTGCCTATAAAAACATTACCATTTCCACTTACATTTTTTTGACCGGCTAAAGTACCAAATACAGTATTACTACTTCCAGTGATATTACTTGCAAGTGCACTAGTTCCACTAACTGTATTATTATTACCAATAGTGTTATTATAGAGTGCACCTTGACCATTTGCGGTATTTTTCTCTCCAAAAGTGTTATTACTAAGTGATAAACTTCCATTAGCTGTATTAGAATTTCCAGTATCATTACTATTTAGTGCTTTATTTCCATTTGCAGTATTGTGGTTTCCTGTTGCATTACTTTTTAGTGCTTGATAACCATTTGCGGCATTGAAACTTCCTGTAGTATTTAATATTAAAACTCTAGAACCTACGCCTACATTATTATTGTCTGTACCATCGTCTAAAGCTCCCGCTCGTAAACCTAAAAAAACAGAGGAACCATCAGTATCGGATTTGCCATCTAATAAATCGTTAATTTTTAGATCTTCAACACTTGCAACTGTATTGGAGTTTGTAGTATCGACTCCAGTAGTATTATTTTCAGGATGATTATCATTTACCCAATTTACAGTACCATTACCATCGGTTTGTAATATTTGGTTGGGAGCACCATCTTGAATTGGCAAATTGTACTTATAATCTTCTGTTTGTTCGTTTGGGATCGCATTATCTGTAGTGCCATCAGGCGTATTGGGATCTGTAGAATTATTATCTGCTGTATTGTTATTATTTATTCCAGTAAGACTAACATTTTTAATGGCACGAACAAAATCGGCATATTCGTGAGTAAATACTCCAATAGAAATCATAGAAGGATTCAACTCGATCTTGGGAATATTAACCAAGAGAATATCATCAATAAATACCTTGATGGCACCATTATTAAAATTAACCTTAATATGTCGCCAAACACTTTTTTTATTCTCTTTCAATGATTCTCTATAGCCATCGTATTTTACTTTTGCACCATTTACTCTGCCATCAATTCTACCTCCATTACAATAAATGGATAGTTGGTTTAAAAAACCTTTACCATCTTTAAGAACCAAATAACTATGCCCATCCCAAAAACGTACTTCGTAATATTGGTGAAAATTAATTTTCCTTGCTCCATCATAAAACGCATCGAACTCTAAAGTAAAATTATTAGATAGATAATTTTTACTATTTATTAAAGGTGTAATGATACTTTTATTAGCCAGGTAAATAATGGGTCCTCCGTTTAAAGAGGCTATTTCGGCACTACCTTGAATTAGATCCCAACGTGATGGAAACTCTCCTTGTTCTTCACCTGTTAAATTGTCTTGAAAGGAGGTTTGTGCATTTATAATCAGACTAAAAAATGCTAGAATTACTGTTATATAAGATTTCATAAGTTAAGTTTTTAAATTTTTATAAATTCTACACGGCGGTTATTTGCTTTACCTTCCGGGCTTGTATTATCGGAAACAGGGATACTTTCACCAAGTCCTTTAGTTTCCATTCTCGACCCATCTATACCTAAACCAGATAAAGCATCTTTTACAGCAGCAGCTCTTTGTCGTGATAGTTGTAAATTATAATCGTCTGCCCCATCGCTATCTGTATGCCCTTCAATGCTAAAATTTAAATCTGTATGCTCACGCATCATTTTGGCTACACTATTTAAAACACCCATAGATTCAGGTTTAATAGTTGCCTTATTTACATCGAACAAGATGCCTCTGGTAACAAATTTGCCATCGGTCATTACACGATCATACAGTTTTTTACCGCCATCGGCTATACGAATATTTTTAATAGCTATGGTAATATTTTCTTTTCCATGAGGATGCGTATAGCCTTCGATAGACACTTTTTTTGGTTGAAAGCCTAAATTAGGAATATTAAGTGCGCGATACTCGTCTACAAATACTTTTAAGGAACGCTTGTTAAATGCAATTGCGATATGCCGCCAAACAGGTTCTAAACCCATCATATCATCATCAAAGCTTTTAAATTCCTTCTTTTGACCTTTTATTTTACCATTTAAAAAAGCACCAAAACGATATATATGCAATGGCTGATAACTACCTAATTTATTTGGTAGAACAACTTGAGTATGTCCATTCCAAAAGCGTAGCTTAAAAACTTGATTGTAGATATAGTTTTTCATGACTTCTTGATCGTAATAGGCATCGAACTCTATGGTAAACACTTCTGGTAAGTACTCGTCAGTTTCCATTAATGGTGTGATGATACTTTTGTTTTCAAAATTTATAACGTTTGCGCCTCCCAAAGATGCATTTTCGGCATTGCCTTTTAACAGGTCCCAACGTGATGGGAATTCACCACTTTCTTCCCCCATTAGATCATCATGAAAAATAATTTTATCACCCGGCACAAAATTGTATTTAGAAAAAACCTGTAGTCTTTCATTTTGAGGTTCATCTGCGGCTTCATTAAAAGTTTGATTTTCCTCCAAGGAAGGAGTTTTACCGTCATTATCACTTTTTCCTCTAATAAGTACATTTTTATTGTCAGTCTCTTTAGTTGTTTCTTTGGTATTCCCTTGCTTCTTTTTTTTATCGGCATTGAGAATAGAGTCCATGGCCTTTTCGGTTTCCTTCTCTGTTTTTTCTTCGAGTTTACGTTCTACCGTTTTTTCGGCTTTCTTTGTTAACTTTTTTAATAACTGTGCTTCTACGGGTTGGAAGTAAAATGAAAATGTAACGGCCAATAAAATAGGCGTGATCTTTTTAAATAATCTAAATCCAGTTTCCATGCTTTTTATGTTTAGTTTTTAATATTATGAATAAGAACTACCATAATTAATAGAACCGATAAGGATTGAACTGTTAAGGATGATTTATTTGAGGAATCTATGAGAAATTATTTGACTATATTGAATTATTTAATAACAAGAATGTACTATCACAAGTATATTTTAGTAGGATTCCTATAAAAATACAATAATTTAATTAAAAGTAGGTAGTTTCTTCTTTTTAGCTTCAGAAACAATGCTAAATTAACGTGCTAATATTGTGAAAATTAGAGCTCTAAAGTGCAGATCGCAATACTTCAAGCATTTTAGCGGCCCGCTCCCGGACCTTGTCCTCTGTCCATGACAATTTTATGAGGCAGGAAATGTTTCGCCCGATATAATGATCGGACTGCGGATAGGTTTTGGTCTTTAAATAGGATAATCCTTCTTTTACTTTGGCAGAAAGAGGATATAATGTCTTTAGTTCTTTAAGATGCTCCCACTTGCGTATATAGTGCCAGTTATTATCGTAGTAGTGGAAACAGCCGTCAATTCCATTTTCCTTTAAGGCCTGCATAGCCTTTCCTGCCGTATCCAGGTCGGGCAAAAAGAAGCTTAAAAAGGAATAGCTTTCCTCCCCGCCTTCCGGTACCGTTCTAAAGGTTACTTCCGGGATTATGGAAAGGGCATCACGCAAAATGGTATAGTGTGTTTTTTGAATGGACACAAATTCGTTCAATCGTCTTAACTGTGCCAGCCCCACAGCCGCCTGGAGTTCCGAAATTCTAAAGTTATAGCCTAAAAACGGGTGGG
>PVMK01141545.1_pt1 | contig 64640 bp, 60 predicted proteins | sample 1853481 | NCBI WGS metagenome assembly PVMK01 (sample SAMN08533507, study PRJNA380276) | Marine sediment metagenome, whole genome shotgun sequencing project.
CAGGTTCCAGAAAACGAACAAACTAACCTAAACTTATAATAGTGTCTTTATGAGAGCGATTTCTTGATCCAGATCAGATACCTATGAATTGCAAGGTTGATTCACCGCGAGTAAGATCAAGTACATAGCAAGTGAGGCGAATACCATGAATCGTCATAGAACTAGTTTACTCACCCTAATCACCCTGATCACCCTAGTCATCACACCAGCAGCGGTAGCCGAGATTTATAAATGCGACGGGCCCAATGGTCCAATCTATTCAGACAAGAAATGCGGTTCGGACGCTGCAAACGTAGAATTAACGGAGTCTTCCGGCCTGAGTGGGGTGAGTGAACAGGACAAAGCTGACCTGGCTGAAAAAAAGCAGGAACGAGAGCTGGAACGAGAGCAGGCCCAAAGCCGAAACCAGCAAGGTAGCGTAGTTAATAATCAAAACAATGTTTATACCACGGAAGATCCTGGATATTGGGTTCGAGATGGAAATCGTCTCAGGGATCGTGTCAACGCAAACACTCTTCCAGCTAAACCACCGCCAGCTAAACCACAACCATCTACTCTTCCAGTTAAACCACGCAAGAAAGGTGGATAATGGTTGTCGACTATTGGCAGACTTTGTAAATTTGTCATTTGATGGTCGAGTCTGTGGGCCGAATATCCCAAATGATTAGAATTTAGATGAATTGGGGTTTGACTTCACTGAGGACCGTCACTCTGGCGGCCCTTTTTTTCATACTTGCGAATGCCCTGGTGACCATCCATCTACCAGCAGTTTGTTAACATAGCTCAGACATATTCCGGGATTTCAAAATGAATATAACAAAGTGGAAGAATTTGCAGAGCTTATCGCCTTGATGATCTTATTTGCTCGCCCAACTTTGATCCAACCCAGCTGTCACCCCGAGATCGGCAAATAGTGTTGCGCCTGCAACCATCACGAGAATTGACTTAGATAACGAGCATTACCAATATCAAAAAGGATTTCTTGAGCCTGGCTTTTACCACGGCGAAACAGTCGAGTGGATTCGAGTTGTGGCACCAATTTGGCGTGAATTCGGCCTTAGCGAACCACGACCAGAATTTCGTCAAGAAGTCGATCGGATACTAGCAGAATAACTTCGCCGCCCAACAAAATCAGGCTCAGACTACGAACGGTAACTTCTGGCCGTTTGCTGCTTTAGGGGTTCGCATGAAGTGACTGTCCATATACGGACATCGTATGGGCCTCAGTAGGCGCCAGAGATGGCAAAAGGTAGGTATTGGTTGCTGTTTAGGCAAGGCCTTCCTGACAGACAGGAAGGCCTTAACGTGACTTCCCTTACTTAAAGGTGACAGAACGCATATTGTACTCACCTACGATTTCGCGAATACCCGGATAGGTTAGGACAATCTCGTCGGATTTTGCCTGATTCGCTTCGCCCCATTTTTTCATGAACGCATCGTACTTGGATTTGTCAGGCTGCAGCGATGCGGAGTCTTTAAATTCCACACCGAGTACCACGTTGAAATCGCCGCTGTTCGGCAATTGGCTAACGTGAATCCAATACCCTTCGATCTGACCCAGCTCTTTCGCCACCTCGTTCGACGGTGCCCACGTTTGGCTTAAGCCTTCCAAGTACTTGTCGATCATGTTGGAATCTACTTTGACCGTAGTAACGTTGGTAACTCCCTCACTAATGTCGTAATCAGTCCACGGCTCTAGATCGGCCACAACAACACTCGTGATGCTGGCAAGAATAAGCCCCGTTAGCAATTGGCATAATTTCATTTTTAATTCTCCACATTGTATTTTAGTTTTTTTGCGAACTTCGCGGCAGCGAAGATTCGCAGCGCCTGACATTACGCGTGATCTGTCAAGATAGCAAGAGAACGGAAAGCGACTATACAAAGGGTGTAAATATTAGCGCCGATTTTCTCTGCAGTCGGCCAGTAGCGGACTGAATTTGCTTGGCATTTTGCAGCGCAACTCCTACAAGGGCCGGGAAAACACCACGCCATGCGGAATAGCCGGGCCGTTGTTACCATGTGGCCACGCCTCGCGGTTCATGTCTACGCCAGGTCGGTCTGCACCATGGCTGCGAAAATCCTCAATGACTTTTAGTTCGCCGGTGGCCGGATCGAGCTCCAGCAGCACCACCCGGCCATCCAGCCATGGTCCACTGCCGGTCAATGCGATACGGTTTCCACCAAGTTCACCGGAAATCCAGTGTGGTAATTCAGATTCGCCCATGAACAGTCTGCTGACCGGCCGTGGATGGTGGGGGTCTTTAATATCCAGCACGTGCAACGAGTTGGTTTTCTGCACGGTTTGTACCCAGTACCGGCCCATGCGCCAAGGCACGCCACATTCGTCGCCAGCATCGTAAGACTTAAATGGAAACCCGTATACGAACTCAATGTTGGGTGAATCCGTATTAATATCACTCAGCACATACATACCACAGCGAAAGGTTGTGACAATCAGGGTCTGGCCGTCGTCCAGCAAGCGCGCTTCGGCCACGTCAAGATTCTCGTCACCACGTGGACCGGGCGGCAATAGCACAGTCTTTAAGAGCGTCAGATCGGACAGCCGCCAAATCTGCACTGATCGGCCAAAAAGCTTCATCCACATGTCACCGGTTGTCGTCACGACCCGGTCGAGGCCGGGAACAGGAGCTAGGCTGTAAGGCCGCAGCTCCGGGTCGACTGCGTCGGCAGCATCAGAGCCACGGACGAAATTACCCAGAGAGTCAAGCTCCACCAGACCACCAGGGCCCGAGTCCTGAGCACCCATGTTCTGAAACGTTGATAAAACGTTGCCATTTGGCAGACGCTCGAAACTGTGTGGATAGGTGTATGGCCCGGCATTGGTAAAATGCGCGTCTATCACCGGGGTGCCCGGATCGGTCACGTTGACAACAAAGCTATTGCCACTTTTAAAGCCATTCATGAAAAGACGTTTGCCCTCGGGCATGAAGTGTTCAGTGTGATGCGCAATGGCCACCATGCCCATCGGAACGGTGGAGAGTAGTTGGGCATAATGTATGGAATCAGGGTCGGCATCAAACACAGAGAAGAAGTCAGTTTGCTCCCCCTCCCTGTCTCGAGCCCACACGTAAAGATATTTCGCCAGCGGTAGGGTCGCCCCGGTAATCTTGGACTGCGGCTCTTCTGCTGCAATTACTTCTTCTTGGGTCGATTCGCTGCGGGGCGAGCAGGCCGCACTCAGCAGGAATGCCACTGCCAGTCCAGAGGCGGCCAGGAAAAACAATGTGGTCTTTATTTGCATAACTGTGTGACGTCAGCCCATATGGCGTTCCACAACAGGGTCACGATGCCGACAATCCAAAGGTGAACCGGGGTCTTAGCGGTGCCGTCATTCATCTGGGTTTCTCCAAATTGTTTACAACATAGCTTAGCAGTGATTCAATCTGACGCCTTTACCGCTATTTCAGAATCTCTAGTTCAACACTCGGTAGCCACGACCACGCAAACAGTTTTTGACGACGCGCACCTTGTCACGTTCGCCGTCGCTGAGCCCCTTGGTAACGCCGGTGATCGCGCCAATCGCTGCCCCTTCGCCGGCATCTCTGCCTTTGCTGACAGAGCCGATCGCGCCGCCGGCCAAGGCACCGGAGGCTGCTCCCTTGGTGGCCTTTTTACCGACAGCGACTTGCTCTGCGTAGCTTTCGCAATCGGCCAGGTTCTCTTCATAACGACTCATGTCTACGCCTTTTTGATCAATGATGATCTCGTTGGTGGTGGTACAGCCGGCCACCACCGTAAGCGAGAACGCAATAAGGAATAAAAATTTCATCTTCTGCCGATCAACCTTTGTCGGGATCGCCCCCCTGCTGGTCCGAACTGCGTGGTTCTCCATGACCCCGACCATGACCCTTGCCACCGTGGCCTTTCCCGCCGCTCGCCTCCATTTGGGCACCGCGTTCCTTCATAAGAGCGCGCTGCTCATCGGTAAACACCGCGCGTATTTCCTCGCGGCCACCGCCGTTTTCACGGATTTCGCGAATTTGCCTCATTTGCTCGTCGCTAAGGCCCAAGTGTTCCTGCATGCGCGCCATGCGGTCACCACCGCGATTGCCCTCGTTGTCACCAGCAAATGTCGCAGCAGAGACCACTGCCAGGGCGAGGATGAGAATCAATACCATTTTCATAATCTATACCTCTTTCGGAATGTGTATTGAGTATATTTGAACAAGACCGTCAAATTGTGCGATGAAAGGGTAAAAAAGTGTAAAGGTCAATAAATGGTGTTGGTTGAACCCACCATTGTTTTTCTCGATAAAAGGGCGTTAACCCCCTTGTTTTTTCCCAAAATCAGCAGCGTCTGTTGCTGCTGGTATGGTAAGAATTCGACGAATATAGGCAGCATTAAAGCTATATTGCCAGAAATCTGCAAGTTTTGAGAGGCTCGTTATGTGTTGCGTCGATCGGTTGAATCCACAGCCGAAAGCCGCTGTCTGCAATTTGCTAATGCGAATACCCGGTTTTCAAACGCAAAGCAGCTAATCAATATTTTCGACACTCTTGAAAATTTGCTCGCCGGTTTGCTGGTATCTGATACCTCGTAAACACGCGGCCATCGGCTCACAAGCCGCGGGTTGATGCGCGTGATTACTGCCGGGCCGGGATCTGATTACACGCCGGCCAGAGCCTAACCGTGTCAGCTGGTAGGGACATATTTAGAGACAGAGAAATTATATTAATTAAAATGTCTGTATTTCAATGCCTTACGGTATTATATGGTGGAGGCGTCGGGAATCGAACCCGAGTCCGCAAGTGATTCGCTTTCGGCTCTACATGCTTATCCGTCCTATTGATTTAATTGAAGGCTACCCGGTCGGCAGGGAAAACCAGCAACGAGCCTGGATAAGTTTTAACGGATCCACACCAGGCGTGCTTCACCGCGGTCCCGTTTAGGGTGACTCCCGGGCTCCGACGCATACGGGCATGCTTCGGGCGGAAGGCACTAAGCTAGGTTATTAAGCTGCTAGTGCGTAGTTGTCGTCGTTGGCAACTAAAAGTTTGCAATCAGTTTTACGAGTTATCTGCAGCTCGGCATGCACCTAGAGTTTCACGACCCACGTCGAAGCCAGGTCGCCCCCAAGTCTATTTTTGACACGCAATTGTACTATTTTGTTTCATTGTGTGTCTGCTTATTGATTTCAAATGGAACGGTGGCAATCTAATATAATTAAATTACAAATGCGCTGTGGGACGTGAATCTCCTAATGAAAAAGATATTACAAAAGGCGGTCATTCTTCCATTGATGGTTGTTATTGCATTGGCACCAATTAAATTATCAATATAAGTCACCTTTTCCAATGCCAGGTACATCACGACCTGTTCTTACGGACAATGCTGGTTGCATGTCAGTACCAGGCACGGTTTGAGGATTCAACGTGATAGAGCGCAAGGTCTCTGAATTTTTCAGCATCGTGTATGCACATATAGGGAATTTTCAGTGTATGAGATGCGAGGTGAACAGCCAGGTATGCCAGCCCTTTACGACGCTGCCCCGGGGTTTGACGAATATCGATTCTTTGCACTTTGAACAAGGGGAAAACCGTGGTTTGGGTACCCACGAACCCATGGCGAATAAAACCATAGTCGCCCACTACCCCGTATCCAATTTTTTTCCAGAATTGACTGATTATTGACCACGCCAGTGGCAATGCAATTGGCAGGATGAACACAAATTTCCAACTCACTAACATGCTCAACAGACCAGTTACCAACAACAAAGGTGGCAGTACCGCCCATCCCAGCATCACCAAACTGAATCGGCGGCGGTTTATCCTGGAAAATTGAACATCTTTGAATTCACAGTTGGGAAAAAACTGGGGTACTAATTCGGCTAACTCAATCTTGTGCAATACAGGTACCAGGAAGGTGGTCTTGGGGCCTGTAGGCAGTTGGCCGCTTTCGACACCAGAGCCTGCACTGGCTATCCTGAGTTGCATATTGGTTCGCTTGAAAAACCGTGCAATAAAATTCTGTTTTAATACCATCGTCTGGATCTTATGCCGTTTCAGCGATTCATCATGGCGTGTAAGTAGCCCGCTGGTCTTGCGGTAAGTCTCACCTTCAACACTGAGGCGATAGCCGTAGTGACGTACCAGAGCACCAAGTACTGAAATCAGAGGAAGTAACAGTAATATCACGAACATCAAAGCAATCAGGATAAAGATGCTGCCATACAAACCTCCCACACTTTCAATAGCAGTCCTTACATCCTGTATTTGAATATTTTTCTCCAGCCAGCTAAAGAAATTCTCAGCGAGATCGGGGGTGCCAAAAAAAGCACCCACTGCAATCATCACCCAGAGAATAAAATTGACAGTGAGCCCATAAATTATGATGTCTTTTACACTTCGTGACAGCAGCAGGGATTTGTCAGGCAGGGTCTCAGTCTCGTCAACGGGACCTGCAACCCCAGCTTTGGCTTTCGAAAGGATGGTTTCCCGCAGTTCAATTGCAATATTCTTTTTAATACCACCCAGTACAATTTCTTTCTGACCACTTCCAGCGGTATCAATACTCAGCAATGCCAAGCCAAAAGGACGCATATAGACAGGCTCAAGGATGCTGATGTTTTGTATCCGGCCAAATTCTACACTGAGTTCTTCCCGGTGCAGCACCCCGCTTCGTACCAGCACCCTGTCGTCGACGATACAAAACCGGAATCGAAGCCACGTTAATATGGAACCAACAATACTGATCACACTTACAAGCAGCAATCCGGCCAGCATCCATGATTTCATGGTGTTGCTACCCGATGCAAAAGCGGCCACAGCGAGAGCTACGGCGGGTAGTCCATTGGTACCAATCTGACGTACGCTCTTAAACAGAAAAAACACCACCGCAGCAGGCGATGTACGTTGCCAGTTCAGATTAGAAGATGCCTCGCTCACTGTGTAGCTGAATCGTTGATTTTCGCAGCTAGAAATGCACGTATTTGCTCGGCGCGTTCCGTTGTAAGCCCGTCAACCCGGAGATCAACACTGCTGCCGCCGGCAGTGAAAATCTTCACCGAAGCCATGCCAAACTTGCGTTGCAAGGGGCCACTGCTGACTTCCACGTGCTGCACTCTGTTGAATGCAACAATGACGGTCTTTCGCCAAAACAGGCCAGAGCGATAAGCTATGTCGAACTCGCGCAATGCAACACCCTTGACCTGGGATTTTCGAACCACCAGGTTAAATATAATGGTCGCCAGCAACAATATGGCTGCAGGTATCAGCAACAGGAAAATATTTTGCACCAACAGAAAAGGTATAAAAGAAATGATCAACAAGGGTAGCCAGATGATCAACTGCTGGGTCTTGACCTCCCGCTCATAAGCAGCTGCCATCGGTTCCATCACAAGCTCATTAGCGATTGGCAGGTCAGTCATACTGATCTGCAGGTTTATAAATGCCATTATATTCCTCCCTTTTATAAGGCTATCATCCAGGCAATTAATTCAAAGGTGCTGATGGTATGGGGTATGAAAATTATAGACTACTGATACTTAGCGTATTGCCAATGACAATATAGCGTTGTGCGAGGCGCTTGGTGCTGAATGAGGGTTAATGGGCAGTTTGTTGTTGAATCAGTTTTCTGTTTTGTATCAGTCCGGGCAAATCAGTGGGGTCATCCAGGATGAAGTCAGCACCCAGCTCAGTCACTGGAACGTGCCGGTAACCCCATGGAACCACACCAACGCCCACACCTGCTGCACGGGCCGCATTTACGTCAACGCTTGAGTCACCAATCATCAAACTGTATTCCGGTTTTGCAACGAGTTCACGCAGACAGGTCAGTACCGGCAGCGGGTCCGGTTTTCGGGTGCTGGTGGTATCACCGCCGACTACACTGCTGAAATAGTCGGACAAGCCCAAATCTCCGAGAATTTGCCTTGAAAGTGCCTCCGGCTTATTGGTGCACACACCCATGGGAATGTTCATCTCACGGATCTGATCCAATGTTTCGGTAATCAGCGGGTAAGGGCGGGTCTGGTCCGTTGCACATTCCGTGTACACCTCGATGAACAGGGGCACAAATTGCTCAAGATGCCCGGGCTCCAGGCGTACACCGATCGCGTTAAAACCCCTTTCAATCAACTTTGGAACCCCGTTGCCGATCATCTTGCGCACAGCTTCCAGTGGATGACCGGCAAAACCGCGTTTATCCAGAACGGTGTTCAGCGCCGTTGCGAGATCCGGCGCTGAATCAACCAGGGTGCCGTCAAGATCCCAAATGATCGCTTCAGGCTGGAACATTCAGTTTCTTGCGCCAGTCCGGGTAAAGCGCATCGGCATCTCCGGTAAAGCTTTCGAAAGCGCGGGCAAATTCCTTGTGCTCCAGGGCAAACTCGATCGGGTCAGCACCCGCACGCCAGCAGGCTTCGGCCTGGCGCAGAGATTTCGCCCCGGCAGCCGGTCCGTCTATATGGCCATAGGAACCACCGCCGGCGGTCAGGATCAGGTTGGAATGGCCCAGGTTTTCAAAAAACCCCGGCATTCTGAGTGCATTCATGCCACCTGAAATAATAGGTGTTGTGGGTTGCATGCCCTGCCATTCCTGGTGGAAGTAAGGCCCGTCTGCACTATCGCGCTCAATCATGTAGGCAATGCCACGGTCATCCTGTTCGCCTTCCATTTTCCCATAGCCCATGGTGCCGACGTGGATGCCGGAGGCACCCTGAAGACGTGACATCTTGGCCAGTACAAAGGCAGTATAACCGCGTTTGGCGGAAGGTGAGGTCACGGCGCCATGGCCGGCACGATGATAGTGCAGGTACTGGTTGGGGAATTGCCTGCGCGCCGTGGTGATGGCAGCAGGGCCGGCCACATAGCCATCCACCAGGAAGGCCACGTGATCGGCGTTTTCTGCAAAGGTTTCGAGGATGAACTCACCACGCGCGACCATCTCATGGTAATCATCGGCGGTGATATTGGCGGAGAATAATTTGGCTTCACCGGTTTTGTCCTGGGCACGACGCATGGCGTCTGCCACCAGGGTGATGGTCTCCTTTAAGGGTGCAAAAACCTGGTTGCCCTGCGGTTCATCATTTTTGATGAAATCACCACCCAGCCAGAAGTCGTAGGCTGCATTGGCAAAAGGTTGCGGGCGCAGACCCAGTTTGGGCTTGATGATGGTACCAACGATGAAACCACCGTCCTTGATGGGTCGGCCCAGCACACGCCACAGGTCGGAAATACTGGTGGCAGGTCCGTCAAACAGTCTCAGGTAGGCGGGTGGCACCCAAAAGTCGTGCATCTTGGCATGTTCTACGTCCCCCATGCCCTGGTTGTTACCGATGGCCAGGGTCAGGAAAGAAGCGAGCATGGCGCGGCCGTCAATGATGTTGCGATCAAACAGATCGGTCGGGTAGGCGATCTTCATCAGTTCCGTTGCTTCATCGATCTCATAGACGATGGCATCCACACCCTTGGTGAAATCGTCTGTGGTGGAAACGGTGACATTGGTGCCAGTGGAAGACTCCGCAGCGAAGTGGGCTGCAGTTTCCAGATAGCCACCGAAACCGGCTTTTGGTTTCATGTGGTAGGCAACGAGTACGTGTTGCCCGGCATCCATTAAATCCTGCTCAACCAGGTTCAGGTCGGCATATCTGTCGGATTGGTCCATTGTATTCTCCAGTAAAATTTATAGTGAATTCGAATCAGCGAGTGCGGCGTTTACGTTCCATCAACCGCAAAATCAGCGGTGTCAGGATCAGTTGCATGGCGATATCCAGTTTGCCACCGGGTATCACGATGGTATTGACGCGCGACATGAAGCTGTCGTGGATCATCGAGACCAGGTAGGGGAAATCGATTCCACGCGGGTTTTTGAAGCGGATCACCACCATGGATTCATCCGCGGTCGGAATATAACGCGCAATAAATGCATTCGAGGTATCCACCGTTGGCACACGTTGGAAATTGATGTCAGTTTGTGAGAACTGCGGACAGATATAGCTGATATAGTCCGGCATCCTGCGCAGGATGGTGTCGCGAATGGCTTCGGTTGAGTATCCACGGTCGGCCTTGTCACGGTGGATCTTTTGAATCCACTCAAGGTTGATGACCGGCACCACGCCAACGCTGAGGTCGCAGTGCTGGGCGATATTGACTCCCTCAGTCACCACCGCACCGTGCAGGCCCTCGTAAAATAACAACTCGGTTTCTTCATGGATTTCACGCCAGTCCGTAAACGTACCTGGTGCTGCGCCACGTTTTTCGGCTTCGAGTTCATCATGCACATAATTCCGGATACGGCCGGTTCCGTCCTCGCCAAATTGCTTGAATACGCTTTCCAGGTCTTCCAGGCGGTTCGCTTCGGGTCCGAAGTGGCTGAAGTGGTGGTTGCCTTTCTCGGCCTCCTCCTGCATGACACTTTTCATATCAGCACGGTCATAGCGATGGAAAGCATCACCTTCAATGGAAGTTGCCTTGATCCCCTCGCGTTCAAAGATGCGATCGAATGTGTGTTTGACCGAGGTCGTTCCGGCACCGGATGATCCGGTGACAGAAATTATGGGGTGTTTAACAGACATGGTGTTCTCCTCGCCTCAGTTGCGCAGCAGGCTGCGGTTGCCAAAAAGTTGCGGCCGTTCGTGATAGGGGTTGAGATCGGCGTAGTACTGCTCGACCAGTTCCACTTCGTGCAGTGATCCAAAAATCATGGGTATGCGTTCATGGATGTCCTGCGGCTGAATTTCCATGATGCGCTGCGTACCGGTTGAGGCCATACCTCCGGCCTGTTCAACCAGGAACGCGATCGGGTTACATTCATAGACAAGACGCAAACGGCCAGCGGCATAACCCTGGCGTATGTCACCCGGGTACAGAAAAATACCGCCGCGTGAAAGGATGCGGTGACATTCCGCTACCAGCGATGCGATCCAGCGCATGTTGTAGTTACTGCCATGCGGTCCTTCCTCGCCCTGCAGGCAATCATCCACATAGGCCTTGATATGGCCATCCCATTGGCGGGAATTGGAGCTGTTGATCGCAAATTCGGTGGTATCCAGATAGATTTCCGTGACCGGCGTGGTCAGGCGAAACTCCCTGGTGCGCGGATCCAGGGTAAATATCTGGGTGCCTTCTCCGACCGTCAGCACCATGGCTGTCTGCGGGCCGTAAATGGCATATCCGGCGGCAAGTTGCGCTGTACCGGGCTGTAACAGGCAACAATCGTCGTTGCCTTCCTTGCTTGAGGGAAGGATTGAGAAGATTGTGCCGACCGAGAGGTTGGTGTCGATATTTGAAGAACCATCCAGCGGGTCCGTGGCCACAACAAGCGGGGCACCTGCCTTGAGGGTAAAGGGTTTCTCGAGTTCTTCCGAAACCAGGCAGGCCACCGGGGCCGCCTGGATGGCTTCAATGATCAGGTCATTGGCAATCAGGTCCAGTGCTTTTTGTGTATCGCCATCCGCGTTATCGCCCTGTTCCGCACCCAGTTCGCCGGCCAGCGGGCCACGGGCGACGAGGGCGGAAATTTCGATACAGGCCTCGGCGATGGTTTCTATGGTCTGGGTGATGGCCAATCTGTCTTCGGAATTTTGTGCCCAATCAGCGAGGTAATGTTTCAGTGTGGGGAATTCGCTCATTTCTGTCTTCCTTGCTGTACCAGCCTGAATGCTTGCTCAGTAGTATAGAAAAGACTTTAAGCCATCGAAATATGCAAAAGGGGGGTAGGGAAGAGCGTATTTGGGTGGGATAAAACCCACCCATTGGAAAGGGTATCCGGGTACCGGCGCTCAGGCTTTCAAATAAAGTGCGATGGCCTGACCACGATTGTTGACGCCGAGTTTTTCAAACAGGTTCCGGACGTGATATTTCACCGTATTGGCAGAAACACCCTTCTCAGCGGCGATTTCCTTGTTGGTGCGACCGGCGGCCAGTGACGAGAGAACTTCCAGTTCACGTTTGGTCAGGGTAGACAAAGGGCTGGCGTTAATTTGGCTGACATCAAGATACGGAAAGACCATGCGACCGCGGGCCACCTCAGCCACGGTATCGAGCAGGTATTCCGGTTGCTCGTTTTTGGAGACAAAGGCGGCGCCGCCATGTGCCATTACGTGGGCTGGTGCCGTTTCGCTGTCAATGCCCGAGTAGACCACTACTTTCGGGGCATTGGGTCGTGGCCGTAGATGATCGAGGATGAAACGCGCATCGCCCGGTGGGATTACCCAGCCGACAACAGCCACATCCATGCCGCCATCACTGACCTGGGCGAGGAACTCCTCGGCGTTTTTGGTGATTCCTACAACCTCGAAACGCCCGTCTTCGCTCAGTAGTGTACGCAGCGCAGTTTGCATCAGCGGACTCTTGTCTGCGATGCCGACAAGTATCGGTTTTTGTTGCTGTCGGCTAGCCATGCTTCATTATGCGCGCTTTTTGCCGCTGCCAGTCGCGATCTTTCTGATCGGCGCGCTTGTCATATGCTTTCTTGCCCCTGGCTGTGCCTATTTCCACTTTAACCTTGCCGTGCGACCAGTACATGGCGGTCGGGATCACGGTAAACCCCTTGCGATCTACCAGGCCCGTGATACGGTCGATTTCCCGCCGGTGCAAGAGCAGTTTGCGGGTCCGTGTCGGGTCGGGGGTGATATGTGTGGAGGCGGTTGGCAACGGGTCAATCCGGCAACCGAACAAAAATGCTTCATTGTCTTTCAACAGCACGTAGCTGTCTGTAAATTGCACCCGCGATTCGCGCAGGGATTTGACTTCCCAGCCTTCCAGGGATAATCCGGCTTCAAGCCGCTCATCGATGTGGTATTCGAATCGTGCGCGCTTGTTGAGAGCGATCGTTTTGGTGCCTTTTCGGATCTTTTTTTTCATTTCCGCCTTCCTGCCAACAGGCTATTTTACCGTCTGTGGCATTAATCGTGTAAAATTTTAAGATGAATATTGAACGCTCAGCACTGGTTGCACACAGCGCCATGGATATGTACCGGCTGGTTGCCGATGTGCCGGCCTATCCGCAGTTTTTAAGCTGGTGTGCTGCCACCGTTGTTCATGAGCAAAACAGTGAATTCCAAAAGGCTTCATTGACCGTACTGGTTGCCGGCATCAGGCAACAATTTACCACGATTAATTCCCTGTATGCCGGTGAACGGGTTGAAATGCGACTACTCGAGGGACCGTTCAAGGATTTACAGGGTGAATGGTCTTTTGTCCAGTTGGGGGAAGATGGTTGTAAAATCAGCCTGACGCTGGATTTTGAAATGAAAGGCGGGCCGATAGCGACCATGTTCGGCAAGGGTTTTGGCAAGATCGCCAACCGGTTGGTTGAAGATTTCTGCAAGCGCGCCGAGAAAGTGTATCAAAAGTGACAAGCCAGGGCGATCAACAAAGTATACGGGTCGAAGTCGTACTGGCCATGCCGGATAGGCAGGAGCTTGTAGTTCTGGAAGTAACCACCGGTTCGACACTCGCTGACGCAATTACTCAGTCCGGTTTACCCGAAATGTTTGAGGATTTTGAGCTGGATCCAACCAGGGTGGGCATTTTCGGTAAAAAGGCCAGCCCGGACCAGGTGCTCCGCGATGGTGACCGGGTGGAAATCTACCGGCCCCTGATAGCCGACCCTAAGGAAGCCAGGCGGCAGCGGGCGCTCATGCAGGCAAAAACCTGAGGCAGGCCGGATCCTGGCGCGTAGCGCTACGGCTCAACCAACACATCAACCGGCACCGTAATACCGACCACGTTCAGGTCTTTTTCCATACCTCGCAGCGCAGCCTGTGCCTCATCAAAAGTATTAAACAGCCCGGAACGAACCTGGTGGCGGGTACCGAGGCCGGGCACGATCTGTTCGACCAGGTTGGCTCTGTATCCTTTGGCCCTGACTTTATCAAGGAATGCCTGCGCTTCTTCATGCGTGTGAAAGCGCCAAGCTGCAAGGTCCAGTTGATAACACCGGCATCGGTAACCAGTTCTGTTTTTCTTGCTGTTGCGACATCATCGATATCAGCGACCGCAGATTTGGTTTCTTCCAGTGCCTTGATATCACCACCTTTGGAATCACCGATGCCATCGGTTGCGATCAACAGGTCATTTTCAAAGGTCAGTGTTACCAGTCGGCGCACCGGTTCACCGCCGCGGCGGCTCAGCATCGAGATATAGTCCCAGCGATCATGGTGAAACGGGTCTAGGATGGCGGGCGTGCCCAACAGAAAAGCCACCTGTTTTTTACTCATACCGAGTACGACCTGGTCCAGGTCTTCTTGTTCATGGGCATTGCCCTGTTGAACATTTTGTTTGTAAATTAACTTGCAGCCCGTATTTAACGTAAGGACAGCCAGCAGGGCAATAAACAGGTACCTGGTCATTTGTTTCCTTCAGCGATTGCTGATAAGGAGCTTGTCGGGCTCCTAATAAATATCAAGGCGGTGAATGATACAATAGTACGCAGTTCTGAAAAACAGGTCTTTGAAATATTTAACCATAGGATAAAACAGTGAACACCGGAAATCTTCGTAAAGTTGGTTTAAAAGTTACCCAGCCGAGAAAACGCATACTTGATTTACTGGAGGCAAGGGGTAACAAACATGTCACCGCAGATGATATTTATCGTATCCTGATGAAGGCTGGCGATGACATCGGCCTGGCAACGGTTTATCGCGTACTCAACCAGTTTGAGGCCGCCGGATTGGTTGTCAAACACAACTTCGAAGGTGGGCAGGCATATTATGAACTGGATTCCGGCGGTCACCATGACCACATGGTTTGCGTCGAAACCGGTAAAGTTATCGAATTTTCCAATGCGGAAATTGAAAGACTACAGGCGGAGATTGCCGCTGAGCACGGTTATGAGATTGAAGATCACAGCCTGGTAATTTACGTTCGACCCAGGAAATCCTGATTTTACAAGCGCTCAGGAAGCGGAATTTGCAGCGCTGAGTAATTCAACCGCATGGGCGCGGCTTTGTTCCGAGATTCTCCCGCTCAGCATGCGCGCGATTTCATCTACCCTGTCTTCGGTATTCAGCAGGCTCGTGTCCACGACCGTGGCCACTTTGCCTGTTGCTTTGCTGACCTGTAGTTGATGTGTTGCACATACGGCGACCTGGGCCAGGTGGGTGACGCACAAGGCCTGCCACGGCCTGACAGGCGTTTCAACAGGCGGCCAACCGCATTGGCTGTATCGCCGCCAATTCCTGCGTCAACCTCATCAAATATCTGTGTAACCGTTTCACTGCCACTTGCTGCTGCAACCTTGATCGCGAGACTGATCCTGGATAACTCACCGCCCGACGCTATTTTGTTCAGCGGTCCGGGTGGCAGACCGGGGTTGGCGCTGATATTGATCTGCACCTCGTCGTCACCGCGGGCGGAGGGCGTGGATTGCGGGTTCAATATAACCGCCAGCTCGAACGTGCCGCCGGCCATGCCCAGTTCGGCCATCAGTTCAATGACCCGGTTGGAAAGCCCGGTGGCATGTTGCTTGCGTTTGTGGTGCAGGCTTTTTGCCGCCTTGCGATATTTACCCAGACGGGTTTTCACTTCCGCTTCCAGTTCACTACGGCGTTGTTCTGAACCACTGGCACGCTCAATGCGGGCGCTCAGCGTGTGCATGACATCTTCAAGCCCGTCCATACGCACACGATGTTTGCGGGCCAGGTCATGTAATTGCCCCAGGGTCCTGGCTACAGCTTCATAACGGGCCGGGTTCAGGTCAACCCGGTCACGTGCTGTGCGCAATGCACTGATAGCTTCCCCGCAGTTAACGGCGGCTTCCTGCAGCATCTGGCAGGCTGCGCTGATATCGGTGTCCAGTGGAATAAATTCCTGTAACTGGCCCAGTGTTGTATTGATGTCCGAATTTACCCCGACAGCGCCGGTCGCAGATTCAGGCTCCAGCATCTCGATAGCGGCTGTCAGTGCATCCAGCAGGCCGCTGCCGGCCGCCAGGCGGTCGTGTTCGGTTTGTAACCAGGCGATGGACTCTGCGCTGAGGTCGTGTTGTTGAAACTCGGTAAGCTGAAAATTCAGAAACTCCAGGTCAGTGGCTGATATTGACGTCTCCTGATTCAGGATATGCAACTCTTCAGAAACCTGCTTCCAGTCTGCATATGCGGTTTTTACCCTGGCTGATTCAGCGGCATGGTTACCACTGCGATCAAGCAGCTTGAATTGTTCGCTTGTTTTCGTCAGTCGCAGATGCTCATTCTGGCCGTGAATTTCAACCAGCATATGACCGAGAGATTGTAATTGTGCGACGGTTACCGGTGAACCGTTGATATAGGCGCGTGAGCGGCCACTGGTATTGATCGTGCGGCGTAATAAGCAACAATCATCCGCAGATAATTCATATTCATCCAGCCATTCCCTCGCATCGTGATTGTCTGCAACCAGGAATTCAGCCGTCAGTTCAGCCCGTTCGGCCCCGGACCGCACCCAGGCAGCATCAGAACGATCACCCAGTAACAGCCCCAATGCATCGACCAGTATGGATTTGCCTGCACCGGTTTCCCCGGTGATTGCCGTGAATCCTGACTCGATGTCCAGATCAAGTGTTGGCACGATGGCAAAGTTACGGATATGGAGGTGTTTTAGCATGGTCAAGGGTATCACTATTTAATTGCTTGCTAGTATCGCCGCTTGAATCGCTGTTGCCAATCCCCATATCAGGGCGTGAAGCCTATGTGGGATGAAAAGCTTCACTCAACCCAGGAGCAAAGATCAGTGACTGTACAAAACAGTGACAACGAGAACCATACCGACGCCGGCGACGAAGAGTTGCAGGCGGAGTCCACCCTAGACGGTGAAGAAGTCGAATCTGAGCAAGTCTCAGACGACCCCGTTGATATGCTGGAAGCAGCCCGTCAGGAAGCAATTGAGGCCAGGCAGGACATGCTGCGGATGCAGGCCGACATGGAAAACCTGCGCAAACGACTGGTACGGGAACAGGAAAAAGCCCGTCGCCGGACGCTTGAACGGTTTATGGGTGAGCTGCTGCCGGTGCGCGACAGCCTCGAACGCGGACTGGAAGCGGCAACGGACCCGGCTGCTACAGTTGAAGCGCTGAGAGAAGGCAAGCAGTTGATCATGAAAATGCTGAGCAAGGTCATGGGTGATCATGGCCTGCAGACCATTGACCCGTCCGGTGAAGCATTTGACCCTGAAAAACATGAAGCCATGACCATGCTGCCGTCGCCCGATCATGATGAGAACACGGTTATCGAGGTGCTCGAAAAGGGCTACCAGTTGCATGACCGGCTGATCAGGCCGGCCAAGGTCGTGGTATCGCGGAAACCATAATATTGAATTACATGGGCCTGACCCCATGTTTCAGAACAACAAATTATTAGTATATTTTTGGAGAATTTAAATGGCTAAGATCATAGGAATCGATCTGGGCACCACCAACAGCTGTGTTGCTGTGATGGAAGGTGGTGAGCCCCGGGTAATTGAAAATGCAGAAGGCGACCGCACAACGCCGTCGATCGTTGCATTTACCAAGGACAACGAAGTACTGGTGGGCCAGGCGGCCAAACGCCAGGCTGTCACCAATCCGACCAACACCTTGTTTGCGATCAAACGTCTGATCGGACGCAAGTTCGATGAAGATGTGGTGCAGCAGGATATGGACCTCGTGCCTTACACCATCGTCAAGGCCGATAACGGCGACGCGTGGGTGGAAGCAGGTGGCAAGAAAATGGCACCGCCGGAAATTGCCGCCCGTATCCTGATGAAGATGAAGAAAACGGCCGAGGACTATCTTGGTGAAGAGGTCATCGAAGCCGTTATCACGGTACCGGCCTACTTCAACAACCACCAGCGCCAGGCCACCGAAGATGCAGGCAAAATTGCCGGTCTTAAAGTTCGTCGTGTCATTTCTGAGCCAACGGCAGCAGCACTGGCATTTGGTATGGACAAGAAAGGTGGTGAGCGCAAGATCGCAGTCTATGACCTTGGTGGTGGTACTTTTGATGTTTCCATCATTGAGATTGCAGATGTTGATGGCGAACACCAAATCGAAGTGTTGTCCACCTCAGGTGATACCTTCCTCGGTGGCGAAGATTTCGACAAGCGTGTCATCGACTACCTGGTATCCGAGTTCAAGAAGGATCAGGGTGTTGATCTGCGTAATGATCCGCTGGCCCTGCAGCGTCTGAAAGAAGGCGCGGAGCGTGCCAAGATTGAATTATCCACCGCCGAGCAGACTGAGATAAATCTGCCGTATATCACCGCCGATGCCAGTGGACCGAAACACCTGAATATCAAGCTGACCCGCGCCAAGCTGGAGTCACTGGTTGAAGACCTGGTCAAAAAGACCATTGGTCCATGCCGCACGGCGTTGGATGATGCCGGGCTGAAAATTGATGAAATCGAAGACGTCATCCTGGTGGGTGGTCAGACCCGTATGCCGATGGTACAGGCAGCCGTTACCGAACTGTTCGGCCAGGCGCCACGCAGAGATATCAATCCCGATGAAGCGGTTGCCCTCGGTGCTGCTGTGCAGGGTGGCGTGTTGTCAGGTGAAGTCAAAGACGTGCTGTTGCTTGATGTCACACCCTTGTCTCTCGGTATTGAAACCATGGGTGGTGTGATGACCAAGCTGATTGAGAAGAACACCACTATCCCGACCAAGGCTGCGCAGATTTTCTCCACCGCTGAAGATAACCAGACCGCGGTGACCGTGCACGTGCTGCAGGGTGAACGCGAAATGGCCAGCGCGAATAAATCGCTGGCTCGCTTTGATCTGGCAGGTATTGCCCCGGCAATGCGTGGCATGCCGCAAATTGAAGTGACCTTCGATATCGATGCCAACGCCATCATGCATGTGAGCGCCAAGGACAGTGCAACCGGCAAGGAACAGAAGATCGAAATCAAATCCGGTTCCGGTCTTTCCGAAGCAGAGATCGAGGCAATGGTTCAGGATGCCGAAGCGCACGCCGAGGAAGACCGCAAGTTCCATGAAACGGTTACGGCCCGCAACAATGCAGACGCCATGGTTCACGCCACCCGCTCAAGCCTGAAGGAAATGGGTGAGAAGATCGGTGATGATGATCGCAAGACCATTGAGACCGCGATCGAGGATGTCGAGGCAGCCATGAAGGAAGACGACAAGGAAGCCATCGATGCTGCAACCACCAAGCTGACCGAAGCTGCCCAGGTTATTTACCAGCAGGCAGCGGCAGAAGCCGAGGCACAAGCCGGTGCGCAGGATGCCGGACCTTCAGCTGAATCTGCCACCGATGATGTGGTTGATGCCGAGTTTGAAGAAGTCGATGAAAACAAGGATGACGAAAAGTAAGGTTTAGTTTCGATCTCCGTTATAAAACAAACCCCGGCACCTGCCGGGGTTTGTTTTAAAGCAGATATTTCTCATTAAGTGCTTGACACCACAGCAGTTACAGCTAGTATTGATCCTGACACTCATTGAGACCGGCTGAGGGACAGGCCCTTTGACGCCGGGGCAACCTTCAGGATTAACCATCCTGTAAAGGTGCTAACTCCTGCGGAGTCCTTCGGACTTCCGGAAAATGAGCGGGCAGGTAGCGCATTTTGTGTGATGGACCAGTCCACTATCCACGGCTTAGCCGGAGTTTCCAATGAGGTTTGCAATAAACCTTTTATACGGAAACGAGGCGATCATCATGAAATACCAGAAAATAACCAATACGGTTCGTGCGGGCATTGATACTGACGGGCAGTATGGTTCAGTGATGCCGCCGGTCTACCTGTCATCCAACTTCAGTTTTGAGGGACTTGGTGGAAAGCGCGAGTACGATTACTCCCGTAGCCGTAACCCGACCCGCGATGTTCTTGCCGAGGCGATCACCGGCCTTGAAGGCGGTCACGGAACCGTGGTTACGAACACCGGCATGTCCGCCGTGGTGCTGGTAACACACCTGTTGCAGTGCGATGACACCATCATCGCACCACATAATTGCTACGGTGGTTGTTACAGGGCCTTCTCTTCCTTGTCAGAGGCAGGCCGTTTCAAAACACACTTTGCTGATTTCACGGACACGGATGCCGTGCGTCGCGTCTGTTTGCAGCACCGTCCAAAAATAATCTGGGTAGAAACACCGAGCAACCCATTACTGCGTATTACCGATATCCGTGCCATGGCGACACTGGCGCGTGAGTGCGGTGCATTGCTGGTGGTGGACAACACATTCCTGACACCCTTGCTGCAACAACCGCTATCACTGGGTGCCGATATTGTCGTGCATTCGACCACCAAGTACATTAACGGACACAGTGATGTCGTCGGCGGGGCGGTGGTGGCCAAAACACCGGCCCTGCTGGAAGAACTGGCCTGGTGGGCGAATTGTGTCGGCTCAACCGCGTCACCCTGGGATTGCAATCAAACCATGCGGGGCTTGCGTACACTACACGCCAGGTTGCGTTGTCATGAAGAAAATACACAGGCAATCGTCAGGGTTCTGGATACCCATCCTGCAGTTCGCAGGGTCCATTACCCCGGTTTGAAAGCACACCCCGATCACCACCTGGCCAGGGCACAGCAATCCGGTTTTGGTGCGATTATCAGTTTTGAACTGGGTGGTGGTGAACCCGAGGTGCGGGCATTTTTGGATGGCCTGTCGCTGTTCACCCTGGCCGAGTCGCTGGGCGGTGTGGAAAGCCTTATTAGTCATCCCTGCAGCATGACACATGCAGCCATGACGGAAGAGGCGCAACGTGAAGCCGGAATTGAGACCACGTTATTGAGACTATCGGTGGGTATTGAGCATATGCCCGACCTGGTCAGCGATATCTCGGCTGCCCTTGAGCGCATACAAAAATCTACCAGTGTGCCGTTTAAAATGGCCCACTACGCTTGAATTAGTTACCGTCTGGCCTCAAATCTGCTGCTAGCAATAAAACAGCAAGCAGATTTAATAAAGTATGGCTAAACGTGATTATTACGAAGTGCTTGGAGTTCAGCGTAACGTTGACAAGGCAGAACTCAAAAAAGCCTATCGCAAGCTGGCGATGAAGCATCATCCGGACCGCAATCCGGATGATGCCGACGCACAGGAGCATTTCAAGGAAGCCCAGGAAGCCTACAATATTCTCAAGGATGAGAAAAAGCGATCTGCCTATGACCAGTTCGGGCACGCGGCCACCGGTCCCGGTGCGCGCGGGCCTGCCGGGTTTGACGGTGATGTTGGCGATATATTCGGCGACATCTTCGGCGATATATTCGGCGGCAGAGGCGGGCGCGGTGGTGCCCGGCAACAGCAACGCGGCTCAGACCTGCGGTTTGCCATGGAACTCGATCTCGAGGATGCGGTAGCGGGTATCACCCGTGAAATACGCATCCCAACCCTTGGTAGCTGTAAAACATGTTCCGGTAGCGGCGCCAAAGATGGTGAAAAAACATCCTGTACGACCTGCGGCGGTATTGGACAAGTGCGGATGCAACAGGGAATTTTCTCGGTGCAACAGACTTGTCCGGCCTGTAAGGGCATAGGCCAGGTCATCAAGAACCCGTGTCTTTCCTGTCATGGCCAGGGCCGTATACGCGAAACCAAAACCCTGTCGGTCAAAATCCCGTCCGGTGTCGATACCGGTGACAGGATCAGGCTGGCAGGCGAGGGCGAAGCGGGTCTCGCGGGTTCCCCTGCGGGTGACCTGTATGTCGAAGTCAGGGTTCGGGCGCATCGTTTGTTCGAGCGTGACGGTGACGATCTTTATTGTGAAGTACCGATTCATTTCACCACCGCAGCGGTCGGCGGCGAACTGGAAATACCCACGCTCAATGGCCAGGTGAAATTGAAAATACCGTCCGAAACCCAGACCGGGCGTATGTTCCGGCTCAGGGGCAAAGGGGTTAAATCGGTGCGCAGCCACCGCCAGGGCGACCTGATGTGCAAAGTGGTTATTGAAACCCCGGTCAGGCTCTCCAGGGAACAAAAAGCCCTGTTGAAGCAGTTCCAGGATTCTTATGAGTCCAGCAAAACAGAACACAATCCGAAATCCAGTTCCTGGCTGAGTGGCGTACGGGAGTTTTTTGACCGGATGACCTCATGACCCGCGCCCTGTTACATGGGGCAGGCAGGATGGCACGCGGCGTGCTGGCACAAATGCCGGAGTTTAAAAACTATGAAGTGGTTGGCCTGGTTTCGAGAACCCGATCGGATGATGAACTGGCAACAGACTGGTTCGCATCACTGAATGATGTAAATACACCGGTTGATTTGCTGATTGATTTCACCCTGCCGGGTGGAACCCGGGTGGCAGCTGAATGGTGCGCGCGCAATGGCGTCGCACTGCTCAGCGGTACCACGGGTTTGCAGGATGAAGATCTCGACGCATTGAATTACGCCGCCCTGAAGGTGCCGGTTTTGTGGGCGCCCAACCTGAGTCACGGTATTGCCTTGATGGCCGCACTTGTACGCCAGGCGGCCAATGTTCTGGGTGTGCAGGCCAATATCACCATTACGGATATACATCATAAGCACAAGGTCGATGCGCCATCAGGCACAGCATTAGCACTGGCTGAGGCTGTGATGGAAGGACGCTCGGAACGCCTCGAAGATATGCTGGAACCGGGACGTCTGGAAAACCTGGCTGGCGGTGATGATGGAGAGTTGGCCTTTTCCAGTGTGCGTGAAGGTGAAGTTATTGGTGAACATACGGTCAGTTTTGCATTGGCAGATGAAGTAATAGAGATTACCCACAAGGCGCTTGAGCGTGAAGTTTTTGCTAAAGGTGCGTTGAAGGCAGGTGAGTGGCTGGTTAAGCAGGGGCCCGGTTACTACTCTACACAGGATTGGCTTGGGTTGGAGTGAAGAGCCGTTACCCGACTCCCACCGAATTGTGCGAGTCCTGAATAAGGTGGCTTCGACCGGTTGGCTCTTTTTACCTCGATCTGAATATGAATTTGTTAGACACTCGCAATTCGTTCCAGTAAAATTCTGTCGCTTAGAGCAACATTTGCGGCTTTGATCGGCAGGGTTCAGAGAACGCAGCGAGTACTCATCAAATCTAAGCGGGAATAGCTTTTGGTAGCATTCCCGTTTTGTGTATCCGGAGGCAGGAAATTGACGCAGCAGGCAGTGCTGGCACTGGAAGACGGAAGCCTGTTTTACGGCCAAAGCATTGGCGTCGCCGGCGAAACGACCGGTGAGGTTGTATTCAATACCTCGATGACCGGTTACCAGGAAATCCTGACCGATCCCTCCTATGCCAAGCAGATTATTACCCTGACGTTTCCCCATATTGGCAATACCGGTTGCAATTCTGTTGATGAAGAATCCAAACAGCCAATGGCGGCCGGGTTGATCGTGCGCGATGCGTCGATGTTGTATAGCAACTGGCGCAGCAGTGAATCATTACATGAATATCTGCAACGCCATGGCATTGTCGCTATCGCTGGTATTGATACCCGCCGGTTGACGCGGATACTCAGAGAGAAGGGTGCCCAGGGCGGTTGTATTATCGCGGCTGAGCAAGTGGATTCAGAGTTGGCTTTGGCCAATGCCCGGGGCTTTCCCGGTATGCAGGGGCAGGACCTTGCGCGTGAGGTGACCACGGCTGAACCGTATGAATGGTCCCAGGGCAGCTTTGAGCTTGATGCAGTTGACTGGAAATCCACCCCTGCGGAATTTCATGTCGTTGCTTATGATTTCGGTATCAAGCGCAATATCCTGCGTATGCTGTGTGATCGTGGTTGCCGTGTAAGCGTGGTTCCTGCCACCACACCGGCAAGCGAGGTCCTCGCCATGCAACCCGATGGTGTGTTCCTGTCCAATGGACCGGGTGATCCTGAGCCCTGTGATTACGCCATTGCGGCGATCCAGGAGATTTTACGCACCGATCTGCCAGTTTTTGGAATTTGTCTCGGTGTGCAGCTGTTGGGTCTGGCTGCCGGTGCCAGCACGGTAAAGATGAAGTTCGGACATCATGGTGCAAACCACCCGGTACAGGATCTGGACACGAAGCAGGTTTTGATTACCAGCCAGAACCATGGTTTTGCACTGGATGAGGAAACCCTACCGGAAAATATCCGGGCCACACACCGTTCTTTATTCGACGGTAGTTTGCAGGGGATTGAATTTAGTAATGGCCGGGTCTTTGGTTTCCAGGGACACCCGGAAGCGAGCCCCGGCCCACATGATGTCGCACCATTGTTCGATCGTTTTATAGCACTGATGAATACCGGTAATTGATAACCTATGCCAAAAAGAACTGACATCAAAACCATCCTGATCATCGGCGCCGGTCCGATTGTGATCGGGCAGGCCTGTGAGTTCGATTATTCCGGTGCCCAGGCATGCAAGGCCCTGCGGGAAGAAGGCTACCGGGTGGTGCTGGTGAATTCCAACCCGGCAACCATCATGACCGATCCGGAAATGGCGGATGCCATCTATATCGAACCGGTGGAGTGGAACACGGTTGCCAGGATCATCGAAAAAGAGAGGCCGGATGCATTGCTGCCAACAATGGGTGGGCAGACGGCGCTGAACTGTGCCCTGGACCTGGTTCGCAAAGGCGTGCTTGAAAAATACGGCGTGGAAATGATAGGTGCGTCACGTGAAGCCATTGATATGGCGGAAGATCGTGATTTGTTCCGTAAGGCGATGGCGGAAATCGGTCTGGACACACCAAAAGCAGCGCTGGCTCACGGTCTCGATGAAGCACTGGAAGCACTCGAAGATATCGGCTTTCCGACCATTATCCGGCCCTCGTTTACGATGGGTGGTTCGGGTGGTGGTATTGCCTACAACCGTGAAGAATTTGTCGAGATCGTCAAGCGTGGCCTGGAACAGTCGCCGACCACCGAGGTTTTGCTCGAGGTCTCTGTGCTGGGCTGGAAAGAGTATGAGATGGAAGTGGTGCGTGACCACAAGGATAACTGCATCATCATCTGTTCGATTGAGAACCTGGACCCCATGGGCATCCATACGGGTGATTCAATCACGGTAGCACCGGCACTGACCCTGACCGACAAGGAATACCAGCGTTTGCGGGATGCCTCGATTGCAGTATTACGCAAAATTGGTGTGGATACCGGCGGTTCCAATGTTCAGTTTGCAATCAATCCCGAAGATGGCAAGGTCATCATTATCGAGATGAATCCACGCGTTTCACGCTCATCGGCACTGGCCTCCAAGGCAACCGGATTTCCGATCGCCAAGGTGGCGGCCAAGCTGGCGGTTGGTTATACGCTGGATGAGTTACGCAACGAGATTACGGGTGGTGCAACACCGGCATCATTTGAGCCTGCGATTGATTACATAGTAACCAAGATCCCGCGTTTCGCATTTGAGAAATTCCCTGCCGCCAATGATCGCCTGACAACCCAGATGAAGTCGGTCGGGGAGGTCATGGCCATCGGCCGTACCTTCCAGGAGTCCCTGCAAAAGGCCCTGCGCAGCCTGGAGACCGGTCGTGATGGTTTTAATCCGGTTTTGAGCGCCGAAGATCCGGAAGAGCGCGCTGCAGAATTAAAACGCGAATTGCGTGAAGCGGGTGCAGAACGTCTGTTGTATGTGGCGGATGCCTTCAGGGAAGGTCTGAGTGCTGAGGAAGTCTATGCGTGGACAAAAATTGATCCATGGTTCCTGGCGCAAATCGAAGACCTGGTCAGCACCGAGGCGGAGGTGGAACGGCAGGGGCTGGCGGCACTCGACCGGCAGCGTATGTACGGTCTCAAGCAAAAGGGATTTTCAGATTCCCGCCTGGCCACCCTGGTTGGCTGCACCGAGCAGGCTTTACGTGAGCACCGCCACCAGTTGGGTGTGCGCCCGGTTTACAAGCGTGTCGACACCTGTGCTGCCGAATTCGCCACCACCACCGCCTACCTGTACTCGACCTATGAGGAAGAGTGCGAGGCCGAGCCGACGGACAATCGCAAGATCATGGTGCTGGGTGGCGGCCCCAATCGCATCGGGCAGGGCATCGAATTTGATTATTGCTGTGTACACGCGGCCCTGGCGCTGCGGGAGGATGGTTATGAAACCATCATGGTCAACTGCAACCCGGAAACGGTATCCACCGATTACGACACCTCCGACCGGCTCTATTTTGAGCCGCTGACGCTGGAAGATGTACTCGAAATTGTCCACCGGGAAAACCCCGGGGGCGTAATTGTCCAGTATGGTGGCCAGACACCGCTTAACCTGGCCCGGCCCCTGGAGGCGGCGGGTGTGCCGATTATCGGTACCTCACCGGATTCCATCGATCTTGCTGAAGACCGTGAACGTTTCCAGCAAATGCTGCATAAGCTCGGTTTGCGTCAACCACCCAATCGAACGGCGACCAGTGTCGATCAGGCCGTCGTGCTGGCCGAGGAAATCGGCTATCCGCTGGTGGTGCGGCCATCCTATGTGCTGGGTGGACGCGCCATGGATGTGGTGCACGGTGAAAAGGAGCTGCGTCGTTACATGCGCGATGCGGTCAAGGTTTCCAATGATTCACCGGTGCTGCTGGATCGTTTCCTGGACCATGCCATCGAAGTGGATGTGGATGCCATCTGTGATGGCACGGATGTGGTGATCGGCGGCATCATGGAGCATATCGAGCAGGCCGGCGTGCACTCCGGTGATTCAGCCTGCACCATTCCGCCGCATAGCCTTTCCAAAGAGATCCAGGATGAAATGCGCGTGCAGATGAAGATGATGGGGCTCGAGCTGGGTGTGGTGGGTTTGATGAATTGCCAGTTCGCTTTACGGGGTGATGATATTTATATCCTTGAGGTTAACCCCCGCGCTTCGCGTACCGTACCGTTTGTATCGAAGGCAACCGGGCGGCCACTGGCATCGATTGCTGCACTTTGCATGTCTGGTAAAACACTTAAAGAACAATGTATTACAGAAGAAATAATACCTAAATTCTATTCTGTTAAAGAAGCCATTTTACCGTTCCTGAAATTCCCCGGTGTGGATCCCATTTTGGGGCCGGAAATGCGCTCGACCGGTGAAGTGATGGGTGTGGGGCGCAGTTTTGGCGAGGCCTGTGCACGCGCAATGAAGGCCGCGCAATATGGCATTCCAAGGCCCGGGCAGGCATTCCTGAGTGTAAGAGATGCTGACAAACAGTCCTTGCTGCCGATTGCAGAGGACCTGGTGGCACGCAGCTACTCCCTGATTGCTACGGGTGGTACCTGTAAGTATTTGCGTGAGCAGGGTTTCATCTGTGAGCGTATCAACAAGGTCGATGAAGGCCGGCCACATATTGTCGACGCCATCAAAAATGGTGAAATTGAATTTATCGTAAACACCACTGAAGGCAGCCAGGCGATTGCAGATTCTTTCTCCATTCGTCGAGAAGCACTACAGTACAAGGTAAGCTATACAACAACGATTGCCCGTGGCTGGGCCACTTTGCAGGCAATCGACCACGAATTTAATCCGGAGGTACGCAGCTTGCAAGAGTTGCATGGGGAAAAACAAAGATGAAAAGAACTCCATTGACGCACCATGGTGCGGAGCGCCTGCGGGCTGAAGCGGCCCACCTGAAAAAGGTGGTGCGACCACGCATAATTGCCGCCATTGCAGAAGCACGCGCACATGGCGATTTGAAGGAAAATGCCGAATACCACGCCGCCAGGGAGCAGCAAAGCTTCACCGAAGGACGGATACGGCACCTGGAGGGTGAATTGTCGGGCGCGCAGGTTATCGATATCACCAAGCTGAATCCGGGCGGCAAGGTCGTATTCGGTGCCACTGTCACACTGTATGACGTTGAAACCGAGGCTGAGATTACCTACCAGGTGGTGGGCGACCTGGAATCGGACATCAAGCAATTTCGTATAGCGATTACATCACCCATCGCCAGGGCCATGATTGGCAAAGAAGAAGGCGATGAAATCGTCGTCAACGCGCCGGCCGGTGAGTTGGTTTATGAAATTATCAGCATTGAATATATCTGAGGTCACTTCTTTTGTTTGCCAGCCGTAAGGTAAGGCAGCGGGAAACGGGATCGGTTTCAGACATGCTGCCGGATACCTTGCATCCGGTTATTCGGCGCATCCTGCTGGCACGTGATATTACGGACGGGAAATCACTCGATTTGAACATCGGCCGTTTGCAGCCACCCGCTGCATTGTCCGGCATTAAGGCAGCGGCCGGGATACTGGCAGATGCCGTGGTTTCCGGGCAAAGCATATTGATCGTGGGTGATTTCGATGCCGATGGTGCTACCGGTACCGCAGTTGCAGTGAGGGCCCTGAACCTGATGGCTGCAGTCAATGTAGACTTTCGCGTCCCAAACCGGTTCGAGTTCGGTTATGGGTTGAGTGTGGCGCTGGTTGAAACACTGGCAAATGATCCACCTGATGTGCTGGTCACCGTTGACTCGGGTATCAGTTCCAATGATGGTGTGGCACGTGCCCGTGAGATGGGCTGCAAGGTCATCATCACCGATCACCATCTGCCGGGTGAAGTACTGCCTGCAGCAGACGCCATCGTCAACCCGAACTGCCCGGGCGACAAATTCCCCAGCAAGGCGCTGGCCGGTGTTGGCGTGGTTTTTTACCTGATGAGTGTGGTCAGGAGTGCACTGCGCGAGCGTGACTGGTTTGCGCTACCGCGCAAAGAACCGAACCTGGCGCGTTTGCTGGATCTGGTGGCGCTGGGTACCGTTGCCGACCTCGTGCCGCTGGATGACAATAATCGCATACTGATTCGCCAGGGTATGGATCGTATCCGCCAGGGTCTCTGCAGTTCCGGTCGCTGGCGCTTTTAAGGCTGGGCAAGAGAGATCATCGGCATCTGGTGGCCTCCGACCTGGCTTTTGCAGTGGCGCCCCGTCTGAATGCGGCGGGACGTATGGAAGACATGAGTGTCGGTATCCGTTGCCTCATTACCGATGACCACGATGAGGCGACGGTTTTGGCGACTGAGCTGGATGAACTGAATCACCATCGTAGGGCCCGGCAGGAACAGATGCAAAGCCAGGCGCTGGACCAGCTGAAGCAGTTGCTGGCCAGCCTGGAAGGCGCCGAGCTACCCGCCGGATTATGCTTATACGATGAGGCCTGGCACCAGGGTATCGTCGGTTTGGTCGCATCGCGTATCAAGGACGCCGTGCATCGGCCGGTATTCGCATTTGCACCCGAATCAGATGGTTCTGAGGTGCTTAAGGGATCTGCCCGCTCAGTGAGCGGTTTGCATATTCGCGATGTGCTGGCGCGTATTGATGCACTGCATCCAAAAATGATAACGGCCTTTGGCGGTCACGCGATGGCAGCAGGTCTGACCTTGAAGGCTGACCAGCTTGAAGCGTTCAAACCGGCACTGCTCGAGTCAATCGGGTTCTTCCTGCAAGGCAAGAAACTGGATAATGAAATCCTGACCGATGGTGAGTTGTCAGCCAATGACATCAATCTGCCGTTCGCCGAGCTTTTGCGCAGTTTAGGACCATGGGGGCAGCATTTTCCTGAACCCTTATTTGAAGGTCGCTTTGTGGTTGAAGAAAAAAGGGTGGTCGGTGGCGCACATCTCAAGATGCAGCTCAGACCGGTTGGTGGTCATGGCAGCATCGATGCAATCGCGTTTGGCCGCTTACCGGAGGACCTGCCCGATTCAGAGACTACAGGGCTGATTTACAAACTGGACATCAATCATTTCCGTGGGCGAAAAACCTGCCAGTTGATGGTCGCGAAAATTCTCGATTAAATCTCGCTAAACTTGTGTAAAATGCACGGCTTCCCAGTTGAGAATAAAAGTGTGGAAACCAATCAAATAAATAACCGGCTTGAGGATCTGCTGCAGCGTTCGGATGCGCTCAGGGGGTATCTTTGACTATGCGGGTAAAAAAGACCGGCTGGAAGAAGTAAACCGCGAACTGGAAAACCCGGAAATATGGAATAATCCGGCGCAGGCACAGGGCCTTGGGCCGTGAGCGTGCGCTGCTGGATGGTATCGTCGGTACCCTGGATCGTGTTTCACAATCCCTGTCAGATAATGCCGAAATGCTGGAAATGGCCATTGAAGAACAGGATGAAGAAATCCTCGAATCTGTGGTAGCGGAACTTGACGGCATTGCCGCTGAAGTTGGCAAGCTGGAGTTCCAGCGCATGTTCAGAGGTGAGGTCGACGCCAATTCATGTTATCTCGAAATCCAGGCTGGTTCCGGCGGTACCGAAGCCCAGGACTGGGCGGAAATGCTGTTGCGTATGTATCTGCGCTGGGTCGAGCGGCGGGGCTGGAAAGGTGAGTTGATCGAGGTGTCTGCGGGTGAAGTGGCCGGTATCAAAAGTGCGACCATCCATGTCGTCGGCGACTATGCCTACGGTTGGTGCAAAACTGAAATCGGTGTGCATCGCCTGGTCAGAAAATCGCCGTTTGACTCGGGTAACCGTCGCCATACCTCGTTTGCTGCCGTATTTGTTTCGCCGGAAGTGGATGACGATATCGAAATCGATGTTAATCCGGCTGATCTGCGCATAGATGTTTACCGGGCATCCGGCGCCGGTGGCCAGCACGTTAACCGCACCGAATCTGCTGTGCGAATTACCCACATACCCACCAATACCGTGGTGCAGTGCCAGAATGACCGCTCTCAGCACAAGAACAAAGATCATGCGATGAAGCAATTGCGCGCTAAACTGTATGAACTGGAATTGATGAAGCGAAATGCTGAGAGCCAGGCGCTTGAAGATTCAAAGTCGGATATCGGCTGGGGCAGCCAGATCCGTTCCTATGTGCTGGACCAGTCCCGCATCAAGGATCTGCGCACCAACGTGGAAACAGGCAATACCCAGGCCGTGTTGGACGGCGACCTGGATCAATTTGTAGAAGCCTCTCTGAAGCAGGGCTTGTCTGAGGGAAGTTAACCGCGTCGAACACAGGAAATAAAAGTTGAGTAAACAAAACCCGAACAACAGCACGGCTGATACCACTCAGGATGAAAACCGGCTCATAGCAGAGCGGCGCGAAAAGCTGCACGCATTGAAAGCGGAAACCATTGCCTATCCCAACGATTTTCGTCCCAATACCCATGCGGCAGTCTTGCAGGCGCGGTTTGCGGAAGATGATACCGAGACACTGGCGCAAGTTGATGAAACATTCGCGGTGGCTGGACGCATGCTCGCCAAGCGCGTCATGGGGAAAATTGCCTTTGTAAAGATACAGGACGGCACCGGTAGCATTCAGTTGGTAGTGCAACGCGACAACCTTCCGGAAGGTCATTACCAGAAATTCAAGCAATGGGATATCGGTGACATACTTGGCGCTACCGGCGCAATATTCCGCACCCAGAAAGGTGAGTTGTCCGTCAAACCTACCGAATTGCGATTGCTGACCAAATCACTTCGCCCTTTGCCGGAGAAATTTCACGGTCTGACCGACACCGAGACACGCTACCGCCAGCGTTATGTTGACCTGATTATGAATGAGGACTCTAAAAAAGTTTTTCTAACACGTTCAAAAATTATCCGCTTTATCCGTGATTTCATGGAGGCACCGGGACGTGAGTTCCTGGAGGTGGAGACCCCCATGATGCACCCGATACCCGGTGGCGCGACCGCCAGGCCGTTTGTAACCCACCACAACGCGCTGGATCTGCAGATGTACCTGCGGGTTGCACCGGAATTGTATTTAAAACGCCTGATCGTCGGTGGACTCGACCGGGTGTATGAGATCAACAAGAGTTTTCGCAATGAAGGCGTTTCCACACGGCACAACCCCGAATTCACCATGCTGGAATTCTACTGGGCCTACGCCAATTACGACGATCTGATGGATCTGACCGAAACCATGCTGCGTGAACTGGCGGTGGAGGTGACCGGTGGCACGACGGTAGCGCACGGGGAGCAGAGTATTGATTTTGGTGCAACTTTTGACCGCATGAGCGTGGAAGAATCCGTGCGCAAGTTCAATCCGGAACTGGTAGATGCCGATTTATGGGACATGGCTACCTTGAAACAGGCCTGTGCTGATCGTGATATTCATATTGATGACAGCTGGGGTGAAGGTAAAGTCTTGATCGAACTGTTCGATGCCACGGTCGAGTCGAAGCTGGTTGATCCAACATTTATTACCGCTTACCCGACCGAGGTTTCGCCGTTATCGCGCCGCAATGATGTAAACCCGCTGATCACGGATCGGTTCGAGCTTTTCATAGCCGGCCGCGAAATTGCCAACGGTTTCTCGGAACTGAATGACCCGGAAGACCAGGCCGCCCGCTTCCAGGAACAGGTATCGCAAAAAGATGCCGGTGACCTTGAGGCCATGCATTACGATGCCGACTACATCCGTGCACTGGAATACGGTATGCCTCCAACGGCAGGTGAGGGCATCGGTATCGACCGCCTGGTTATGTTGTTTACCGATTCGGCTTCAATCCGTGATGTATTGCTGTTCCCGCATATGCGTCCCGAAGCCTGACGCTAATAAAACCGGGTTTATTACGAGTTCAGTATCGTTGTCATGGTGGCTGCATCAACATTGCCGCCGCTTATTATGATACCGACCTTTCCTTGTGCCACCACGGCCCCGCTCAGCAATGCCGCCAACCCAAGCGCGCCGGAAGGCTCAACGACGAGTTTCATCCGGTAAAATAAAAATCTGACCGCCTCGATGATGGCTTCCTCCGACACGGTTTTCATGTCGTCAACATACTCCAGCACCAGTGGAAAGGTGATTTTTCCCAACGATGGTGTGCGGGTTCCATCCGCGATGGTGGGTGGATTGACCACAGTATGAAGTTCCCCGCTTTGAAATGATTTTGTCGCATCATCCGCAAGTTCAGGTTCGATGCCAATCACACGGCAAGCCGGCGACATCCCCCTGGCCGAGATAGCCGAGCCACTCAGTAAGCCGCCCCCGCCGCAAGGGGTTAGCAGCATATCCAAATCCCCGACCTGTTCAAATAATTCCATGGCGGCGGTACCCTGGCCTGCGACCACATCAATGTGGTCATATGGCGGGATCAGGGTATAGCCGTTTTCAGCCTCGAGTCGTTTGGCGATGTCTTCACGGCTCTGTTCGGCAGGATTATATTCAATCACCGTTGCGCCGTATTCTTCCGTTGCGGTTCGCTTGGTTGCCGGTGCATTGTCCGGCATGATGATGGTTGTGCGGACATCCAGAAGCCGGCCGACCAGGGCCACGGCCTGGGCATGATTACCGGAGGAATAGGTCAGTACACCACGTTCTTTTTCCACATCTGAAAGCTGGGAAATGCTGTTGAACGCACCACGAAACTTGAACGCACCAATGCGTTGGAAATTCTCGCATTTAAAAAACACTTCCGCGCCGAGCATCCGGTTCAGGGTACGTGATGTATGCACAGGGGTAACATTGGCATGACCCTGAAGTCGCTTTTTTGCAGCAAGGATTTTCTTAAACATACATTTTTTGCATCATTCAGGGTTCGGCATCGAGGCCTTCGAACCAGGTTGCGATCTGATAGCGTTCGGTATCGGTTATCCGGGTGTAGTTGCCCAGTGGCATCGTGCGCAGGATAACCACGGTCTGGTAGACACGCTCAGCGTGTTGCAGCAGCTTTTCCTGGCTGTCCAGTTCAACCCCCAACGGTGGGCTGGTGAAAGCAGCGAATTCGGGTATCGGCGCATGGCAGGTGATACATCGTTGCTGGACAATGGCAAATATCCTGCCGGTATCAATTTCCTTGGTGGCTTCACCGGTCTGGTACACAATTCGTGGTTCGGGCGCGGTGGCAATGATCAGACCGGCCAGTAATGCCACGGCAGGGATCAACGGCCAGGCCCTGAAGCCGGGTAAATGACGAATATTGAAATAATGCCTGATGGCCACGGCTGCCAGGGAGAAGACCAGCAACACCAGCCAGTTGTAAGCGTGGTCGTAGGTCGCCGGGAAATGCCCGCTGATCATGATGAACAGCACCGGCAGGGTGAAATAATTATTATGGCGCGAGCGCTGCAGTGCTTTTGGCCCCTTATTGGGGTCGGGTTTACGCTTTTCCGTTACCGCGTTGACCAGGTCCTTTTGGGCAGGAATGATGACGCGAAATACATTGGCGACCATGATCGTGCCGATGGCTGCGCCGACATGGATGTAGGCTGCACGACCGCTTAACCATGAGTCCAGTATCCAGGCGAGCAGTGCGAACCAGGCAAAAATAAGCAGCGCGACCAGCCATTCACGGCGTGACAGGCGTGAACGGCACAGTACGTCATAGAATATCCAGCTGCTCAGCAGCGACAGGATACCGATGCTGATGGCAGCAGCAGGTGTTAACCCGCTTGCGTCCGGGTTCAGCAGGTAGATCTCCGCGTTCCAGTAGAAGATGATAACCAACAGCGCCATACCACTGATCCAGGTGGTATAGGCTTCCCACTTGAACCAATGCAGGGTGGGTGGAAGCGCCCCGGGCGCCATGGCAAGTTTCTTCACGTAATAAAAGCCACCACCGTGCAAAGCCCACAGGTCACCTGCGGTGTCTTCCGGTTGCTGTTCACGTCGCAGGTGGTTCTCCAGCCAATTGAAATAGAATGATGCGCCGATCCAGGCGATACCGACGATCATATGGGACCAGCGAACCAGCAGACCCAGCCACATTTGCAGATGTGCTTCCATCGCTAATTACCCCTCTTTTGGGTGCAGGCAGGTGAGGATGGCTTCCGGTGTGGCAGGGGTATTAAGTGCTGGCAGGATTTGCCCGCCCAGTTTGCTGGCGATGGCCTGATTGATTGCACTGTGAACGGAAATTGCCAGCATCAGAGGTGGCTCGCCAATGGCCTTGGAACGGTAGATGGTTTTTTCCCTGTTTCGGCCCTTTTTCCAGATTTGCACATTGAAGCTTGCAGGCGTATCGCCAATCGTTGGAATTTTATAGGTGGACGGTGCATGGGTGGTAAGGCGGCCCTTCGAATCCCAGCAGAGCTCCTCGCTGGTCAGCCAGCCTGCGCCCTGTATAAAGCCACCTTCTATCTGGCCGATGTCAATCGCGGGATTCAATGATTTGCCGACGTCATAGAGGATGTCGACCCTCGTGGTGAGGGATTCACCGGTCAGGCAATCAATTTCAACCTCGGAGACCGCAGCACCGTAGGCGAAATACAGGAATGGCCGGCCAGTGGAGGTTTGCGGGTCGTAGTTAATTTTCGGGGTCCGGTAAAAGCCGGTTGCCGAGAGCGAAATGCGAGCCAGCCAGGCAGCCTCTGCCAACTCGGCAAAACTCATTTCGAACTCACCGGCCTGCACATGGTTATCGACAAAGCTGATTGCGGATTTATCAACATCAAACCTCTTGCTGACAAATTTGAGCAGACGCTTTTTGATTTTACGGGCTGCCGCCCGGGCCGCCATGCCATTCATGTCGGTACCGGCGGAAGCCGCAGTGGCGGATGTATTCGGAACCTTACCGGTATTGGTTGCGGTGATCTTGACCCGCTCGAGATCAATTTGAAATTCTTCGGCCACCACCTGCGCAACCTTGATCATAAGTCCCTGGCCCATCTCCGTGCCACCGTGGTTGAGGTGAACGCTGCCGTCCTTGTATACATGCACCAGCGCTCCGGCCTGGTTCAGGAAGGTGGTGGTAAAGGATATGCCGAATTTGGCGGGTGTCAGTGCGATGCCTTTTTTGATGACGGGGCTGTGACGATTAAAAGCTTCAATCTGCCGGCGTCTTTGCTGGTAGCCGGATGACTCCTCCAGTTCTGTAAGCAACTCGTGCAGGACATTGTCCCTGATCTTCATGCGGTATGGCGTGATGCTGCGTTTACCATCCTTGTCATACAGGTTCAGCCTGCGCACGGCCAACGGATCGAGCCCCAGTTGCTGTGCAATCGCGTCGATAACCCGTTCGATGCCCACCATGCCCTGCGGGCCCCCAAAACCACGAAATGCGGTGTTTGATACCGTATTGGTCTTGCAACGGTAGGAGGCGATTTTGATATTGGGCAGGTAATAGGCATTGTCGCTGTGGAACATGGCGCGATCAGCGATCGGACCAGAAAGATCTGCCGAAATCCCGCAACGCAGGGCGTGTAAAAATTCGATAGCCTGGATACGGCCATCGGCATCGTAGCCAACGTCGTAACGGATCAGGAAGTCATGCCGCTTGCCGGTACTGCACATGTCGTCATCACGGTCCAGCCTTATCTTCACCGGACAGCCACTGGTATCCGCCAGCAGGGCTGCAATGATGGCCCATTGCGCCGCCTGGGTCTCCTTCCCACCAAATGCGCCACCCATGCGCCGCACTTCCACGGTCACCGCATTGACAGGCTTGCCAAGACTGTGGGCGACCAGAAGCTGAACCTCGCTTGGGTGCTGGGAAGAGGTCAGAATAAGGACATCCCCATCCTCTCCTGGCAGCGCCATGGAGACCTGGCCTTCGAGGTAGAAATGGTCCTGACCGCCGGTGGTTACTTCGCCTTGCAAGCGCCTGGGTGCACTTGCCAGGGCAGATTGAGTATCACCCCGTTGCAGGATATGCGGATCAAGTACAAAAGACTTATCTGCCAATGCGGTTTCTATATCGAGTATGGCCGGCAATTCCTCGTATTCGACCTTCGCCAGTTGCGCTGCCTGCCTGGCGATGCTGCGGGTTTCTGCCAGTACCGCAAACAGCGGTTGGCCGGCAAACTGCACCAGGCCGTCTGCCAGCACCGGTTCGTCATGCAAATGTACCGGGCTGATATCGTTACTGCCGGGAATATCACCGGCGGTCAAGACCTGGATGACACCCTTGTACTGCCTGGTCGCCGACAAATCCATGTTGGTGATGCGTGCATGGGCGTACTCACTGGTGCCGATATAACAATGCAGCAGGTTGCCGGGTTCGGGCAGGTCATCAACATAGAGCGCCGTGCCTGAAACATGTTTACCGGCGCTGTCATGGGTAACGGCAGAAAACACGTTCTGGATTTTTTGTCGTGTCCTGTTGGTGTTTTCAGGATCAAGCATTGGACACGACCCCATCCTCAGCCCCATCAAGACGTTCCCGGAATCCCAGTCGAACGGGGTAGGGGTTTGCAGTGTGTTCAAGAAAAAACCGCTGCATCAGGTTCTGTGCCACCCGCATACGATACTGCGCGCTGGCCCGCATATCCGTCAAAGGTGTGAAATCATCAAGCATGGCCTGCATGGCCTGGTTGATGGTTTCCAGGTCCCAGGTATTGCCATTCAGGGCCTGTTCGCAAGCCGTTGCGCGTTTCGGGATTTCCGCCATGCCGCCAAAGCAGACACGCGCATTATTGATCGTGCCATGTTCGATCTGCAGGGAAAATGCACCGCAGACAGCGGAAATATCCTGCTCGAAACGTTTGGAAACCTTGTAGGTGGCAAAAATCTGATTCTCCGGCGGTGCGGGCAGAAGTATCTGCTCGACACATTCACCTGACCGCAGATCCTGTTTGCCATAACTGATGAAGTAATCTTCAAGATCGATGGTACGTTGCCCTTGTGTGCTGCGAAGTGTCAGCCTGGCACCGGCGGCAATCAATCCGGGTGGCATATCGCCGATCGGTGAACCATTGGCGATGTTGCCGCCGATGGTGCCGGCATTGCGTACCTGGGCAGCGCCGATGCGTTCAATCAGGGGTCTGAATGCCGGATAACGGGCGGTGATGGCGTCCGTTGCATCGGTATAGGAAACAACCGCACCTATTCTCAGGCCTTCGCCATCGTCTTCGACCTGTTTCAGTTCCTTGACTTCACCCAGGTAGATAACCGTGTCCAGCTTGCGCAATTGCTTGGTGACCCACAGACCGACGTCTGTTGCACCGGCGACCATCACGGCTTGTGGGTGATTTTGCAACAGTTCGCACAATTCGTCGATTGAACGCGGTGCAAAATACCGGCCATTGGCGCTATCGACTGCCAGTGTTCCCGGGGGCTGTATGGATTTCAATTGCTCAATGGTTTGATTTCTTTTTTCTGAGAAACTGTCTTTGCGTTCTGCTACCAGGGCCTGTTCAGCGGCCCGTATGATGGGTGCATAACCGGTACAGCGACACAGGTTGCCCGCGAGTCCCAAATCGATCTCTGCACGTTCCACTTCACGTTCCGGTTCATTGTGGTACATCGCGAATAGCGACATGACGAAACCAGGCGTGCAAAAACCGCACTGGGATCCGTGCTGGTCTACCAGGGCCTGCTGAACGGCATGCAGATCAGTTGCGTTGTCGTCAAGATCCTCGACGGTCATCAGTTGTTTGCCATCAAGGGTAGGAAGGAACTGGATACAGGAATTAACTGCCCGGTAACGGATACCATCCCCATGCAACTCACCGACGACGATCGTGCAGGCCCCGCAGTCACCTTCTGCGCAGCCTTCCTTGGTGCCGGTCAATCCTTTGTCCTCACGCAAGAACTCCAGTACGGTTCTCGTGGGCTTACAATTACGTATCTCTACGACCTGGCCTGCCAGGATGAATCGGACCGTATCGTGCATTCAGCTGCCGCGGTAGGTGCTGTAGCCGAAAGGGGAAAGCAGTAGTGGAACATGGTAGTGCTGGTCGCCGTCGTTGATACCGAAACGGATGACTATCCGGTCCAGGAATCGGTTCTTGCCGTCTTCCTGTCCCTTTGCATTGAAGTACTCACCGGCGTGGAACACGAGTTCATATTCTCCAGCGGTGAAGGCTTCATCTTCCAGTAAGGGTGCTTCGCAACGTCCATCATCATTGGTGACCGTGCTGGTAATGGGGTCATGCTGACCATGGCGGAAAAGATCGATACGAATCGATGCGCCCGGGCAACCATTGGCGATATCCAGTACATGTGTGGTCAGACGTCCCATTGCGCTGCCGCTTCTCCTCATATCAGTGGTGGACGATCAGTTATACTTTAAACTGCTTACTGAAAGTATATCAGCTCGGCGGAATAATTAATGACCAAAACATACTCCAGAGACCTGCGGGGATACGGCCCTGAGCCACCTGACCCGCGTTGGCCGGATGGTGCCCGCCTGGCATTGCAGATCGTGCTCAATTACGAGGAAGGTGGCGAAAACTGTGTGCTGCATGGCGATTCTGCATCCGAGGCTTTTTTGTCGGAAATTGTCAATGCCGAGGCGCGTGAAGGCGTGCGGCATATGAGCATGGAATCCATTTACGAATATGGTTCCCGTGTGGGTGTGTGGCGTTTGAAAAATCTGTTCGATCGTTACATGGTGCCGGTGACGGTATTTGCCGTCGGCATGGCGGTGGAACGATATCCGCAACCCGTCCAGGCCCTGCATGCCGCTGGCCACGAGATTTGCAGCCATGGATACCGCTGGATCGATTACCAGTACGTTGACGAGGCCACCGAACGCGAGCACATGCTGCGCGCGATCAGGGCCATTGAAGATGCCACCGGTGAAAGACCGTTGGGTTGGTATACCGGTCGTACCAGCCCCAACACACGCTCCCTGGTCGTCGGCGAGGGCGGTTTTGTCTATGATGCGGATGACTACAGTGATGAACTGCCTTTCTGGAACTACCAGCACGGCAAGCCGCACCTGGTAATTCCGTATACGCTGGACGTCAATGATATGCGCTTTGCGACCAGCCAGGGTTTCAACAGTGGTGCGCAATTTTTACAGTATCTTAAAGATAGCTTCGATGTACTCTATGCGGAAGGCGCAACATCGGCGCGTATGATGTCAGTGGGTTTGCACTGCCGCCTGTCGGGACGGCCGGGCCGTTTTGCAGCCCTCAAGGCATTTCTTCGTTATGCCAGGTCGCACGATGATGTGTGGTTTTGCCGCAGGATAGACATCGCGCGTCATTGGCAGAAATTTCATCCACCAGAACAGGTGTAGCAGATTTGAAAAAGAAAGGTTTTCGAACAGAATTCGGTGCTGTTTACGAGCATTCACCGTGGGTCGCAGATGCGGTATTTGAAAAAAATGCGGGTATCGCAGATGGCGGGACAGATGCTGATGCGTTGATCAAATGTTTTGAATCGGAATTCATGGCTGCGTCCCGGGATCTGCAACTGGCAACATTGCGGGCACACCCGGAATTGGCCTGTGCACTGGATGACCGGGAGCAGCTGACCACCGATTCGATCGCTGAACAAACGGGCGTGGGGCTGGATTTGTGTTCCGAAGCGGAGTTTGCAGAATTTGGCCGGTTAAACGCCGCATACAGTGAGAAATTCGGCTTTCCATTTATCATTGCCGTGAAAGGCCGAAGCCGCCTACAAATCCTGAATATTTTTCGTATGCGCCTGCAGAATGACGCAGTACTGGAGTTTCAATCTGCGTTGTACCAGGTTTGCCGGATTGCACGCTTCAGAATTGAGGGCATTCTCAGTGACTGAATATCCGGAATTGACCGAAAATTGTATCAACCTGGCCGCACCGGAGCGTGGTGCGGCTATCTGCAGTGTCAGCGATGAGTTTTTTGCGCCCGCAAAGCGGATGTTATCCGCAGATCCCCCCGTATTTATCCCTGACCGGTTCGATCAACACGGCAAGTGGATGGATGGTTGGGAGAGTCGCCGCAAGCGTGTCGCCGGGACATGATTTTTGTGTGTTGCGGATTTGTCCCGGTGTGATCCGGGGTATCGATATCGATACCAGCCACTTCACAGGTAATTTCCCGCCTGCAGCTTCAATCGAGGCCTGCCAGGTTGCAATCGATCCGGATGAAAACACCCATTGGACAGAACTTGTAGCCAAATCAGACCTTGAAGGTGACAGTCAACGGTTTTTCCCCGTCAGCAATGACAACACATGGTCACATATCCGCTGAATATTTATCCCGATGGCGGGATTGCCAGGTTGAGGGTCTATGGCGAGGCCCAACGACACGAAACCGCGACGGACCGGGACCAGTGGATTGACCTGGTTTCATCTGCCACGGGTGGCCAAGCGCTGGAATGCAACAACATGCATTTCGGTGATATGGGCAATCTCCTGTCAACCGAACCGGTGGCCAATATGGGGGATGGTTGGGAGACCCGCAGAAGACGTCACCCGGGTAACGATTGGGCCATCCTCAAGCTGGGGCAGAAGGGCAGGATATCCAGGATCGAGGTGGATACGGCGTTTTTCCGGGGTAACTATCCGGCGCGATGCTCGTTGAAAGGTGCGAGCCCGGGCAAGGATACAGATATTGTCAACGAGTCTGCCGACTGGGCTGAAATACTGCCCGCGGTGGTGCTCGGGCCCGATCAACTGCATATTTTTGAAAGTCAGCTCAGCGATGCCGGGGATGTCACGCACGTGCGTCTGGATATCTATCCTGACGGTGGCGTGGCACGCTTACGCTTATTGGGCTTGCCTGCAAGACCTGATGAGTCCGGTTAATATCATAATCCGGCCTCAACCGTTGACCAGGGAAGCATTTCTACCGTTCGGAGATGTGCTGGAAACAGACGGAACCAGTCCGGAGTTGATCAACTTCGGCAACACACAAAAATATGCTGACCTGGCAGAAATCACCACTGCGGATGGCGGACGGGCACAACTCAGTATCTATCGCAGCAGTGCAATCAAACTGCCTTTCCGGATTCGGTTGATGGAACACCACCCATTTGGCAGCCAGGCTTTTTACCCGCTGCATGAGCGGCCATTTCCGGTGGTTGTAGCAGCACCGGGTACGTTACCTGCACCCGGGGATATACGGGTTTTTCTCACCGACGGCCGCCAGGGTGTGAATTTCCACCCCGGTGTCTGGCACCATTACCAGTTAACGCTCGGGCAAGACTCAGACTACCTGGTTATTGATCGCGGCGGGCCTGGGGAAAATTACCAGGAACACCGCCTCGACGAAGTGGTCCTGCTGGATATATGAAGCCGCTGGTTTCTGTTGTATTGCCGGTTCGAAACGGCGGGGCGTTTCTTGGTGAGGCGGTAAGCAGCATCCTTTCACAGACATATAGAAACCTGGAACTGGTTTTAATTGATGACCACAGCATGGATGGTGCAGTTTCTGCTCTTGATAGGGGTGATCTGCGTTTAAAAATATTCGAAAGTAAGGGCCGCGGTGTGGTCAACGCATTCAACACCGGTTTTGATCATAGCCGGGGGGCGTTTATCGCGCGCATGGATGCAGATGATATTTCGCAACCTGAACGCCTGGCCTGCCAGCTAGATTACCTTGAGCGGAACTCATCGGTGGCTATCGCCGGTAGTTGCGTGGAAATATTTTCAGAAAACGGTATCCAGGGTGGTCTTGAACGCTATCAAAATTGGCTGAATTCAGTGCGTGAACCGGAACAGGTTCACAGGCAGATTTTCATCGAAAGCCCGTTACCGAACCCCGGTGTCATGTTCCGGCGTGCTGCCTTGCAAGCATTGGGCGGTTACCGGAATAATCAATGGCCCGAGGACTATGATTTGTTCCTGCGTGCAGATGCTGCAAACATGCGTATGGGCAAGCCGGAACCGATTTTATTGCGTTGGCGCGAGCATGAAAACCGTCTGACCCACACAGACACGCTCTATAAACGGGAACAGTTCATGCGCGCCAAGACCCATTTCCTGGTACACCACCGCCTGCAGGGCCGGCAGGTTATTATTTGGGGGCGCAGGACCCACCGGTCGTCTGATGCATGATCTGATCATGGCCGAAGGTGGAAAAATCGAAGGCTTTATCGAAGTACACCCACGTCGTATCGGCGGGCAGAAACGGGGTTTGCCGGTGTGGCCGGTGGACAAGATAGAAAACCTGGGTACAGCAATGTTGCTGGTTGCTGTCGGTGCCGCGGGAGCGCGTGAGGAAATCGCTGCGTTCATACATCAGCACAATAAAACCGAGGGACGGGATTACCTGTTTGTTGCCTGATAGAATCATGTCCATGCAAAAATCAGAAAACCTCCAGTGCCTGCTGGTCCAGGCCCAATTATTCTGGGCAGACGCCGAAGCCAACCGGCGCCAGTTGGAAACCATTGCCCGTGAACAGGGATCTTCCTGTGACCTGATCATATTTCCGGAAACCTTCACCAGTGGTTTTTTGGGTGATGCCGAAGCGGAGCCGGAAAGCATGGATGGCGCCACACTGGAGTGGATGAAAGCCCTGGCAAATGAGCTTGATTGCGTGCTCTGCGGCAGTGCGGCCATTGCGATCCCGGAAGGTACTGCAAACCGCTTCTTATGGGTACAGGCCGATGGGCAGGTGCAGTATTACGATAAACGTCATCTTTTTTCCTACGCCGGGGAACACAAGCGCTATGTTGCCGGCAGCGAGCGCAAAGTTTTCCACTACAGGGGCTGGCGCATTTGTCCGCAGGTCTGCTATGACCTGAGGTTCCCGGCCTGGTGCCGCAACCGCGATGATTACGATGTTCTGTTGTTCGTCGCCAACTGGCCGGAACCACGCACACCGGCATGGACGGCATTGCTCAGGGCGCGCGCCATTGAAAACCAGTGTTACGTGATCGGTGTCAACCGCAGTGGCGCGGACCCGAGGGGGCTTCAATATGCAGGCGCCAGCGCGGTTTATGATCCGCTGGGCGAAACCATACTGGATTTGGGGGCAAAACAGGGCAGTGGAATCACCACGATTGAATTGGGAAAGGTAAGGCAAATCCGTGGCAGCTTGCCGTTTCAGCAGGATGCCGATGACTTTGTCCTAAACTAGCGCTCGGACAACCACCGCCATAAAGCACCACGGGGTAACTGTTTCCCGCTGACGTTCCCCAGCAGGGAATGGCTGTCGCGCATGGTCCACAGCATTTGCCTGCGGACACTATGACGCCCGGCAAATAACAAACGATCGCCTAGCTGCAACTCGGTATCCGGGCCAGGTAAAAAAATTCTTTGTGCGCCGCGCTCCAGGGTCAGGCAAACACAGGGCAGCTTTTCATTTTCTTCGCTACGGCTGTTGCGACTGATGTGTTCCAGTGTTACGCCGCTCGTCTGTGCTCTTACAAAGCGCAAGCACCGGGCAATCTCACCTTTTATTTCGAAAACCCATATATTCGGCGCGCGGCTTTTCAAAACGGCCTTCAAGCTGTCGCGGGTACGCTTTGCGAAGTTTTCGTCACTCCTGATCAGGTGTTGCATGAAAGATTGCAATAACGGTGTGCTGACTACGGACAGGATTCTGCGGGCCACGATCAGGCTGCGGCGGGCAACCAGGTCTGTCCCTGAGCTATCGAAAAGTGCATCGTGCTGGCGTCGTTCCTGCCTGGCGACGAAAAAGAGCCTGGGGTTCAAATTGCGTGCCGTCATGATGATGGACAGATTATCGATATCATCCCCGGTACCGGCAATAATACCTTCAGCATCTACAATTCCAGCAGCTTCCAGTGTGTGGGCCTCGGTTCCCCGCCCGAGCACGGCATTATCATAGGCGGGCAGTCTGTCAGGGTGCACATCAACCACGGTGACGGGTAAGCCGCTGGCTTCCAGTTGCTCGACCATGAGTGCGCCGAAACGTCCGGCCCCGCACACGATCCAGCGGCCGGTGGGTGGTTCTAAAACATCACGCAGTTCGCTGCCAGGCACGCTGATCAGCCAGTCCTGTACCAGGTATTTGACAGGTGAACTCAAGGCCAGCGACAGGCGTTCTGAAAAGATGCGATAGGGGTTGATAACGGAGTCCGTGTTAAAGGAAGCCATGTTGTCACAGACACGCTGGTTTTCGCTGCGTGCCAGCACACTCAATTCGGGCCGCAACAGTTTGACAGTTATGGCGATGGTCAGGTTGACATGGTCATCATTGGTGGTGGCGATTACACCTTTACAGTATTTGTGATGTAAACCGGCCAGTTCCAGCATCTGCCGGTTACCTGAACGTCCCACCAGTGCAGGCACTTGGGCGTACTCGTCCTCCAGCATCATAAGGCGAACCGCATTTTCATCAAGCTCGATAACCACTGCCCTGATGTTACGTGCCAACAGGCCTGAAACGGTCATGGAACCCGTATTGCCAAATCCACATACGATATAAAAAGGTTCTCTTATCCACCTGACCTGCTGACTGAAGCGGTTGCGGTAGAAAGCAGCCTGGAACTGTTTATCAAGTATCAGTCCCAGCAAGGTACCAATTGAATACAGCCAGGCAACTACATTGGGCAGCAGTAGCCAGAAAACCAGCATGCGTTGTGCCGCGGTAAAATCGTAGGGTATTTCTCCAAAACCGATGGTGGTTTGCAGTATTGCCATGAAATAGGCGGCATCCAGGAAGCTCATATTAAAAGGCTTGCCGGAATCATCCATACCGGGTACTGACATCAGGGCCAGTATGGAAAAGAAGTAAACCAGTATCATGACAATTAACGGCGTACGCATGCGCCGCATCGTCATCCAGACGATGTCATTTCTTGGGGACTGGCGTGGCAAAACGGTTGTCCTTCAGCGTTGCGCCTTAGCGGCGAATGCTGATTGTTTCTGCGATCAGCAGGGTCACTGAAACCAGGTTGGCCAGCAAGGCACCACCTGACAGTGAAACGATGCGTGATATGACTTCCACCGTGGTGCCGGAATCGGATACATTGACGGCCCAGGTCCAGGTGCCTGCGGCGATCAGTAGTTGCAAATCTGCGACCAGGCTGGTTGCGAGTAAAACAGCACCCATCTGGGAGCGGTCGCCGAATTTCATGATCGTCGCGATCAGGCTGACGGCCAGTGCAGCCGCGAGTTCCAGTCCGTCGTGGTGAGCCGGGTTATCAATGTCGCCTATGAAGAAGCCGAAGTTCAGGGTAAGTGCCAGAACGATAAAAAACGCAAACATTACTTTTTCAAAATTCACAGTGGGTTTGCTCCCGGTTAATTTCGAAGCTAAGAATAGTCCTAATCAGTTATACCTGCCAGTCCGTCAACCCGTGCTTACTCCCGGATGGCTGAGACAAAGACCAATGCGCCCATAAAAGGCGTATCAAAATATTGCATCCGGCCGGTGCGGATTTGGCGGTTCTGTTTTAGCGTAAAAATCCCGTGATTAACACTGCTATCAGTCATGCTCCCGATACCGGCTTGCAGCTCTTCCTGACGATATTCCAGGTCCAGAAACAGGTGCAGAAAACGGCTGCGCCTGAGTTGTAGACTGCCGTCGAGCTGGAAAAAAGTGCTGCGATAGGCTGCCAGAGGGTCTTCTGCTGCGAGATCTGCAATCATGATGTGGGTGGGCGGGCGCAACTGTGTATCTATAATTTGCTGGTCATGAATACGCATGGGCGGATAGTAATCTGTACGGTTTTGTTGCCAGGCGACATGCACCAGCGGCTGGTAGTTACTGCTGGATCTCAATCGTCTCCAGACATCGTTCATACGCGGGCTTTTTTGTGTGATGATGTGTAAATCTTCGGGTAAATCACCAGGAAAACCCATTGCGGGTACAGGTTCCTCAAAGTCCGGTAAATGTGAAAAACTACGAAGCGCTTCTGTCCCGGTAGCTTCTGTCGCAACATTCAAGTTGCGGAAAACAATGACTTCGACGCGGTATGCACCGGACTCTGCAAGAGTGGTGATGCTTACAAGTAGTAACAGAAAAGGTAACAGTCGTTTCATCGTGTGTAGTTTAAAGTCATGGCGTGAGCTTATCCAGAATTTCGCCGGAGATGCGTATGCGTTCCTCAACCGACTCTTCATCGAACATAATGCGTAGCTTGTGCGGGCCCTGTAACTTGTAATCAAAGGGTTGCTGCTGAATCATTTCCAGCAGTGCAGCAGGATTTGCACGTGTGTCCTGGGCAAACTCAATATGACCGCCGGTTTCACCGAAATCAATTCGGCTGACACCGATGGCGCGTGCTTTCTGACGCAGTTCAGCTACCTGGAACATGTGTTTTGTCTGTGGCGGCAACAACCCGAAACGGTCAATCATTTCAACCTGGAGATCGCGTAAGGCGGCTTCATCCAGCGCGCTGGCAATGCGTTTGTACAAAGTCAGACGCGTGTGGATATCACCCAGCCAGTCCTCCGGGATAAGGGCGGATATGTGCAGTTCGATATCTGTTTCCGAATGCAGGCTGCCTTCAAGATCAACCTCTTTACCTTCGCGCATGGCCGTAACAGCACGGCCCAGCAATTCGCTATACAAACTGAATCCCACCGACTGGATCTCACCGCTTTGCTCATCCCCGAGCAACTCACCCGCACCGCGGATTTCAAGATCATGGGTGGCCAGTGTAAAGCCCGGCACCCAGCTCTTCCAGGGATGCAATGGCCTCCAGTCGTTTGCGGGCGGCGCGGGTCATGCTGCGTTGATCGGGTATCACCAGGTAAGCGTAGGCACGGTGATGTGAGCGGCCTACACGGCCCCGCAATTGATGTAACTGGGCCAGACCGAATTTATCAGCGCGATTGACGATAATCGTGTTGGCCGTGGGTACGTCAATACCATTTTCGATGATGGTGGTGCACACCAGTACATTGATCCGTTGCCGGTAAAAATCCAGCATGACTTTTTCAAGCTCACCCCGGGGCATTTGTCCGTGTGCCACACGGATACGTGCTGAGGGCACCATTTCGCCCACCTCGCGTGCGATCTGTTCAATATTGCGTACTTCGTTGTGCAGGAAGAATGCCTGTCCGCCACGCTGGATCTCCCGTTGCAGGGCTTCGCGCAGCAATGCGGAGTCCCACTGGGAAACCAGCGTTTTAACGGCCATACGACGTGCTGGCGGGGTTGCAATGATGGATAGATCACGTATGCCCGACATGGCCATGTTGAGTGTGCGCGGTATCGGTGTAGCTGTCAGCGTTAACAGGTCGACTTCCGCCCGTAACTGTTTCAGGCGTTCTTTCTGCCGCACCCCGAAGCGTTGTTCCTCGTCAACAATGACCAGTCCCAGTCGTTTGAAGCGAATATCACGTTGCAGCAGCTTGTGTGTGCCGATGACAATATCCACTTTGCCGTTTGCAAGGTCTTCAAGTGTGGCATTTAGTTGTTTGCCGGTCCGAAAACGCGATAACAGTTCGATACGAACCGGCCAGTCGGCAAAGCGGTCGCTGAAGTTGGAAAAGTGCTGCTGCGCGAGCAAGGTGGTCGGCACCAGGATGGCCACCTGTTTTTCGCCTTGCACGGCCACAAACGCCGCTCGCATTGCAACCTCGGTTTTACCAAAGCCAACATCACCGCAAACAACGCGGTCCATTGGCTGGCTGGAAATCATATCTTCCAGCACGGCTTCGATGGCGGTTTGCTGATCCGGTGTTTCCTCGTATGGAAAACCGGAACTGAAGTCGGCGTACATGGGTTTGTCGAGTGGGAACACAAATCCCTGCCGTGACTGTCTGCGTGCGTATAAATCCAACAGTTCCGCCGCGACATCCCGGATTTTTTTGGCGGCGCGTTTACGGGCTTTGGCCCACTGCTCGCTACCCAGCCTGTGCAATGGTGCATTTTCCGCCGCACCGCCGGTGTAACGGCTGATCAGGTGCATCGAAGTTACCGGCACATACAGCTTGTCTTCACCTGCGTATTCCAGCATCAGGAATTCTGCTTCGCGGCCGTCGATCTCAAGGGATTGCAGACCCCGGTATCGACCGATGCCGTGATCCTCATGCACAACCGGGTCGCCCGGTTCGAGGTCGGAGAGGCTGCGAATGATCGCTTCGGGGTCACGTTCGGAGAGCTTGCGTGTAGTTTTGGGACGAACGCGTCCACCGAAGAGCTGGCTTTCGGTCAATACGGCGACATCATTTCCAGATATGAAGCCCTGTTCGACAGGCAGAACACTCAGGCCAATCCTTACATCGGATTTCTGGAATGCAGTCCATGATTCAAAACGCTGTGGATGAATGCCGAATGCGCGCAGGGTTTCTGCAAGCACCTCACGCCGTCCCGTGGTATCGGCGGCAAACATGATCCTGCCGGGATAGCCGCTGGTGAATTCAAGCAGGGCTGCAGCAGGCTCATTACCCCGGTCGTGGATGTGGAGATCCGGCGCAGGCCGTGTTTCAAAGTTTATGCTGTCACCCCGGGCTCGACCCGGGGCCCATTTGCTCTTGAACGATGAAGCATCGGTTTCAAGCAAGCTGACACTTTTACATTCGCTCAAATGTTGTTGGACATTCTTTGCGTTGAAATACAGTTCGGTCGGGTCCAGTACCGGACGTTCGATATCATGCCGGCGTTGTTCCCAGCGTTCTGTCGTGGATGTCCAGAAATCGACTGCGGCCTCATCGATGCCGTGCTGGGTGACGACCAGGGGTTTTACCGGCAGATAATCAAGCAGGCTTTCGGTGTTTTCAAAAAACAGCGGCAGGTACTGCTCGAGACCCTGCGGATGTATGCCCTGGCGCAAATCCTGGTACATGGAGACATTGCGTGTGTCGACCACAAAACGATAGCGGAAAGCTTTTCGAAAGGCTTCAAAAGAGGCCCCGTCACAGGGGTACTCACGTGCCGGCAGCATGCTGAAACCCTGCATTTCCCCGGTCGAGCGCTGGGTCTCCGGATCAAATTCACGTAGGGAGTCAATTTCTTCATCAAACAGATCAATACGCAATGGCAGCTTTCGACCGCTTGGAAACAGGTCAATAATAGAACCACGTACGGCAAACTGGCCCGCCTGGTAGACAGGATCTGCGTGGCTGTAACCGGCTTGTTGCAAACGCTGGCGAAACTCCTCAATCACCAGTGTTTGACCGGTCTTTAGCTGGATATTGCGACCAAGCGTGTGGCTTCTAGGTGGCAGACGCTGCATCAGCGTGGCTATCGGTACCAGTAGCAGCCCTTTATCCAGGCTGGCCAGTGAAGACAGCGTAGAGAGACGTTCCGCGATGATGTCGGGGTGTGGCGAAAACGGATCGTAAGGCAATGTTTCATGATCAGGAAAATGCAATACCGGTAGCGTGCCATCACTGAACAGGCGGATATCCTGTTCCAGTAAATTCGACTGGTGGCTTGAACGGGTTACAACAAGGACAATACCTTCATACGCATATGCCGCTGACAATACTGCCAGTGCGGTACTACTACCATGCAGCCCGGTCCAGTTTGAAGGGCCGCTATCAAAGCGAGCCCGTATCGGACTCCTGGGCCCTGCTGAATCCATCAGCCAGCTTGCGGTTCGTACGATGGCTTGCCGTAGAACTTGAGGATCAGCCAGAGGATAAGCAGACCAAGTGACATGCCAAGCCACCAGGGTGAGCCCAGTGCGGTCATCAAGCTGCCAAACAGTATGGCGACTCCACCGACCGTCATTGCATAGGGAAGCTGTGTACGGACGTGCTCAATATGATCGCAACCCGATGCCAGTGAAGACAGTATGGTGGTATCGGAAATGGGTGAGCAATGATCACCCCAGACAGAGCCCGCCAGGATGGCAGAAACAGCTGAATAAAGGATGTGCATGTGTTCCGGACCCGCCTGACCCTGGGAAACCATCACGGCCCATGTAAGTGGCATGGCCAGCGGGAATAAAATACCCATGGCGCCCCAGCTTGAGCCGGTGGCAAAAGCGGTGGCGGCGGCCAGCAAGAATACTATTGTTGGCAGGGTGAAGGCAGGCAGGGCATCACCGAGAATACTGACCAGGAAATCCGCTGTTTTCAGGATGTCGGTGACTTCACCAAGTGACCAGGCCAGTATCAGGATGATCATTGCCATCAGCATGGCGCGGACACCGTGGAACCAGGAATTGACCACCTCTTCAAGCCCCATGATCCTTTGGCCCAGGGTCAGCACTGCCGCTGCCATCATAGCGCTCAGGGAAGACCACATCAGGGCTGTGTATGAATTGGCATTGCCGATAATGTCCTGAAGTGTCGGGTCCGCCATGTCAGCTACAGCGTTCTTGCCGGTTACGTACAGCCCGATGAGCATGCCAAAAACCATGACCGCTACCGGGATATAGGCATTGAAGGCCCGTTGTGGCTTGCCGTCAATCGGTACCAGGTTTTCTGTCTCCTGGTTGCCCCTCTTATCCGTTTGCTGGTTATCGGAACCGTGTTTGTAAGCCTTTCGTTCGGCTTCAAGCATGGGTCCAAAATCCCGGCCACTGGCGGATACCATGAAGACAAATGCAACCGCCATAATCGGATAGAAACTGTAGGGCAGGGTGTTAAGGAACAACAGGTAGGCTTCGGCGTCGAGACCCGGCATCTTGCTGATCGAATCTCCGATCAGGCCGATTTCATAACCGATCCATGTCGTCACGACTGCGATACAGGCCACCGGTGCTGCGGTTGAATCCACGATATAAGCTAGTTTTGCACGTGAAACACGCATTGAATCGGTCACCGGCCGCATGGTATTTCCAACCACCAGGGTATTGGCATAGTCATCAAAAAAGATGGCACAACCAAGTGAGGCCGTTGCCAGGCAGGCATGCCGGGCAGAATCGGCCCATTTGACAATATGGTTGACGATGCCCTGCATACCGCCATTACGCGAAATGATGCCCACCATGCCGCCGACCATCATGGAGAAAAGCACAATTGCAGTGTGGTCGGGGTTGGACAGGGCGTTGGCCACAAAGACCTGGAAAGTATCCAGCAATCCGGTCCAGAGACCAACCAGCCCAAAGTCGTTAATTGCCCAGGCACCCATCCATATGCCCACGAACAGTGCCGGAACGACGCGTTTGGTTATCAGTGCAACTGCGATTGTCAGTAGCGGAGGCAAGATGGCAATCCAGCTTCCGGCTGCTGGCGGCGCGGTATCTGTGGCATTTGCGATGGTACTGAAAAATAAAAGATAAATCACATGAAGTAATATTGTTAACTTATTGTTATTATGCATTAAACATTCTCAATGATGGTTGATAACGCTTTTTTGATGCGTTTTCCAAAAGCCAGGAAATCGGGTTCGGGTAATGCATACATGCGCAGCCAGACCTGTTCCGCTTCACTTGCCTCATCGCTGGCGGGTTGCCTCGCACTTTCACCGGACATTGATTCGGCCAGGCGGTCGACCTGGTATTTCATGCGCTGGTCACGGTCTTCATCCGGGGAGGGCAGACCGGCAACGAACTCCAGCCTGATGGACAGCAAGTGGGCCTGTGTTTTCAGGTCTTCTATCTCATCCTGACTTGCCTCGCTTGCCTTTCCGGCCAGCAGATCAGCACAGGCGTGGTCCATTGCTTTTTCCAGGGGTTCATCGGAACTATCTGCGGGCCAGGTTTTTGTCACCTTGTTTTCAGTTTTTTTACTGAGGCTGCCTTTTGCGGTTTTACCGGTAACCGTCAGTTCATGTAACAGTGCAGATTTAAGCCAGCGGCGTTCACGGTCGGCATCGACCTGTTGCAGTTCGGTCTGTTTTACACGTTGCTGGTAATCCTCAACCAGGGTCTGGAAAGACTGCACCAGTTTACGGTCAGGGTGCTCGATATCCTTCCATGTATCCTGCAGACCCTGAACCTTGCCGTGCTGGCTGGACAGATCATCCGTGGATTTCAGTATGTCCTTCATTTCCACACACAAGGCCCTTTGCGCGGTGAGATTTTCTTCATTGGCAACCCGGATGCTGGCCTGTTGTTCTTTCAATTCTTCAAACAGGGGGTCCAGGTGTGCACGGAACTGATTCCAGAGTTCCTGTTCCTTGCTGCGCCACAGGCTGCCGGCCGCCTTCCAGTTTGACTGCAGTGATTTCGCCTCGCTGATGGCTTCGCTGCGCTCCGGCATATGGATCAATTGACTGGCGGTGCGGATCAGCTTCATCTTGTCATTTTCCACCTGCTGGTAATGTGCCTGCATCACCGCATTGGCTTTATCCAGTACGGCTTTGAGCTTTCGGGCGAACTTCTGACGTTGATTTGCCGGTACGTTATTGAGATCGTGCAGTTTTTTGCGGCCCCGGTTCAGGCCTTTACCCAGTGCGTTCCAGTCGGGCGGTTCGGCCTGTGCCAGTTGTTCCAGTTCGGCGCAGAAGGTGGCCAGTGACTGTGCATGGCGTGACTGAATTTCACTGCGTTTGTCGAGGTATGGCTTGGCGGTATCAAAGGCTGTATGACCTGCAGCACTGAATTTCGCCACATCCACGGCGCTGCTGCAAAGTGCTTGTCACCGGGGATTTGCTCACTTTGCTCCAGTGTTTTCCATTCCACCTGCAGGCTCTTGATTCGGTCGAGCAGGGCATCGGGGTGCAGGTCTGCGGCGGGTAGGACTTCCATTTCAGCAATCAGGCGTTTACGGATCTTGTTGTTGGACCAGTGATGCCACTCACGTAATTCGCGCAGACGTGCGTGCATGCCTGCCATTTTACTGCTGACCTCAAGCCAGTCTTTGTGTTTGCCGTGTCCCTTTGCGGCTTGTTGCAGTTTGGCACGGGTTTCAAGTGCATTGTGTAATTTGCCGTCTTCCAGTTCGGTCTGCAGTTGCGTTAACAGTTCCTGTGCCCTGGCGAGTTCCTGTTCAGACTTCTGCTGCTTTTCCGCCTCGACAAGACGGGCTTCGGCCGCCGCTTTTTCCAATTCCTCTTTATCGGCCACAGCCTTATCATCGGTTGGTGTTTCGATAATCTCAGTTGGGGGTATTTCCACCGGTGTTTTTTCGGGTTTGATTTCAACTACCGTTGCTACCGTGGGTTCCGGTACCACAACCACCGGTGCAGCAAGCCGTTCGCAAATTCGTTGGTAACGATCTGTCATGTCGGTGGTGGCATTGTCCGCGATGCGCTGCCAGGCAGTGTGCAAGGCCTTTATGTCCGCGTTGTCAGTGCCCGGTGCCTGTTTTTCCAATGCCAGTTTTTCCAGGGCAGTGCAAATTGTAAGCGCTTCGGCATGAACGGCTTTGGGGTCGGCCTGGTCCAGTAATTCTTCGTGCAGGCGTGCCTGTAATTGTGTGTAAAGTAGCTTGTCACGCTTTCTCAACGCATCGATGACACGTTTCAGACTCGTATGTTGAGTTATGCGGCTGGCGGCATAGCTGCGGTTGCCAGCATCGCTATCACTGATGCAGCAATCCCCCAGCACTCCCTGCCGGTTAACTTTGGCCAGTGCGGCGCGACGCAATGCTGCCTCCGGGGCATGGCCGGCAAGGTGTTCGATTAAATCACGGTCCGTGGTGATTTCAACAACCTGCAGACGTAACTCAAGTGGCGGGCGGGAGTCATTTGAGGAAGCGGCCAGCTGGTGGATGCGGCTCTCAAGCAGCGTTTTAGCTGCCGGGTCGGATTCGGTCGTATACAACTTGAGGATATTGCCCAATTGGTGCAGTCGTTTGATCGCTGCGCAACGTATACGGATGTCTTCATCGTTGCCGGCGATTTCAACCAGGCTGTTGATCAGTTCCGGGTCTTGTTCAGTGCTGACGGACTCGAGACGGATGTCGGCATTCTTGTTTTGCCATTTAGGCTTGAAAATACGTTGTTTCCAATTCATTTTGGATCAGGCTGCCAGTTGGGATTGATCAAGGAAGTGCTTCTCCAGTAACCGGAATTGCTCTTCCGCGGTTTGTACGCGCATTAAATCATACAGCACGGGCTTTGAATTGGGGCGGCCTTTCAGGTACCAGCCGATATGTTTACGCGCAACACGCACGCCGTGGGTTTCACCATAAAAGGCATGCAGACGCTGCAGGTGGTCACGCATGACGGCGTGAACCTCCGCAGGTTCCGGTGGTGCCAATTCCCCCCCGGTGCTCAGGAAGTGGCCGAATTCCCTGAATATCCAGGGATTACCCTGCGCGCCACGGCCAACCATCAGGCCGTCTGCCCCGGTGTAGTCCAAAACATCCCTGGCCCGTGATGGCGTTGTCACATCGCCATTGGCAAAAACCGGTATGGATATGCTGTCACAGATGCTGCGGATGGTTTTATATTCGGCTTCACCCTTGAAGCGGTCCGCACGGGTACGGCCGTGTACCGCCAGTGCCGCTATGCCGCATTGCTCGGCAATTTTTGCGACTTCGGGTCCGTTACGATTGGTGCTGTCGGGGCCGGTACGTATTTTGAGCGTGACGGGCACATCCACGGCCTCGACCACGGCTTTTAATATCTTCCCGACCAGCGGGATATCGGACAACAGTGCTGAACCTCCCAGCTTGCCGCAAACCTTCTTGGCCGGGCAGCCCATGTTGATGTCAATGATCTGCGCACCGAGTTCGACGTTGTAGCTGGCCGCCTCTGCCAAGCTACCAGGCTCGCTGCCAACGATCTGCACTGCAAGGGGAGTCGGCTCACCGTCAAAATTACTACGCCATGTGGATTTACGGGTGTGTCTGAGTTGCGGGTTCGACGTGACCATTTCAGTTACCACGTAACCTGCGCCCAATTCACGACAAAGTTGGCGGAACGGACGATCGGTAACTCCTGCCATGGGCGCCAGGGCAATGGGGTTGGGTAATGTATAGGGTCCGATTTGCATGGCAGTAATTGGTAGGTGTCGGTGCTTATATGCTCAGCTCAGGGCATCAAAAATCCGGAACCCCGCCACCCAGGTGCCGATGGCAGAGCCCACATTCGATAAGAAAAATACCAGCAATATGCGTGTCGCAGGGTTCTTGAACCAGCCTTTTAAGGTAGTGGCATCGTCGCGCAAACGTTCCAGGTCGGAAATCTTCGGCTTACGCAGCCAGGATTCCACCATGCCGGTGACCATACCGGCAGCAATTGCGGGGTTCAGGGATGTTAATGGAGCGGCTACCATGGCACTTAATATTGTCAGCGGGTGCCCGCGTGCGATCAATGCGCCCAACGCCGCCAGGCCACCATTGATAACAACCCAAAGCGTGACCAGTTCCCAACCGAGTTCCGGGCTGCGGGAAAAGCCTAGCCAGAAGCCGGTAAGAACCAACACGGCAATCACCCCGGGTACAAATTTTACCCAGCGGTTTGGAGGCGGCAGCTTTGACAGGCTTTCTACCTCGATTTTCGGCTCTGCTTGATCTGTGGCCAGGTATTTTGCCAGCCCTTCAAGATGGCCGGCGCCAATCACCACCAGGATACGTTTGCCGGCATTGTCCTGGTTCTCCTGGCGCAAACGCGCAGCCATGAAACGGTCGCGTTCTGTGATCAGCGCCTCGTACAATTCCGGGGACTGCTCGGCGAATTCCGTGAACGTGGACTCCAGGATATCTCCCTCTTTGAGTTTTTCAATCTGCTCTTCATCAATCTCGTCGGAACTGATGGTACTCATGACCAGGCCGGTGGTCAGCATCATGCGCTTGTACCATGGCACAGCCCGATAGCTGCGTTTCAGCGTGGTTGCCAGATCGCGGTCGATAAGCTGTAACGGCATGTCGTGGGCAATAGCTGCATCGGAGGCTGCCTTGAGTTCGGCACCGGGTTCGATACCAAACTGTTCGGCAATGCGGCGTTGATACGCTCCCAGTGCCAGGTTGGCCATGACCAGTCCCGCCTTTTTCTCGCGGATAATGCGGTACAGGTCCATGTCCTGCCACTGCTGTTGTTTGGTCAGGGCCTGGTGGCGCGCAGGGCAGAGTTCGACAGCAATGGCATCAAAATCGCCGCTACCGGCCATATCAGTGACGGCATCGACACTAGCACGGGAGACATGTGCGGTGCCAAGCAACACATAATCAACGCCATCACGGGTGATTTCCCGTGTCGGCTGCTCACGCAATGATTGTGCATCGGGCACTTGTTCTGAGGTCACCGTTTCCGGTGTTGATGTGGCGTCTGGGTCAGGCATTCAGCTTCGGGAACCTCCTCGGAGGTTCCATGTTTTTTTGGAAGTTCGCAAGGATAACGCAGATGCGAATCCTGTGCCTATTTTTCTACCACCGCACCCGGATGCAATACAGAAAATAACACCAGGTCGTATTCGAAGTAGACGCTGTAGGTATCGTACTTCCAGTTGGAAATCGGCGGGTCACCCACGGCAGCATTTTTTTCAGCAGGTGCACCAAATTTTGCCTCGATCGCTGTTTTGCTTTGTCCGTTCTTTGGTAATTCCATACGTCCTGCCTGGCGTACTTCATCAATGATGAGCACATCAGCACTGACGGCCTGAAATGTCAAAGCCAGCATGAAAGCCAGAACAATCCTTGTCATCGTCTTTCTCCACTGTAGTTCTGTGTCTAGGGGGCGTTCAGAATACCATAAAAACGGTGTTTAGCCGTTTTGTTCCAGCAAGCGTAGGTAGGATTGATAGCGCCAGTCACGGATATGTCCGTCAGCGACCGCCTGTTTGATGGCACAATCCGGCTCGGAGGCGTGTATGCAATTGTTAAAACGGCATTGGCCCAGCCAGGGCTCGAATTCGATAAAACCGGCTGTAAGTTCATTCTTGTCCAGTTTCCAGATACCGTATTCCCACACGCCGGGTGAATCGATCAGGAAACCGCCGTCAGTGAAACGGTACAGTATGGTTGAGGTGGTGGTATGGGTGCCCTTGCCGGTCGAGGTGGACAGGGCGTTGGTCTGGATGTGCAGGTCGGGTAGCAATTGATTAATCAACGATGATTTGCCCACGCCGGATTGTCCGACGAAGATGCTGGTCCGGTCCTTGAGTACAGATTGCAGGCCGGCAATACCCGGTGCTGTTTTGCAAGAGGTGCGAATGACCGTGTAACCCAATGCTTCATAGTCCGGCATGTGGGCCAGTACCGTTGCGCCGGCGGCGGTTTCGTTTGCAGCCACTTCCAGGTCGGTTTTGTTCAAGACGATAACCGGCTCGATGCCAAGGCTGTGCACGGCCAGCAGGTAGCGCTCCATCAAATCGCGTGAGGGCAGGGGCGCGGCAGCTACCACGATCAGGACCTGGTCCAGGTTGGCGGCAATAATGTGCTGGCGCTGGCGTTCGTCTGCCCGTACAAAGTAATTTTTGCGCGGCAGTATGGACTCAACCACCAGCGAGGTATCATCGGCACGGCCTACCATGACCCGGTCACCACAAAATGGCCGTCCGACCCTGCGCCGGAATTTGCAACGTTTGCGTTCGCCATCGGCCAGAAGGACAACACCCTGGCTGCCGTAGGAGACCAGCACCAGGGCTTCTGACAGGGTTTCGCTTGTCACGTCGTGATTTTTGCGCTGTGCATTGGTCTATTGTACCTGCCAATTGGAAATTGAACATGGCGTAACGACGCTTTGATCGGTATCATTCGCAAAACACTGAAAAACGATCTTATGGCTGCTGAAAAGAAAAAGCGACTGCTCTGGATTGACCTGGAAATGACCGGGCTCGACACCGACAATGATTCGATCATTGAAATTGCCACCATAGTTACCGATGGTGAACTTGAGGTGCTCGCCGAAGGCCCCGTATTTGCGATTCAACATGACGAAAGTATTTTGAAGGAAATGGATAGCTGGAATCGCAGCCATCATACCGATTCGGGACTTTGGCAGCGGGTCGTGCATAGCCAGTTCAGCATGCGCGCCGCAGAATCAGCCACGATACAGTTTCTGCAGGAATGGGTAGACAGGGGCGTATCGCCGATGTGCGGGAACAGCGTCTGTCAGGATCGCAGGTTTTTGCACCGCCTGATGCCGGAACTTGAAAGCTGGTTTCATTACCGTAACCTGGACGTCAGTACCCTCAAAGTGCTTGCCAGTCACTGGATGCCCGGTGGCTTGAAAGACTACGATAAAGAAAACCGCCACGAAGCCCTGTCCGATATACGTGAGTCCATCGAGGAGTTGCAATATTACCGGCAGTTCATGGGTGATTTCGGCGGCAAAGGCGCCAGGTAACTAGCTACCTCTTTTGTGTTCTGCCAGCTTCAACCAGGTTTCAACCACGGTATCCGGGTTGAGTGAAATACTTTCGATTCCCTGGTCCATCAACCATTCCGCCAAATCCGGATGATCCGAAGGTCCCTGGCCGCAGATACCGATATATTTGCCCCTCTTTCTGGCAGCTTTGATCGCCATTGACAGCAACGCCTTGACGGCCTCATCGCGTTCATCGAACAGGTGGGCGATATCCGCAGAGTCGCGATCAAGGCCCAGGGTCAATTGGGTCAGGTCGTTGGAGCCGATTGAAAAGCCGTCAAAAATATCCAGGAATTCATCGGCCAACAGCGCATTGGATGGTAACTCGCACATCATTATGATTTTCAGGCCATGTTTGCCCTGTTGCAGACCAAAATCCCGCATCACCTCGATAACACCACGGGCCTCCGCTGTGGTGCGCACAAACGGGATCATCGCCCAGACATTTTCAAACCCCATTTCTTCACGAACCTTGCGCAGTGCCCGGCATTCCAGTTCGAAACAGTCGCGAAAGTCCTTTGATACATAACGGCTGGCGCCACGGAAGCCCAGCATCGGGTTTTCCTCGTGCGGTTCGTATTCGCGGCCGCCTATCAGGTTGGCGTATTCATTTGATTTGAAATCTGACAAACGCACAATCACCGGTTGCGGGGCAAATGCGGCGGCAATGGTGGCAATACCCTCGGTCAGGCGCTCCACGTAGTATTCAACCGGTCCGGCGTAGCCGGCCATGCGCCTGTCTATCTGTGCACGCACATCATCAGGCTGCAGGTCATATTCCAGCAGTGCCCTGGGATGAACGCCGATCATGCGGTTGATGATAAATTCCAGCCTGGCGAGGCCGACACCGGCATTGGGGATGCGGGAGAAATCAAAGGCGCGGTCCGGGTTGCCAACGTTCATCATGATTTTTAACGGTGCTTCCGGCATGTCCTGCAAGTCATCACGCTGGACGGTGAAATCCAGCTTACCTGCATACACGAATCCGGCTTCACCTTCGGCACAGGAAACCGTAACCGCTGCACCGTCCGGAATCAGTTGCGTGGCATTGCCACAGCCGACCACCGCCGGTATACCCAGTTCACGGGCAATGATGGCTGCGTGGCAGGTTCGGCCGCCGCGGTTGGTGACGATAGCGGCGGCACGTTTCATGACGGGTTCCCAGTCCGGATCGGTCATATCGGTGACCAGCACATCGCCCGCCTGTACTTCAAACATGTTTTCGATGGAATCAACAATACGGGTGGTGCCGGCGCCGATTTTCTGCCCGATGCTTCGGCCCTCGCATAACACTTCACCACGGCTTCCCAGGCGGTAACGTTCTATGGCCTGGCCACGCGACTGGCTCTTGACCGTTTCGGGTCGTGCCTGGACGATGTACAAGCGCTGGTTATTGCCGTCCTTGGCCCATTCGATGTCCATCGGACGGCCGTAGTGCTGCTCTATGATCAAGGCCTGTTTGGCCAGGTTTTCAAGCTCTGAATCATCCAGGCTGAAGCGTTGTCGATCTTCGGCTTGTACTTTGATGGTTTCAACACCGGCGCCCGATTCGGCATAGACCATCTTGATAGCCTTGCTGCCAAGTGTGCGGCGTAAGATGGCAGGTTTGTTCTGTCTCAGGTTGGGTTTGTAGATATAAAACTCATCCGGGTTGACCGCCCCCTGTACAACCGTTTCACCCAGGCCCCATGATGAGGTGATAAAGACGGCATCGTCGTAACCGGATTCAGTATCGAGGGTAAATAACACACCGCTTGAGGCCAGGTCCGAACGCACCATGATCTGGATACCCGCCGACAGGGAAACCGATGCATGATCGAAGCCCTGGTGTACACGGTAGGCAATGGCACGGTCGTTATACAGGGATGCAAACACCTGATGAATTTTGGCCTTTACATCAGCCAGGCCACGTACATTCAGAAAGGTTTCCTGCTGGCCGGCAAATGAGGCATCGGGCAGATCCTCGGCGGTGGCGGAAGAACGCACCGCAACTGAGGGATCTTTGCCGACTTCTTCCTCCAGTTGTTGCCAGGCCTCGGTCACTGCCTGGTCCAGTTCGGGGGTGAAGCCTGTATCCATGACCGACTGGCGGATTTCTTTGCCGGCCTGTGCCAGTGCTTTGACATTTTCCACATCCAGGGCATCCAGCTTTGCGTCAATACGATCTTTAAGACCGGATTGGCTGAGAAATTCCTGGTAGGCAAAGGCCGTTGTTGCAAAACCACCCGGTACAGATACACCGAGGCTGTCCAACTGGCTGATCATTTCGCCCAGCGAAGCATTTTTTCCGCCGACAGTTTCGAGATCATCCATTCCCAGTTCGTGCAGCCAGGCGATGTGTCGGTTCACTGGATTTACCTCGTTTGAATTGCATGGGAGTCAGGGGTATTTTACAAGCGCACGTAATCACTTACTATTCATAAACAATTTTCACCCATGCAAAACGAGACAGGCATTATGTCCCGAACGGTATTTTTTGTATCAGATGGCACGGCCATTACCAGCGAAACCCTGGGCCACGCTTTACTGGCCCAGTTTTCCCAGGTCGAATTCAGACAGGTACGGATACCATTTGTTGATGATGAAGATGCTGCATCTGAAGCCGTCAGGCAGATCAATGCAGCCTGCAAGAAGGATAAGGCGGTCGCAATTGTGATCAATACCATTGTCGACGAGGTGGTTTCAGCCATTATCCATGCCAGCGAAGGCATTGTGCTGGACCTGTTTTCAGTGTTTCTGAATACATTGGAAGCTGCTCTGGATGTCAAGCGACTGCCGACGGTTGGCAGGTCACTTGGCCTGGAAGATTTTGACCGTTACGAAGATCGCATGGAGGCAACCAATTTTGCGCTCAAGCACGATGATGGTGAAAGTATCGAATTTAGCCAGGCCGACGTGATCCTGGTGGGTGTATCCCGTTCAGGAAAAACCCCGACCTGTCTGTATATGGCACTGCATTATGGGGTTAAAGCGGCAAACTATCCCCTGACTGAAGATGATCTGGATGAAATGCGCCTGCCACCTTTTTTACGCCGCCACAAGCATAAAATAGTGGGCTTGATGATCGATCCGGATCGACTTGCACAAATTCGTGAAACCCGCAAACCGGGTAGTCGCTACGCATCGCTCAGACAATGCCACAGGGAAATCGACCAGGCCGAGGCATTGCTGCGCACCGAGGGTATCCCGGTGTTGCAAACCACGCACAGTTCAATTGAGGAAATTTCCAGTCGCGCATTGATGGAACTGGGCCTGCAGATAGAGATGTTTTGAAAAAGAGGCTGAGCTCAGTGATGCGTTTTGTAATCCTCAATCCATGCCTGGATATGGGCGCGTAATTGCAGCAATGGTATGGTGCCATTTTCCAGTACCCGGTCGTGAAATTCACGGATATCGAAATCCTTGCCCATGGCATCTTCTGCCATTTTCCGCAGCGCCAGGATTTCCAGTCCACCAGAATCATAGGCTGTTAGCTGACCGGGCAGGATCGCAATGCGGTCGACCATCTGGTCGCCAAAGCTTTCTGGAAAGCGACCTGACTCCAGCATGAATTCAATCGCTTGCTCGCGTGTCCAGCCAAACAGGTGGATGCCGGGGTCGACAACCATGCCGCGCGCCGGCCAGGCACGACGTTGTATCGGGCCGGTAACGGTGGTGTAGAGGTCCATTTCCTCAGCCAGTGCTTCAGAATAACGCGCCCAGCCTTCACCGGGCCCTGAGAACCAGATAATTTGGGTGACCGGGTGAAGTCCTTCAACCGATTGCGCGACTGCAACTTGCAGGTGGTGACCCGGCCAGGCTTCGTGGAAGGCGGTTGCTTCGGCATTACCGCGTGATTGCTCTTCGGGCCTGTAGAGCGGAATTCTGTATTCGCCCGGACGATCTGCATTGCCAGGCCGGTAGTGGGCGGACATCCCTTTACCTTCTTCATGCTCCTCGAATGGCACCACCTCGACGGCCTGATCGGGCATATTGCCCACCCACCTGGGCATTTCAGATTCTGCCCGTTGCACCATGTCGCGAGAGAACTGCAGCAGATCGTCCTTGTTTGCAAAGTTATCTGAAGGGTCGTTTTTTGCCCTGTTAATTATCGCTTTGAAATTGTCCAGTCCATAGGCAGCCTGGCCTAATTCAATAACGGTGGCCTTGTTGGCGGCGACAGTTGCCAGTCCGAGTTCGTAGACTTCCTTGCCCGAGCGGTCGAGTGTTGTATAAGCCCGCAATGATACCTCGTAGCATGCCAGGCCATCGGGGTTGGCGGTTATGGCAAGCGCCGTGCGGGCCCTCTCCATATAAGTGTCAGCGAGATAATCACGATAACGTTTTAATGCGGGGTAAATCTGATCTGCAACAATGGCGTGTGTTGCTGTGGCGAACGCCTGTTCATCGTCCCGGGTGGCGGGGGAGTAGAACGGTGAATCTTCAACTTCCAGTTCCAGCAGGCCGTCGACCTGGTCAATGACCCGTTGTACAACCGTTTTGGGTGCTGAGTAGCCAAGTTCAAGACCAGACTTGAGATTCTCAATCTCCTGGTCAATATAGGTATTCATTTTGGACCAGCGTTGTATGGATTGTTCCCTGAGAGTGGCCGTTCCAACGGGTTGCAGTTGTGCGATTTGTGAAAAACCGGAGTGCCAGCCGCCCATTTGATTGACGTTCCACAATTCGCTGCGGCAAACGCGTTGGGCCACTGAGGACTTGAGGGTTTGCAGCAGATAGGCGTGTGTAATCCATTCGGTCCTGCCGCTGAGCGTATCAGTATCAATATGCTCAAGGGCGCTCAACATCCCATCATCTTCCTTTTTGGCAGCTTGCCTGGCAGCAGGGCTGTTATCTTCCATGCCGTCGTGGCGTGGGAGATCGACGCCGGAGAAATAAGCAATTTCCGGGGTGCGTTTAAGCGTGGTCGCATAGTAACGGTCGGCAATTGCAGTCACTTTTGATGCTGCCTCGCTGGTGGAGTCAATTTCCGAAACTCCGGGAGCTTCGGGCTTTTCAGGGGGCGATGCAGCCTGTTCGCACGCATGCAGGAAAAGTGTACAGAATGCTATCAATACGATCTGCCGGGTGGGTACTGTCAGGTTCATGTTTTTCTCATTATTTCTTTGTTGGTTGGCGTGTTGCTGCAAGAGATTCAAGGTACACTTTATTTCACGATCCTTCACCCTGTTATTACCAGTATTATGTCTGCACACCGTCCCATAACGCTTTTCCTGTAGGATATTTGGTCTTAAAACCTCCAGATTAAGATTACCAGTACATTCATGCAGCGCGCGTTCATAGCATTGACCCGTCTGATTGCGAATACGTTTTTTCAACGTATTGATGTGGCGGGGATTGAAAATGTACTCAATGACTGTCACAGTCACCGGCGTATATTTCGGGTTCTGGTGGAACAACGCAGCGATCCTGATGCGCCACGTTTTTTTACCCGCAGGGACTTCAATTGTAAAGGTAGTGAATAAATGCATCTTTCTGTAATCATCCCCTGTTACAACGAAGTCAATACCATTGAAAAAGTTCTGCAGTCGGTGCTTGAGGAGACCAGTTCTGAGAGTGAAATTATTATCGTTGATGACGGTTCAACGGATGGGACCCGGCAATTACTGGAAGAGCGCATAGACGGCAAGTTGGCACGTGTAATTTACCAGCAAACAAACCAGGGCAAAGGGGCGGCCTTGCGTGCAGGCTTTGCTGCAGCGACAAAGGACATCGTCATCGTGCAGGATGCGGATTTTGAATATGACCCGAGTGATTATCCACTGATGCTGGAACCCATCCTCAATGATCAGGCCGATGTGGTTTATGGCTCCCGCTTCAAGGGAAACCGGCCACAACGCGTACTTTATTTCTGGCACCGGATGGGTAATGGCCTGCTTACACTCATGTCCAATGTATTCACCAATCTGAATCTTACCGACATGGAAACCGGGTACAAGGCGTTCAGGCGCGAAGTCATACAGTCCATAAGGATCGAGGAAAACAGTTTTGGTTTTGAGCCTGAAATCACTGCAAAAATAGCGCGTGGCAACTACCGGATTTACGAGGTCGGTATTGCCTATTTCGGGCGAACCTACGAAGAAGGCAAGAAAATTGGTTGGAAAGACGGTTTTTGGGCCATCTGGTGCATTCTGAAATATAACCTCAGGCGCTAGATTTTTTACACAAGCTCATGGATTTTTCTTTTTACGTTCAGGTTGAAAATCGATCAGCATCGCGTGTCGGAATGTAAGACCCTGGTAATCCCTTGATTCGATCTGCTCAAACCGGCGTGAAAAGGCGAATAACCGGTAATTGAAATAG
>PVMK01132590.1_pt1 | contig 64607 bp, 71 predicted proteins | sample 1853481 | NCBI WGS metagenome assembly PVMK01 (sample SAMN08533507, study PRJNA380276) | Marine sediment metagenome, whole genome shotgun sequencing project.
ACCAGGGTGATCAATATTAGATGAGCTCCGACTGAAAGGTCTATTCCCCTTGTAATTATCAGTAAAGTCTGTGCTATTACCACTATCCCCAGCACAGATGTATTTTTAAGAATATCAAGAACGTGTCCCACCTCTAAAGATCTTGGCTCTAATATACCGGAAATTATTATAAATATTAATAGGGCAAGATAAACTCCACCATTTCTTAGTATCTTTAAAAGAATGTCCTTTACACCAAGTTTACTTTTTTCAGTCTTTAGATCACTCTCTATATTATTCATTTTAAGTTATACCTTTTTTCTACGGGAATTAATTATCATGGCAATCAGCAAGATAGCTCCCTTGGCAATATACTGGTAAAATGGAGATACTCCACTGATATTTAATGCATTGCTGATCACAGATATAATGACTGCTCCAGCCAGGGAACCTAAAACAAAACCCTGTCCACCTGCAAATGTCGTACCTCCTACTATAACCGCAGTCAATGAGTCCATCATGTAAGGATTACCGACATTTGGGATACCTGAACCTATCCTGCTTGCTATTATTAATCCTGCAACTGCAGCCAGAACTGCTGATATTACATAGGTCCCGATCCTGACTCTTTTAACATTGACTCCAGCCATCCTCGCAAATATCTCATTGCCCCCGATCGCATATACATGTACTCCAAAAGGACTCCTGCTCATGGTAAATGTAAAAATAATATACAAGATAATTACAATTATTATTGGTGTAGACATGATTCCAAATTTATTCATTAATACACTGCGCAATCCTCTGGGAACATCACCGCCAGGAGCCATCTTATACCATAGATTCAGACCCTGTATGATGCTGGATGTCGCAAGAGTTACTATAAGGGGAGGGATATTTGTCTCATTGCATATTACTCCGTTTACAAGCCCGATGAATGCTGCCCCGATTAATATTATTATCACCCACCCTATGATCCCAAGTGCAGAAGCCCCCATCATATTGGCAGCAATTACTGTTGTAAGAGAGACAACAGCACCTACCGACAGATCGACTCCGCCACCGATCAGAGCAATAGTTTGGCCTATTGCAATTATTGCTAATGGTGATATCTGGATAAGAATATTTGACAGATTCCTTGGACTTCTAAAAAGAGGGAAAAATATTGAAAAGACTATAAAAATAACAGCTAAAAAACCATATACATATAGTACTGTCTTGTATCTGTTCCCATATTTTATTATTTTAGAATCATTCTTTATTGCCACGGACTCTCAACTTTCCACTAAAAACAATTTTTACATATAAGCATGGCTGGCCGTTAAGGCAGCCATGCTTATATATTTTAAGCTCTTACCTTATAAGCTCTACTCTACAGGGAATAGCTCCATTATTCTTTCATCTGACATTGTCGTCATTGTCCAGAACCTGTCAGCAAAGTCAGCCCTGAAATAATCATCTATCTCTGTTTCTGTTATTATGTGGATCGGTACTTCTACATACTTTTCTACTGATTCGCCTTTTAGAGCTGCCATACCGATATCAAGAGCAGTCCTTGCAAGATATGGAGGCTTTGTAAATCCTTTAGCATTTATTGGTATACCTGCGTCAAGATATTCTTTCCATATCCTTAAGGCTCCGTTTTCACCCATCCATGTTATAGGGATAAGCGGCAGATTGTTTTCTATAAATACTTCTGCACTTGCCCTTGGAGAACTGTGGGTAAGTATTCCTGCAAGATTAGGATATGCCTGGACCATGTCCTGTGTAGCAATTTTTGATTCTGCAAAGTCCCATTGTGTATATACTTCCTGTACAAGTTCTACATCAGGATACTTACCAAATACATCATTTGTAGCCTGTGTTATATCAACTGCAGTCTTTGTACCTGCTATACCGCTTATGAGTGCTACTTCACCTTTTTCACCTATTGCTTCTACGAGCCATTCAGCCATTGCCTCACCCTGGCCATAGTCACTTACATTGACTGAGGAAATATAGTCAGCTTCATCCATATCAATGGCATGAACTACTACTTTTATCCCCATCTCAGCTGCTTCATTTATCTTATCTACCATGGAGCTTGGGTCCAGGGGACATAAGAATATGATGTCACAGCCTTTTGTAACCAGGTCATCAAAGTTGTTTAGCTGTTTTGTAACATCGAACTCATCACTGGTATAGTATACTTTTTCTACCATATCAGCATATACTGTCTCGATGCCGTACTTGAACTCTTCTGCCATCTGAAGTGACCATGCATTTCCTTCATAATAGATCTGGTAGCCTACTGTAAATTTCTCGGCTGCCTCTTCAGTGGATTCCTGGACCTGTTCGGTCTCGGCTTTACACCCCAATGCTGAAAAGCCCACAATAAGTGCTACTGCTATCAGCAAGATAAGTGATGTTTTTAATACTTTTTTCATTTGCCCTTCTCCTTGTTTTCTTTTTTGTAAACTTACTTTTAAACCAGATTGGTCTTACTGGGATATGCCTTATCTACCTGGCAGACCCCATGTTTGTTTCATTGTCTTTCACCTCCAAATCTTTTTACTTCATCCTTATGCTATACCGATGATAATGATCCACATACTATATACTCACCGTAACTACAGCCTCCGCCCTGTTTCCTCTCCAGCTTTGATTGCCTCTTTTATTCTTCCAGGGGATAATGCATCACCTATCACATATACTTCTTCTGCCTTCATGGAAAGTATCTTTATGAGCTGGCTGTCTGCCTTTAGATTTATTGCAAAAGCTACAAGATCAGCATCCAGTCCATCCATTTTATTATTTGGGAGTATGACTTCTACGCCTTCATCGATTATTTTATTGATTTTTGTACTGGTCATGATCTTTACATTTTTTTCTTTAAGGAGGTGGAGCATATGCAGTTTGATCTCAGTCATCAAAGTCTCTGTCAGGACTTCCGGGAGCATCTCCACAATAGTCACATCAAATCCATTGTCTGCCAGATGACAGGCTGTCTCGCACCCCACATCTCCTCCTCCGATAACTACTGCTTTTTCTCCCGAATATTTTGAGATATCCGCAAGTACATCCACTGCTGAGCAAACATGGGATTTATCTATTCCATCAATATCCGGCATTATCGGGACCGCTCCTGCAGCAATGACCAGAGCTTCGGGAGATATATCATCCAGTATTTCGGGGGTGATCTCTGTCCCAAGGATCAAGTTTACATCACTTTTCTTGAGTTCTTCATTAAGCCAGTCAATAGCTCGTGAGACATCTTCTTTACACTCCGGTTGGCTGCCCGGATACAGCATTCCACCAATATAGGGCTTCTTCTCATAGAGGGTTACTTTATGGCCTCTGCTTGATGCAGTAAGGGCGCATCTTATCCCTGCAGGTCCTGCCCCTACTATAATGACATCCTTTATATTTACAGGCTCGGGCAGATCCTGTTCCGCTTCATGTAAAAGATATGGGTTTACTGAACAGGCAAGTTCCTGGGAATTAAAAAGCTGGCTATAACATACATTACATCTTATGCATGGGACCACCGGTTTCTGTTGCCTGGCATTATTAACCCAATGTGGATCTGCAAGTATAGTCCGTCCCAGAGCAACCATATCGCATTTTCCTGAGGCAATAAATTCATCTGCCTCTTCAGGGACAGTAATTGAACCCGCTGCCATTATTACTGAATCGGGACAAAGTTTCTTGATCTTTGCTGCCAGGGGCATAAGTGTATTTCGTTTGATATACATAGGAGGCACTGAAGCATATTTACTGTAGATCTCCAGAGTAGAAGACATGGAAGATACATGAAGATAGGCAACTTCCAGATCAGCAATATGCCTGGCTATCCTCTGGCCGATTTCAATATCCACTCCTCCAGCCAGTTCCTCCCAGGCACTGAATTTAAATCCTACTGGATATCCAGGGTATTCATCTTTAATACCATTTATTATATCCACGACAAATCTCATCCTTTTCTCAAAGGAGCCTCCATACTTATCAGTCCTTTTATTCAGTGCAGGAGACATCATGGCCCCAATAAAATATGTATGTCCGCCGTGGATCTCTACTCCATCATATCCAGCTTTTAGGCTCCTTCCGGTAGCGTCTATAAAAGACCTGACCAGTCCCTCTATTTCCCCGGTTGTAAGCTCTCTGGGTTTTTGAGGATAATTCGGACTATACACAGAAGAAGGAGCTTCACTTATCCACTTTCCCCCCTGCAGTCCCAATTGTATAAATATTTTGGAGTCGTATTTATGGACTCTTTCTACAAGTTTTATATGGGAATCAATAAAACCGTCATTATAGATACCAATGATCGGTTGTGAGGCGAGTCCATCAGTAGCTCTCACAAAACCGGTATTCAGTAATCCTATTCCTCCGATTGCGCGCTCTTCAAAATATCTTATTACTCTCTTTGACCATTTTTCATCCGGCACATAAAATGCTTCTCCCATTGCCATCGGGGCCATAGCCGTGCGGTTTGCTATCTCAAGACCACCAAGCTTAATACTGCTTAATAAATTATCTAATACCATATTTATTGCACCTACCTTTAAAATATTTCAATTAAATCATTTAAATCGATCTTCATATTGTCTTTATCGAACGGGTATATAGGAAATTGCAGATTATTAAAATCAAATGAATACAGGTCTGCTGAGCATAGTCCCGGAGTATCAACATATATTGTCTTTGCCGGATCAATATTCATACCTGTTTTCCATGCAATAGCACCTTTGACAACCAGTATTTTTTCACTTGCGGTGTCTATCCCGATACTCAAAAGCATGGCAGGGTCATTCGGCGGAGTAGGCAGTTCCGTTAAAACTATCTTTATACCTCCGGAAACCAGGACTGCGGTTTTACCCATGCTGTTCTCAAGGCCGGTCATATTTTTGCCAATATTATGGAAATTGCCATCACTTAAAAGTTTTATATATCCTGACACTCTTACAGGTTTGCCATAAAAATCATCTGTTTTACCCCCAATATCCAGGTCAATATCCTTCCCGGCTCCTTTCTTAAAACATTTTAAAACTGAAGTCTTATCAAATATTACGATTACTGTCCCTTTTGCTTTTTTCTCAATTAGTCTTCTTAATAATTCTGTTCCGTCTCCAGGTGTGCCTCCACCAATATTGTCAGCCACATCTACAAGTACTACAGGGTATTGGCTTGAATTTAATGCATCATCAACAGCCTCATCAATAGGAGTGTTCCTGATCTCAAGCGAGTCCCTCATCTTCCATATGCTATCCCCGATCTCCCCAGCAATCCGCTTAACATCATCCACTCCGTCTGCAAATGATATGGCTATGCTAATTCCTGCTCTTTTTATATCCGAATATGCAAATCCTCCTGCAACAGTGATATTTAATATTCCTTGTTTTTCCTCATATTTATGAGCAAGGCTTATTGCTTCTTTCATGGGACTGATAGATGTCCCTATTGCCTGCGGTGCCGCAATTAATGGGACCGGGAGGAATGCTTTTTTTACACTGATCCGCTCTTTTATTATTTTTTTTATTATCCTATAGGCATCAATTGCCCTTTCATATATATCAATATGGGGGTAAGTGTCATAACCAACAATACAATCTGAATTCAATACCATCTTTCCGGCTTATGTTTGCGTGAAAATCAGTAGTGACTACCAGGGGTTTGCCCGACAAAATCTTTTTTATTCCAGCTATTAGATATCCTTCTGGATCTTCAATATCTTCAGTGACCATGGCACCATGTTGGGCAAGCAGGAATCCGTCTATCTCATGAGTGATCTTCTTTATGCGGTCAAAGAGGTCTCCGGACATTTTTTTAAAAGCATCCTGTGTAACTATTCCTGATGGAGTAGCTGCTGCATAGAAGGTCGGGTAAAGAATATCTGAATTCCGTAATGCTTCGTCTATAAAGCCGCCGGGGGAAGTCTTTGTATCCCGATAAAACCCTATCATATCTTCACCGATATGCATCTCTCTCTTAAAATCATCCAGTGTGGTCTTCTTATGCGGGAATGTATGCGTTTCGTGGTAGATGCCGCCGATTGCAAGCTTCATAATTAAACATCCTAAATCTATACAGTTGACCTAAACACTAATACTCTTCCTGGGATATTTATTATTTCCCCTCTACTTATAAGACCCTGGTCGAGCATATGATCTCATTTAATCTATCCCGGTAATATTTGAAATTTTCCCAGGTGCTGTTAGGAGGGATCAGGTGATCAGCATATGGGATATAGCCGCCTTTTTTTATAAGAAATTCCATTTTTTCAAGCTCCCGGTCAATATATTCACTGCCCTTATAGAGTGTATTTTTATCAAATCCACCGGTCATCCTCAGTTCAGGATATTGTTTCCTTATTTTAATAAGATCATTATCTGCTTGCTGCTCAAATGGATACATGGCATTGATCCCGACCTCCAAAAAAAGCGGTAGGAGACCTTCTACATTCCCATCTGTATCAACAACAAAATTCTTCATTCCTTTTATTTTAAGGTACTCGATCATTCTTTTATAATTAGGTGACATGAATTCACGGAAAGTGTCAGGACTTATGAGCGAACCGGTCTTACCAGACATATCTTCCCAGAAACACACCTGGTCAAATTCTATCTTCGAAAGGAGTTCTTCCGCCATTAAAAGCCACATTTCACAGAGGTGGCTTAATATGTCTTTTACCAGGGACGGATCATCATAATAAAGCATGAATAGTTTTTCTTCCCCAAGTAAAAATCTTATAGAGCCAAAAAAACCAACCCTCCCTCCAAGTAAGCTTAAAAGGTTTGTCCTATTCTTTGCTTTGGCTGCGAATTTGTCTATATCTTCAGTATATCTTTTACCGATCGAATCCAGGTCGAACTTTTCTTCTTTTATCCTTTCCCAATCATTTCTGTTTTTTACAGGATATTCTATCCAGAAAGGCATGCTCGATCCATCTTTTAATATTTTTTTCCTTATTCCGTCATGATCATAAAACTCAATGTATTTACTGTCCTCAAAAATGACTTTCTTTTCAAACGGGGGAAATATCCAGTAATCATAGGGTACTGAATCAAAGCCTTCATCAAAACCAAAAAAATTGCTGACATCACAATCCCTTGGCATCTTGAATCCATATCCCGGAGGACTGACTGGTAAACCTGGTCCCAATATGTCATCAGTTGGTTTGATCTGGGCAGGCATCCCCCTTTTTTTTTGGAAGGCCCTTGCTATACCACTTTTCTACAGTCTCGACCCAATATCCGAATTCCCAGTTGAGTGTTCTTTCACAGGGTTCAAAATTCATTATTTTATGAAAAATATCACGTGCTGTTTTATTATTTTCCATCATTTTTTTATGGGTATTAATAATTGATAAAAATCAATAAGTCGGCAAAAAATGCATAATATTAGTGCTTTTGTGATATAATGTTATTCTCATAATATGGAACTTAATACCACATTGTAAATAATGTCGCATTTATTTATATTTGTCAATTAAATTTTTTAGGTCTATAATTTTTAAATTATTGCCTGATTTTAGGATATCTGGTTTTATATTTTTGAACTTGAAAAGTACATTATCCTCTCCGGACATGACAGGATGATCCAGGATTGAAGAGTGGCCTATAAATAGCAGATGATCTCAATAATGGAGGAGTTGCAATGAAAACCGGCCTTGACGGCAAGACTGTTTTATTGACCGGAGCTTCCGGCAGCATTGGATCCGCTATTGCTGAGATGTTTGATGAAGAAAATTCAAATATAATACTTGCCTATAATAAGAGTGAGAAGAAAATAAGAGGACTTGAGAAAAGATTAAAAAATAAACATTTTGCAGTCTCTGCTGACCTTACTGATGAAAAAGATGTGAAAAAACTGTTTATTGAAGCAGAAAACAAGTTCGGGAGGATAGACATACTTATTGCCTGTGCCGGGTCCTGGTCTGATGAAAAATATATAAGTGACAGGTCTCTTGAAGAGTGGAACAGGACTTTCCAGTTAAATTCAACTGTAGATTTTCTACTTACCCAGGGGATTTTTCAATAATTTAAAGAAATATAGAGGAAAATCATGGTTCCATCGTCTATATAGGTTCTACTGCAGGCATGATAGGGAGAAGCCAAACATCACGACTATGCAGCTGCAAAATCTGCCATTATTTACGGCCTTACCAATCTGTAAAAAATGAAATAATAAAATTTGCAAAATCAGGCAGGGTAAATAGTGTCTGCCCCGGTTGGTGTGCCACCCCAATGACCCTGGACTTATTGGAAGACAAGCAATTTGTCCGGAACATAACTGCAACAATACCCCTCCAAAAAGTAGCCCGGACCGAGATATTGCATCAACGGTTATATTTCTTTCTTCAGACTTGTTGGCTGGTCATATAACAGGGGAAATAATTACAGTATCGGGCGGCATGGAAGGTAGATTACTTCATGGAAAGCTAGAAGCTGAATGATATTTATAGATTACAACTGCTACAATTTGCACTTGTTTTACTCTATTTATTTGTGTAAACGGATTTACAAAAAGATTGATTAAAGTTATATTGAGACTCTGAAAAGATTTTTCTAGAATCTAATAAATATTTAAGAATTTTAGATTATTAATGCAATATATGAAGATAATAAATTTATAGGAGCACCTGAGATGAACATACCTGAAGGTACGATTGTAGCCATGCTTACCCCTTTTGATGACAGGGGCAAGGTAAATGAAGCCGAAGTACGTAAGCTTGTAAATTTCTTAATAGATAAAGGTGTAGATGGAATATTTCCAGTAGCTTCCTGCGGTGAGTATGCCCACACCGATATGGGGGAAAGAAAGTTCCTGATCGATATAGTAATGGACCAGACTGCCGGAAAAGTGGACGTCATTCCCGGAACCGGAGCAACATGTTATCATCAGTCGATCGAATTGGCTGAATATGCCCGCGGGGCAGGATGCGCCGCAGTAGTCCTTCACGGCCCATATTTTTTCCAGAACAGCCAGGAAGTGGTCGAGGGACATCTAAGGAAAGTTGCTGAGTCTGTCGATATACCCATATTTTTATATAATATCCCCTTCTTTGCCAATGAGGTCACACCGGCAATGGTCGAGAACCTGTGTAGCATGAAAAATATTGTAGGTATTAAGGATTCCTCCGGAAATATGGTAAATGTCATGAATCTTATCGAGATGACAAAAAAGGTCGATCCTGAATTTAGGGTACTTGTAGGCGCCGAAGAGATAATGCTCCCGTCGCTTATGATGGGAGGGCGGGGCTGCATGACAGCTACTGCCGGTATATTTCCCGAGTTTATGACCGGTATCTGGAAGTCTTATGAAAGCGGAAACCACCAGCTTGCCAGAAACCTTCAATTTGCCATACTGCCGCTTATAAGGGAGATGAAAACCGCAAACTTCCCTCAGGGATTCAAGGAAGCAATGTCACTCAGGGGAATCAATATGGGAAAACCGATGATGAATTATCCTCCAGAGACTCTTGCAAAGATAGCGGATCTTAAGGAAAGATTAAAGATCGAGATGACTTCCCTCCTATATGAATATTTCCCGGGGATACCGCTAAATTACAGGACCGATGAGAATATTTCTAATAAATATGATTATCCCAAAGCCTGTGCTGATGCAGGAGAAAAGAAATTTGACGATTGCACTCAATGCGGCATGTGCGATGGAACAGTTGAGCATACAATTGAGAAGGACCCTTCATCAAATAATAATATCTCTAAAAAGTCGCAGGCAGGTTTGAGTAAAGAAGAAATCGAATCTATTGTGGATGAGACAGTGAAAAGAATCAAAGATAATATGTAAAACTGGAGCAGGCATGATTTTAGGATTTCTCGATAATTTAAGTCCAAACAAATATTTATCCGCCATAACACAATCAAATAAGATAATTGATATCATTGAAAAAACAGATTTTATGAAAATGGATGACGGCACTATAAAAATTGACAATGAAGATCTTTACTATATCCTAACTACTTATAATACCTCTAATAATATTGAAGAAAAACCTGCAGAAGTACACCGGAAATTTATAGACCTCCAGTACATCCTGTATGGAGAAGAAAAAATAGGATATGCTGATTACGGGAGCCCCAAAAATGCTATATAAAGAATATGACGGGGGTAGTGATGTCGAGCTTTTCAGCAGAATTGAGGATGAAAGCTTTTTTGTTTTAAAAAAAGGCATGTATGCTGTTTTCTTTCCTGAGGATGTCCACAGGCCCGGGCTTTCAAACAAAGAAGTCCGTGGAGTACGAAAGTGATCTTTAAAATACCTGTTTAAACTTTTACTTTATTCTTCAAACCGGTTGAAATTCAGAATATCTTCCAATTTTCGCTTGGGAACATGTAATGTCCCGGACTTATCTTTATAATATTTTATCGAGGCACCTTTTCCTATATCCTCCGGTACCGGTTTTTCCATTGGATAACCCATAGCAAGTATCAGTTCTACCGAAAGGTTTGCAGGAGCACTTATAATATTACCAATTTCTCTCTTTTTAAATGCACCTATCCAGCAGCATCCTATTCCTTCTTCTTCAGCAACTAGATTCATGTTCTCAACACTTGCCCCGATATCCCTTTCAGGAGCGGGATTTATTTTCCTATCGGCCAATATAATAATATATACCACAGGCTCCTCACCTTTTCCCGGATCACCTTCCGGCTTGATATATCCTGCCCATGCAAGATTTGGAAATACTTTATTCTTTAATTCTTTATCATCAATAATAAGGTATTCAAGAGGTTGAAGATTTGCTGCTGATGGAGCGAACCTTCCTGCATTTACTATCTTTTTTAATATTTCGGGATCTATCTTCTTCTGGTCAAACTTCCTTATGGTCCTTCTTGAAATAATCGTCTCATAAATACCCATCTTATCTTCCCTTCTTCAACTGTCTTAACACTTCTTCTGTTATTTTTTCAGTTAGATCTTGATCATTGCCTGGTTTTTCACTTTGTCTACTACCATATGTGGTCGTCTCCCCAAAAGCATCGCTATAGGTAAATCCCGGCTGACAAACTTCTCCCACTTCCTCTATGGAATGCCTTTCCTCAGCATTAAGTCTCCGGTGTATATTTAAATCTGCTTTAGGGTCATTCCCGAACATAAGCTGCCTGTGAATAAGCATCCTGGCATTGCGTTCAGCAGACTCCAGGGTTATAAAGGTATGATTGATCTCCTTGCTGGCAGCAAATACACCATGAAATGGAAGATTGCAGATTAATGCCGGCGTGGGAGGATCAGCTTTTCTTCTTTGATTAAAATTCTCAATTACACTGTCAGCCATTTCCCTTGAACCCGGGTACCAATTCTTCAGTGCAGCTTATTGGTTGATCTCCAAGAAAATGCCTGGTTGCTTCACTTACCATCGGTATATCCATATGAGCAGCGCCGTAAACCATGATATAAAATGGATGAGAGTGAAAAACTGCATTGATATCTTTAAAATTTTGATAAATATGATAATGGATTATTGCTTCCCTTGAAATATTTTCCACATCACCTGCAAGAGGTACCTTGCAGAGATCAGTTACAATTATTGAGTCCTCTTCGACTTCCCATTGATGGGATTCACCGGACCTCCTGGGAGTAATATATATTTTATCCCCATCCCTGACTGAAATATTACCGCCGCATGAATCAGTTAGGTCCTTATCATATAAAAGTCTTGCGATCTTGCTAATAGATTTCCTGATATTTTTTATATCTGCCATATCATCTCACTCCTTCTCTAGAACTGTCCCAGTTTTCCTTCAAGCTGCTGGTTCATATCAAATATCTTCTCACAGGTCATGAATTTTCCTTCACTATCGACTGGTAAGGACTCTTTAAAAAATGGACCCATTACAGCATTCCATTTCTTTGTAACATCCAGTTTGTTTAATTTCTCATATAGCGCATCTATATCGTCACATTCATAATAGACTATGGAAAAATTCTTGTAATTCCAAAGCAATAGTTCCTTTGCGCCATTTTCCTTTAATGAATCAAGGAGTTCCGGCCATGGATTTCTATGTATATCACAGTAATCATCAACATTTTCTTCATTGAGTTCCAGGACAAGACAGTACCTTTTCATTTTATCTTCCACCTTTCAGTAATAAGATAATATTTTTGTAGTTGACTATGTTTATTATATTTTGTACGGATTGTTTAAATCAAGGTTTTTAATAAGAACTTTTTGCATTGGCCCCCGTTCTCGGACAGTATCCTGACTCAGTTATTCTTTTCTCTTAATATATCCTTTATGTCCCTTAATTCATTCAATATATCCTTAGAAACAGTTTCACCACCGGAAGGTAGTTCTTTTTTCAGCCGGCTGGAAACAGGATAATTAAGATCCTTTATATTCTCGACTATTACTTTCCTGACTTTTTCAAGGTCCCTGATGCCTGCTAATTTAAGTTCGGCTTTCTCTCCCTGTTTCCCTGCGGCTCCAGCTGTTTGAACATGTATGGTACCAATATTAAATAGTCTTTGAAGAGGTCCCCTGGTAATATCTACATTTGTTATTTTTGAATAGGGTACGGTCACATATTTCTTCCAGACCACTCCGCCTTTCATCTTTACACCATCTTCATCAATAGTATATTCAAGTGCCTTAAAAGCTGCAGGTATCCAGATTGCTACAAGTATCATGATGACTATCCATATAAACAGGAAGATACTAAAGAATATAACGATCTCCCCTACAAAAAATGGGGTCACTGCCCAAAACGGTGTTCCTATAACTAAGATTATTGCCCAGGTTATAAACCAGAGTGTCCTCTGTTCTTTTTCAGGCTTTAATGTGAGCTTCTCCATCTATGATCTCCTTTATTCTAGATAAGTTTTAATAATTTTTTATTATCCTCATATTTGTTCAAAAATAGTTGCTATGTCAGATGATCAAGATAGTTTTCATTGTTTATTACTGAAAAATCTGATCCAGGGTAATTATTGATAAAATCTTTTGGTACTTTTACTTTCTTTTTTGAATATTTGCACTCAAAAGCAAAAAAGTTTTCCTCCACGCTCTTCGATAAGATCTATTTCTTTTTTATCATATGTCCGCCAGAAATAATTATTTGATGATAACTTTTTATATTTTTGATATTTGACCCTTTCAGAAATACAATAATTCTCCCAGAGCCTTCCTACATCATCCCTTAGATCAAGCCTGTTATAGTTAGATATTAAAGAATTCAGTATGCCATTATCCCAGAAATAGTATCTTGGACTCTTTGAGTATTCTTTTCTTAGATTTCTGCTGAAGCCATTATGTGAAAACACAATATAGCTTTTTTCCAGCAGTTCCAAGTATCTCATAATGGTCCTTTTATTTACATTTAAATTAGATGCCAACTCTGAATAAGAAACATCCTGACCTACCTGAAAAACAATCAGCCTGAGAAGGTTAAATATAAAAATACTGTTTTTTAGATTATCCAACTCCAGTATATCTTTTAAAAGATATCCATCCCTTATTGATTCTAACTCTGTCCTTTTCTCTTCCATATTCCCAGCTGTATATACCTGCGGGTAAAAACCATAGATCAGCTGCTCTTCAAGTACTTCCTTCTGTTTTAAATAATCATCTGTTCCAACCTCAAGCAATGCCAGTGGATATAGATAGTAGTAATGGGCCCTTCCTACCAGTGGTTCACCTATTTTATTTCTAAGGTCAAAACTGGAGGATCCGGTGACAAAAACTGAAACATCCTGAATTGTGTCTGTTATCAATTTAAGATTTATTCCAATATTTGGTATTTTTTGAGCTTCATCAACAAAAAGGTATTTATTTGCCCCGATAAACCTCTTCAATACCCCTGTCCGCTGACTTGATAAAGCTTCAGCGGCATCAAGATTTTCCCCATGTACCATAAGTATCCGGGTACTGCTTATTTTTTCTTTTATCAGGTTCATCAAGACTGTTTTCCCAGATCTGCGCGGTCCGAAGACTCCTACCACTCTGGAAGGTTTTAGATTCTCAAGTACCTGATTAGTTATAAATCTGGATATCATAATGCCTGTATTTTACTAAATTCAGGCATTATAGTCAATAATAATGAATATTATGTATTTTTCTCTTCAATATCTAACTAATTCCTTTCCTTATTTTTTTGAATTCTTTATATATTATTAATATAATAGTATTGGTAGTAATAAAAGGAGGAAAAATATAATATGAAAAGATTATTAACATTAATATTGGTATTGTCATTAATAGTGTCAGGAGTATTCTATATTGTAGGGTGCAAGCAGCCAGAATCTAATGAAACAATAAAAGTTGTGCCTGAATCGGAGGATGAAGCTATGAAAAATATAGAGATTGCTGTCCTGGGTGGTGGCTGCTTCTGGAGCATAGAAGCAATATTTTCCCAGCTAAAAGGGGTGGTTGATGCTGAAGCAGGGTATGCAGGAGGTTTTAAGGAAAATCCTACATATGAAGAGATGCTTCAAACTGATACTGGTCATGCTGAGGTAGTCAAAGTCACATTTGACCCGGAGATCATTAGTTACAATAAGCTGCTTGAGGTATTCTTCTATGTACATGATCCTACAACTCTAAATAGGCAGGGAAATGATGTTGGAGCACAATACCGTTCCATAATCCTGTATGCTGATACTGAACAGGAAAAAAGTGCGAGAGCATATATTGAAGATCTTGAAAAGCAGAAAGTCTTCCAGGATCCAATAGTCACTGAAGTCGAATCCCCTGGATAAATATTTTACAGCCGAGGATTATCACCAGGAATATTTTGAAAATAATTCTTCACAATCTTACTGTGCCTTTGTCGTCGCTCCTAAAGTTGAAAAGTTTGAAGATAAGTTTGCTGATTGGATAAAATAATAAGATTTTTAGTTTAATTATGCAATCAATATTTTGTAATATCTTCAATTATTATTAATGTTCTTAAATAAAAGTACCGTATATTATATTACTTACAATGCTAAAAGAACCGTCTATTATATTACTTTAGCTTGTATTTTTACAAATAGAAGTTATAATTCTTTATCATGAGAAGATATATTTCCGAAAATTTACAAAACTGGTTCCACAAAAGTGACAGGAAACCCATAGTCTTAAGAGGTGCCAGACAGGTAGGTAAGACCTGGCTCGTCAGGGATTTTGCGAAATCTGCAAATTTAAAACTGATTGAGCTTAATTTTGAAAGGGAGCCTGAACTTGCTGAGATCTTTGAAGAAAAATCACCTGAGAATGTCCTGATCTCTCTTGAACGATTAAAAGGAATCCGGATCAATAAGAAGGAATCCTTGTTGTTTTTGGATGAAATACAGAAAGCACCTCATATATTAGCAAACCTGAGATGGTTTTATGAGGAATGCCCTGAACTTCCGGTTATTACAACAGGTTCATTGCTTGATTTTGTTCTAAAAGACCATAAATTCTCTATGCCCGTAGGTAGAATATCATATTTATTCATGGAGCCTATGTCATTTAAAGAATTTTTATTGGCCAATGAAGAAGAAATTCTTGTTGAATTTATCGAAGAAGTCAAAATGAATTCCTCTTTTTCAAATCCTATTCATGACAAACTTCTTAATTATTTTAGTGATTATCTAACAGTAGGCGGTATGCCTGCCACAGTTAAGGAATGGGTAAAGACTAAATCCCCGGTTCTTATCGCAGAAATACAACAAAATCTCATTAATACCTTTATTGATGATTTTAATAAATATTCCGGAAGAGTACCGCCTGAGCGATTACACAAAGTTATAATGGCAGTTCCTCGCCTTATCGGACAAAAATTTATGTTTAGCAATGTGGACCGTGCAGAGACTGCTAAAACCTTAAAACAGGCACTTGGATTATTATGTTCAGCCAGAATATGTCACAGGATAAACCATAGTACTGGTAGAGAAGTTCCTTTGATCGCACAGGAAAATGAAAAGAAATTTAAGGTGATTTTTTTGGATACTGGCTTAGTCTCGGCACTTCAGGGGACTGTATTAAAATCAAAAAAAGAAATCCAAGAATTAATACGGATAAATAAAGGTGGAATTTCAGAACAGGTGGTCGGACAGATGCTTAGAACAAGGCCCCTTAAATTTATGGACCCGCATCTATATTATTACATTAGAGACAGGAAGGGTTCAGAAGCTGAAATTGATTATCTGATCCAATATGATACAAGAATTATTCCAATTGAAGTAAAGTCAGGAGCTACAGGAAGCTTGAAGTCTCTTCATCAATTTATGGCAGAAAGGAACTTTAAAACAGCAATACGTATTAATTCTGAGAAACCTACTATTTCCGATCTAAACATAAAAACCAGTATCGGTAACAGGGTAAAATATTCTTTAATTTCTATCCCCTTTTACCTGACCGAAGAAATAAACCGTTTTATATAAAACTTAACAAAATAATTTATTAAAACTTCACAATAAAAACCATTAAAGCTTTTAACAAATCCCATTGTTTTTACTGGTATTTTATTTCAACAATTTTAAGATATTATTTTTAGTCATCAATTCTGCTTCTTCTGGATTTTCCAGGAATGGTTTAACATCTCTGGCAATACCTGCAAACTCCACTTCCCTGATCTTATCTCTTAGCAGTTCTTTCCATTTATTATTATCCAGCTTCATCTTTCTTTCTTCTTTCTATTTTATTTTCAGTATAGAACCGGAGGCTCCTGGCCTGGATACACAAATAGCGCATGCTTTAGGGGCAATACTTATAAGATCTTATATTGCAAAATAACTTGCAGGGACTAAACACTTATAAGTATGTTCTAATGCATCTCAGCCTTCCAGCTTTTAACAGCCGGCCTGTAGATATTAAATTCCACATCAGGATGTTCTGCCAGCAGAGACATCGGAACCGAAGTATCTATTATTTTTTTAGAGATCATCATAGAAGTCAGGCGGATCCCGAATTGATTATCATGGTTTCCTGCAAGCCATATGGAGACCTTGCCAGATTTAAAAGTCTCAACAGGTCCCACCGTCAGCGCCTCTGTAGGCACCTTATAAACCGCGCCTCCACCTGAAGTCCTTGCATTTTGCATTATAGTCATGGGATGCAGCTCCACCAGTCTTGAGCCCAGCTTCATATATTCTTCGCTGGTTGGAGGATTATCCTTATAGTTACCTCTTCTCTTAAAAGGGTCATTAAAGGCCCAGTGTTTTGCATCCCCCTGTCCGCCCTGCATGATAAGGCATTTGACCTTGTCAAAGGAATCCGAGAACTCCTTTATATTATCTGCTCTTATTAAGAATATATTTTCATCAGGCATCCTGAATCTTTTATCGATTCTACTTAAGCACAGCTCTAAAAAAGCTTTCTTAAAGCTCAAGGGATTTTTGTCTGACATTTCCTTTCCATCTACAAACCATTCATCCATCCCCCAATAATAACCACCTCTAATATCGATCTCCAGGTCATTTATCATTCGAGCAACAATTGGCAGTTGCTCAGTAGGGCCTATCGGTCCGCATATACCAGTTGGATTATCAGGAGTTGAATCCTTCCAGCATTTTATATACTCCATTGCCTCTGCAGAATATAGTGTTTCCAGATTTTCATAAAATTTTACTTTAAATCCAGGTCTTGATAGTTCCAGAATATCTTTTTCAGATAATCTCCCTGCATCTTCCAATATTTCTTCGTCAAGTGTTGTGTAATCCCACCAGTCTGGAGAGATCTTACTAAATCTTCTCACTTCAATGCCTCCCGGATATTAATTATTTAAATATTATTATATGACTCATATTATTTTGATATTATTAATATTTCTCAATATCTTTCATAGTTATTTTTATAGCTCTTTGCTAAATAAATGTTCTCCCAAACAGTTATAATTTTATATACTTAATGTATTTACTTAATATTGTTTATTAATTGTATTTAGTATAATATAATACAATTAATATTACAATAATTTACTAAGTCTTTAAACTGGTTAGCATAAATAATCAGACAATAAAAAACATTACAAATTATCCTTTTGTCCAGAGAAAAAATGGAAAACAAACTTATAGCACCAAGATACAAGATATTGTCAGATGAATCGATAGATAAGATCAACTCAGCTTCATTTGATATCCTGGAAAATATTGGAGTCAGGATCACTAATAGAAAGGTCTGGCCCCACCTATTAGAATTTGGAGCAGAGATAGATAAGGAAAAATCCATTGTTAAGTTTCCGGTTGATGTAATTGAAAAAGCTATCAAACTGGCAGGGAAAAAACATATCCTTTACGGCAGGGATCATAATAATACCGCAAATTTTGGGTACGGCAGTTTTAATTTTAACGGCAGCGGTGGACAGACTACCATAATCGACCAAAGGAAAGTAAAGCGAAGAGATCCTGATCTGTCAGATCTAAGGAAGGCCATAAAAATCGGTGACTCTCTTGAACATATAAATATTGTAGGAGCAATGGTGGTTCCCATGGACATAGACCCAAAACTTCGGGATGTAATTACTTTTTATGAGCTGCTTAATGGAACGACCAAGCCTTTCTTTGGATGGATATTTGACGGTAGAGCCGCAAAAACAGCGATCGAGATGATGAAAATTGTAAAAGGCTCCTCGGAAAACTTAAGAAAATATCCACCATATGAAGCATTCATTGAGCCAATAAGCCCACTGGCATTTACAGATAGTGGAATAGATATACTAATTGAATTTGCAAATGCCGGATTTCCTGTTGGATTTGGGCCAATGGTCCAGGTCGGCTCTACGGGCCCGATATTTTTAGCAGGAACCCTGGCTCAGGAACATGCTGAAGTCCTGGCAGGGATTATAATCTCCCAGGCCTTAAAACCAGGCCTCCCAGTCACTTATGGCGGAATACCCCATATTATGGATATGAAGGCTGCAATGATATCTTTTGGTTCTCCTGAACAGGGTCTTATGGCTGCAGCAATTACCCAGCTTGCTAAAAGCTTTGGTTTTCCAGTATATAATAATACCGGTATGAGCGATTCCAAGATATCAGACTTCCAGTCAGGGTTTGAAAGAGGCTCCACTATCATGCTTGGTGCACTGGCCGGAGGAGATATTTTTGGACATTTTGGAATAAGTGGAGCAGATAATGGAGCTGATCTAATACAGCTGATCCTTGATAATGAAATGATCGGCCACGTGAAGAGGATGCTAAGATCTTTTGAGGTCACGGATAGGACCATATCACTGGATACGATCAAGGAAACCGGGATCGGAGGTAATTATATAGCACACCCCGATACTCTGGGGAATTATAAAAAGGAAATATATTACCCGGAACTTTCAGACAGGTTTATATGGGATAAATGGGAAAGTAATGGAAGCCGTACTATCCTGGATAAAGCATTTGAAAAGGAAAGTAAAATAATGGCAACTCATGAGCAGAAATTTTTAGATGATAAGACTAGAAAAGAATGCCAGAAACTGATTGAATCATATAAAAAAGAATTGGGTATTGCTTAAAACTTAATACTGATTTGAATGCAATTCGGTGAACTTTTTTAATATATAATCTATAATCTCTTAAAATGAAAGATAATAGGAATACTAAAATTCAAAAAGCTACCCCTGCTCTTATAAAAAGGATAAACAGTAATATTATCCTTGGCCATATTAAAAATTATAAGGAGGGCATTTCCAGGGCACAGATCTCAAGAGAAGTCTCTATAAGTGAACCCACAGTCTCTAAAATTGTAAATGAACTTACTCTAAAGAAAATCCTGGTACACAAAGGCAAGGGGAAGACTTCTTTGGGAAGAAAACCAGATCTCGTTTATCTAAATAATGAATATGGCAAAATTATATCCCTGGATCTCGGGCCAGAAAATACAAAGATCGCTATTGTTGACCTTTATGGTGGGATCATTGAAAAAAGAGACTTCCAGATCACCGGATCTACAGAAGAAGAAAAACTGGATAATATTATTACCCAGATAGAGAACCTGAAAAACAAGCACTGTGGTAAGGGACAAGGACTTATCAGGGTCATCCTGGGCATACCGGGGATAATAGATGCAGACAAAGGTAAAATTTCTTATGCCCATACTTTTCCAAATTGGAAATATTATCCTATCAAAAAGACATTGGAAAAAAAGCTAAAGACAAAAGTATCTATTGAAAATGATGTTAATTTGGATGCTCTTGGGGAACTAAACTATGGATTCAAGAAAAGACCTTCCAGCCTCCTCTTTATGACCTGGAGCAAAGGTTTTGGAGCCGGAATCATTTTGAATGGTTCAATATTCAGGGGCCATAATGGAGCTGCCGGTGAAATGGGTTATTCTGTTACAAGGAAAAACGGAATGGATTACAAGATACCAAAAACCGGTTATCCAGGATACCTGGAAAGCATCCTTTCTACTACCTGTATAATTGACAGGGCCGTGACTTATTCAAAGAAAAACCCGAAAAGCGGACTTGTTAAAATGACAAATGGTAAGTTTAAGAATGTAAGATTTGAGATGATAGCGGAGCTTTATAGGAAAAATGATCCGGTCTGCTTTCAGATAATTGAAGATGCTTTCGATACTATTGCAGCCGGGATCATTAATGGGATAATTTTTCTTAATCCGGAATTTGTGGTAATCGGCGGAGATGCATCAGATATTTTTAAAAATGATGAATACTATTTGAAAAAGCTTCGAAAAAAAATAGAAAATCATGTTCCATTTATGCCTGAGATCAGATGGTCCACCCTGGGAGCAGATGCTGGCGTAATGGGTGGGATATCATATTATCTGGAAAATCTATACGGGATACTGGTTGATTAGACAATTCTCATTATATGCTATCACGGCAAGACATCCGGCTGGGCCAGTTCATATCCTCCACTGATCGTATGAGACTCACCTGTTATATAATCAGAATCAGCAGAAGCCAGAAACAATGCAAGTTTTGCCACTTCTTCTGTTTTCCCCAATCTTTTAAAAGGAATAGCGTTTTCATTTCTTCTTTTTAACTCTTCTACAGTAATACCCATTTCTTTTGAATCTTCATTAAAATTATTCTTTACCATTTCGGTATATATTACTCCGGGACATATGGTATTGATATTTATTCCATAAGCTCCAAATTCCTGTGCCAGCGTTTCAGTTATACTTATAACACCAGCCTTGCTGGCACAATAGGCTGAATATGTACTTTCACCCATTTTACCGGCGGTTGACGACATATTGATTATCTTGCCGCCCGTGGCGCTGCTACATTTGTCCTGGATAAGTCATTTGATTTAATAAATAGAATTATTAAATATTAGATTAATCGAGTGACCTAAGTCTTATAATTATTTCAAATAGTTTTGACATAATACTCCATATGGTGTACATTATTAACAAACAGAAGGTGAGATATGAAAATACAAACAAGCGTAAGGGTCGAAGATAGATTATATAAAGAAGCAAAAAATATTTTTACAAAATTTGGTCTTAGTTTTGGTGATGCTGTAAATATCTTTTTGGCAAAAGTGGCAATGGAAAAAGCTATCCCATTTGATCTTAGCCTGCCCTCCAAAGAATTAGAAAACCGGATCGATAAATTAAAGACTGAAAAAAATACACAGATATATGCTACTGCTAATGAACTATTTAAAGATTTAGGAATTTAAATTTGCTCGAAATAAAAATTGAGAAATCTTTCAAGAAGGATATCGACAGAGATAAGAGAAGTGATCAATATTCAAAAAAAGATTTTTCTATATTGAAATCATTGATTACTTCTTTACAGATTCAAGACAAAATAGACTCTAAACATAAAAAACATCCATTAAAAGGGGAATTAAAAGAATTTGAATCAATTCACATAAAAAATAATTGGTTGCTCATATTTAAGATTGATAAACAATATTTAAATCTCATTATGTTGGGAAAACATACTCAAATTTATAAAAAATTTAAATAGAATTATTAAATATCAGATCAATCGGATGACCCCAATGATTAGATCTTTGGATAAAGAGATAGCAGCTTAAATCAAGGTTTCTTATTTAATATTATTAAAAGTATCCTAATTCATCTTCATAAAGATTTTTTCCAATGACCAGAAATTTTTTGGTGATATTATATTTATGCCTCTATAATTCTTTAAAACCTTCAAATCCTTATCCCCTGTCATTATACAATCAGCTTCTATTGAAACAGCCGCTGCCAGGATATTGTCATCATCGGGGTCCCGGCATACGCTACTGGTTATTTTCTTATACTCTTTTATGATAACAAGGTTTTCCCTTAAAAAATCCAGAACATTCCTGGTTTCTATAACTGAATATTCGAACTTTTTTGTTAACTTCTTTTTCAGTTCAGCAAGCACAAAATCAGAAGTGTAACATTTATGTATTGAAAGGCAGTGCTCGATAACTTCAGAGGCGTGTCCATGTGTAATAAAAGCCGATATTATGACATTAGTATCAAAAAAAACTTTCATGATACTATCTTGTAAACATCTTCTTCGTCGAATATGCCTTTGGCTTCAGCTTTGGGGATCATCTGCCTGCGGATTTTTTGAAATTCGCTTACAGCAAAATATCTTTTTAATGCTTCCCTTACTATATCGCTTCTATTTGTTTTTTCACTATCAACCAACTTATCCAGTCTCTCTTTTAACTCTTTAGACAGGCTTATTGTAACTGCTTCTCTCATGATATCTCCCTTATTTTTGACTGTATTACAATATAACACAGTTAGGATAAAATTGGAAAGCAATAAAGGTTTTCTTAGATCAAAAACTGCCTGAGATATGAAAATAGTGATAGAAGGGTAATGGCAAAGATGATCCCCACAGCCAGGCTGATTATATACTTCTTACCAGAATCTATAGACCCCAGAAGCCTCCGGTTAAAGGAAAAAAACAGGATAAAAAGTATTAGTACTACAAATGTGATCATCCCAAGTATGGAAACTACGCCCCAGAAGATCAGGGCATATTGATAGGTAAAAATAAAGGTTGCTGCTATTACTATTCCGCAAAGCAGCCAGGCAAAAAACTTTACTTTCTTGTCCAGATAATTCTTCTTCACAAACTTTTTAAACATTGAATTATTTGCCAGAGGCAGAAGCAGCAGCACCAAAAACCACCCTGTAAGAAAACCTGTGATAAAGCGGATGATATTGCTTGACTCAATGATCCCGAGGAATGAAAGGACTACATCCAGGCCCATGATAAGGAGGACACCCATAGTGATCAGAAATATCTTCAGCGAGGGAATCTCCCCCTTGATGCGCCGCTCAAGAAGGATTATGGTTATGAGCGATATGAAGATACCTAAATATATGCCTGTGTCCCTTCCGCACACAGGCATATATAATATATCTATATTAAATGTCCTGTCAGCTTCCTGGTGGCAGAGTCCGCCACCAAGAAAACTGAGTATATCCATTAATAGATACAAAACCTGTTTGTATTAAAAATAGCCTGCCCAATTACCAAACACACCGGAAAAACTGACAATACTTATTATTATTATCCAGATAATACCAAATACGATCCCTACCGCACCAAGTATTATACCAGCCATACTCATGCCTTTGCCTTTTACACTGCCTTCTCCCCTGCCTATGCGCTTGGTCTCTATGATACCAAGTACGATAGCAGCTACACTTAGGAAGAAGCCGATAAATGAACCGGCTATTGGAACACAGTGGCAGAGCACACTAAGAATACCACAGATGAGTGCGACTATCGCCATCGGTCCGGGCCTCTCTTCCGAGCCTACTACTTCAGCTTTTACTTTTTCTGCTTTGTCGTTCATATAATACCTCCATGAACTTCTGGTTATTATTTATATCCGATTTTTTTTAGAAACTCATTCTGGTCATAGTCTATTATCCTGTCATATTCTCCACTGCTGAGGCCGCTTCCCAGAGCTACTTCCTTCTGGAAATCTCCAGTGTAAAGATCCGGGTAACTATGTGAATCACTATTTAATAAAAACTTCACTCCTGCTTTCCTGCCTACCTCAACTACCCTGCCATTTGTAAGGCTGTGCCCTACCCTCTTTGTTATTTCTATATAAATATTATTTTTTACCGCAAGTTCTGCTTCTTCAGAAGTCATGATACCCGGGATGAGCCAGCATATCTACATATTCAGATCTCACCGCAGCAAGGTTTGTTCCTTCCTCTACTTCTTCTACTATTGACTCTCCATGGATCACTACCATCTGTACACCCAAGTTCTTTGGCCGATTTTGCCATCCCATCTACACTTGCAGCTGGTATATTTGTAAGTTCGATCCCGGGTACAGCTATTATATCCCAGTATTTTTCAGCCAGTTCACAGTCCTTTTTTGTAGATTCTATTATTCGTTCCAGGTTTGAATAGCTGCCGTGATCTGTTATTCCCGATGCATTTGTATCCATATACATATGCAAACCTGATGAGCTCAATAGGGACTGCTTGTACCATCTGAAAAAAACGTATGCGCATGAAAATCATATATCATAACTAATTCCCCGGCTTATAAACCTAAAATGGCAATTACATTCATTAGTTTAAAATAATTTCCCTGTAGGTATTTCATTAAATATCATTTCAATTTTATCAGTATTGATGCTATAAAACTATAATTTTATTTGGTATTAACCATATGAAAGGTAGGGTTTTCCCCTATTATCACTTATAATTTCCTTTTTGGAAATAAAAAAAATTGTAATAGCTGATACAATATTAAAAGTAATACAGTGTGGATGAAATTGAAACTATATATGAATTACCACGACTGGAAAACAATCTGTACCTGGCCCGGCAGTTTTATCCAGGTAATTCTGATACTTATCAATAGGGGATCTGATAAACATATAAATAATATTTGAAGCCTTTGAGAATCCCTTAAGGATAGAAAGGAAATAAAGAGAATTGTTTAATGCACTAATGGAAATGATAGGCTTTTCTGTGTGTCACCAGCTGGATTCCAGGAGCCTTATATTCGGAAGTATTGTTCCTCCCCTGTGCTCGCGCTGTGCAGGCATCTATATAGGTTTTTTACTCTCAGCTATCATCCTGTTTTTAATGTTTAGAAAAAAACAGAGTGACATGCCGCCTCTTTATGTCCTTATCATCCTTGCAGTTTTTTTCCTGTCCACGATAATAGATGGCCTTGGCTCATATCTTGGACTATACACGACCAGTAATATCATAAGGTTTTCGACAGGGTTTTTATGCGGTGCTTCGATTATGGCAGTATTGTACCCTGTGTTTAATTTCCAGTATTATAAGGATCCATTAAAGGAAAGGGTCTTCAGGAGACCTTTTACTTTTATTATCTTCGTCCTGAGCCTTATAGTGTTTATAATATTTACCCTTTTCCAGTTTGATTTCCTCGGAGGCTTCTATTATTATCTTTCTTCATTTTCAGTAGTATTTACCTTTTTCTTTGTCAGCCTTGTCATGACATACCTCATTCCTTTCTTTTCACAGAAGGCAGACAGGCTTTTTAGTAAATATTTGATAATTCCCACAATTATTGCCCTTACATTTGCAGCCGTGGAACTATTTATTGCCTATAAGTTTCATGAGTTTATGAACACTTTTGTATAACTTGGGACCAGGACCCGCCATCCATGAGGACCTGATTAATTATTACTACTTAAGAATATATAAGTTCAATAAATAAATTTTATCTAGTCATTATTTACCCTCATAGATACCGAGGATCACGTCCAGGAATTTGAGGGCCTCTGCTTTTGGTCTCTGGAAGGAATTCCTTCCTATTATGGAACCAAAGGCTCCGCCGGCATTTAATTGCCTTATCTCTTCAAATACCTCTTCTTTCCCCTTTGCTGCTCCACCGGAGAATATGACTATCCTCTTACCGGCAAAAGCGCCCTGGATTATATGCCTTACTCTTTCTGCCAGCGTATTTATTGGAATCTTGTATTTATCATAGACTTTTTTTGCTTCTTCAAGCTCAATATGTTCAGTAGGGGGTTTTACCTTTATAATGTGAGCACCCAGCTGGGCAGCTATCTGGGCAGAATAAGCAACTACATCCACTGCCGTCTCTCCGGCTTTTGAAAGATTAGAGCCTCTTGGGTAGGACCAGACTACTGCTACCAGGCCTTCCCTTTTTGCTTCAAGTATCATCTCTCCTACTTCCTCGTACATCTGCTTGAAATGGATACTTCCGGGATAAATAGTAAACCCTATTGCGGTACAACCAAGTCTTACAGCATCCTCTACTGATGCAGTGATAGCCGGAACAGGATCGGACTCTTATCCAGGGCATCATGATTATTGGCTTTAAGGAGTAGCGGTATCTGGCCGGCAAATTCAGGCGCCAGCACCTCCATCGATCCCAGTGGAGCTGCGTGGGCATTCAGGTCCGCCTCAACTGCAAGTGCAGCATGATAAGCAGGATCATATCCGTCCGGATTGGGGGCAAAACTCCTTGCAGGTCCATGTTCAAAACCCTGGTCCACCGGGCAGTATTACCATCTTCCCCGTACCTCCCAACCTGCCGCTTGTCAGCATCCTGTAAAGGTTCTTTATTGTCCCCGGATTCTCACTTCTGTACCAGGACAGGATATCAGATATTGTCTTATTCATAATCGCCCTCCACGGATAATATAATAATCATAAAAAAATATTTTCTATAGAAATATTATAGGATTTTGCATTGCTTTAGTAAAACAGGCTAATACAAACATTAAGGAGTCTGGGAGGCTGAATCTTACCCAGGACTATTACTGGACTTATTACCACCCGAACAGGGTGATAAAACCTGTGAAGCGATAACCCAGAAAGCAGATGACCGTGGAAATACCCGCACCCATTAAAACCTGGGGTGTTGTATGCTTTTTTGCCCTTACCCTTGCCCATCCTATCATAGGTATCAAAGGCAGGAGCAGCAACATCCAGGGACCAAGGAGTACATTGAATGTTATAACTATAGAGGTTATCCAGCTTGTGTGCAGGCTTATCTTCCAGTAAAAGGTGATCACTGTAAGAATTGATGTGGCTATTATGCTTAATATACATAATGTCCTTAAAAAAAACGGCGCCTTGAGCAGGTACAGTACGATAAAGCCAGCGATATTGCTGAAAATGGTAAAGATCATGGGCCTCATCCGGTTCTTCCGGTCGGGCATATGCATGTCTAATATCTTATTTTTCCTGTAAAGGAAAAATATATAGACGACAGGAATTGCCATACCGAATAGAATGCAAAGCATGGCCCAGTTAAGTGCAGCCATTTTGTCTTCCACAAGAACCATGCATATTACTATAAATATGGGTATCGATATAAATGAACCATCAAAGACAAAAGATATGATCTTTGCCCACTTTTCCGACTGGCTCATATTATTTGGTTTTATGCTTTCCTTTTATCATCTTAAGTCAATACTAAATACTCTTATTCTTCTAATAGATCTCTAAAAATCTCTTTAAAAATAATAGACTACAGGCACTGTCTCCCCGTCAAGTTTTAAATCGTCTTTGAAGGAGCGCCTGCATCCTTACTTTTAAGTATAAAAAATACCCATCCGGGTAATTTTGTATATTATATTTTAATCCCGCGTTTTAAGCTACTATTAAATAAGAAAAATATGCCATATGGTTATATTTTAACCCAATATCTTTTTCGGATCATATTCCTAAAAAATAGAGCTGACCTGGTAAGATTTATTATTGACAGTACTTCATAACAATGGTAGTTTTTTAAGCTGGCTCATATAATAATTTTAGTACTTCTGTAAAGAAATTTACTAAAAAGATAAAAAATTATGATATCAGTCATAAACATAAAGACAGGTTATAAAGGCTTATGGAAAGCAATAAAAAATATATATACTTTGATCACAGCGCCACCACTCCAGTCCTTCCTGAAATTGTAGAAATAGTAGGGAAATGCTTTTCGAAATTTTATGGAAATGCGTCAGAACCCCATACGCCGGGCCGGCAGGCTAAAGAGCTGCTTAACACTTCGAGACTTACCATAGCAAATGCTATGGGGGCAAAACCAAGGGAGATCGTCTTTACAGGCGGGGGGACTGAGAGCGATAATCTTGCTGTCCTGGGTGTTGCGGAAGCTTACCAGAAAAAAGGAAACCATATAATAACCTCGGAAATAGAGCACCCCGCAGTGCTCATGCCTCTAAGATATCTATCGAGAAAAGGCTTTAAGATCACAAAGGTCGGTGTGGATAAATACGGTATGGTCGACCCTGATGATATAAAAAAAGCTGTCACAGACAATACTATCCTCGTCTCCATAATGCATGCAAATAATATTACAGGAACCATCCAGCCTATTCTTGAGATCGGGAAATTCTTGAAGGAGAAGGGAATAATCTTTCATACTGATGCAGTCCAGTCATTTTGCAGCATAGGTACAAAAGTAGATGATCTCAATGTGGATCTCCTGTCTATTTCCGGTCATAAATTTTATGCTCCCAAAGGCATAGGCGCTCTCTATGTCAGGAGGGGTACGAAAATAATGCCCCAACTCCTTGGCGGAGGCCATGAACACGGCATAAGATCCTCAACTGAAAATATCCCCGGGATAGCAGGGCTTGCAAAAGCTGTGGAGATCGGTCAAAAAGATATCACAGAAAAATTTAAAAATATCTCAACTCTAAGGAATTATATAAAAGACTCACTAATTGAAAAAATAGACGATATAAGATTTAATGGTCACCCGACTGAAAGGCTTCCGGGAAACTGTAATTTTTCCTTTAAATATGTAGAGGGTGAAGCGATAGTCTTGAGACTTGACGGGGAAGGTATTGCTGTATCCAGTGGGTCCGCCTGTTCATCCTCTTCGATGAAACCGTCTCATACACTTACTGCAATGGGACTAACAGCAGAGGAAGCCCATGGTTCCCTGAGGATCACGCTGGGATTTGAAAACACGATGCAGGAAGCTGACCACTTTATTGAAGTCCTTCCAAAAATAATATCTGATCTCCGCAAGATTTCTCCTCTTTATAATAAATAAGAAGTCAAAATTAGGCATAAACTGCTATAATTATAAAAATAATATTCCCTTGCGTGGGCCGGGATCACACAAGCACAGATCATTGTTCGCCAGGTAAATATACTGGATATCTTGCTCTGGTCCATTAGCCGGGATCTACAATAATAAAAAGTAAAAAGGTGATGAATAAGTGTTAAAACTATATCTTGCCCAGATAAATCCCATTGTGGGAGATATAATACAAAACCACAGGCTTATAATCTCACATATAGAAAAAGCTGAGGCCAACGGTGCAGATATTGTTATCTTCCCTGAGCTTGCACTTACTGGATACCCTCCTGAAGACCTTCTTTTAAAAACTGCATTTATTGATGAAAATTTAAAATATATCGATAAGATCAGCAAAAAAGTCGGGGATATAATAGCAATAGTAGGTTTTGCCGGAAGCACAAGTGGTTCTATCTATAATTCCGCGGCAATAATGTCAGGGACAAAGATAGTATCAGTATATAATAAGCAGCATCTTCCCAATTATTCTGTATTTGATGAAGAGCGCTATTTCCAGAAAGGTAATATAAATTATGTATATAAAATAGGGGACCACCTGGTGGGAGTAAATATCTGTGAGGATATCTTTTATGCGGCCGGACCCGCAAGGACCCAATCTATTTTCGGGGGTGCCGAGCTTATTATAAATATCTCAGCTTCTCCTTATCATACTGAGAAGATCTCCTCCCGTGAGAAAATGCTTGCAAAAAGGGCGGTAGACAACCGGGTAAACCTGGTATATGTTAATCTTGTCGGAGGACAGGATGAGCTGGTATTTGATGGAAACAGTCTTATCATCAATGAAAAAGGTAAAATTATTGGAAGATGCAGACCATTTAAAGAGGACCATCTAATTGCAGAAATAGACCCATCCACATCACAGGCAGCAAGGATAAAGGATTCGAAATTTAAGGACCAAAAATTAAAGACCGGAGATACGGAAGGTTCCTTAAAGATCATAGAGCTCAGGTTTAAAAAGAAAAACAATGGTAAAAAAGGCTCGTCTGGACCCGGAACACTGGATGTGAAAAAAACCTCAGAGTATTCTGATCTTATATCCTGTCCCGAAGAGGAAGTCCTTGAAGCCCTGATTCTTGGAACACGGGACTATATCATGAAGAATGGTTTTAGCAAAGTCGTTATAGCTTTAAGCGGAGGTATTGATTCCGCAATAACTACAGCTATCGCTACTCTTGCAATAGGCAAAGAAAATGTGACTGCTGTGCTTATGCCTTCCGGTTTTTCGTCAAAAGGAAGCATTGATGATTCAACAGCACTTGCAAATAATCTGGGGGTCAAATATACGACGGTCCCGATATCAAGTATTTATGAGTCCTACCTGAAGAACCTTAAAAGTATCTTTAAGACCGATGACATAAATATCACCAGGGAAAATATCCAGGCCCGCATAAGGGGTGCCATCATGATGGCCTTTTCCAATGAAAATAACTGGCTGGTGCTCTCAACGGGAAATAAAAGCGAGATAAGTGTCGGATACTGTACCCTTTATGGCGATATGGTAGGTGGATTCTCCCCGATAAAAGATGTCTATAAGACAATGGTCTATTCAATATCCGGATTTATTAATAAAAAATATGGCGGACTTATTCCTGAAAATATACTCACGAAGGCTCCTTCTGCTGAACTCAAGCCGGATCAGAAGGACCAGGATAAACTTCCTCCATATGATATGCTTGACCGTATCTTAAAAGCATATATTGAAGATGATAAAGGGTACAAAGCTATTGTAGATATGGGATTTGATCCCCTGGTCGTAAAAGATATCCTGAATATGGTCGACAATAGTGAATATAAGAGGCGCCAGGGTTCTCCAGGCATAAAGATAACTGCCCGGGCTTATGGAAAAGACAGAAGATATCCTATTACAAACAGGTTCAAACTTAAATAACTGATAAGAGGAGAAATAATAATTGCAGGAATTTAAAAAAGCTGAAAAACTATTAAGGCAGTTTAAGGCAGACAAATATCATTTTGGCCAAGGTGTCCTGGAAGAAGCACTCAAAGATGCTTCAAAAATGGGAAGGCGGGCAATCCTGTTCCGGGGTTCTTTTCCTGGAAGTGATAAATATGTGGACCTGATCACTCGTTCCTTAAAGCAGAATGGGATCACCTTAGCTGGTATATTTAAAGGTGCAAGACCTAATTCCCCGATAGAGGATGTCCAAAAAATGGTAGCTGCCATAGATAAGACAGACCCGGACTTCGTGATAACTTTTGGTGGAGGAAGCAATATAGACGCTGCTAAAGCTGCCCTTGTCCTTTATACTTTTGGAGGGGACCTCGATGATTATTTCGGGGTAGGAAAAGTATCGGCAGCCATAAAGGATAGCGGCAAAAAGCTGCTTCCACATCTTACCATCCAGACTATTGCCGGTTCAGGGGCTCACCTTACAAAATATTCAAATATCACAAACACTGCTACATCACAGAAAAAACTTATAATCGATGAAGCTGTGGTTCCCGGCCGGTCCATTTTTGATTATAGTGTGACATACAATACTCCAATCGGGATCACTTCCGACGGAGCTCTTGACGGTCTTACCCATTTGATCGAGGTCCTTTATGGCTCTGAAGGAAGACCGGGATTTAAAAAAGTATCGGGTATTGCAGCTGCAGGCATAGAACTCATTGTTAAATACCTGCCTGAAGTCATTGCCACACCTGACAGTAATATTGCAAGAAATGCAATATGTTATGGAACAGATCTCGGAGGTTATGCCATCATGATCGGTGGAACCAATGGGGCGCATCTCACCAGTTTTTCACTTGTAGATATTTTAAACCATGGGCGTGCATGTGCTATTATGGAACCCTATTATACCGTTTTTTTTGCACCTGCAATAAATGATTCCCTGAGGATCGTCGGCAATATCTTTAAAAAATATGGTTATTCAAGAACAGATTTTAATAAAATATCCGGCAGGCAGCTTGGTCTTTCTGTAGCTTCTGCCATGATAGGTTTTGCAAAGAAAATCGGATTTCCGACCACATTAAATGAGGTAGAAGGTTTTTCTAAAATGCATATAGAAAGAGCAATTAAGGCTGCAAAGGACCCTGCACTTAAGTCAAAACTTGAAAATATGCCTATACCGCTATCTCCGGACATGATAGACATTTATATGAAAAGGGTTCTGGAATCAGCAGCTTCCGGGGACCTGAATATAATTGAAAATATACAGGACTAAACAGTTTATATCACCGGTCATTCGAACCCTAAACACCTGATACTATGAAGTAGATGAAGTATCCGACAAGGCCAATTGAAAATATGCTTAATATTGAAGATTCGGCAGCATTCATCTTACCGAAACGGGTAGACTTAAATAGAAAATATGAGAGCACTATCAGCCCCACAATAAGTGTTATTAACATAATATGATCCTTTCTATGATCTTTATGATGCTATTAAAAACTACTTAATTTTTATAAAATACAATAGTACTTTATAATATACGGAAATTATATCTTACTTGCTTTGATTTTTATATAAGACAAAGGTATAAAAATGATAGAGATACTACTTTACCGGGTAAATGAGAATAATGTTGATAGGATCATGAAGGCTTTCAAAAGTGAAAGCGGTTTTAAGCTGGGCTCCGGTAAACCCGGAGGACCTGATCCTACCAGGGATACTCTTGAAAGAATAGACCTTGTCTTATTTGATATCACTACTTTTAATATAAATGACAAAAAAATTATAAAAACCCTTTCAGCTGATACTACAGCATTTCATAGATCAGGTTCTGGAATAATCTTTATTCTCGATCCGGACCAGTTAAATATGCTTTTAAACAATGGAATGACTGTTGACGATTTTATCCTCTCGTCCCAGATAGAAACAGAGCTCATCCCGAGGGTAAATTTCCTTTTACTAAAGATGAAAGTCCTTGTACCCAAAGACAGCCTTGTGGTCGGAGACATGCTTCTTAATTTTGAAAAGTATGAACTCAAAGTAAATGGCGGGATAGTGGTACTTACTTTCAAGGAATTTGAGATGCTGAAATTACTTATGCAGAACCAGGATAAGGTTTTTACCCGCATAGATCTTCTTTCAAAGGTATGGGGCTATGATTATTATGGAGGCAGTCGTACAGTGGATGTACACATGAGAAGGCTCAGGGCTAAGATACCGCCCCCGTATAATAAAATGCTTAAGACTATCCGTAATGTCGGATATATGTTCTCACCGGAAAAATAACTTGTCCTAATTAATTTAATCTGGATTTAACTTTCATGTAACCTGTCTGTAACCTTAATATTGTAATATTGCTCCATTAATAATTATTTGGAGGAATATTATGGAGATGTTATCTATTGATACTATCTGGATACTGCTTGCAGCTTTTTTGGTATTTTTTATGCAGGCAGGATTTGCAATGGTTGAAACAGGTTTTACCAGAGCTAAAAATTCAGTAAATATAATCATGAAGAACCTCATGGATTTCAGCCTTGGGGCATTACTGTTTTTCTTTGTCGGCTATGGTCTCATGTTTGGAGACAGTGCCGGAGGTTTTATCGGTACAAATGGTTTCCTTTTGTCCATTATTGATCCGTCCAATACACAAAATTTTGCCGTTTGGATTTTCCAGGCAGTATTTGCAGCTACCGCTGCTACTATTGTGTCGGGAGCAATGGCTGAAAGAACCAAATTTAAAAGCTACCTGGTATACACGGTTTTTATTACTGCCCTCATATATCCCATAGTCGGACACTGGATATGGGGTGGAGGATGGCTGGCAGAGTTGGGTATGATCGACTTTGCCGGATCGACTGTGGTGCATTCTGTTGGAGGCTGGGCAGCCCTTGCCGGGGCTATGATGCTGGGTCCAAGATTGGGAAAATACAATAAAGATGGAAGTTCCAATGCTATACCGGGACACAATATCACTCTCGCTTCCCTTGGTGTTTTTATACTCTGGTTCGGATGGTTTGGTTTTAATGCTGGAAGTACTTTATCTGGTTCCAGCCAGGCCATATCGACTGTAGCAGTCAATACAACACTGTCAGCTGCGGCCGGTGCTGTAAGTGCCATGTTCTTTGTATGGTTACGCTATAAGAAGCCGGATGCTTCAATGACATTGAATGGGGCTCTTGCCGGTCTTGTGGGTATCACAGCAGGATGTGCCGTAGTTTCACCAATAAGTGCCATAATAATTGGTATGCTGTCAGGAATTATCTGTAGTGTTTCTATTGACCTTCTTGACAAGAAGTTTCACATAGATGATCCGGTGGGGGCAATCTCTGTACATGGTGTCACCGGAGCCTTTGGTACTTTGGCTGTTGGTCTTTTTACACAGTCCGGCTATGCTGAAATAGGTGGTTTTGGAGCAATCAACGGACTCTTCTTTGGTGGAGGATTCAAGCTTTTACTCGCACAGCTTACCGGTATAGTAAGTGTCTTTGCATGGACTTTTGGAACTATGCTGTTGATATTCTTTGTTGTAAAGAAAACTATGGGCCTCAGGGTTTCAAGGGATGAAGAACTAAAAGGTCTTGATATCGAGGAACACGGAATGGAAGCCTATAGCGGGTTCCAGATATTCCAGAATGATTAATGACAAATATATAAATATTTTAGGAGGTATGGATTATGAAATTGATAATAGCCATGATACAGCCCCATAAGCTGCCGGATGTAAAGCAGGAACTTTTCAAAAATGGGATATACAAGATGACTGTCACTAATGTGCTTGGTGCAGGACAACAAAAAGGTTATACGGAGACTTACCGTGGCGTACTTTCAGAAGTTAACCTTTTAAAGAAAATAAGGCTTGAAATAGCCGTAAATGAAGAATTTGTAGAACCGACTATTGAAGCCATAAAGAAAGGTTCCCGTACAGGAAAAATAGGGGATGGCAAGATCTTTGTCCTGGATCTTGGCCGGTGCATAAGGATAAGAACAGGTGAAGAAGGTGAAAATGCTATTGGTTAAGAGCGCCCGTACAAGAGCCAGGATCCAATTATCAGACAGGCTCCCAGGTTAGCTCCGTGATCAAAAGATTTAACATGGATTTAACCTCAAGTCCTATTAATTAAGCTATAATATTTAACAACTTACAACTACAGAATTGAGACTTAACTCTATTGAAAGGAAAGAGACATGGAAAACAATGACAAAATGAAAGAATATGTGCTAAAGAAGGCCCATGATAATGACATCAAGTTTATCCGTTTATGGTTTACTGATGTCCAGGGAATACTTAAGAGTTTTGCACTTACAGTTGAAGAGCTCGAAACTGCTCTTGAAGAAGGAATGGGATTTGACGGTTCCTCTATTGCGGGTTTTTCCAGGATAGAGGAAAGTGATGTCATAGCCATGCCGGACCCGAACACCTTCCAGATACTTCCCTGGGGTCCTAAAGAAAGTGGAGCTGCAAGGATGTTTGCTGATATTCAAAATCCCGACGGTTCTCATTTTGAAGGCGATCCGAGATGGGTTTTAAAAAGGACATTGAAAAAAGCCAAAGACAAGGGTTATACATTTTATGTCGGTCCCGAGCTTGAATTCTTCTATTTTAAATCAGATGAGGGCGAACCCCAGGTCCTCGACAAGGGAGGGTATTTTGATCTTACAACGCTTGATGTAGCAACAGAGCTCAGGAGAAATACTATTTTATACCTGGAAGCAATGGGTATAGGTGTTGAATATTCTCATCATGAAGTAGCACCTTCACAGCACGAGATCGACCTCAGATATACAGATGCCCTTACAATGGCTGATAATGCTTTGACTTATAAGCTGGTAGTAAAAGAAGTTGCTACTATGCATGGTGTCTATGCAACATTTATGCCAAAACCGCTTTTTGGAGAAAATGGAAGCGGTATGCACGTACATCAGTCCCTTTTTAAAGGTGACAGAAATGCATTCTATGATGCCGGTGATCCTAATCATCTTTCAACAGAAGGAAGGCAATATATTTCAGGAATGCTCAAACATTCAAAAGAAATAGTTGCTGTCACCAATCAGTGGGTCAATTCCTACAAAAGACTCGTCCCCGGCTATGAAGCTCCTGTTTATATATCATGGGCAAAAAGAAACAGGTCCACACTTGTAAGGGTACCTGAATATAAGCCAGGGAAAGAAAATTCGACAAGAGTGGAATTCCGCTGCCCTGATCCTGCATGCAATCCATATCTGGCATTTTCAGTTATGCTTGCGGCCGGTCTTAAGGGTATTGAGGAAAAGTATGAGCTTTCTGCCCCGATTGAAGAAAATATTTTTGAAATGGACGAAAAGAGACGGGAAGAAGCTGGTATTGAGACTCTTCCAAATAATCTCTGGGAAGCTGTCCAGTATATGCAGGAAAGCGAACTTGTAAAGGAAACACTTGGCGATCATATATTCGAAAAGTTTATTGAAAATAAAAAAATTGAGTGGGACAGGTACAGGACTCATGTCTCTAAATATGAGCTCGATACCTACCTCTCAATACTGTAGATGTAAGTTGTTGACAGTGCTAAGCAAAAAAGCTCCGCTTATTTTAGCGGAGCTTTTTTGTATATAGTGAAATATTTAGGTCCTAATATAATTTTTAATAGATGATTCAGGCTTTTTGCATTAAAACACCTGCCATGGATCCCCTTTAATCCATAAGGGTTAAAAGAAGTGATAACCCGACCACAAAACCCCCAGCTAAAAGCATTTTGATCCCACTTATTATAAGATTTGAACGTGATACTTTCCCGAGGAAGATGCCCATTCCAAAAAGTATCAGGAATGCCAGTCCGAAACCTATCCAGTAGCTATACTCAATAGGTATACTTTTTCCAAAAAGGAAAGGTATGAGCGGTATGAAGGCAGTTACTACCGGTGAGACCCCGTTCACTGCTGCGAGGACGATTGTTGCAAATCTCTGGGCCTTCGAGATCACCGTTTCCTCAAAACCATATAAAGTGGACTCAGAAAGATCGTCCAGTTCTTTTTTTCTCTCGGCAGCTTCACTATTATAGGCACTCCATACACCCGATACACCCAGCGATATTATTACAGCCATACCGGCAATGAGAACATTTTTATGCTCAGTTACCTTTATTATGTAATTTCCAAGCAGTACTCCTATGCTTGTAATGACTCCATCAAATCCATTTATCGCAAAATAACGGCGGGTGATCTTGGTTATGCCAGCGATCTTATTATAGGTCCTGATAGTATTTAAATAATTTGTAATTCTCTGTCTTATTTTAAACCTCTTATTTTAAATATGATCTCTATAGATAATAATATACTTTTTATTAAATGGAAAAATTATAATAAAATAATTATAAACTAGAATTGAATAAACTTATAGATAGCTTCTGCCACTCCATCATTGTCATTGTCAGATGATATATGGTCAGCAGCCAGTTTTACATCTTCGCTGGCATTCCCCATTGCAATCCCCAGGCCCGCAAATTCGATCGTGCCGAGATCATTATTATTATCTCCTATTGCCATTACTTCGCTCTTATCTATACCGCTCATCTCGAGTATCTTTTTTAAGCCGGCCACTTTACCTGCATCCCGGCTCATAATATTGAGGAGATCAGGACCACCTCTCCTGATCTTGATATCTGCCTCGATACTCATTTTGAGGATTTTGTTAAATGGATCACCTGTATTTACTATAAGTGTAAAAAGAAGAGCATTATCCACAATATGGTCCTGTCTTATATCTTCCACTTTTTCAATAAATTCACCTGACTCAAAGAAAAATTCCATTCCCGGGTATTTTTTTTCATAGTATAGATATCCATCGGTTGTATCAAGTGCAAAACCTATATTATTTTTCCTGGCAAGGTCTATAGCATTTAAAACTGAACACCTAGGAATTTTCATAACTGCCAGGAGTTTGAGTTCCGGAGTTATCACAGCCGTACCGCCGGATGCGATCTGGGGATCTACCAGTCCCATCTCCCGGCTGACTGCTCCTACACATTTAATAGATTTTCCGGAAGATACTACTACCTTGATCCCGCTTTTTATACAATCACTTATGGCTTCCCTGTTTTTTTGGCTGATACCCGAATTTGAATCAAATAATGTACCATCAAGATCGATAGTTATAAGTTTTATCAATTTTTCCTTATGCAGAGATCCTATTTTTAATTATTCTTTTCCCGGCAAATGAAAGTGGTCAATTTTTATAACTCCTGAAAGACTACTTCCCCTGAGTACTCTTCCCCATTTCCTGATAAAGGACTAAAAAAATAAGCTGCAAGTCCTTTGGGATGGATCTTGCAGCTTATCACGATAATTATTACCTAATAATTCTTATTCCTCAGTCTCAATATTTTGAACTATAGGGGCGCTCCCCATTTCCTCAATCATATTACTCAGGTCCAGAAATGGTATTACTCCGGTATCTGGCAATATTCCCCAGGAAATATTCGGAGACAGTTTCTGTATGAACTCAAGCTGTATGATCTCCGGATATAGCTTTAAAGCTTCACCCTTGATCTCTATCTGTTTGGCTTCTGCTTCCGCCTGGATTATGACCTGTTCCTTTTTGATCTTTTCCTGCTCAAGTATATTTCGCTCGACGACTATTCTTTCTTCCGCTATCTGTTTTTCCTCAAGAACATTGAAATACTGTTCCGTAAAATCGATCTTTCGGAGCAGGAACTCGTCCATTATTATTCCTTTTTTGTCACTGACCGGCCTTAGCGTATCCCTCTATCTCCTGCATTACATCGAATACCCCCGCAGAGTAAAGCTGGGCAGCACTGTATTTCTTGGGTATATTCCTGGAAAGCGACCTTGCTTCTGTCTTGACTACCTTCTCTACAAGCTGGTCCATGGTACCTATATTATTAAGGATCCATTCAGCCTTTTTACCGTCGATTGCAAACCTTATGGTATATTTTATCGTTATCTGCTGCCCGTCTAAAGAAGTCGTGTCCACAGAAAAATCCGGATAATTTGACTGGCTCGTTTCAGGAAAATCGCTGGTCTCGTATGTTACCTGCCTGGTAGAATAGTTTACAGTATTCTGTATAAATGGAGCTTTGAGATGTATGCCTGGCTGGAAAGTAACCCCTACAGTTCTTCCGAACTGGGTAAGGACCCTAACATTACCGGCCTGGACCACAACAAAACTCTGCAGCACTATCACCAGTACTACAATAAAAATAATCACTCCGACTATTATTTTTGGCACATACTTTTGCAAAATAACCTCCTGTTTTATTTAACTAATAAATATATTACTCTTATTATAGCAGTAAATCATAAGCATTTTATTAAAATAATAAAAATTTATCAAATTATTTTCTATCCTTCATCAATAAACAAAATTATGCAGCTCTATAAATATTTTAAATGATATTGATTAAAGTCCTTCTACTCCCTATAATAATTGAGTTAAACTTATAGATCAATTCTGTTAAAATTTAATTAAATCAAATATATGGAAGGAAAAATATGGCTCTTATTAATATGAAAGACCTGCTGGTACACGCCAAACAGAACAAATATGCGGTCGGTGCCTTCAATATCACAAACCTGGATTTTGTGGACCATATCATGGATGCTGCGGTAGAGTCCAATTCACCTGTCATCATGCAGCTTGCAGAAGTACATTTCAGGTACCTGAACCTTGAGGATATCGCGCCTATCCTGATAAATGCTGCAAAGAATGTCAGTGTCCCTGTATGCATACATCTTGACCATGGAAAGAGTCTAAAGACTATGGTAAGGGCAATAAGAGCCGGATTTACTTCCATAATGTACGATGGAAGCGAGCACCCACTGGAAGATAATATAAAAAATACTGCAGAAGTGGTAAAGATAGCCCACAGTGTGGGAGTAAGTGTTGAAGGCGAGCTTGGAAATGTCGGAGGAGAAGCGGTTGGAGTAGAGGCTGCAACCCCCCATACTGCCAGTGAAGAATTTTATACCAGGGTAGATGATGCAATAAGATTTACCAATGAGTCCGGCCTTGATACGCTTGCACTATCAATAGGTAATGTACACGGACTTTATAAGGGAGATCCTAAACTTGATTTTGACCGCCTTACAGCAATAAGGGATGCCGTGGGTATTCCTCTTGTCCTTCACGGCGGTTCAGGGATCTCTGATGATGATTTTAAAAAAGCCATTGGCCTTGGGATCTGTAAGATAAATTTCTATACCGGTATATCCCAGGCAGCTATGGAAAAGGTCCATAAGTTTATCGATGAGCATCCTAAATCCATAAGTTATCCGGACCTTGCGAAACTTGCCATGAGTGAACTCAAAAAAGTTGTAATGGACAGGATGGATGTATTCGGCAGTAAGGGACAGTGCGCAGCAGATAAGACTCTCTGCATAACCTGTTCTGATACATCATGCGGAATTGATGATCCGAGGATAAAGCCGGAGGCCAAGACTGTGATATACCAGGATCTTGTGGATAAGATAAGCCATGAAGTCCTTAATAATCTAAATCAGAAATAGAGCTTGCTTTGTAGCACCTATTAAAATAAAAGGAAAAAGACTCTTCATATTACTTGAAGGGTCTTTTTTTATGGCTTGCCTGTATTATCTATGCATTGATCATTAACTTTTTTTATTTTTCACCCAAATTCAGCTAAAAACACCCGGGGCTATAGGACTTAATCCCGGTTCCCGGACAGGCTCCCGCAGGTAGAACAGTTTTATTGACTTCATACTTTCTTTTTTTAAAAAATGCTATATAATTCATTATATGACAGACTTTGACTATTATTGCATTATTTTGAACAGTAGAATATAAAAATTAGAAGATTAAAGGAGATAAATATGGGTTATGATAAGAATTGGGCAAAAGTGGATGCATCTACTTTACCGGATATGAAAGTTCCCGCTCCGGGACCAAGGTCCGCTGAACTTCACGGACGGGCAGAAAAATATATGAAGGGGTATTCCTCCCAGGTCAAATTATTTCCTGTTGCATTTGAATCAGGCCACGGAGTCACCCTCACAGATGTAGATGGAAATAAATATATTGATTTCTCTTCAGGTATATATGTTACAAACCTGGGTCACGGTCATCCCAAAGTTGTTGAATATATCCAGAAACATACAAAGCAGCTTATGAACTGCCATGACTATACAACTGAGATAAAGACACTGTTTTTAGAAAAGCTTGCTTCCATGACTCCGGGCGATCTAAACGGTATCCAGATGTACTGCGCCGGAACTGAAGCAGTAGAAGCAGGTATGAGAGCTGCCAGGGCACACACAAACAAACATGAGTTTTTCTCTTTCTATGGTGATTTTCATGGCAAGACCTTAAGTGCGGTGTCCCTGACCGAAACCGCAAACTATACTTCAGGACCGCGGGCCACAGGAACTCACCTGGCACCTAATGGCCATTGCTATAGATGCCCTTTTGCAAAGACTTTCCCGGAATGTAATATCTTTTGTGTAGATGCACTGGAAAAACAAATAGAAATGGAAGGTACCGGCAATGTTGCCGGAGTGGTCCTGGAACCTATCCAGGGATGGAAGGGTTCAGTAGTATATCCGGATGGATATCTGCCAAAGATCAGGAAGATGTGTGATAAGTTAAGTATATTAATGGTAGTTGATGAGGTCCTTACGTGCTGTGCAAGGACAGGCAAACTATGGTGTGTGGATCATTATGATGTGGTTCCGGATATAATGATACTCGGTAAAGGCCTGGCAAATGGATTTCCCTGTACCGCTTTTATCATAAGGGAAGAATACACCGAAGTCCTCGAAAAGATCTCTGCTTCCACAAGCTATGGAGGGAATCCCATGGCTTCTGCAGCAGGTCTTGCATCACTTGAGGTGATCGAGGAAGAAAATATAGTAGAGCGGTCAGCAAAACTGGGAGACTTCATAATGAAAAGGCTTAATAAGATGAAGGATAACCACAAAATAATCGGGGAAGTAAGGGGAAAAGGATGTCTCCTTGGAATAGAGCTTGTAAAGGACCGGGAGACTAAAGAACCATTCATTGAAGGTGGAAATAAAGTATACCAGAAAGCTTTTGCCAGGGGTGTTGCCTGGATACCTTCGAAACAGAATCTACGTATGTCTCCCCCGCTTATAATGGAAGAAGACCTTGCAACAAAAGGCCTGGATATTATTGAGGAGTCCATATCCGAAGTAGAAAAAGAGTTCGGTTATTAAAACCATATCCTGCGGCCGTGTAATATTGCATGACTCGCCACATTTACAATTAAAAATTAGATCATGAGGTGAATTTAAATGAAAACATTAGGTATCGGCATGGTAGGCTACGGGTTTATAGGAAGAGTACATACCCTTTCTTACCTTAATCTCCCCTATTACTATAAACCCATGCCTGCCAGATTAAAAATGGTGGGAGTTGCTTCTGTCCCTGTCTCTGATGCTGAAGAAGGTGTGGAGCAGGCTGGTTTTGAATTTGCAACTGATAATTGGAGGGACCTTCTTGCAAGGGATGATATTGATATCATAGAAGTCTGTACCCCGAATTTTCTGCACAAGGAAATAATAATAGAGTCCCTGAAAGCCGGGAAACATATAAATTGTGAAAAACCACTGGCCATGGACCTGGCTGAGGCAAAAGAAATACTGGAAGTAGCCGACGCTCATCCTGACCTTATTTCACAGGTAACATTTGAATACCGTTACCAACCGGCTATGATGAGGGCAAAAAAGCTGATAGAGGAAGGCCTGCTTGGTAGAGTTTACAGTGCCAGGATAGCCTACCTTCATTCGGGTAATTCTGACCCCAACCGCCCGCTTCACTGGAAAATACAGAAAAAGTTCTGCGGAGGAGGCTCCCTTTATGACCTGGCTTCGCATGTGGTCGACCTTACAAGATTTCTCCTTGGAGATTTTAAGAAAGTGTTCTCAAGACTTGAAATATTTACAAAGAAAAGACCTATTGCAGGAAAACCCAAGGAGTTCGGGGAAGTAGATGTTGATGACCTGGCACTTATTATGTTTGAATCCGCCAGCGGCTGTATCGGTACCATAGAGGGTTCCAAGGTAGCCACCGGGGCCAATGATGAATACCGCATAGAGATACATGGTGAAAAAGGTGCGATTAAATTTAACAGCATGCAGCCAAATTTTCTTGAAGTCTATGACACAAGGGACACCGGAGAACCTATAGGCGGTAGAAGGGGCTTTACAGCTATTGAGACTGTGCAGAGATATCCCAAACCCGCTACCCAATTCCCGGGACCAAAGTTTTCGGTTGGCTGGATGAGATACCACTCCGGTAATGCCTTTGATTTTATTACCAATGTTTCCAAAGGTACCAAACCTATTACAGATATGTATTCAGGCTATAAGGTCCAGGAAGTCCTCGAAGCAGCCATGATATCTAATAATGAAGGAAGGTGGGTGGATCTTCCGCTTTATTGATATCAATCTTTCAAATTTTCTTCTAAAAATATATTTTCTTTTTCTATACCCCAGTGATCTACCATTTTTAAATCCAACTGCTTAATGTGGGGATAAAGAATGGCTTTCCCCTGGATCTGGTTGTTTTTTATCATTTGCAGGACTTTTACTGCATTATCAATACTTCCAACTGCTGCCACATAATTTCCCGGATCTATATCATTATTTTTAATAGCTTCAAGAGTCTCGATATAATCTCCCGGATCACCACCGGAAGAACCGGCAACTTTTATTTCTTCATAATGTACTTTTATATTGTCAATATTTAACATTGAGTCTCCCTTTGGCAGTCCCCCGAATAAATTTATAACCCCGCCAAAACCGAGCCAGTTAAAAGCTTCCTGCTGGACCTTCTTGATCCCTACAGGTAATATTATGTCATCAGCCATCTTACCTTCTGTAATATCAGTCAATAGATCATATATTTTGTCCGGGGTCACTGTTATAAGTTTTATTCCCCTTTCCTCTGCTTTTGGCTTAAGTGCCCTGTTAACCCAATCTAATCTTTCCTCCAGAATATCATTTACTATTAAAACCCTGGGTCTAAACCTCATCGCCAGCTCTATATGTATTAGTCCCATAGCACCGGCCCCTACGATTATGCAGACTCCATTTTCTTTTATCCCCAGTTTTGCATATCTGGAAGTCTGTGGAGAATCCTTATAAATATGAACATTGCGGGACTGTGCTGATATAACACAGGAGATGGGCTCGGCCATTGATACTGCAAAATAAGCTATATTGCTATCTGGCAAAGGGATAAGACAATTTCCTTCCATGACCTCTTCCTGGATCAATATATATTCTGCCAATAGGCCGGACAGAGTATATCCGATTGCTGTTTTTTCCATACCTTTACCATTATTATTATATCTTTCAAGGTGGTTTATCGGGCCAAGGTCAACAGCCGGTTGAATTCCGTAACGTTTACCAATTGAGTACTTGTCCTTGAGCTCGTTTCCAACTTTTACTATTGTAAGAGAACCTTCATCTCCCAGGATAAGCGGCCATTTTACCGGATCCCATCCATTAAGGTATTTATGCTCTGCACCCAGTTGGATTATTTTTAATATTGATGTACAAACACCTGCAGCATCTACCCGTGCTAATAACTGTTTTGGTCCCGGCTCAGGAACCGGCACTTCTTTTACTGCAATATTTTCAAATCCCACTCCGGATAATACTGTTGCTTTCATACTCTTCGGGATTTTAAGATCTTTAAAATCATTTTTGTATTTTTCCAGCTTGTTCATATTTCTATCCTTTTTGTTTTATATAATACCTTGATTTCCTCTGAGTATTTCTTGCACTTACTGATTATATTCTTGTGCTTGTCCCTGCTAAAGCCACACACATTTATAAGTATATGCTCTATGCCATTTTTAAAATATTTTTCAACAAATTCAATATCCCTGTCAAACATGTCGCCTGATTCATCGACGGCCCTGAAATAGAAACTGCAAACCAGGGCATATAGGATCATATCCACATTCATATTATGCATCAGTCCCATTTTTATGGCTCCAACCAATCTGTCCTCTGGCCCTAATTTCCTTAACAGGTCTCTTCCGACTCTATAAATCGTATCTCCAAGAGCTTTATTCCTAAATCTTTTCAGCAGATCATCAATATGGACCTCCAGGTCTCTTATTGTAAATTCATCCGGATATTCCTTCATTAAAATCTCTGCTGCCTGCACCATTGTCTTTCTGGTCTGGTCATATAATTTATTTACAGCAAGTGCCTCGTGCAGGTAGATGAATCTCCTATCATATAAATGCCCCAGATATGTGATCGCTGCATGCCCCAGATTATGGATAAATAATTTCCTGTCGACCCATGCCTTCATATTATCTTTTGGTGAAAGGCCTTTGACGTCCGGTATTGGATTTTTAAAAGCTTTTTTATCCAGGATAAGATTATTATACGGTTCAGCAAAGATCTGTAAAATATCTGCTTCCATGTCTTCTTTTGTCATTATGGGGACCATTTTACCGATGCTGGTCTCTACCAGCCCGACTATTTTATTTAATGGATAATCATTGCCAATTATTTTCGATAGTTCCTTCTCAAAGTATTCTGCTGCATCCCGCATATTCAATGCTAATATTATATCGAGGGGGAGATTTTTATCCCTTTCATATCTCTTGATCAAACCTTTTGCTATTAAAGGAATAATATGGGGTAAAGCATTATTGCCTACACAAGATGCAATGATATCAGCAGTATTTATTTCTTCTATTACCTTTTCCTTGTCTAATGCCAAAACTCCACGTACATGGTCAACACTTATTATCTCTTCCATATCAGTTTTTATAATGACATTATAGGATTTCCTTTTATTCAGTGCATCGATTATCGGCTCTACGATATCTACAAAAACTACTTCATAACCGGACCCGCTAAATAACTGCCCTATAAATGAACGCCCGATATTACCTGCTCCAAATAATACCAGCTTCTTCATCTTATTAAGATCATGGTTATTCATAGACAATTCCCATAAGTCGCGGAACTGATAATTTTAATATTTTTCCCTTATGATCCTGACCAGTTTTTCTGCATCAGGAAGGAAAAGCTTTTCCAGGTTCTCTGCTGATGGCGGGATGCCATTGGGGGCTCCAAGCCTCTGGATGGGTGCATCGAGCCAGTCAAAACAGGACTCCTGTATCTGTGTTATGATCTCTGACATGAAACTTCCTTGCTCTACTTCCTGGGAAGTAACTACTGCTTTTCCTGTCTTTTTTACAGAAGCTGTAATGGTATCAATATCCAGTGGTATCAGTGTCCTTATATCTATAACTTCTGCTGATATTCCCTCAGTCTCAAGTATTTTAGCTGCCTTTAGTGACTGCTCTACCATATAGGACCAGCATACAATGGTTATATCTTTTCCTTCCCTTAGTACTTTTGCTTCTCCTATGGGAACCAGGTACTCTTCTTCCGGAACCACTCCCAGACTATTATAGATAAGCTGCTGCTCAAAAAATATAACCGGATTTTCGTCCCTTATGGCTGACTTCAGTAGTCCCTTAAAATCATATGCTGAAGCTGGCGCCACTACCTTTCAGTCCCGGGATATGAGTTACCAGGGCCTCAAGTGACTGCGAGTGCTGCCCTGCATAGCCCTTTCCTCCTCCGATGGTGGTCCTTAGTACCATGGGAACACTTATCTGTCCTCCGGACATATAGCTCCATTTGGCTGCCTGGTTTCCGATCTGGCCCAGGGTCTGCATGATAAAGTCATTATACATAATCTCTACAATCGGGCCTTAGACCAGTCATCGCCATACCAACTGCTGCCCCTACCATGCCTGACTCAGAGATTGATATATTAAATACCCTGTCCCGGGAGAATGTCTTAAGCAGGTCATTTGTAACACCGAAAGCTCCCCCGTAATCAGCAATGTCCTCACCAAAGGTTATAACCCTATTGTCTCTTGCCATCTCCTCTATTATTGCTTCCCTTACCGCAATACGTGCATTTATCTGACCTTTATCATCTCTGTCGTATTTTGGAAGGGGGGATGCGGGTTTGGGATTTGAATATTCTTTAGGGACGCTGTCTTCGGTCTTAGATGAGAAAAGGTGGTCAAGCATACTGCTGCCTTCAGGATAATCTGCAGCCTCGGCATATACTGCCATAGATGCATTTCTTTCAATTACTTTTTTGCTTAAAGCCTTTATGTCCTTTTCGGTTATCTTCCCTCCCTGACCGGCGGGAAACTTTGCTTTTTGTAGTTTTTTCTCATATGTCGATATTGCATCTCTTTCCCTCCATTGGGCCAGTTCTTCCCGGTCCCTGTAGGTCAAGGGATCTGAGAGGCTGTGGCCCTTATAGCGGTAGGTCATAAACTCCAGCAGTACCGGACCGTCTCCTTTTTTAATTATTTCTTTTGCCCTTTTTACAGAATCTGCCACAGCAAGTACATCCATACCATCTACTACCTCTGCATGCATAAGGGAAGTATCAAATCCTGCGGCTCTTCTGGCCATAAAATCAATACCTGTTATCTCTCCTACCGATTGGCCTGACATGGCATACTGGTTATTTACGATACCAAAGATAATTGGGAGCCCGAACTTTCTGCCCATGAGCCCATTTTTAAACTGGGCCATGGCAGCTATGTTTAGTGACTCAAGGACCACGCCATTAGAGAACGACCCGTCTCCTGCAAGGCACAGCACCATGTTCTTGTCCTGCCTGTATCTAACTGACATGGCAGCGCCTGCTGCAATTGGTACATGTCCTCCGACTATTGCATTGGCTCCCAGGTGGCCGAGTTCAAAGTCAGCAATATGCATTCCTCCGCCTACTCCCCTGCAGTAGCCGTGGGCTTTGCCAAAAAGCTCTGTTATCATGCGGTATGTATGGATCTTAAGTGCTTTTTCCTCCAGCTCTTCTCTTGTGTCGCTGTTTGAGAAACCCTCACCTATCGCTTCAAGATAAACTTGCCTTGAAGATAGAAGCTTTAAAAGGTCTTTATCGCCCATAAGCTTTATCACACTGCAGCCCTTTGCCATGGCATCGCCGTGGCCCCTGTGGGAGCTTGTAATATAATCATCTATTGAAATTGCCGATATTGCACCTGCTGCAGTTGCCTCCTGCCCTATGGAGAGGTGAGTCGGTCCCACATAATTAAATTTTGGTAAAGGTTTATATAAGCCTAATTTTATCTGTTCCAGCATATCTTCAAGTGTTCTTATCATATACATATGCTCCAGGAGGTCCAGTGCCTCTTTCCTTGTGATGCCGCCCCCGGTTATTTCATCATCAAGGGTTCTCTGGTAGCTGCAGACAGGGATTGTCTTAAATTTCAGGATGTCTTTTTTGCACTTGAAAATTGATTTGATTTCTTTGACCATAGTCACTCCTAATAATAGAACTTTTTAAACAATTATTTATTGTGTTTAGTAATAGTACATTATTCCTAATACGGTTCCAACTAATATTTAGGTGTGCTGCCAATATTTTTATTTATGTGAGGGATCAGGGGTTGCTGTCTATCATAGGGTGTTAAATTTATTTACCTTTTTTTCGTATTTAGAATTCAGGATAGAAAAATAGCACCTAATATATATGGTATTAAAACAAGGAATGCCAGTGCGGGATGTCCCTTTCTGGTATTATTCTTGTTATCCCAGTTAAACAGAAATATAGCAAGTCCAAAAGCTAGTATTCCCCCGGTAAATAAGATCAGCATGGACCATAATGGAGCATAGCCCAGGAATTGTTGGTATGAAAAATATTTGAAAAGGTTAAATGAGTGAGTCACCGGAAGAAGCATGCTTACTTTTTTAATCGCCTGTGGAATCATCTGCGATGGTATAAAAAATCCCCCGATCATCATCGAAGGAAGAAAAAACAACTGGGCCCATAAGACTGTTGCACGTGTATTTGCTGATGCTACCCCGATCAATACACCCAGTCCTGTACTGGCAAATAGAGTCAGTATGAATACCAATAAGAACTTGATCCAATTAAGGGGCAGGGGCGCATCAAAAAATACGGATGCAGTAGAAACTATTATTATCGAAACGACTATCATATGCAGTATTATTGTCAGTGGCGGTATTATTACAATTGATGTGGCCGGGACACCATTGACCTTATAACTTCTAAATATCCCCGCTTCCCTCATCTTCACATAAGGATCCGGCAGTCCCAGCAGGGTGCTCGCAAGGACAGAGATCAGTATCATGGCAGGAATAAGTGTTTCAACAAACACCGGATTTATGTTTGACATAAGAATGCTGATCAAAACATAAAAACCCAGAGGGAAAAAGGTAGTTTAAGAGTAAAAGGTTCTTATCCCTTATCCCGGTTTTGAACTCAAATGCAAAATGGTTTAAAAATGCTTTCATTTATTCAGCTCCTATACTGGTTATTTCCATAAAACGTTCTTCAAGTGACGGTCTTTCAACCCTTAAGTCTATAAGTTCATCATTATTTTCAGATACATATTTGATTATCGCAGAAACTGTCCTCCCCGCATCTGAGCTGAAGTAAACCTCATAACTGTCCCTTTTTATAGATTTTATGACTTTTGGAAATTTACCGGTCATATTCGAAAGGCTTAAACCCTTGACCTGAACAGATATTCTTGTAAAGCCTGTGCCGGTAGCTGTTATTTCCTTGGGTGTTCCGGTCGATACTATCTTTCCATTAAGTAAAATAGCTACCCGGCTGGAAATCTTTTCTGCCTCAGCCATATCATGGGTCGCAAGTATAATAGTCGTACCAGACTCCTGCAGCTCTTTTATAATATTATGAAGCTCTACCCTTGACCCTACATCAAGCCCTGCAGTAGGCTCATCAAGGATCAATATGGGAGGTTTGTGGGCAATGGCAAGAGCAAGTGATAGCCTTCTTTGTAAACCGGTAGAAAGAGACTGATATTGTGTATTTATTTTTTCTGTAAGGCCAAATCTTTCCAATAGATCATTCCCTGGTTCTACTCTGTGATATGCGCTAAAGAAATTCATTGCTTCACCTACCCGCATTGTTTCAGGAAGCCCGGATACCTGTAGCTGGACCCCGATCATATTCCTTAAGTTTCCATGATCACGATCAGGGTTTGACCCCATTAGCTTAAAGGTGCCTTCGTCAGGCTTTCTAAGTCCTTCAATACATTCAAGTGTAGTCGTCTTTCCTGCCCCGTTTGGACCAAGCAGGCCGAATATCTCAGCTTTTTTAACTTCAAAAGATATCCCATCTACTGCCTTTATGTCCCCATAAGTTTTTTTTAAGTCTTTTACTTCGACTACTAAACCATTTGTCATTATTCTCCTCCGGATTTTTTAGTCTTAAATTCAAGTACCCTACCTTCCGGGCCGGTGACATCAATATATACAGTGTCTCCCTCTTTTATTTCACCGTTCAGCAGCTTCATAGCCAGTACATTTTGAACTTCATTCTGGATCACTCTTTTTAAGGGCCTTGCTCCATATACAGGATCAAACCCTTCTTTTGCTAAAAGCTTTTTGGCTTTGATGGAGATCTCAACAGAAAGTTTTCTGCCGGATAATATTTTATCAAGATCCTCTATACGGATATTTACGATCTTTTCTATCTCTTCTATCCCAAGCCTATGGAATATGATGGTATCATCAACACGGTTTAGAAATTCCGGCTTGAAGCTATTTTTCATCGCTTCATCTATTCTCTTATTCATCTCCTCTTCATCTTTTTCTCCCAGCTCTGTTATCCATTGGCTTCCAATATTTGAGGTCATGATGATAACCGTATTTTTAAAATCAACTGTGCGCCCATGGCCGTCTGTAAGTCTGCCGTCATCCATGATCTGGAGAAGTATATTAAACACATCGCTATGTGCCTTTTCTATCTCATCAAGAAGTATCACGCTATATGGCTTTCTCCTCACAGCTTCTGTAAGATATCCGCCTTCTTCATAACCTACATACCCGGGTGGAGCCCCTATCAGCCTTGAAACAGTATGTTTTTCCATATACTCGGACATATCTACCCGGATCATAGCTCTATCATCATCGAATAAAAATTCTGCAAGTGCTTTTGAGAGCTCTGTCTTACCGACTCCAGTGGGGCCGAGGAATATAAATGATCCTATGGGCCTGTTTGGATCCTGCAGTCCTGCCCGTGCCCTTCTTATTGCATTAGAGACTACAGTTATTGCTTCCTCCTGTCCTATGACTCTCTGTCCAAGCCTTTCTTCCATATGGACAAGTTTTTCGATTTCTGCTTCCATTAGCCTGGTAACAGGTATCCCTGTCCACTTTGCAACTGTCTCTGCTATATCTTCATCATCTACTTCTTCTTTCAGCATCTTATTTTCTTTCTGGAGTTTTTCAAGATTTTTGTTCTCCTCTTCGATCTTTTTGGACAGTTCCATAAGTACTCCATATTTTAGTTCTGCAGCTTTTGCAAGATCCGCGTCCCTTTCTGCCTGTTCGGCTTCAATCCCTGCCCTCTCGATTTCTTCTTTAATTCTCCTGATCTTTGAGATAATATCCTTTTCCTGCTGCCAGTGGACCTTCATTGCATCACTTGTCTCTTTGAGCCCGGCAAGCTGCTTTTTGATCTTTTCCAACCTGTCCTTCGAAGCTTTGTCCTTTTCCTTCTTCAGGGCCTGTATCTCTATCTCACCCTGTTTTATCTTTCTATCTACCTCGTCTATTTCCGTAGGCATGCTGTCTATTTCTATCCTTAGCCTGGAAGCTGCTTCATCAATCAGGTCGATCGCTTTATCAGGTAAAAACCTGTCAGAAATATACCTGTCAGAAAGGATTGCTGCAGACACCAGGGCAGCATCCTGTATCCTGACCCCGTGGTGGACTTCGTATTTTTCCCTGAGCCCCCTCAAGATCGATATTGTATCTTCAACAGAAGGTTCGTTTACCTGTACAGGTTGAAACCTTCTCTCAAGTGCCGCATCCTTTTCAATATATTTCCTGTATTCATCAAGTGTTGTAGCTCCTATCGCATGAAGTTCTCCCCTGGCTAGCATCGGTTTTAACATATTGGAAGCATCCACGGCTCCTTCTGCCGCACCGGCGCCCACGACGGTATGCAGTTCATCCAGGAACAGTATTATTTCTCCTTCTGCTTCGGATACTTCTTTTAAGACTGCCTTTAGCCTGTCTTCAAACTCTCCCTCTGTATTTTGCTCCTGCTATAAGGGCACCCATATCAAGGGCTATTATTTTTTTCTCTTTTAATCCCCTCAGGAATATCACCGGAGACTACTCTATTGGCAAGTCCCTCTACAATAGCTGTTTTTCCTACTCCCGGCTCACCGATCAGCACAGGATTATTTTTTGTCCTCCTTGAAAGGACCTGTATGACCCTTCTTATCTCCTCGTCGCGGCCGATCACGGGGTCAAGCTTTCCTTTCCTTGCAAGCTCTGTAATGTCCTTTCCAAATTTTTGTAGAGCCTGGTACTTATCTTCGGGATTCTGGTCTGTTATCCTTTGGCTGCCCCTGATCTCCACCAATATTTGGTATATCTTGTCCTTTGTTACACCAGATTCTTTTAAGAGTTCACCTATTTTCCCCTTACTCTGTGCCATTGAGATAAGTATATGCTCGGTTGAGACATATTCATCCTTTAGCTGCTGAGCCTCTTTGAAAGAATCGTCCAGTATGCTATTAAGTTCATTACTGATATATAGTTGTGCCGCTCCTCCGGAGACTTTTGGAATATTTTTTATCAGGCTCTCTACTTTAGCCCTAAAATCCTCCGGATCGGTTTCCAGTTTCTGGAGAACCGGTATTATGATCCCATCTTTTTGTTTTAACATTGCAGATATAATATGAACATCTTCTATGCTCTGATGCCCGTTTTCAGATGCAATGCTCCTTGCGCCAGACAATGCCTCCTGGGATTTTATTGTAAATTTATCAAATTGCATTTATATAAGTCACCTCTTTATTATCTCTTTTTAAACAATAATATTATCTCTCGGGTTCTCATCATAATCCTTTAAAAACCCCTCAAATTGTTTCTTTTGTTTTGCGCTCATCTTTTCCGGAAAGACTATCCTTGTTTTAACATATAGGTTCCCATTACTTCCACCCTTGACCACAGGCATTCCTTTGCCCTTAAGTCTAAAGGTCTTTCCTGATTGGGTCCTTTTTGGAAGTTTCATATCTACTTTACCGTCAAATGTCGGTATGTTGATCTTTCCACCATAATAAGCTTCCTTTACGGTCACGGGGACCTCTATGTGGAGGTCGCTACCCTTGCGTTCAAATACATTATGCGCTGCCACATTAACGGTAAGATAGAGGTCGCCGCCCGGCCCGCCTCCAAGTCCGGGTCCGCCTTCACCTGCGAGCCTTATTTTACCGCCGTTCTTTATTCCTTTAGGTATTTTTATATTTACTGTTCTTGTTTTATTCTCCTTTTGAAGCCTTATGGATCTCTGTGTACCTGCATAGGCTTCCCTGAGGGTTATCTCTAAAGTCGACTGGAGGTCCTGTCCTTTTCTGGAAGATGTTCTTGCACCGCCTCCTCCAAAATTATTGCCAAAGTCGAATCCGGGAGAAGAACCCTGGTTTGCACTGCTGCCAAAAAACATCTCAAAAAAATCAGAAAATCCGCCACCCATGTTCTCAAAATTAAAACCTCTTCCTCCGCTAAAGTCATAACTGTAGGATTGGCCTCCCCGGGGACGGCCGGCATTTTCATACTGTTTCCAGTTTGCCCCAAGCTGATCATATTTCTGTCTCTTATGGGGATCCTTCAGTACTTCATAGGCCTCACCTATCTCTTTAAATTTTTCTTCTGCAGAAGGATTATCAAGGTTTGCATCAGGATGATATTTCCTGGCAAGCTTTCTATATGCTTTTTTTATCTCATCTGCCGTAGCGCCTTTGCTTGTTCCCAGTACATTGTAATAATCCTTATAGTCTACCATTTAAGTCTCACACCATTCTCTCCTTAAGAGAGCCTGCCCATAACCTTCTTTTAAAGCTATGGGCAGTTTATCTCTTTAAATCTTATATTTAAAAGCCCCGCTTATGGTCCGTCATCATCAAGACCACATTCGAGGCTTTTATTACCAGTCAATTATATTTTTATTCGTCTTTAGCCTCAAATTCAGCATCTATTACATCTTCTTCACCATTTTCGTCCTTTTTTTCTCCTCCGCCTGCAGCTCCTGGGCCCGCTGGTCCTGCTTGCTGACCACCCGGTCCGGCTCCTGGGCCACCAGCTCCTGGGCCGGCACCCTGCCCGTCTCCTGCTCCAGCCTTGGAATAAAGCTTCTGGGACAATTCATTCTGAAGGTTCTGCAATGTCTCCGTCTCCTTCTTCATCTGCTCTGCATCATCTGATTCAATGGCCTTTTTAAGAACCTTTACCTGGTCCTCTATTTTAGTCTTCATATCTGCAGGTACTTTGTCCCCCATATCTTTGAGCAATTTCTCCGTGGAGTAGACAAGTCCATCAGCAGAATTCCTGGCATCAACAGACTCACGTTTTTTCTTATCTTCCTCAGCATTTTCTTTGGCTTCATTGACCATTCTCTCGATCTCATCATCACTTAGATGAGATGTCGCAGTAATGGTTATCTTCTGTTCCTTGCCGGTTGCAGTATCTTTTGCAGAGATATTGACAATACCATTGGCATCTATATCAAAGGTTACCTCGATCTGTGGTATCCCTCTTGGTGCCGGAGGTATTCCGTCAAGACGGAACCGTCCGATTGTCTTATTATCACCTGAAATATCTCTTTCACCCTGGAGTGCATGTATGTCTACACTGGTCTGATTATCAGCAGCTGTAGTGAATACCTCGGTTTTCTTGGTAGGTATTGTCGTATTCCTTTCAATAAGCCTCGTCATTACTCCACCCAGGGTCTCTATTCCAAGTGACAGCGGTGTTACATCCAGAAGTACAACATCCTTTACATCTCCCATGAGTACACCAGACTGTATGGCTGCACCGACTGCTACTACTTCATCAGGGTTTACGCCTTTATTAGGATCTTTACCTATATAGCTTTTTACCAGTTCCTGGATCACAGGCATCCTCGTGGAACCACCGACCAGTATTACTTCGTCGATCTCTTCGGTCTTTAGCCCTGAATCCTTAATAGCTTTTTCCAGCGGGCCCTTACACCTGTCGGTAAGATCTGCCGTTAACTGTTCGAACTTGGACCTTGTAATCTTAGATTCCAGGTGTTTGGGTCCATTGGCATCAGCAGTTATAAATGGAAGACTTATATTTGTCTCTGTCACAGATGAAAGCTCTACCTTTGCCTTCTCTGATGCCTCAATAAGTCTCTGCAAAGCCTGCTTGTCCTGCCTGAGATCTATTCCCTGTTCCTTTTTAAATTCTTCTGCGAGATGATTCATGATCCTGTCATCATAATCATCCCCGCCAAGATGCATATCGCCATGGCTGGATTTTACTTCGAATACTCCCTCTCCGACCTCGAGTATCGAAACATCAAAGGTTCCTCCTCCAAGGTCAAATACAAGTATTCTCTCGTCCTTTTTCTTATCCAGTCCATATGCAAGCGCTGCGGCAGTGGGTTCATTTATAATCCTGAGCACGTTCAATCCAGCGATCTTTCCTGCATTCTTTGTCGCCTGTCTCTGGGCATCATTAAAATATGCGGGTACTGTGATCACTGCATCAGTTACATCAGTTCCCAGATAACTTTCAGCATCTTTTTTCAGCTTCTGGAGTATCATTGCTGATATCTCTTCAGGAGTATGATCTTTTCCTCCCATCTTTACTTCTGCAAGATTATTCCTGCCTTTTAACACGTCATAAGATACTATTTTTCTTTCACTTTCAACCTCAGTATATTTACGCCCGATAAATCTCTTTATCGAATAAATCGTATTTTCCGGATTTAAAGCTGCCTGTCTTTTTGCCAGCTGTCCTACCAGTCTTTCCCCTTTTTTTGTAAGACTTACAACTGAAGGAGTGGTCCTTCCGCCTTCGCTATTAGTAATAACGGTAGGTTTTCCACCTTCCATTACAGCAATCGCTGAATTCGTGGTTCCAAGGTCAATTCCTACTGCTTTTCCCATTTTAATCTGTCCTTTCTTTTATATTTTTTGGTCCTTTCCACATTTGTCTGCTCTGGACCATCTTTTTTTTACTCATTATGGTTCTTTAATTTCATAAGGTAATTCTTGAAACAGTCCACTACTTCCCCGGGACATTTTCCAAGTATCACATCATCTCGTCTCCTTATAAGGACTATTATGGATCTCAGGTTCATACCCTGGTCATACATAAGTTCCCTTACATATTCCAGCCATCTTATATCCTGCTTGGAGTAGTATCTTTTCCTGCCTCTCCTGAACGGGACCACCAGGCTGAATTTCTCATAATAATATAGCGTCCTGCTGTTTACCCCTAAAAAATCTGCTACCAGCTCTATAGGGTAACTTTTATCTTCACTGTTAAACAATAATTTTCACCACCTTATTGATGGTATAATTTTATAAAAAACCAATTTAAATGTCAAAGCTATTATAAAGGATTTTAATTTAAATGTAAAACGAATTTTTCACTTTAAGTGAAAAATGTTTTTACCTATTAAAGAAGTGTCCAAAAGTATTGAAGTCCTGCCAGGAAACAACTACCCTCCTATATCCGGTCTCATCACATATTTCCTGTGGCTATCAAGTCCATTTATCAGTATTTAATAATTCAGATACTTTCAGGATCTCATTTTTATCCACTAATCTATTATTAATATATTTATGCAATATACTTGATATTAGTGTCTGATAAGGAATCCCCTCATTTTTTGCAGTAGCTTTTATCTGTTCAAGGTCATTTTCATTCAGTCTCAGGGTGATGACTTTTTTCTTTGAACTTTTTTCTATTATTGATTCAATTTTTTTCTTTTCTGCTTCAGATACCTTCTGATAACCCGAAGCTTCTTCTTCAATTATTTTTTCCTTGGAATTTAATTTATTATTCATTTTAATCCTTCCTTATATATCTTCTGGAAATTTCTACTGGGAAATACTGTTTTTATTATAATATTTTCATCTTCATCGATCACAAATGGGACTACATGTATATAGTTTTTATATGATAATATAAAAATCTGTTGAGATCTCCTTTTGGGATGTTTCAGGATATCTATATACTTTCTTTCAATTATTATTTCTACAATCTCATCTATATCAATATCCCGTTCAAGTTTTAATATTTTTGCTTTATTATCATCATATATTATCATTTATTAAATATAGTCCATTGATTTTACAATGTCAATACTATGTATTTACATTATAAAAATACTATAAAGTTAATCCTTAAACCTATATAAATGTCTGCCCTGATACTGCTTCGTAAACAGCCAGGACATTTTCGGTAGGTGTATCCGGCTGAAATGCATGGGAAGGCGCCACAATATATCCACCATACTTTCCAAGGGTTTTCATCATCCGGAAAACTTCATTCTTTACGTCATCCACTGAACCCCGCGGCAGTGTCTGCTGTTCATCGATTCCTCCATAAAAAGCAATATCAGCCCCAAATTCCCTGCTTAACCTTTCAGGTTCCATATCTTTTGCCAATGGCTGGATGGGATTAAGGACATCAAATCCCAGCTCTATCATATCCTTTATAATAGGATATACTCCTCCACAGGTATGATGGCAGTATCTTAAACCTTTGCTTTTAATAAGGGACACAAGTTTTTTATATCTCGGCTTTATATATTTTCTCCACATATCAGGACTTATAGCCAGACCTTGCTGTGTTCCCCAATCATCCCCAAGATAAACTCCGTCCACCAGATCCCCGACCTCTTCCATGCATTTATTAAAAAAATCAATTGCCAGGTCATTTACTTTATCCATGAGTATCTCTGCTTTTATGGGCTCATGGGCCAGATCCATAAAAAATTCTTCAGTGCCCCTGGTAAACCTGGCAAAATCAAAACAGCCATTCATATTTAACCATACAAAAAATCCCTGGTATTTTTTTAAAATTTCCCTGTATGCTTTAAAGTCCCAGAGGTCAAGAGCCGGTACCGGATGGTTTTTTAAAGTTTCTATATCGACAGTCCCTGTTAAAGGAGAGCTGTCAATTTCAATATAGGTACCGAAAGGGTATTTAAATTCTTTAAATACTATTCCCCAGGCACTCACCATCCTGCCGTCCGGCTTTCGTGAAAGCAGGGGCAGTCCCCACCAGTTTCCTACGGTTTTTGAAGATGTCGGACAGATCACGATAGACTGGTCTACGCCCAGCTTCTTCTGTAAAGTAATTTCGTGCTCCATTCCAAACTCCCTTTTTTCTGAGGCAGTAGGTTGATTGGAACCAGATCTTGCATCTTCGCCTGTCCCGGTTTTATCCAGGCCCAAATGCCTTATAAGGACTTCGGATACTTCGTATGTAGCTTCGTAGGAACAGGGGAACCGGTCAGTTTTTTTATGATCTATTGCTTCCCTGACCCTGTTCTTTCCATTCATAACGACACCCTCCTATCGCCTTGGCCCAAACACTATAAATATATTTTTTAAATTAATTCCCCAATATTTATCATTTTTTCATTTTGCTTTTAAGGTTTTTCTATAGCTCTTGCGGATGATCACAAATATAGTAAAGAATATCATAAATATAATAGCTAATAACATCGAAGCAAGAAAGTTATAATTTGCAAGTAAGCTAATAACATATGGAATAATGCTGCCGCTGGTTACTCCTATTGCAAATAGTACAGTCAGTGATATGTCTTCCCTCCCAGAACCAAAAATTCTACTGGCAGATGAGATCAATAGAGGTGGTATTCCTGAAAAACCAAGACCTATCAGACCAACCCCTGTAAAATTTATTATTTGGTTTATAGGGAAAATCGCCAGACTCAGTCCCAGGAGGCTGATAATCGACAGTGCTAATAATAAAATACTCGCCTTATATTTATATGATAGAAAACTGATTATCAGTCTTCCTATTAATATACCCAGCCAGAATATTGATGCTACAAGGCTGGCACTATCCAGATCGAATAGTTTCTCGATCCTGAAAAAAGTTGGTGCCCAGGAAAAGATCGTCACTTCAGACATCACGTAAAACAGCATTAAAATTGCTGTAAATACCATATAGATATTCTTTCCCCTGTATCTGAATATTTCCTTTAAAGAGATGGTCTTCTTCTCTACATGTAAGCCGTCATGATTTTTTCTATTTATAAACACAAATGATATAAAGGAGATTACTGTGATCCCTATTACTATCAGGTATATTAAACGCCAATTCATTTGATTGCTTACCATTCTGGAAGCTATAAGCGGAGAAGTAAGTGCACCAATTGCAAAAAATCCATGTCCCAGATTAACTATGCTGTCTTTATTCTTTACTTTTCCTTCCAGCATGCTTAAATTTGCATTCATAAATATAATTCCAAGAAAACACCCTGAAATAAAATATAGTATATAAAAAGGTATCAAAGATTTTACAAAGAACAATCCGGCCAGAATAGGAATAACTAAAATGTAGACCCATATAACAATATTGCTTCTATTAAATCTTCTACTTAAAAATATAAGAGTTAACATGCCTATAAGCTCTCCAAACATAAAAAAGGTTATTATAAAATTCATCCTTTCAGGAGCAACATTGAAATTCTTGCTTATATCCAGCAGTATTGGGCTTGACAGCATCATGAAAAACGAAAAAAGAAATAATGAAAGATAGTTTGGAAATTCCATTAAATAGTTTTTTAGATTATTCTTTTTCAAAATAATTTTTTTCTTTTCTAAATAGAAAATTGCTAATGAATTAACTATTTTTGAATATTTTTAATATATTGGCTGATCGATTTAATCCCTGTGAGCAAATCTCCCAATTCTATATTAAATAGAATTATAAAGGATGAAGATGATTTAAGATACGAATGAAGGAATTTTTATACAAAAAAAATTGGAAGTGATCATGTCCCCATAAACACTTCCAATTTAATATCCCTATTAAACAAACCAGTTAATAGATACGCCTTCTGTCGCTCGAGGTGTTAAACTAACTCACCTGCAAGATCAACAGCGGAAGAGGCGTCAGCAGCATAGCCGGCCGCACCAATAGAATCTGCATATTCCTGTGTAAGAGGTGCTCCGCCTACCATTACACTAACATCAGCTGTGGCAGGATCTGCTTTTAGAGCATCTATTACATCCTTCATCGCAGGCATGGTTGTTGTAAGAAGTGCAGATACTCCTACTACTTTGGCTCCTGATTTCTTTACTTCTTCTACGAACTTGTCTGCAGGGATGTCTACTCCCGCATCTACTACGGAGAATCCTCCGCCTTCGAGCATCATGCACACAAGGTTTTTACCTATGTCATGAAGGTCTCCCTGTACGGTACCTACTACTACTATACCTCTCATCTCGGCTCCGCCTTCAGCAAGAAGGGGTTTTATTATATCCATTGAAGCATGCATAGCTCTTGCAGCTATGAGTACTTCCGGGATATACATCTCATTTGCCTTGAATTTTGTACCTACGACATTCATGCCGGGTACGAGTCCTTCGTTCAGGATCTCGGATGCATTGATTCCGTCTGCTACCAGCTTTTCCGCTATATCTTTGGATGTAGTATTATCACCCTTGATGATAGCATCAGCCAGTTCCTGATACTTTGCCATTTTTTACTCCTTTCTTTTATTCTCTATTTGCCCTGCTTTCCCAATGGAAAAGCAGATTTAATAATACCATGAAATAGTAAAAAATAAAGAAAAAAACCGGGTTTCTGCTCTTTAATACCTTGGAAAATACACTTCTGTCTGTTTTCTTATTTACTCTATTTTTTTTATGTTGTATACTTTTTTTACAGAATTTAACTAGAAACAATATATGCCAATAAGTGCTAAAGAAAGCATAGAAAAACTAAGTTCAGAAATCTTGTCGTGTCAGAAATGTAAGGACCTGGCAAAACTCAGAAAAACCTCAGTACCGGGTACAGGGGCGCCGAAAGCAAGCATCATAATAGTCTCTGATTTTCCTCACAAAGATGGTGCCGAAAAGAAAGGTGTTCCCTTCACAGGTGATGATTCCGGTAAGTTCATGATGGACATCCTAAAACAAGCAAAGCTTTCGCTTGCAAAGGACACCTACATCACTTACCTGGTAAAATGTACTCCCAGAAAGGCCACCGGTGAAAAAGGTGGTAAAAAGGTAAAAGAGGAGAAGAAGCCGGCAGCAAGGCATGTAGCAAATTGTATTTCATACCTGACCCAGGAGATATCTATCAGTACCCCTCATATAATAGTATCTTTGGGGCTTGATGTGTCAAATACATTATTGCAGAACTTTTTTTCTGTAGAAAAAAAGTTTAGGAGTATCGAAAAGATCCATATGAGGGTTTTTGAAAATCCTTCTTTCAAGCTGGTTCCTTTCTTCAGCCCACATGATGTAGTGGTCGAAAAGATCATTTCTGAAGAGAAGTATGTCGAGGATTTTAATTCACTGGCAAGGGTTTTGAAAATAGTGTAATGGGATAGGGTTTAGTCTTCTACAAGATAAACCCTTATTTTTCTACGCCCGAACCTGAAGCATTCTTCCAGAGTTTCAAAGCAAAGGTCTATCCTGTCATTTTTTATCCACCTCCCGTGTCAGCAGCAAGTGCCTCGCCGTATCCCGGAATAAATAACTTTGTACCAAGAGGGATGACCCTGGGGTCTACAGCTACAATACCCTTTCTTGCCCGCAGGCCGGTAGCAGTTATCCCATTTCCGTTTATATCATTACCGCCGGAACCGAATGCATAATATGCTGTAGCAGTCAGCGTCCATTCTCCAACAAGAGTCATCCCTGAAGGCTGAATGGCCGCTATCCGGCTCTTTATCTCGGAGAGGATGTCCTGTACTTCCTTTTCTTCTCCTTTTAATTGATCAAGGAGTACCTGGTTCTCAGCAATATCCTTCTCCAGTTTTTCCTTTTCCTCTTCCATGCTTGCCCTGGTCACCTCTTTCTCCAGCATCTTTTCCTCTGATTTACGGCTTATTCTTTCAAACTCCTCTTTTTCAAATCTCAATATCTGGATAAGTTCTGCTTCCCGGCTCATTATATTTTTAAATAGAAATAGATTATTTACGATCTCGTTAAGGTTCCTGGCACTTATTACAAATTTTGCTACATCATTATTTCCATATTTATATGTAAATATCATCCTATCTGCCAGGAGGATTTTTTTTCTGTTAATCTCTTTTGCCATTTCTTCTTTCTGGCGGGCAAGTTCAGTCAGCTGTACCTCGAGCATTTCCAGGTCGCTTCCCAGGGATTCGATCTCATTTTTCCTGGCTGCGACTATCGTCTCTGATGCAACTATTTCCTCAAGCAGCTTTTCCTGTTCCGAATCAAGTTTTGCTATAGCGTTTCCAAGTTCCTTTTAAGGTTATTGCTTCGATGGGAGCGGGCATGACCAGGAAGATCCCCACAGTCATAGTGAATACAAGCAATGCTGAAAGGATTGTCAGCCCGGGCCTTTTTATGGGCATTCTCCCTTTTATATATTCCTTATCTTTTTTATAATCATTACCAGTCATCACTGTTTTTCCTGTCCAAGTAATTTACAAATTCATTTGGGTCAAAAATAATTCTGTAGTATTTTAATTAATCTAGTTCTACCCTAGAATTCTAATATATTTATACCTATTTTTATAGATAGACTTTCTATAGCTGCAACAACACTTTGTATGCCTCATCACCCATCCCTTTAAAAATCTCTTTAGCCAATTGCTTCTTTTGTGAAGATCTTCTCCCAGAGCCATCAGATCTCTTACAATAGAGCAAAAGTGGGTACCACTAGATTTCAGGTATAGCTTGCGGAGAATAACAGTTATATTCTACGCATATAATGCGTAGAATACTTGACTGTTCATATAATTATTGGATAGATTTGATGGAAAACTAACAAGCTCTAAGTGGGCTAAGATCGGAAAGTGCTCACATGATACAGCACTTAGAGATATTCAAGATTTAATTGATAAACAAATATTATATAAATTACCAGAGGGTGGAAGAAGCACCGGATATGCTTTAATGAAAAAGTTAAAAGGGTGGTCAACCCGGTAATAAGAGAGTCAGCGTTTACAATTTTGTAGTATTTTAATTAATCTAGTCCTATTCTAGAATTTTAGTATATTTATATCTATTTTTATAGGATATTTTAATTTATGGTTGATCGGCTTGCCCGTTTCTACAGACTAAACAGACAGCTGATTATTTTTATTTTATAATACTAGTGGTGACTCTATATGAAAATACTTGCTATAAGTGACAAAATAGTCGACATTATCTATACTCCTTCTATAGAAGAAAGGCTGGCTGATATAGATCTTATTGTCTCCAGCGGGGATCTTCCCAATAATTACCTGGAATTTATAGTTACCATACTTAATAAACCTCTCTACTATGTTTTTGGAAACCACCATAGAGATGTGACCTATACCGATAAGGGGAAAAAGACCGGTGGACCGGAAGGCTGTATAAATATTGATAACCGTATCATCGAGCATAATGGACTCCTTATTGGCGGGCTGGAGGGCTCTATGCGCTATAGTCCGGGTAAATATCAATATACTGACTTTGAGATGTCTATGAAGATAAACCGCTTAAGACCCAGGCTTTATAAAAATAAGTTTTTTAAAAAGAAGTTTATTGACATCCTGGTCACACATGCACCTCCCCATAAGATCCATGACCAGGAGGACCGCTGCCATCAGGGATTCAAGAGTTTCAATAGATTTATAGAAAGTTATAAACCAAAATACCTTATTCACGGTCATATACATTATTATGGTTGTGATAATGAGTGGTTAACAGAAGTCAATGGCACTAAAGTCATCAATGCCTATGGATACCAGATAATAGAAATATAGGAAAAATATAGTATGCCGGATTACATAACAGAAGGAAAAGACCAGTTTGAATCTGCCAGGTTTAAATCCCTGCTAAACAATCTAAGGTTCTTTGCCCGTGAAAGACATAATGAACTCCTTTCCTTTGATGAGGTAAATAAGGGGCTCCATCTTCATAATCAGCATTATCTGGGAATGAAGGCTGTTAAGGTTGAGGAAATAGTGGGCAGCATTGACAGATATAAAGATTTTGACAGGTATTTTCTGCCTAAGAAGGCTCATCTTGAACACCGGTGGTCAAATATCTACAGTGCCTATAGGAATGATGTGATACTTCCAGCAGTAAAACTATATAAGGTAGGGGTATATATATTTTGTTATAGACGGAAATCACCGGGTAAGCGTAGCAAAAAGGATGAATGTCACCTATATTGATGCCGAAGTGATAGAATTTGTTACTCGATTTCCCATAACAAGGGAAATGGATCCTAATGATATGTTTATCCTTGCTGAAAGGGAAAAATTCCTGGAGGTAACAGGACTGAAGGATACAAAACCCGGTGCCAGGATAAGGCTAACCATACCGGGGAAATATGATTTTATATTAAACCAGATAAATAATCATATGCATTATCTTAATGGGAAGAGGGAAAAGGGGCAGGATGAGATGGGCTATAAAGAAGCCTCCCTTGACTGGTATGATAATGTCTACCTCCCGGCCCGAAACCTTATCGACAGTTACAAGATAATCGAGAATTTCCCGCACCGAACCAAATCTGACCTTTATGTGTGGATAAATGCCCATAAATATTATCTTCGTGATAAATATGGCAAAGATATTGGTCTTGCGGATGCCGCATATGATTTTTCGACAAAGTTCAGTGAGGGTTTGTGGCCGCATATAAAGCTATTCTTTCACAATCTGGTAAAGAGGTTTAAGAAAAGATCATAGGTAAAACAAAAGATGCCTTTGCAATATATTTGTTCGTTGGAGTTGGTCTATAAGCCGAGTTATGTGC
>PVMK01144862.1_pt1 | contig 64601 bp, 68 predicted proteins | sample 1853481 | NCBI WGS metagenome assembly PVMK01 (sample SAMN08533507, study PRJNA380276) | Marine sediment metagenome, whole genome shotgun sequencing project.
TGGGTCCATCCCGGCCCCGCTGACATTTTTCCCCATCTCGTCCACCAGCAGGATATCCAGATCATCCATTGGCAGTTTCGGCAGCAATGTCCAGGCAATTTTTAGAAATTCCCGATCCACCGCGGCAAATTCTTGCGGCCCGGCAAGCTTAATGGAATGAGTTCCCCCAAAGGCATTTTCCGTGACCGCCAGCCCGCAAAGAACAGAGGTCTTCTGCATGATTAACCGGGCTGCCGGTATAATGGTTTTCCCTAAATCATACTTATGCATATTCTCGGCACCTTTTTGCCGGCCGCAGCCGACAGCCAGAATTTTGCACAATCCGGATTCTACTTCTGAGCGAAATACTGTATGCGGTTTTACGCGGTTAATGACCACGAGGTGATCGGCCACCAAGGCATCTTTGGCAAAAAAAACTTCAGCACCCGACTCAATATGCCCCAGAGAAACCACCTCCATGTTCGAAATAATCGGAGCCTTCACCGATCCTTCGGTAATGTCAAGTTCAGCCAGCACCTGTGCCTGTCCCTCGGCGGTAGCGCCCCCATGCGAGCCCATGGCCGGAATAATATAAGGTTCGAGCTGCATCGCCCGCAGACGCTCAACCACCGTTGCAACCAGTATCTTGAGGTCATGGGTGCCTCTGGATCCAACTCCGACAGCCACACGCTGACCGGCACGAATCTTTGGTCCGGGTTTGAAATTCGCAAATTCATCACGGACGGTTTGGGCAACATCTTTTAGGGATGTGTCATCGAAACGCTGCCGGATACGATAAAATGATGGAAATTCCATTTTTAACTTTTTCTTACTCAAAAATTGTGGCTAAAATTTAAGGGGGATTTAAATTTAAAGTATGACAGTTTCGCTCATCTGTTGCAAGACCCCGAAATCACTTTCCTGCCACCTTTTTCAGCACGGCATCCGCACGCTGACCATTTCAGTTTCTTGATACCGAACTTTTTTGCATAAAAGCAAAGAAAGTTTATAAAAAATTTGCTTATAAGCAAAAAATAACGAAAAGACTGAAAGGCTGTTCCGGGAAGATATCCGGGACATTGAACCGGTTAGAGATATCGTCAGCATGCAACTTCTTGGTGACATCCTTCCCGACAGAACAGGCTCTCTGTTATCGATCAACTCCCTCAGGGAAGATCTTGAAGTCAGTCACAGAGCCGTATCCAATTGGCTTAATATACTCGAGTCTTTTTATTACTTTAAAGAAAAGCTGCAAATTCCTTTTTGCTATCAGGTGATTAAAAAAACGAACGCTGACAGCTTCATTAAAAATGTTCGGGTCGTTTCAGCAGATCGGTTTCTGGGTGGCTTAACTTAAGTCTTTGAGTCACCCTCGTTTCTATTTAAGGACTGGTCTCCATTGTTGTTTTAAATCGCCCGGCGCACAAAAAAGCCGCATTGCCGGGTAAAATCAATCAGTGAATCAAGCTTGCCTCCGGCACTACGGGAATCAATAGATTCCCTGGCCCTCTCGATACCCTCCTTAAAACTGTCGTCAAGGCCTGCCACTACAAATGCGGCGGCAGCATTTAATAGCACCACGTCTCTTTTCGGCCCTTTTTCGCCGGCCAATATCTTTCGGATGATCCCGGCATTTTCAGGCGCATCCCCGCCTCTGATTGCTTCGACAGCTGACCGTTTGAAACCATAGGCTTCAGGGGTCATCTCAAAGGTTTTTATCTCTCCGTCTTTAAGTTGAGAAACCCGGGTGGGGCCGCAAATGCTGATCTCGTCCAGAGTCTCTTCGCCACACACCACAAATGCCTGCCGCGTTCCAAGTCTTTGAAGGACCTCAGCCATCTTCCCGGTCAATCGGGCATCATAGATACCCAGAACCTGGGCAGTTGCTCCGGCAGGATTTGTCAGGGGCCCTAGAAGGTTAAAAATAGACCTGAGCCCGACCTGCTGCCGGGGACCTGCCACGGCTTTCATGGCGCCATGAAAGAGAGGTGCATATAAAAAACCGATCCCGATATCCTGGATGCACCTTTCAACATCGGCAAGATTGATATCCAGATTTACGCCGAGACTCATCAACACATCAGCGCTGCCACACTGCTTGGAAAGAGCCCAGTTGCCGTATTTGGCCACGTTAATGCCCGCGCCGGTCACCACAAGCGCTGTTGCCGTAGAAATATTAAAGATATGGGTGCCGTTTGCTCCGTTGCCGTGGGTATCGAGGATCGTTTCCTCTTCGACATTGATTTCATCGCGATCAATATTAATCAAGGGTTGATCGAGCTTGATTTTCTTTGTCTTGGCCCGCATGGCTTTAGCAGCCCCTGTAATCTCTTCTACGGTCTCCCCTTTCATTCTCAGGGCAGTGATAAATGCGCCGATCTGAGCCGGTGCTGCCATACCGCTCAAAATCATTTCCATGACATCGGTCATTTCTTTTTCGCTAAGATTGTTTCCATTAGCTACCTGTGTAATCGCCTGATTGATCATGATTCAATACCCCCTTGTTTTTAAGTTAAAAAAGGCCGTGGGATCTAAGCCCCACGGCCTTTAAATATTCATCAAACAAAAAACCGTGGGCTCCTCGGGAGGAGGCCCACGGTTTTTAGCTACAACTTTATGTTAGTTTGCGATGGGTGGACACAGCTCCCTGTTAGAGGTGCGCCACCACCAATTCGTGCATGATATTTCGAAATAGGTTGTTTGCTTGAGGTTCATCATGATCTCCATAAAGGGCGCCCGGAAAAATGTCAATAAAAAAAAATAAAAAGCGCTTGACAAGTGTCATGAATCCATTTAGAAAACGTAGAAATTAAAGTGAGGAATAATGATGGTAACCACTCGGCATAATATCGATCAATCCCGGCAGTTCTTTTATTTTTATTTCTACCGGAGGGGTCTGCCCATGGGTTGATGGATCATCTAATTTGATTTTAAGCCGCGGGCAGACAGCTCGCGGCTTTTTTGTTTTATAGAAGCCGTGAAGAAGATTCACGGCTTTTTTTAAGACAGCTTCTACCATAAGGTAAACCATAATACGGAAATTTGAGGGACAAAAAAATGAAATCGACTGAAGACCTGCGAATTAAAGGATACCAACCGCTTACGGCGCCGCACATCTTAAAACAGGAAATTCCGATCAGCGCCGGGGCAAATGAAACGGTTATTTCGGGAAGGGCGCGCATCGAAGCCATCCTGCGCAAGCAAGACCGGCGCCTGCTGGTGATTGTGGGGCCTTGTTCCATCCATGATGAAAAGGCGGCCCTTGAATATGCATCCCGATTGAACCGGCTGCGCAATCAGGTGTCCGAAACCCTTTTTGTCGTTATGCGGGTCTATTTTGAAAAACCCCGTACCACCGTAGGGTGGAAAGGAATGATCAATGATCCCGATCTGGACGGCACCTGCGACATGACGGCCGGATTGCGCAAAGCACGCAGCCTCTTAACGCAGATTAATGAAACGGGGCTGCCCGCCGCCACCGAGATGCTGGATACGATTACCGCTCAGTATGTTGCCGATCTGGTCAGCTGGTCAGCCATCGGGGCCCGCACCGCCGAATCCCAGGCCCATCGTGAAATGGCCAGCGGTTTATCCATGCCGGTGGGCTTTAAAAACAGCACGGACGGTAACCTGTCATCCGCAATCAATGCACTCATGGCGGCAAGGGCCCCGCAAAGTTTTCTGGGAATCGACCAGGACGGCAAAACCTGTGTGGTTAAAACCAGCGGCAACCCATGGGTGCATATTGTTTTAAGGGGAGGCAAAAGACCCAATTATGATCCCATCAGCCTGGAGCAAGCGCGCCTGAAGCTGATTGAAAAAGACTTGCCGGAGACCCTTATGGTGGATTGCTCGCATGCCAATTCGATGAAAAAATACCAGGGACAGGCCGTGGTCTGGAAAAACGTCATTGGCCAATATCTGGCCGATAACGAAGCCTTGATCGGCCTGATGCTCGAAAGCAACCTGCATGAAGGCAACCAGGTTTTTGCCGGTGACGCCTCGTCTCTCAAATACGGCGTTTCCATTACGGATGAATGCATTTCATGGGAGACCACCGAACAATTGCTGCTGTGGGCGCATGAAAGGCTTCGGCAGACGGATCTTAAACAATTGAAGATTGAAGATTGTCTATTGTCTATTTGAAGATGAAAACCATTACCATAGACGCAAATTCAGGACCGTCACGCATTTTAATCGGTGAGCGCTTGGAGAACCTGCAGCGCTATATTCCGGTGGCAAGGCCAATCATCATCACGGATGTTAATGTTGGCAAATTGTACTCACTGGATTCAATGGCCGCTGAGGTGATCACCATCGGAACCGGAGAAGAAATCAAGACCCTGGAAACCGTTCAGGATATTTATGTGCAGCTGCTATCAATCCAGGCGGATCGCTCCTCCTTTATCGTCGGTATTGGCGGCGGCATCGTGTGCGATATTGCCGGATTTGTGGCTTCGACCTTTCTGCGAGGGGTGCGGTTTGGTTTTGTGGCCACCACCTTACTGGCCCAGGTGGATGCCGGCATCGGTGGAAAAAACGGTGTTAATTTTAAAGGATACAAAAATATGGTCGGGCTGTTTCATCAGCCTGAATTTGTCATCTGTGATCCTGAAATATTAAAAACGCTTCCGCAGAAAGAAATTTCATGCGGATTGGCCGAAATCGTCAAACATGCTGCCATCGCGGATGCCGATCTATTCGCATATCTGGAGAAACATGCGGAAGACATATTGGCCCTGGACCGTCAGGCGATTGAAAGGCTGGTGCTGGCCTCGGTGCGCATCAAATCATCGATTGTCAGCCGGGACGAAACCGAAAAAGGCGAGCGCCGCCTGCTGAATTTTGGCCACACCTTCGGGCACGCGATTGAAAAAGTTAGCGGTGTTGCGCACGGCGAGGCGGTCAGTATGGGCATGCTGATGGCGTCAGCCCTGTCTGTTAAAAGAGACTTGCTGTCAGCGGAAGAAGACCAACGGCTGCGGGTCTTGCTAAAAAAACTGAAACTTCCGAACGGCTTTGAACCCAGCTCACAAAAAATTCTTGATGCCGTCGGAAAAGACAAAAAAAGAGCGGGCGACCGCATCCATTTCGTTCTGCTGAATGGAATCGGCAACGCCGTGGTGGAGCAGATCGCCATAGAAGAACTCAAGGAGACCCTGTATGCCTAAATCATCTCCGGGAAAACCCGGCGGCAATCCGAATGCGGATATCTCAGCGCAACGCCTGGCGATCAATGAGATTGACGAAAAAATTATGGATTTAATCAACCGGCGGCTTTTGCTGGCACAGCAAATCGGCGCTGTTAAGAAACAGGGCGGCATTCAGATTAGCGACCGCAAGCGTGAAAAAGAAATCATAGAGCGCCTGCTGCAGAAAAACGACGGCCCGCTGGGCGATGACGGTCTGCGGCATATTTTTGCAGCCATCATTGCGGAAGGTCGCAATGTCCAAAAAACAGATCGAAAACCAAAATGATTGATGCGAACACATCCCTTTTCGGCCTAATTGGAAATCCAGTGGCACACAGCCTGAGCCCGGTGATGCACAATCAGGCGTTTGCGGCGATCGGCTGCAACGCGGTTTACTTGGCTTTCAAAGTCACCGAGCCGGGCGCGGCCATAAAAGGCATCAAGGCTTTGAATTTTAAAGGTGTCAGTGTCACCCTGCCCCACAAAATTGCTGTTATGGAATATCTCGATGAGATCGACGAGACAGCGGCACGGATCGGGGCGGTGAACACCATTGTCAATAACCAGGGCAGGCTGATCGGATACAACACCGACGCTCCGGGTGCCTTGGAAGCTTTGAGAACCCGGACAACCATTCAGGGCAAATCGGTGGCGCTAATCGGTGCCGGTGGGGCTGCCCGGGCCATCGGATTTGGCCTGGTGGCCGCCGCAGGGCGCCTGACCATTCTGAACCGCTCTCGGACAACCGGAGAACGCCTGGCTACGGATCTGCAGGCGGAATTTTTACCCTTAGACGAATGGGCACCAAACCACTATGAGGTTCTGATCAACACCACGCCGGTTGGGATGCACCCGGATACCGATGCAACCCCGGTTGCGAAAAAGGACTTATCAAAAGATATGGTTGTCATGGACATCATCTACAATCCATTGGAAACCCGATTTTTAAAGGAAGCCGCCGCCAGAGGATGTCGGACCATCAACGGAGTTGATATGTTTGTATTTCAAGGAGCGCATCAATTCGAGCTTTGGACCGGTAAAAAGGCTCCGGTGGAGGTCATGCGCCAGGCGGTATTAGAGGCTCTGAATGTTTAAGTTTTAGGTGTCGGGCCTTCGCCGCACTGTAGCGGCTACGGCCGCTCAGACGGGTGTCAGGTGTCAGGATCAACAATGCAAGAGCTGACACCTGAACACTGACACCTGACACCTAATTGATTGCTGAAACCTGATTATTGAAAAAAGCATTCCGATTAACTCACAAACGAGATGAAAGAGATAAAAACACAAAAAATTGCCAACTGCCGGGTCAGCGTGCCTGGCTCAAAGAGCTATACGCATCGCATGTTGATTGCGGCTGCTTTATCGGACGGGATGTGCACGATTAAAAACGCCCTTGTCAGTGAAGATACCCGATTTACAATTGAAGCGCTTAGACAGATGGGTATTCAAATTGATTTTCACAACGACGATATGCGTGCTTACGGAAAAGGCGGCCGGTTGGGTGCAGGCAATGCACCGATTCATCTTGGAAATTCCGGAACCTCCATGCGGTTGTTAACAGCAGTGGCGGCGCTGGGTAAAGGAACCTATACCCTGACCGGTACCGCCCGCATGCAAAAGCGGCCGATAAAAGATCTTTTGGATGCTTTGCAGCAAATAGGCGTTAAGGCTCGGTCTTTAAATGACAACGGTTGTCCGCCGGTCGAGATAACCGGCGCAACGATTCGCATAGCTCAGGTGGATATTAATTGTCAGAAAAGCAGCCAGTATCTTTCAGCGCTTTTACTCATCGCGCCATGCACTCATAAAGGGCTCGAAATCCATGTTACTCACGGTCCGGTATCTAGGCCCTATGTGGACCTGACCATAGACCTTATGAAAACTTTCGGCATCCAGCTTGATCGCGAGGGCTATCGAAAATTTAAAGTTCCAGGAGAACAAGTTTATCGTGCCGGCAAATATGTTGTGGAAACGGATTGCTCGCAGGCCGCCTATTTCTGGGGCGCGGCTGCTATTAGCGGTGCTCAAATCAAGGTAACGGGGGTCAACGCAGATTCGGCCCAGGGGGATGTGCGTTTTGTCGACCTGCTGCAACAGATGGGGTGCCGCGTTTATAGAGAATCAGACGGCATCGGTGTGGCCGGTGGGCCGCTGTGTGCGATCGAGGCCGATCTGGCCGATATGCCGGACCAGGTCCCGACGCTGGCGGTGGTGGCGGCGTTTGCCAGGGGTACAACCGTGATTAAAAATGTAGCCCATCTTAAATCAAAGGAAAGCGACCGTTTAAGCGCCACGGTAACCGAGCTTAAAAAAATGGGCATCGAGGCCGCTTGTACCGAAAACGCCTTGCTGGTCAGGGGTGGAAAGCCAAAGGGTTCCATAATTGACACCTATAATGATCACCGCATCGCCATGAGTTTTGCCATAGCGGGATTGAATGTGCCGGGAGTATGCATTCGAAACGAAGGCTGTGTTGAAAAATCCTTTCCGGCCTTCTGGCAGGTTTTTGAGGGATTATATCAACTATGAACCTTTTTTTGATTGGATACCGCTGTACCGGCAAATCAACCATCGGCAAATCAATTGCCATGACAATTGCCTGGTCTTTTGTTGATTCCGATATATTGGTGATCAAAGAATGCGGGAAAAGTATTAAAGACATCATCGACACCGAAGGCTGGAAAGCTTTTCGCCGCATGGAGCGTTCAGCACTGAAGCAGATCTGCACAAAGGATCGGCAGGTCGTGGCCACCGGCGGCGGGGTGGTACTTGATGCAGCTAACATCAAGGCAATGAAAACCAGCGGTATGGTTATCTGGTTAGGCGCAACCGCTGAAACCATTCAGAAAAGAATGCTTCAGGATAAAAACAGCGGGAATTTTCGACCGGCGCTGACCGACAAGGGACGGATGGAAGAAATCGAAGACATGCTGTTGAAGAGAACTCCCTATTATGAAAGCGCCTGTGATTTTTCCATCCATACCGATGACGTGCCGGTTAATGAAATTACCGAGATAATCATTCAAAAGTTAGGAGAATAATCCTCATGTCCAGTTCATTTGGCACCTTATTTCGAGTCACCACTTTCGGTGAGTCTCACGGTCAGGGGGTCGGTGCCGTGATTGACGGCTGCCCGCCAAAACTCCCCCTGGACGAAACCGATATCCAGCCCCAGCTGGATCGGCGGCGGCCGGCCCAGAGCGAATTGACGACCCCAAGAAAAGAGGCCGACCGGGTCGCTATTCTGTCGGGGGTCGATAACGGCATAACGCTGGGCACGCCGATCGCGCTGATGGTTAAAAATACGGATCAGCGACCGGCGGATTATCGCCGGATGCGTTCGGTGCCGCGACCATCGCACGCGGATTATACCTACCAGATGAAATACGGTATCCAGGCTTTAAGCGGCGGCGGGCGCTCCAGTGCCCGAGAAACCGTTGGCCGCGTTGCCGCTGGTGCCATTGCCGAAAAATTTTTAGCTTCACGATACGGTATTGAAATTGTTGCCTGGGTCAGCGCCGTCTCTACGATTGAAGCGCCGTCACCCGACATGATGAGCGTTATCCGCAAAGAAGTCGATCGATCGGCGGTTCGCTGTCCGGACTCACATTCTGCGGAAAAAATGCAGGACGCAATCGTCGTTGCACAAAAGGCAGGGGACTCATTGGGAGGAATCATTACCTGTGTGTGCCGCAATATCCCTGCCGGGCTGGGCGAACCCGTTTTTGATAAATTAGAAGCTTTGCTGGCCCAGGCCATGCTTTCGATTCCGGCGACCAAAGGGTTTGAAATCGGCTCGGGCTTTGCCGGTTCTCGCATGCGCGGATCCGCGCACAATGATGTGTTCATTAAAAAAGGGGCGCATTTAGGCACGAAGACCAATTACAGCGGCGGTATTCAGGGCGGCATATCCAATGGCGAGCCGATTATTTTTCGGGTCGCCTTCAAGCCCCCGGCAACCATCCGCCTGCCCCAAAAAACCGTTGATTTCGAGGGCAACGACGCTGTTCTCGAAGCCAAGGGACGTCATGACCCCTGTGTGGTGCCGCGCGCCGTACCCATTGTAGAAAGCATGACCGCATTGGTTTTGGTCGACCTCGCACTGCGGCAGAAGACGAGAGAAAATGAAACTATCCGCTAAAATTCAGTCCATTGCAGGATCACAAACGGTTGCCTTTACGGCTTTGATTCAACAACACCGGCAGGAGGGCAGAAAGATTATCGATTTGGCCGTGGGCGAGCCGCAATTTGATACGCCGGCTGCGGTTATCGACGCCACAAAAAATGCCCTGGACGCCCAAAAAACCCGCTACAGCCCCGTAAACGGTCTTTCCGAACTCCGAACCCGGCTGGCAGCGCAATTCAGCGGATATGATATCGACAACATCCTGATTACAAATGGATCCAAGCAGGCCTTGTTTATGATCTTTCAGGTTATTTGCGATCCCGCAGATGAGGTGATTATCCCCACGCCCTTCTGGGTGAGTTTTATCGAGCAGGTCAAACTTGCCGGGGGCAGGCCGGTACCGGTCGCCACGAAAAATCACCAGCTGAATTGTGAAACAATTGAGCGTGCCGTTACCCCGCGGACAAAAGCCATTCTGATCAACTCGCCCAACAATCCCAGCGGGGCGGTGTATCCAATGGCCGACTTGCAAAAAATCGCCCGGCTGGCAGATGATCACAACCTGTTTATTGTAGCGGATGAAGCCTATAATGCATTTGTTTATGATGGGTACGTTCATGCGAGCATGTGCGACATCGAGAGTGGCCGTAACCGGGTAATTGTGACGCGAAGTTTTTCAAAAAGCTACAGCATGACCGGCTTCAGAATCGGGTACGTCGCAGCCTCCGGGCAGATAATTGCGGCCCTGTCTAAAATTCAGAGCCATCTGACCGGCAATGTTTGCACCTTTGCCCAATACGGAGCTCTGGCCGCCCTGTCGTTGGACGGCCATTTGCTTTCAGCCCGGCAGACCGAGCTGCAGCAAAAAAGAGACATGGCCTTTCAATATGTATCAAAGTTGTTTGACTGCATTAAACCGCAGGGGGCATTTTATCTTTTTCCGGATGTTTCAACGGTTTTAAAAAACGATGAAACATCCGAAGCATTGGCCGGGCGGATTTTAAAACAGGCCGGCGTGGCCGTTGTTGCAGGAGAGGCATTTGGCATGGCAAAGCATTTGCGCATATCGTTCGCTGTTTCAGAAGAAAATCTTAAACATGGGCTTGAACAGATAGCAGAGGTATTATGATCGGCATCATTGGTTTCGGACGCTTTGGGAAACTGACAGCCCGGTATCTGGCCGAAGATTTTGACGTTCTTGTTTTTAATCGAACCGATAAATCAACTGAGATCAAAAAAACCGGCGCCCGTAAAGCATCTTTAAAAACGGTTTGTCAGCAAAAAATCGTTATTCTGTGCGTTCCGATCTCCACATTCAAGGAGGTTCTCGCCGAAATCGGACCGCTTTTAAAAAGGGATGCTCTGGTGGTCGATGTATGCTCGGTAAAGGTCTATCCGACCCAATGGATGAAAACGTCGTTACCTGAAACGGTCTCGATTCTGGCAACCCATCCGATATTTGGACCCGATAGCGCTGCTGATTCCTTAAAGGACCACAAAATCTTTTTAAGCCCGATCAGAATCGGTAATAAGCAATATCAAAAAATCAAAACCTATCTGGTTTCAAAAAAATTGGTCCTTATCGAATCAACCCCGGAGGACCATGATGAGCAAATCGCAATCAGTCTGGCGCTGACCCATTATATCGGAAGAAGTTTATCTGAATTCGGCGCTGCTCAGCTCAGTATCGATAGCGAGGGTTATAAACGCCTACTGCATATACTGGATGTCGTGGAGCATGATACCTGGCAATTATTTTGCGATATGCACCACTATAATCCGTACGCGAAAGAAAAGCGGGCCGCGTTTATGCAGGCCATGCAAAAAATTAATGAACAGATCGAATGTTGAAAATAACTTTTTGATCCATACATGCAAATCAGGAGCAAACCGAATGGGACAAAATACAAGCAGTCGAAAAGTTTTGGTTATTCATGGACCCAACCTCAACATGCTTGGAACGCGCGAACCGGATATCTATGGACATCAAACCCTTGAGGAAATAAATGCCGCGTTGAAGGCGCAAGCTGACGGGCTGGGACTTCATATTGAAACCTTCCAATCAAATCATGAAGGGGACATTGTCGATAAGATCCAGCAGGCACACAATTCATTCCATGGGATAATTATCAATCCGGCAGCGTACACGCATACCAGTATCGCCATCCGAGATGCCCTTTCTATGACAAAAATACCGGTTGTCGAGATACACCTTTCCAACATCAACAAAAGAGAATCCTTTCGGCATACATCATTGGTTTCCGATATCGTCACGGCTCGGATTTCAGGATTTGGACCCCATGGGTATCAGCTGGCTTTGGACGGGCTGGCGCAAATGCTGTCAGGTGATCCGTCTATCCTTTTGGCTGAATCCGGCAGGAAAGGATGGTTACCATGAAAAACCTTAAACTGGTCGCCCGCGAAACAAAAAAGCATACGATTGTCAATGTATCCGGTGTTGAAATCGGTCGTGACTTTGTAGTGATTGCCGGGCCCTGCAGCGTGGAGAGCGAAAAGCAATTATTGGAAACCGCCCGGGCGGTCAAAGCTGCCGGAGCGGATATGCTGCGTGGGGGTGCCTTTAAGCCGCGAACATCGCCTTATGACTTTCAGGGACTTGGTATTCAAGGCCTGAAGATATTGGAAAAAGCCAAGCAGGAAACCGGGCTGCCGATTGTTACCGAGGTGGTCGATCCCCGAGATGTCTCCTGGGTGGCTGAGTTTGCCGATGTCCTTCAGATAGGAACCCGCAACATGCAAAACTTCTCGCTTCTCAAAGAAGTCGGAAAATCAGGACGCCCGGTGCTTCTCAAACGCGGTATGCACTCCACCCTCGAAGAATGGCTCAACTGTGCCGAGTACATTTTGAGTGAGGGTAATCCGGATGTCATTCTCTGTGAGCGCGGTATCCGAACCTTTGAAACCTATACCCGCAACACGCTGGATCTGAGCGCCGTGCCGGCAATTAAAGAGCTGAGTCATCTGCCGATCATAATCGACCCGACCCACAGCACCGGTCGCCTCAGCTTGATCGCCTCGATGAGCATGGCAGGTGCCGCTGCCGGAGCAGATGGAATGATCGTCGAGGTTCATCATAAACCTGAAGAGGCCCTGTGTGATGCCGACCAGGCCCTGACGCCGGATCTTTTTGCAAACATGATGAAGCGTCTGAGACCGTTGAAGTCTTTTTTAAATAACCTGCCATCCGAGTAAAGCGGCAAAAGAAATTTGGCTAAAGTGAGGCAAAAATGAAACCTGAAGAAATTCGTAAAAAAATTAGCAAAATTGATCGGGAACTGCTGGTTTTGCTCCAGGAAAGAATGGGGCTGGCGCTGCGATCAAAAAAATTCAAGGAAACCCTGAGTGATCCGCAACAAGAAAATGACATGCTGGCACGCGCACAACGCTTAAATCTGGATTTGATTGAAAGCACATTTACCCGGAGGCTTCTCAAAACCATTATCGAAGAAACCAAACGACTGCAGGATGAAGACCGGTCCCTGGCGGCATTTCAGGGGGAGCACGGCGCTTACGGTGAGGTCGCTGCCCGGCAGCTGGTTCCAAAGGGTGCCTACATTCCCTGCCTGGAGTTTATCGATGTATTCCGTGGCGTCGAAGAAGGTTATTTCGATCTCGGGGTGGTGCCGGTTGAAAATTCTTTAGAAGGCGCGGTTACTCAGGTAAATGATCTGCTGACGACCACGCATCTTAAAGTCATCGGTGAAGTCAAAGTGGCCGTCAGCCACTGCCTGCTGGCCACCGAGGCAACGGATTATCGTGAAATCCGTCAGGTCTTTTCTCATCCACAGGCCCTGGCCCAGTGCCGTAACTTCCTGATGCGTAACAAGTTGGAATCCCGTCCCTATTATGATACGGCAGGAGCGGCAAAGATGCTGGCCAGGGAAAACCCAAGAGCTGCGGCGGCCATTGCAAGTTCCTTATGCGCCGAACTGTACGACCTTGAAATTATTAAAGAGAGCATTGAGGACGGGCCTTCCAATTCCACACGATTTTTGCTTCTGGCCCGCGAACCGCATCCCGACAACGGGGATAAAACATCAATAATTTTTGCCGTACCCCACGAAGCCGGCCGGCTGTATGCTGTTCTTAGATTGTTTGCAGACGCCGAAATTAACCTGACCCGGATTGCTTCGATGCCGCTGCGCTCGGATCCTGGCAACTACAGCTTCTTCCTTGATTTTGAAGGGTCAGACAAAAATGAAAAGGTCGCCGCGGTTCTGCAGGAAATGGAGGGCCTGACAAAATGGATGAAGTATCTGGGCAGCTACCCGGCGGATAGGACCGCCTCATAGTAAAGCTCTATTTAAATATACCTAATTCGAGCAGTTGTCGAGGTTGCCGCAGCTACAAGGCAGATGTCGTTCCGCTATAGTAAAACTATGCGGAACGGCATCTAACACAGTAGATGCGGTAAGATCGGCAAGCGCTCACTAATGGACGACCATTACCGGGCAAGCAGCATAGTGAATCACCTTGCGGCTGACACTGCCCACCAGAAAGCCTTTCACGGCACCCAGCCCACGAGTTCCCATCACAATGAGATCCGCTGCATGATTTTCGGCTACCTTCAGTATTGCCTCTGCTTCCGGGCCTTCTTGCAATTCATCCTGCACCGTGAACGTTATGCGGCCCAATTTCTGGCGCGCATCATCAAGGACGGCTTGAGCCGTACTTTTGCGCTTCGAAAACAGTTTTTCATAATCGTCATAACCCAATAACTCAGATGTATTGGGAAAGACATGAACCAGCCATAACGTGGCCTCAAAGCGTTCGGTTAGACTTTTGGCACACCGCAACGCTTTATGGCTATATTCGGATCCGTCAAAAGCGAGAACAATATTTTTAAACATTTTTTTGCCTCCGACTTTTTAGGATACGCTCAAACATTATTGGAAAATCATTATTCGGCCTCAGGTTCCGGGGAAGCCATCACCTGGCCGGTGCCGTAAGCAGGCGATATTTCAGCTGGTGACATGGACGATATGATCGTATAGCTCTGAAGCAGGCGATTGCCCAATATTTCAGCAAGGCGTTTAAATAAAATAAGACTATTGGCCGGATCCTTTTCCAGGATCTTTTGTAACTTATCTTTGTCTAATTTGAGCAATTTTGCGTGCGTCATGCATTCTGCCGATGCAGAGAAACTTTCCCGACCAATCAGGCTGGACCACCCAAATGCTTCTCCGGCATTGCTAACGATATAAACGACGTGTCCGGCTTCCCCGAGACTCAGTTTGATGCGGCCTTTGAGCAGTATGTAAAACGCATTCGCAGGATCTCCTCCATGGAAGAGCCATTCCCCTTCTTTATGGGATTCGGTGACTGAGGTTTCCATGATTTTTTTTACAAATTCCTTACTCATGGCCCAAAAAATATCTTTTTGTTTTAGATACATACTTTTTTACCTCCTAAGCCTATAAGCCTTTTTAATATTCATTGCACTTGCGCCGGGGGAAAGACTAACTTCCCCATATCACGGATAAGTCTTAAGCTTCATGGTAGACGGGTTGTCCAATTTCATCCAGAGAGAAGTTGTAAAAGACATGATGCCCGTCGTAATCCAGTACCCGCAAATCATCGGTTTGTTTCAGATCGCCCAAAATCACGTTAAAGTGTGTCCCGTAGCGTTGTTTCACCAGGTCCTCGGAAACTTCATACGCGATGTACTTCTTGATACCTTTCTGGGTAAGCTTATCTATCAATTTGGGATCTGTCAGGGATGCATAAGTGGTCAAAATAAGAATGGGTCCTGTTCCCGTAAAAAAAATGCCTGCTTTCATTGCACACCTCCTTTCAGTTAAATGGTTTCTGATTTTGCAAAGGAGAATAGAAAGCTTTTTGAATAAAGGCTCAACAAGAAATCAGCTTAAACTGGCAAAAAAATATTAGATGAAAATCCTAGCGAAATCGTCGTGATGCGGCGCTTAGGCGAAATGAGATCCAGATTATGCGGAAGTGATATCAGACCAGATAGACAATCATTTTAGATGCTTAATACATTGATCGCTCGCCATAAAGACGATTTCAGATTATCAGCAGGTCCAGGAAGATTTGGGTAACATTCGATCAAAACGAAGAATCGATTATATTTAAAGCTTTCAATTCATAATTTAAGGCTGAGTCTGTTGATGTCAAGAATACCAGTCGTGCCGTTTGCAACCGGGCCATTGGGCGTTAGTCCGCGAATTGAGATAGCTTCTCATAATACAACCTGGATCATCAGGGTTCCAATTTTCGATTGGTCATATAGGCAAGAACCTCACTGGTGGACAGCCGGCGGCTTCCGGGACCCACCCTTACATAAAAATCCTCATTTTTCCCGATTTTAAGAAAGGCCGCCGCTGGCGAAGGTTGGCATTCGACGAGCAGTACTTTTTTATCTTCTACCGGTATCAGCTGAAAGCGGATAAAACCGGTGCATTCAAGCCCGATATGCTGCTGGATACAGTTGTTGACATGCAAAAGATATTTATCGTCGTTTTCAAACTGATCCACCGCGCTACCGAGCATATGGCCATCATCCCTCCCACACCAACCAGCAACACGCCGCCATCGGTATTTAAAAAAGCAACCACGGACTTGAGCCACGCTTTCTCAATCCCCTTGTCGGAACGGCCGGTTTTTAGATTCCAGCGCAGGCTTGATTTAAATTCCAGACGGTCACTTTCGCCGCCGCGGATCAAAGAGCTAATCTTTTTGTGGTGACCGGCGGAATCGATGGAACCGGCTCGCAGGTCATTTTCCAGCTGGCTGGCGAGTTGCTTATTTTTTTCCAGTAATTCTTTGTGCTTACGATGAACTTCAAGTTGACGGGAAACCCGGGCGACGACTTCATCGGGATCAAAAGGTTTGGTAATGAAGTCCACCGCCCCCAGTGAAAGACCACGCACTTTTTCTGCGGTGCTTTGCAGGGCGGTCAGAAAAATGATCCCGGCATTCTGGGTGGTTTCATCGGCTTTTAGCCGGGCACAGGTTTCATAGCCATCGATTCCGGGCATCATAATGTCGAGCAGGATCAGGTCGGGTTCTGCCTTGCGGGTGATTCGCAGGGCGTCTTCGCCGGATTTCGCACTCAATAATCGGTAACCCTGGCCATCCAGGGTTTGATGCAGCATTTGAAGGTTGATGGCATTGTCGTCCACCAGCAGGATAACAGGTATTTCTGAAGCCGTGTTTGGGGTTGGACTATTTTGATCGTCGCTGAATTCAGTCATTTTCAAGATGTCCAATTAAGCTTAAACAGTCAGTTCTAACAGCCGCAAAGGTTTGGTTTGACGATAAGATTAAAAATATAATTGTATGCGGATTCAGCAAAGATTATGTAAAAATGTCTTCCCTGTCAAATCCAATTCCGATATCAGATCTCCGGTGAGTTACACATTATTTTTTCAAGTTCCTCGCTGAACCTATGCAAAGATATATTGTGGTAGAATCCTCACGGTTGTGGTCTGCAACGTTGTTTTAGGACGTATTTTTCTGTTGATCATTACGGCTTTATGTACTATTGACTGATTATTAAACAATCAAATCTTCAATAAGCAGAGAACTTGTCTATCTGCGAAACCATATTGTGCCTCCTGAAAGCAAACCAAAATATTGGTTATGTACTATAGGGTGTGATTGATGGCGTTCTGCAAAAGGCAGGAACGATATTAACCTACAACATAGGAGGTGGCTATGAAGAGAGGAGCAATCTTTCTCAGCATCATTTTCATGGCAATGGTTCTCTTGCCAGGTCTTTCCTTTGCTGCTGAAAAACTGGTTTTCGGTCTTTCCATTTCAACCCAAGTCAATCCATTTTACAAAGCGATGGCAGACGGCATGAAAGATCAGGCCAAGAAGATGGGCATCGAGGCCTATGTTTTAAGCGCAGATGACAAGCTGGCTAAGCAGATCTCGGACGTCGAGGACCTGATTCAAAAGAAGATCAATATCCTGTTGATCAATGCGACTCAAGCAGGCGCCCAGGCCGTTATCGAAAAGGCTGCCAAAGCCAACATCAAAGTCATCACACTGCAGCGCCAAATTCCGAGCCCGGCGGTTTCTTCACACATCGGAACCGACAATGTGGTTATTGGGAGTCTGGGTGCGGAATGGATTGTCTCCCAGCTGGGAGGCAAGGGCAACGTGGTGGTTCTGGAAGGCATTCCAGGGGCGGCCTCATCTGAGGATCGCAAAAAGGGAGCGGCCAAGGTGTTCCCCAAATATTCCGGCATTAAGGTTGTTTCGCAGCAAACAGCGGAATATGATCGCGCCAAAGCGCTTCATGTAATGGAGAACATTCTTCAGGCCCAGCCCAATATCGACGCGGTGTATTGCTTTAATGATGAAATGGCCATGGGTGCTCTGTCAGCCGTTAAAGCTGCAAAAAGAACGGGCATCATGATCACGGGGATGGATGCTAACAAAGATGCGGTTGCAGCGGTAAAAAAGGGTGATTTGACCATGACCATGGCCCTGCCGCCATACGACATCGGTCGAATGGGCGTGATATATGGAAAATGGCTCATGACCGGTGAAATGTCCGTACCGGTTAAATCCGTCATGCCGGTCAGCTTTATGACCAAATAATCAGCGTTCATGAAGGGCCGGGACATCCGGCCCTTCATCATTTTTTATGTCTGGGCTTATATGCAGCCAATTCTGCAGATCAAAGGAATTCTGAAGGATTTTCCAGGGATACGGGCTTTGAACCAAGTTGATTTGGACCTCTACCCTTCTGAAGTCCACGGGCTTGTGGGAGAAAATGGTGCTGGAAAATCAACGCTTCTTAAAATCTTAAGTGGTGCGCTACAAAAAGATCAGGGCGAAATTCGAATCAACTCAACCCCCGTAGTTATCCCCAACCCCAAAGCCAGTCAGGATCTTGGAATTACCGTCATCTATCAGGAGTTCAATTTAGTCCCTCACCTTAGCATCGCCCGCAACATTTTCCTTGGACATGAATTTCAAGTCGGTTCTCGATTCATTCTCAAAAATAAGCTGTTGAACCAGAAGTCTACGGAACTGCTGACGACGCTCGGTATACAGCTCGATCCCCGGCGACTCATAGCTGACTTAACCGTTGCTGAAAAACAGATGGTGGAAATCGCCAGGGCCCTGTCACTGGAATCCAAAATTGTATTAATGGACGAACCCAGCGGGCCGCTCTCAGAACACGAGGTAAATTTTCTTTTCAGGATTATTCAAACACTCAAAGAAAAAGGCGTTGCAATTGTCTATGTTTCCCATCGTCTGGAAGAAATTTTTCAGATTGCCGATCGCGTCTCCGTACTCAGGGACGGCTCCCTGATTACGACAAAACCGATCACAGATATCGGCTTGAATGAAATTATCCGTTTAATGGTGGGCAGGGAAATTGCAGATTATTTTCCGAAGATAGCCCACACTAAAGGCGAGGTGATTCTTGAGGTAAAAGGAATCGACGGTGACGATACTACTCGCTTAAGCGTACATGCCGGCGAAGTGGTGGGAATTGCCGGCCTGGTGGGCTCCGGGCGAACCGAACTGGCCCATTTGCTTTTCGGGGTAAACCATACCTCAAGGGCCCAAATTTTTTTCAACAAAAAAAGCGTTCGACCCCGATCTCCCTCGGAAGCGATTCAATTAGGAATCGGCATGGTTCCGGAGGACAGAAAAGAACAGGGAATTGTCACCGCGTTATCCGTTCGAGAAAATATTACCCTCCCGATTATTCATGAGCTGAGCCGGTGGATGAAGATCGACCGGCATCTGCAAAATGGGGTTGCCCGAACTCAGGTATCACAATTAAAAATTCAAACCCCTTCCATTCATCAAGTCACGCAAAACTTAAGCGGTGGAAATCAGCAAAAAGTAGTATTGGCAAAGTGGCTCGCCAAGCGCTGCCAACTGCTCATCATGGATGAACCCACTCGTGGAATAGATGTCGGTGCTAAAACCGAAATGTACAAACTCATGAATTCTTTGGCCGCTGAGGGCAAAGGTATCCTTTTGATCTCCTCTGATCTTCCTGAAGTCATCGCGATGAGTGATAGAATCTATGTTATGCGCGACGGGCGCCTCGTTGCAGAATTGCCCGGCCAGATCACATCGCAGGAGACAATTATCCAGTACATCACGTAGGGAGAAGAGCATGCCCGCAATTAGAGCGCACGTTTTAAAAAATTATGGAAGTCTTTTCGGATTGATCGGCATCTGTATCGTACTTGGAATTCTTTCAGATCGTTTTCTGACGCTTTCAAACCTAACCAACGTTGCCCGCCAAGTATCGATTAATGCGATTCTTGCTTCCGGAATGACGCTGGTCATCATCACGGGCGGAATCGATCTCTCTGTCGGATCCCTCGTGGCCTTCACAGGATGTTCGGCGCTCCTTGCCATGGGCCTACCTGGATCCGATTTAATCGGTATTTTCACCGGCCTTCTTGCCGGTGCTGCCGGCGGCTGTCTCAGTGGCATACTCGTGTCGTATGGACGGGTGCCTCCGTTTATTGCGACATTGGCCATGCTCATTATGGCCCGCGGAACAGCCCTGGCGATGACCTCCGGTCAGCCAATTGTACGGTCCTCAGGATTGTATCTGGTTTTGGGCGAAGGGTTCCTCGGTCCAATTCCGGTGCCTATTTTCATTATGGTTCTGGTGCTTTTGGCATGTCATTTCATTCTGAGTCAAACACCCGTGGGCTCCAGTATTTATGCCATCGGCGGCAATGAAGAAGCCGCACGGTTATCCGGCATAAAAATCGGCCGTATCAAGGCGATGGTTTATGTGATTTCCGGGTTGTGTTCTGCTACTGCAGGCATCGTACTGGCGGCAAGGCTTTCATCCGCTCAGCCGAATACCGGAGTCGGTTTTGAACTGGATGCCATCGCGGCCGTAGTGCTTGGCGGTACAAGTCTGATGGGAGGCAAAGGGGGCATATGGGGCACGTTAATCGGCGCATTTATTATCGGTGTTTTAAACAATGGTTTTAATCTTCTGAACGTAAGCCCTTACTACCAGCTGATTGCCAAAGGTGCCATCATTATTTTTGCTGTTCTGGTTGACCAAATTCTTAAACGCTGAATCCTGTTTTTTATATCTTAAATCGAAAGGAGATTCCGTGTACAACATCCGCTATGAAGATGAGACATTTGCCTTATGGCTGGAGCCCAATGATACCCAGGTATCATTATGGGCAGAAAAAGAGCCTATATTTGTGTGTGGAAAACTTATGGAGCCATCGTTTATTTCTGCCATCATCGGAAGGGAACCCGCAATGGCTCCGGCTGTTGCGCTAAATTGCCGACGGGCCTGGCAGGATTATGAGGGCAAACCTTATATCTTTCTGATGAAATCTGAAGAGGGATTTGTCCCTGGTATGGCTCTGCTGGGAATCACCGGTCAAGAACGTAAAAAATTAGATGAATTCGAGGAAATAGCGTCCGCTAGAAAAGTTGAGTCTGTGAAGCTACGAATCGGGGAACGCGAAATCAGGGGTATGTCTTTCTTTAAACGATAAATCAAACAACCTAAATCGGATCAGCCAAAAATACGGGCAATAATCCGGCGGCCGTTTTCCCAGATCCGATCAACTTCTTCCGCAGTTAAGCCCGCCCCGAAGGCAATCGCGCGGCGCTGTTTGGCATCCAGAATCTCTGTCGATACATGGCAATCCGTGTTTAACAGCAGTTTGGCACCCGACTCCCTTGCCCGCTGCGCCACCCAGCCATTGGCCATGCCGTGTCCTTTATGGGTGGTAATTTCCAGATAAACACCAAGCTCGGCGGCCCGGGCCGCATCTTCGGGCGTTATGAGTCCGGGATGGGATAAGAGATCCGCCCTGGCTTCGATGGCAGCCCGGTTGGTCCCCGGGGCAACGGGTTCCATGATGGTTTCGCCGTGAACAACGATCCATTTGGCACCCAATGAACGGGCTTTTTCGGCCAGGACGCCAATTTTCCGCGGCGGCACACTTGTCAGTTCAACCCCCGGAATTACCGGCAGGTGCCAGTTTTTAGCCAGTGCGTCGGAATCAAGTGTGTTTAAAGGGGCTGTGGTGACATCTCCTCCCGGCACGATATCCGGCTGCCATTCCTGCCCAAGTTCTTCTACAAACTTGAGCAGATTTTCAAAAGCCCATTCCAGATTTGAGCTGTCCACATGATCGGTAATGGCCAATCCCAAACAGCCACGCACAATGGCCCGCTGCATCAATCCCGCCGGAATCATCCCCCCGTCGCTAAAAACCGTGTGGGTATGAAAATCATAAAACCCTTCATTTTGCATGGGTATTCTCCTCTAATTAAATTTAAGACAGGATTTACAGAATAAACTGGATCCATTTTTCTTGGCGACCCTCAAGAAAGCCAAGAAATCCTGAAATCCTGTCGATCCTGTCTAAACAAATTAAAATAGAACTTAAGGCGCCCCATCTCGCCAGAGGTCGTCCTCGGTGATATCATAATCAGGACGCTCTTCGGTGATCTCCTTCCGTACCTGAAGAAACAACGAATGAACTTTCTCAAGCCTGCCGCCATCCAGTTCCCGGGCCTTACGGGTATATAATCCGCGCGCTAACTCTGCTCTGCGGTCCGCAATTTCCCGTTTTAAAAAATGATAAATCGATTCGTTGAACTCACTGATAACTTTACCGCCCCAGATGAGAAAAACCAGGCCCGCTTTTTCCAGTACATCGGCATCGTAAAGGATCTGGGCCTCAATGGTCCGGGGAAGTTCGGCCTTGCCCTTATGGGCGTGGATGCAGTGACCGACGGCTGCACATTCATCTTCAGTATAATCCAGATCTTTGAGGATTTCTACTGCCAGACGGGCGCCGGCCACATCGTGTCCCAGTTTCTTGAAATCAGGCGAACAAAAACCGATGTCGTGCAGCAGGACGCTGGGGATCAGAATGTCATAATTCACGGATCCTTGGTCAGCGGCAATTACCAGGGCGCGATGAAGATCGCGCATCACATGGGTGAAATTGTGGTGAAGCAAATCGACTTCGGCATATCGGCGTCGGGCTTCTAAAAAGACCCTCAATATCCGGGGATCTCGCTGTATGTGTGCATCCAGAGTCGGTTTCAAGATGGGCGATAACTCCTTAGAGCTGTTTTTTACTTTTCAGAGGCTGCAGCAAGCGTTCAAATATAGAAAGAATGGCTTCGATAAATACCGGATCGTTGACATGTCCATCCAGTTCGCAAATCTCGATTTCAGGTTTTAACTTCATCTTAAGCGTTTGAATAAAAGCCTCATCCGCCTCTATATCACGGAAGTGCAAGCCGTCTTTGTTATAAAAAGAAAATCCCCCTTTTGGAATGGCCACGATCACTGGCGCAGTGGCCTGGTTCAGCCGCGCGACCATCACATCGGCCACCCGCACCATTTGCTCGACGGTCAAACGCACCAAGGTTATGTGGGGGTTGTGTTTGACATAGGGTTGATTGCGGTAAATATCCGGAACCGTTTCCAGTTTGCGCAACGTGATAATATCCAGTCCTCCGGGGACCACCAGCCGGGGGATGCCTTTCAAACCCCCGGCCAGCAGCCGATTGGCATCACCGGCATGGATACCGCCAAAAATTTCATCGGTAATTTCATGGGTGCTTAGGTCAAACAGGCCGTCCAGCATGCCTTCAACCGCCAATTCCTCCATTGCCTGGCCGCCGGTGCCGTTGGAGTGAAACGCAAAAACTTCGTAGCCGCGCGCTTCCAGTTGCGGTTTGATGGCCAGGGCTGCGGGGGTGGTCTGGCCGTATATGGTAAGGCCGATTTTTAGGGAGGTGCTCGGCGCTGCCATGGATCCGGCCCGAACCATGCCCACCACGGCCCCGGCGGCGTTAGCCAATACCTGCCGCAGCAAGGAGTTCAGCCCCAGGATATCGACCACCGAGTGCATCATCGTCAAATCCCGGGTGCCCGTGTAGATCCCGAAAGGTGTCTGCCCAGAGGCCACCGTGGAAACCATCATCTTGGGCACCCCTAGAGGCAGTGACCGCATGGCATAAGTGCCGATCTCGGTGCCCTGGGCGCCTCCCAGCCCGATGACGCCGCAAATCTGGTTGTGGTCATAGAGTTGCCGCAAGATCTTAGCAGCCCCTCTGGACATCGCCCGAATACCACAGTTGCGGGTCTCTCTTTCGGCGCTTTTGGCAATCAACTCGGCCCGATTCTCCCCGCCTTCTTCGGCGATCCGGTCCGCCGAAACATCCGGCGACGGACCGGCCGGATCCCGTTGCTCAAGAATGCCGGTATCCATAACGACCGTTGAAAACCCGGCAGCCTCGATGCAGGATTTCAAAAAGGCGGTTTCCGGACCCTTGGTGTCCAGGGTGGCAATAATGGCGATAGCCTTTTTTCCCATCACAATTGGTTCTTATGGCTTGGGGGTTCAGGGTTCAAGGGTTCTGGTCTCTGGCTGCCGGTCACTGGTTTTTGGCAGCCGCAGCCTGCGACGGGCTCAGCCGAGTCGAGGGCTGCCCTACTTTCGGTGACTTCTGGCTGATCTCAACAATCCGCAATCTGAAATCCCAATCACTGGATCTGTCTTCTGTAATTTAACCGCTGAGCGCTGAAGCTTGAACCTTGGAACCCGGTATGAGATAGCTTTTACATGGGCCTAAAGGTTCTATTCCAGAAATCTCTGTTTTTGACTTCCACCTTAACTTTCTTGATTTCTTCTATAAATTCGGCCATCATCTCGGCTTTTTTATAAATGATTTTTTTGCCCTTCTCTGCGGTTGCCGTAAACGGGTTTCCCGGAAAGCCGATCAAACCGGTATCGCTGTATTCCTGGTGATCCATGGGAACCCAGGCCACATTTTTGCCGTGCATTTCAAGAAACGGGGAGCCGTTTTTCTTGGTAAACTTGTCGCTGACATCTGAAATCCACTTGGGCGGATGAGTATACTCTTTTTCGGTCCGATCCAGATGAACCAGCTTTTTACCGTATAATGTTTCAAAGTACATGCACTCGGAGGCTTCCACTTCACTGCCGTGCCAGCCGGGGGCTTCTTCAGGAGGATTTTCCAATATTCCGGCATCGCCCATCAACCCCGGCACCGCTTCGGCATCATTACGATAGCAGCACACAAATGCACCGGTTTCATAGCGCAACGCTCTAAGGGCCGGGTCCACGGCTTTCATGTTGGACGTATGGCCGGTGGCATAGATGAGCTTATTAAAACCGTTGTGAAGCAGTGAGCGTCCCACGTCATAAAGAACGTTTTGATAGGTGGCGGCGCTCAGGGTGACAGTTCCGGATGCGATTCCGGGCGGATGCAGATGCTGGGGAGAATAGCCGAAAGGGATGAGCTCATAATACGGTACATTAGCCATTTCCGCGGCAATCTGACAGGGCAGCTCGGTGGCGATACTGTCGGTACACACCGGGCAATGCCTGCCATGCTGCTCGGTGCTTCCCAGCGGAATGATAACAATGTCGGTTTCTTTAAGCCATTCACGAACTTCCAGGTAACCGCAGCGAAAAAGATTATAAATCTTTTCCTCTTTAACCTCTTTTTTCTCTTCATATTCCATTTTAGACCTCCAAAATATTAGTTATTTGTTAAGTGTTATTCGTTATCCGTCAAAAACGCATTATTTATAGCCTTATCCAAATTCAGAAGTTGTGCAACTCGTCTATTCCTTAATACCAATAACCATTAACTAATAACAAATAACTCTCAATTGAGTTGAGACTCAATTGAGAAATCATAGTTTATTCGTCATACGAATCAGAGCGGCCCGTCGGTGGGCATCCATGGTCTCAAACTCGCCCTGTCGCACCGAGTAAGGCGCCAGCACTTCTACGCCGCGCTCGTCTACCCACTGGTGGGTAATGACTTTTAAAAAGTGGCCGATCCACAATCCGCCGGTGTAACGCGCTCCCCGTCCGGTGGGTAAAATATGGTTAGTGCCGGCCACTTTGTCGGCAAATACCTCAGCTGCTGCCGTACCCAAAAAAAGGGAACCATAGGATGTCAACAGAGGCAAAAGCGCTTTGGGATCCTTGGTGTGGACCTCCAAATGCTCGGGAGCATAGTCATTGGCCCAGGCGCAGGCGTCCTCCAAGGTACCGACGACCACGACATCGCCTTTGTCCTCCCAGGATTGACGCGCCACCTCTTCGGTGGTCAGATCCTTTAATTGCCGCTCGATTTCTGCCAGCACCTGCTGTCCGAGTTTTTCCGATGTCGTGACCAGAGCCCCTCTGGCCTGAGGATCATGTTCGCATTGAGCCAGAAGATCCGCCGCAATGTAGTCAGCCCGCGCGGTCTCATCGGCAATCACCATACATTCGCTGGGGCCGGCTAAAAAATCAATGCCCACCGTCCCGAACACCTGTCGTTTGGCTTCCATGACAAACTGGTTGCCGGGGCCCACGATTAAATCCACCGGATCAATGGTCTCCGTCCCGTAAGCCATGGCCGCAATCGCCTGGGCACCGCCCAGGCAGTAAATTTCATCAGCCCCGATCTTCACCATCGTATACAGAATGGCCGGATTAATCCGCTTTTCCTTTCCCGGCGAAGAACAGGCCACAATGCGTTTGACCCCGGCCACCTTGGCCGGCACCAGCGACATGACCGCAGATGTCAGGCAGGGATAACGTCCTGCCGGCACGTAGGCCGCGGAGGAATCAACCGGTACCAGACGGTGGCCCATGAAGACCCCGGGAATCATCTCCTGTTCAAACTCCGTAATTTGCGACCGCTGGGATTCGGCAAAAGCAGTCACGCGTTCAATTGCAAAATCAAGGCCTTCGATAATCTGCGCCGGCAACTCCTTTCTGGCGGCTTCGAATTCAGCCTCGCCCACCCGCATGGGACCTTCAAAATCGTCAAAAGGTTTTAGCGTAATGGGCAAGGGCCCGCATCGCCATCTTTGTGGACCGTATCGATAATCTCTTCAACTGTGTGGCGCAGGGCTTTGACATCAGCTTCCAGGACCGGTTTGGCTTTTTTTAAATAGTTTGCTTGCATCCCAATATCTCCTTTAGCGTAATTCTTCGATGTTTTTATAAATTTTCCACAAGGCTTCAATGATATCGTCCATGTCGGCGCTTTGGCCCAGAAGGACCTGGTGGCGTAAGATCAACGTGCGGTTACAGGCCTGTTCGGTGGCAGGGCAGCCGGGATTGGCCAGATCCACAGCCTGACGGTACCGTTCGACAACCTCGGCGCAGAGGGTTGTGCTCAAGTTTTTCACGTCAAAAACCGGATGCGCATACAACGGTTTGCGATCACCCGGAACAAACGGAATACCTTCGGCATTAAGCGCCACACAGAGTCTTTCCGGATCCAGATTGGCATAAGTGTCAGGCTCGTATTGAAGCAGGTAATAGTAATACCCATGTTTCATTGACAGCCCGTCAACCCGAACGTGATTTAACCCGGGGATCCCATCAATACCCGCTGTCAGGCGCCTTGCATTGGCCTGTCGCCGTGAATCTTCGGCAGAAAATTTTTTCAGCTGGCCCAGAAGCACCGCCGACTGAAATTCAGACAGACGGTAGTTGCTGGATATCTGCTGGCAGGTTAAATCCGAAGACCGCACAACCTGTTTTTCACGGAAGCGACCGAAAGCGCGCAGGGCCACCACTTTCTCGGCCAAGTGTGAATCATCCGTCATTATGAGACCTCCCTCACCGCAGGTCAGGGTTTTATTCGATTGGAAGCTAAAGGTTCCCAGATCGCCCCAGGTGCCGGCTTTTTTGTCGTCCAGACCGGCGTCAATGGCCTGAGCGCAGTCTTCTATAATCGCTAAATGGTTTTGTTGGGCGACTTCCTTCAGCCGCGGCATATCCGCCATGTGGCCGGCCAGGTGAACGGGCATAATGCCCCGGGTGTTGGGACCGATCCGGCGAAGCACATCGTCTGGATCCAGGCAGTAGCTTTGCGGATTAATGTCAGCAAACACCGGCACCGCGCCGACCATCAGCACCGATGTGACCGTGGAAATAAAGGTATAGGGAGGTACGATGACTTCATCACCGGGTCGAATGTCCAGCGCCCGCAGGGCCACCTCTATGGCCACACTGCCGTTTGACACCGGCAGGGCATATCGAGCAGCATGCATGTCGGCAAATCGTTTACCAAAAAGCGTACCCAGCGCCTGGGGATCATCACCCTGAAGCCCGGCAAACCAGCGGTCGCTTTTTAAAACTTTATCCAACCACTGTTTTTCTTCAACACCGCCGCAGGGCCAGCTCGGATAGGGTTTCGTTCTGACGGCCGCACCGCCATTCAGTGCCAATTTTGCCATTACCGGATTTCCTCTTCACCATCAACGCCCCAGAGCGTGTTCCGGATAATTTCCAGCATGCGGCGATTATGACGTTGCATGGCTTTTTCCGCGGCTTTGGACTCGTGCTTGCGGAAGGCCGCGAGTATATCTTTGTGGAATGCCAAAAATTCGGTGTAATGGGGCGATAGTTTGAATGCCAGAGGCAGGGCCTTGTAACGCAGTCCCTCGAGAATCTCTGTGAGCAGTTCGTTTCCACAGGATTTATATATGAGAATGTGGAAATCGTAATCCGAGCGGGAATAGGCCACGTCATCTTCACGGTTGACGATCAGCGTCTGCTCGGCCAGAATTTTTTCCATCCGAGCAATTATTTCCGGTGTTGCCCGCTCGGCCCCGAGCCGGGCGGCCATGGCTTCCATGGTCTCACGCACCTCATAGAGCTCCAGAGCCATTTGGCGGGTCAACTCAACCAGGCGCACGCCTTTATGAGGCGTATGGACAACGATTCCTTCCTGCTCAAGCCTTCGAATCGCCTCCCAGATCGGCGTGCGACTGACCCCGAGTTCCTGGGTCAGCTTTTCGACATTTAATGAACTGCCCGGTATAAACCGTTTATCGGCGATCATTTCTTTCAGAATATCATAGACCTGGGCATTCAGGTTCGTTTTAACCACCCGATAAACTTTCGTTATTGCTCTGGGCATGGGTATATCCTTTTCAGCGCATACTGATGGGTTTATGGGTGTGCTTAGCATTTCAGCTTGTGGTAGTCAACATATTTCATGAAACATAAAAAATGTTTTATGAAATCCATTGACGACTATCGGTGAAATTTGTTAAGGAATCTTGGGGAATTGCCATTCGATGTTTTGATACAAATGGTTTTTGGTTCGATTTGCAACGCTATATTCAAAGAGGAGCCGCATCATGGCCGTAAATGATCAACAAAGGAGTAAAAAAGCTCGCCGGGAATGGATTCAGATCGATGCCCTTTCCTGCGGGACCGGGTGGGATGAAAAAGATCTAACCAAACTTCAAATTCTGATCGAAGATGTATACGGTGCCAGCCACCCCGGAAGCTATCACTTAAATGGTCTGGCTGAGGAAGCCTCAATTGGTGTTTTTCAAGAAGGCGGCAAGCCGGCCAACTTTCACGGCACGGATCTGTGTGACGGGTGGGCCATGCTGCATGACGGAATGAATTATATTTTGCCTTCACGGGAGATTCTTTGCGACCTGGTGGAGGTACATGGCCGCGTCATTCCCTGGGACGGCGTGGTGCTGATTTCCTCCTGTGATAAATCCGTCCCGGCTCATTTGATGGCAGCCGCGCGCTTAAATATTCCGGCCATTCATATCCCGGGGGGCAGCAACCGTATCGGGCCCCATATGTCACATAGTGTGTTGGTGGGTGAGACCGCAACCAAGATGCGCCAAGGACAAGATGTATCCCAACAAATTCGGGACTATAAGCTTTCAGCATGTCCGGGATTTGGCGCCTGTCAGTTCATGGGGACCGCCAGCACGATGCAGTGCATGTCCGAGGCACTGGGAATGACACTGCCGGGCGCCGCTCTGACGCCGGCAAGCTTATTTGACATTCGCCGCAACGCCCGCAGGACCGGAGAGCACATCATGACCCTGATCCATAAGGGAATCAAGCCGGCCGACATTTTAACCCGGGCGGCCTTTGAAAACGCCATCCGGGTTCATGCCGCCATCTCTGGTTCTACTAACGCACTGATCCATTTGCCGGCGATTGCACATGAACTTGGAATCGACATCGATGAAAGTCTGTTTGATAGACTGAACCAGGAAACGCCGTATCTGGGTAATATTCAGCCTTCGGGAAAATACTTAAGCGAGCTTTTCTGGTATGCCGGCGGGATTCCGCGGGTCCAAATCGAATTGCGCGACATGCTGGATTTAAATGTCTTGACGGTCACCGGGAAAACCTTAGGAGAAAATATCGCTGAAATAGAAAAGGAAGGCTTCTTCAGGCGTGGAGAAGGCTACCTGGCCAATTACCAATTAAAGCGGGAGGATGTGATTCTTACCCTGGATAAAAGCAAGGACTTCGGATCCATTGCGGTGTTAAAAGGCAATCTGGCACCGGAAGGTGCCGTCATTAAATTTTCAGCAGTTGAACCCGACATGTTGGCACATCAAGGACCGGCCAAAGTTTTTGATCGCGAGGAAGACGCGTTGGATGCCATTTTAAAAGGCAGCGTTGAACCCGGATCGGTTATTATCCTGCGATATGAAGGACCCCGCGGCAGCGGCATGCCTGAAATTCTGGCAACCACCGAGGCTCTGGTGACCATTCCGGTACTGAGCAATACCGCCATCGTGACCGACGGTAGATTTTCCGGAGCCACCCGGGGCCCGTGTATCGGTCATGTTTCACCCGAGGCAAGCCGGGGAGGGCCGATTGCCCTGATTGAGGATGGAGATCTGATATCCATTGACATCCCCAACCGCAAACTATCCGTGATCGGCTGTGATGGCAAGCAGATGTCGGAAGACCAGGTAAACGCCCATCTGGCCGACCGCAAGAAACAATGGAGGCTGCCGGATCTGCAATACACCAACGGCGTTTTGAAACGCTATGTCAGGCACGCGGCGTCGGCCATGAAGGGAGCCTATTTGGAAGATTAAAATCCTCTAACGGTTTGATTAAAAAATTAAGGTGATTTTAAGGATTTCAATCAGATTTTAGATTTCGGATTTTGGATTTAAAAACCGTTGCGGCCATTGAGCTTTAAACTCGAGCCTGTTTCAATCCGCAATCCAAATTCCAAAATCTAAAATTATGGTGACTCCAATGCTCCAAAATTAATTTAAATTGAGAGGGGGATAAGACAATGGGTGATGAACGTGTGGTCAAATATGACGAAATGGGTGTCATGGATGGTGGAACCATCGGGTCACCGCGGGAAATGAACCGGGATATATGGCTGAAGGAGGTTTTTCCGGAATGGGGGTCTTTTCTGAATTATGAGATTGCCAACTTTGAGGTCCCCGGGGGCAGCGGGTGCCTGTGGTATTTCGGCGGTCCCTCATATGCATTAAAATCCCAGGCCGGAGCGGTGTTCACGGTTGATTTGTATTCGGGCCCCAGTATTTTTACGGACTATTCCTATTGCGGAGTTTGCCGCACGAGCGGTGCTGAAAAATTGCACTGGATGCGTCTCAACCCGCATGTGATCGACCCCTGGAAATTTGAACGCCTGGATGCGGTGTGTGTAACCCACCACCATCAGGATCATATGGACTTCTACACGATTGCCGCCGCGTTGCAAACAACCAATTGTAAATTTATCGCACCTCCGGAGGCGGCCCGGCGAATGATGAAGAATATGGGCGTGCCGAAAGATCGCATGATTGTGGCCAAAGTCGGTGAAAGCGTTCAAATCGAAGATATGAAGATCGATCTGGCCCCCAACTTCGACACCATTGCGACCAAAACCGGTTTTGAGACACCGGCCCCCTTTGAAGAAGTGGCGGTCAGCTTTATCTTCAATACCGAAGGCGGCAACATTGCCTTTTTGGGAGACACCCTTTACCACAACGCTTACCGCATGGTCGGTGAGAAATACGGCGTGGACGTGGTCACCATGAATATGGGCAACAATGCCCCGGGGTACACCGACAAAATGTCACCCTGGGATGTCTGGCGCATCGCCGAAGCGCTGAACGCCAAAGTGGTCATTCCCATGCATCACGACAACTGGGGCAATTGCCATGAAGATCCCGCCTATCTAGAGGATATTGTCCGCCGCAAGAGTAAAGAAAACAGACCCGAAATGAAAACCGTGGTTCTGCTGGCCGGCGCCCGTTACATCCATCCGGACGACAGCAACATGGGCCGCTATATTTATCCGGATTGGCGTGAGCGCATGAACTGGAAAAAAAGCCAGGAATATGGACCGCAAGCAGAATAAGACGCACTTACCGATGCCAAATAAATAGCTGGCCGGATGCGGCATCCGCCCAGCTATTTTATTTTCAGGTCTGCCAGCCAGACGCAAAAATTTCGCTTTTTTTGTGTGCTTTTCGGTTTGGCGTGAGAACCTCAATCAGGGCTTAAGTTTAATGGCCGCAAACTCCGCCGTCTTATCGCGGATGCCTTTTTCCACCGGCAGGCGTTCCATACTGGAGGCGCCGACAAAACCGTCGATGGGAACGCGTTTGAGGATTTCTTCCACATCCGACGGACTGGAAATCGGACCGCCGTGACAAAGTACCAGGATATCCGGATTGCCGGCCCTGGCCGCATCGGCCATTTCGCGGGTTTTGTCAGCCGCCTCATCAAGACTCATGGTTTCAAGCGCACCGATAGAGCCTCCAACCGTAAGACCTACATGGGCCAGCAGGCAGTCACAGCCGGCTTCAGCCATCTTCTGCGCTTCTTCGGCTGTAAAGGCATAAGCGGTGGTAAAAAAGCCCATTTCATGAGCCAGTGCGGTTACAGCCACTTCCTTGTCATAACCCATGCCGGTATCTTCCAGCGCCGCTCGGAAATTACCGTCGATCATACCGATGGTCGGAAAATTATTGATTCCCGAAAAGCCCGCCGCCTTGACCCTTTTTAAAAAAACTTCCATAACAAAGGTGGGATCGGTACCGTTGATTGAACAGACTACCGGCACCTCCTTGACAATCGGCAGGATCTCTCGCTCACCCATCTCCAGGGTAATGGTATTGGCATTCCCGTAAGCCATCCAGCCGGAAAGAGAGCCCAGACCATGCATCCGATAGCGGCCGGAATTGAACACCAGAATCATATCGGCACCGCCTTCTTCTTCAAATCTGGCCGAAATCCCCGTGCCGGCTCCCGCCGCAACGATAATGTTGCCGGTCGCCAGCTTCGCTTTGAGTCTTTCTATAACCTGTTCTCGCGTGTACTGTTTCATCCCTACCTCCTCTGTGTAATTTTTCTTTAGATAATTTGTTTCACCACAAAGGACACGAAGTTCACAAAGCTGATTAAGGTCGTTGCCGGTTTCTTCTTTGTTTTATTCTTCGTACGCTTGGTGGTTTTCTATCGGTTTAGCAAACTGACCATCTTTTGCCCCTACGCGGACCGCAAACTCCGGGTCATCCAGATGATGTTCGTCCTCGATGACTTCAATAGCGCTTGATAATTTCCGCTTGAGGGTATCAAAAAGTGCGCCATTGGCCTCGGGGTCATAAAAAATTTTTCCGGGTCGGTCGATGGTTGAAAGCCCTCCCAGCGGAAGCATCACAACCACCGGGCCTTTGGCTTGATTGAGCTTTTCGGCAATAAACTCGGCAATGGCCACATTTTCCTCCGATGTGGTCCGCATAGTGGTCATGGTCGGGTTGTGGAAATTGAGGGTGCGGTTTTTAAACTTTTCCGGGACCTGATCACGGGGCGGTAAAACGATGGTATCTGCAGCGCCGGGTACGATCACCTGGGGCAGTCCCAGTTGAGCAGCCATCTCCAGTCGATGGGGTCCGGCGTCATGCAGACCTCCTACCAGGTGAGCGCCCACTTCAGCCAGAGTCATATCCATAACGGCATGAATCCGTCCCATGGACATCAGTTTTTCCATGGTGCGACCGCCCACCCCCGAAGCATGGAACACCCAGGTTTCGAACCCGGCATCATCGACCACCTGTCGGGCGCGACTGACGCCGGGGGTAGTGGTGCCGTACATGGTCATTGAAATGACTTTTTTACCGGAAGCCTGATACGCCTGATGGCCTTTTACCATTCCGACAATACCCTGGGAGGCATTGTTTAGAACCATCTCCAGCATGGGGTTCAAACCTCCGATGTCCAGCAATGAGGGAATCATGACAATATCCGCAATATCGACATGCCAGCGCGTATTTCCGGAAGCCAGCGTAGAAACCATAAATTTGGGTACGCCGTAAGGCAAGGTCCGCATTGCCGCAGCACAGATGGTGGTCCCTCCGGAGCCGCCTATACCGATAACCCCATGGGCCTTGCCGGATTGAATCATTTCTTGGAGATAAACGGATGCGGCGGCGACCATTTTTTCAACAGCCTCGCCTCTAGGAAGTGCCCGGATGGCTTCAATGTCCGCGTCAATGACCGCCGCGACCTGCGAGGCGGAAATGTCTGCGTAAGTATCACTTTCGGCCTGTGCACCGACATCCATTAAAATTGCATGACATCCCGCCGACGCGATCTGCTGTGCGAGATAAGTCAGTTCAGGCCCCTTGGTGTCCATGGTTCCCATGACAATGATGCCTTTGGATGCTTCAGGCATTTTATGGCTCTCCGAAAGGTACTATCTTTTTAGGTTTCAGGTGTCAGGGTTCAGGTGTCAGGGTAAATAAGTACTGAGTGCTGAGGACTGGGGACTGAGCAAAAAAGCCTGCTTAGCGGCCGACCATTCCAACATGAAGTGTCCGTTTCCGTCATGAATCGTCCTCCTGGGACCATGAGTTGTCGTTTTCCGCCATGAGCTGGCATGGCCATTTTCAACCCTATCTATTTTGATATACCTCAGACCTTAGCACTCAGTCCTCAGTCCTATCTTTTCAGACCTGACACCTGACACCCGACACCTGACACCTGACACCTTATTTTTAAGAAGCGCCCACAGCAGATAAAGCTGCCTGAGCTATTTCTTCATCCTGTTTCCAGTCTCCGCCGGCAACACCAATCCCGCCAATACACTCGTTTTCGATCATCACCGGGTAGCCGCCTTCCATCGCCGTCCAGTTTTGCGGACCGGCAGCCAATGTCAATCCCAAGGCATGAAGCACATCCAGCTCCTGGCCCTGGGCGCCTTTGGAAGAAGTGGGCCGTTTGTTGGATGCTGCTGTTATCGCTTTGGTTGTAGCTGAATGCACGGTATGAAAACGTCCACCTTCCATACGCTCCAGCATCAATAAATGACCGCCGTCATCTACGATGGCAACTGTAACGGCAATGCCAAGCCGGGTTGCTTTGTCAATGGCGGCATCCATCATCATGTGAACCCCTCTGGACGTCAGTGTTTTTTTAGCTCGAATGGGCATGGTTTTCTGCTTCCTTTCATGTCGTGCCGTTCGCAAAATCAATTTTGTTGACAACGACACCGTCATCATCACGGCCGGCCCGGAGCACGAAATTATGCACATTCAATTGCAGGCACATGATCGGGTCCTCCGGCGGGAAATGCGGTTTTTCAGGGTCAAAAAACTTCTGGGTCGTTTTATTGGAAAGGATTTCTGCCAGGGCTGTATTGTGATCGTAGTCGTTTACGCCCAGCAGATGTGAAATATAGCGGGCGCACCATTCATCTTCGGGCGCAACGTACTTCAAGGCCCAGCCCATTGCGACCAGGCTCACCCTTGGCGGTTGCTTCGATAAAATATAGCGGGCGGTAGATTTTGCTAAAGCGTAACTGGCCGGCAGGACCTCATCGGCAACATCCAGGGCGGTCAGAACACCCTGGACCCCTGAAGAGGTTCGTTGGACGACTGTCTTGCCGTCAAAAAAGGCCGTTCCCTTCTTGAGTATCTCACTGGGTGAATTGCCCAGATCAAACCCTTCGATGGGTATGCCCCCCACCTCACCGATCAAAACAAGCTTGCTATTTTTCTCTTTGAGGGCAAAGGCTTCTTCCGGGGTTGAAACCAGAATCGATTTTTGAATACCCAAAGAAAACAGCAATGGGGCGCAGGTAAAGGCGCGGAAGACATCGATGATGACCGCCACACCCTTGGCCGTCTGGGCTCCTTTTAACAATCTGGTATGGGTAACTTCCATTTCAATCCTCTTTTTGATTGACAAAAAAAACGAATACCGGTACAGGTTTAGCACAGATGAGCATTAAATGCACATGTGTGCGATGCGGTATATATCGCATCTAAAAAAATAAAACAAGACCCCGATTTTATTTTTCCGTAAGTGAATGCGGCCTTGATAACGTCATCACTCTCCGGGTAATATAAAGCGGATCACACGGGCGTCTTTTCTGATTGAATCGAACCGGGCGCATTCATGGAAAGTGCTGGATGAAGACGTCCTACTGGTTGATTTCTTCAGTCCGCCCAGACATGAATTGATTCATCAAAAATTCGCACCGCTGTTACAGTCCAAATAAACCCCAAAGTTTCTGACCCATCGGCGACGCGATGAAAAATGGTATAAACATCAGATGACGCAAGCCACCGGCAGTCAAACCCGGCAACGGGGAAATTATGATGTCATCATTATCGGGGCCGGAATTGTCGGCTCCATGATCGCCAGGGAACTATGCCGGTATGGGGGTCGCTTTGCGCTCTTGGAAAAAGAGCCGTTTTCCGGTTTCGGTGTCTCAAAAGCGAATCCTTGCATGCTGCATTCTCCCCTGATGTTTCCATCCGGCCAGTTACGAACCAAGCTGGCGCACTATGCCGCCGCGCGTTACAAAAAATTGGCCCGGGAACTGGATGTGGCTTTTAAAGAAGTCGACGAAATTTTTCTGGCGTTTGATTCGAGCCAGCTGGCTAAATTAAAAACCGCAAAGACCTGGGCCGATGAAAACCATCTTTCATGCGGCCATGAAATTATCGGTTCAGAAAAAATTCGGCAAATCGAACCGAATGCCAGCAAAAAGGCCATCGGGGCATTGTATGGTAAAGGCGTCAGCGGCGGCATCTATGCAACCGAATGGACATTTGCTTTAACCGAAAACGCCGTCCAAAATGGTTTAAACCTTTATTTTAATTCACCGGTTACCGATATCAAACGCAAAAAAGCTTTTAACTACGAGGTGATCACGCCGTCAGGCCGGTTTAAAACACGCTATATCATCAACGCAGCCGGACTATTTGTGGACGAGATCGCCAAGATGGTGGGCGACACAGGTATCCAATTGATCCTTACCAAAGGAACCATGCTTATTCTGGATAAATCAGCTTCGAATCTGTTGCATAATATGATCTACGGAACCTACGGTAAAGATCACAGTGAACTGGTGACCCCAACCGCCCATGGAAATCTGTTAATCGGCCTGGGTTATTTCACTACTCCCGCCCATAAAGGTGATACCGCCGTCAGCCGTGACAAGCTCCAAGAAGTATTCCATATGGGCAAAAAGCTTGTTCCGGCAATTTCTGAAAAAGATGTCATCACGGCGTTTGCCGGTATCCGGTCAGAAAATAATATGGCGGCGGGTGGTGATTTTTATATCGATCATTCCGAACATGCACCCGGTGTCATTCATACGGCTATCGGCTCCCCGGGTTTGACGGCCGCGCCGGCAATAGCCGAATATCTGATCACCTTGCTTGCGGCTGCCGGTCTGAGGTTGGAAGAGAAAAAGACTTTTAATCCGAATCGAATCGGTTGGCGCCGCTTTGAGACGGCCACTGCCATAGAAAAACACAGACTGATCGAATCCAATTCCAAATATGGACACATTGTTTGCCGCTGCGAACAGGTTACGGAGGCAGAGGTTCTGGAAGCCATTCGCCGCGGGGCCGATACCATGGATGCCGTCAAACACGTCACCCGGGCCGGCATGGGCCGCTGCCAGGGTGGATTTTGCGGTATTTCGATTTTAAATTATCAGGCGCAGGCGCTGGGCGTTGTCCCCAGCCAGGTGACCAAGAAAGGATTAGGTTCAAATCAAATCAACGCTTTCAGAAAAAGTGACTAACCCGCCAAAATGCCAGGCGGACAAGAGTGAACTAAAGTATGAAGTGACTAAAGTTCCGGATCAAAAGAAGAGGAGCAAAAGCTTATGTCGACCGTACCCGAAACCATGAAAGCGGCTATTTTAAAGGGACGCAATCATCTGAAAGTGCGGGAAGTCCCTGTGCCGCGGCCCGGACCCATGGAAGTCTTACTAAAAGTTGAATCCTGCGCCTGCTGCAGCACTGATGTGGCGCTGATGGACAAACCCTTCCCGGGGCAGCCCCCCTATGGCAATTTTATCCCCGGCCACGAATACGCCGGCATCGTGGCTGCCCTGGGAGAAGGCGTGGATGAATTTAGGGTGGGTGATCGCGTTGCCGTCGAAGCCCATCTGGGCTGCATGCGCTGCAAGAATTGCAGGGTGGGCAACTATACGGCCTGCCTGAATTATGGTACCGCAAAGCACCGCGCCAACGGCATGACCTCCAATGGCGGTTTTGCCCAATATGTGATCAACAATATCAACACCGTCCATCCGATTCCAAATCACATCGATTTTAATGAGGCCGCCTTGATCACCAACCTGGGGTGCGTTCTGTACGGGTTTGAAACCATCGGCGGCTATGTGGCCGGCAACCAGGTAGCGGTCATCGGACCCGGTCCTCTGGGGCTTATCTCGTCCCAGGTGGCAAAAGCACTCGGTGCGGAGAAAGTCTTTTTAATCGGTACCCGGGCTTCGCGGCTCAGCAAAGGCGCTGAAACCGGTGCCGACCGTTTGATCAATATTCATGAGGAAAATGCCGTCGAAGTCGTCCTCAAGGAAACCAACGGCATCGGTACCGATTTGGTCGTGGAATCCTCGGGAGCCAGCGATGCCCCCATGATGGCCATAAAGATGGCAAAGCCCATGGGAAAAATTCTCATGCTGGGGATGCCGCATGAGCCGGTTTTAGTTGATTTTGAAGACCTTTTGATGAAAAATAAGTCCATCCACACCGTCAGGGGTGAAGGATGGTCAAATGTTGCCAGAGCCGTCTCTTTACTGGGTTCCGGAAAGGTGACGTTAAAACCGTATGTGACCCACACCTTTCCCCTGGATGAGATCACCACCGCCTTTGAGACTTTTGTCAAACGCATCGAGGGGGCCGTGAAGGTGGTTGTAAAACCCAATGAATGATTTGGATCAAACGCACGTTTCGATAACGTTTATGAAATCACAGTAAACTCGGTTAGAGATAATTCGAATGCTTAGATTATGGAGAACGCCATGGATAAAACGATTTTATTAATTGCCACCCTTGACACCAAAGAAGAGGAGGCGCGGTTTTTAAAATCATGCATTGAAGCCGACGGATTCAAGGTGCTGGTCATGGATACCGGCATACTGGCGCCGCCCAAAGAGCATGTGGATATCCCCCAAAATGAAGTGGCTGACCGAGCCGGGACACCGCTGGAGGAGGCTCTGGCCAGAGGGGATAAGCGGGAGTGCACCGAGATTATGTGTCAAGGTGCCGCAATCCTGGCAAAGGAACTCCATGACCAGGGGCGCATTTATGGCGTGATCGGCATCGGCGGGGCCCAAGGGACTGAAATCGCCAGTGCGGCCATGCGGGCGCTTCCCATCGGTGTTCCCCGTTTAATGGCCTCAACGGTAGCCAACGGTCCGCACCAGTTCGGGTTCTACGTGGGCACCAAGGATTTGACCATCATGCACACGGTTTCAGACCTGCAAGGTTTGAACTTTCTAAGCAAACAAATTTTGCAAAATGCGGCCGGGGCGATTTGCGGGATGGTCAAGTATTTTGAAGGCCGGCTCCTGAAGCCCGAAGGGATTCCCGTTGCCATGTCCATGCTGGGAACCACCACACCCGGCGCGTTGCGGGCCAAAAAAATTCTGGAAGACAACGGCTATGAAGTGGTGACCTTTCATCAAAACGGCACCGGCGGCATCGCCATGGAAGACATGATATCCGAGGGCACATTTCAGAGCGTTCTGGATTTGAACCTGCATGAAATCGGTGACCGTTATGTCGGTGGCCTGCACGGCGCCATACGGGCTGACCGCCTTACGGCCGCCGGAGCCCTAGGAGTGCCCCAGGTTGTGGCTCCGGGCAGCAGCAATTATACGGTTCAGGGATCTCCCGAAAGTCTTTCAGATGATATGCGCCGCCGCAAGCATTTTAATTACAATCCGCATTTAACCCTCGTTCGTTTATTGCCCGAAGAACTCATCGAAGTGGCCAAAGAAATTGCCGCCAAGCTCAATCGGGCCAAGGGGCCGGTGAAGGTATTTATTCCGCTGAAAGGATTTTCATTTCCGGACCGAGAGGGGCTGCCTCACTGGGAACCCGAGGGCAACCAGGTATTTATTGATGCGCTCAAGAAACACCTCGACGATTCCATACCGCTGGTTGAACTGGACGCGCATATCAACGATGCGGATTTTATCGATCCGGTGATTGATGAGTTTATGGCCATGATGGCTGCCCATTATGAATCGGGATGAAGCTCAAAATGCAAGGAGATCAGGATGGGTATTGCAGTCAAAGACTATCATCATATGGCCCTTGTGATCACAAACCTGGATAAGTGCATTTGGTTTTACGGCAAAGTGTTGGGCCTCAAGGCCGTGGAACGACCGGCGTTTAACTTTTCCCGGCCACTGGTTTCAGGTTGGTGAAACAAGCCAGCTGCATCTGATGGTGATGAATGAAACCATTCCGGAAACCATGAGACATATAGCCATCGAAGTTGAAGATTTTCACGCCGCTATCCAGACCCTTGAAGCGCAAAACATTCAAATTACAGAAGGGCCTGGAAAGCGCGTGGATGGGTCCGATTATCTGTTTTGCAAGGATCCGGATGGCAACCTGATCGAAATTGTGAAGCATTAAAGGGGACCATGGTGTTTCGGGTAGAGCTGGATTCCGCCAGGTGCATCGGCTGCCTGGCCTGTACGCGCTGTCATAATTTTGTCTGCGGAAATGATTTTAAAGCTCAGGCAGTCAAGTCCGAAGTCGAAGAGATCGGCTGCAATCAGGAGGCGGCTGCAATATGTCCGGTGGATGCTATTTTTATTTCAGGCCCCGACGCTAACCGTTGCAAACCCAAATAAAGGTGGCACATTCTAATGGCTGATCCAATTGAACAGGTAAAAAAGGAGCTTTTGGCCTGTGCCCGGCGCGCTTATGCCATCGGGCTGCAAACAGGAAACGGGGGGAATCTAAGCGCACGCCTATCCGGCACAGAGCAGGTCGTTATCAAGGGCAGCGGCACCTCGTTTGGTGAGTGCACTGCCGACAATCTGGTGACGGTGAATCTTAATGGCGAAATTATAGAAGGTCCCGGCAAGCCTTCCCGGGAAATCAGAACCCATCTCGCCATCTACCGCCTAAGACCCGATGTTCATGGAATATTTCACAGTCACTCACCCTGGGCCATCGCTTATGCCGAGGACGCAGATGAGATTCAACCGTTGGCACTACATGCCCGCTCAAAACTGGGCATTATCCCGGTTCTGAAAGTCGACGGTCATGCCGATGAATCTGTTGAAAAGGCGGTCGAAGCCCTGCTTAAAGCGAATGCGGGCCTTAAGGCTTTTATTCAGGCAAAACACGGCATTTTCGGCCTGGCTCAGACCATCACCCTGGCCGAGCATCATGCCGAGCTGGTGGAGGAAACCGCCCAGGTCGGTTGGCTGGTAGCGCTCAAAAAAGCCTATCGGCAAACCCTTTAAGGGGTAATGATTGAAATTTTGAGTGCCGATTTGAAGCCGACTCGCCTTCGCTAAAGCTACGGCGCGGCACGCTCAAGAATAGCCTGGTATCTAGTCCATTGTCCGCAAAATAATACCCCTTGACACAATGGTTTAGGCATTCCGTAAACGGGAGGTACAAACAGTGGCAAAACACATCGTCATTGTCGCAACCCTTGACACGAAAGAACTTGAAGTAAGTTATGTCAAAGACCTTATCGAGGGCAGAGGGCATATACCCGTTGTCGTTGACTGCGGGGTTATGAAGGACCCTGCTTTTGAACCCGCCATATCTCGACATGCAGTGGCCGAAGCGGCCAACACCACCATTGAAGAAATTTTGAAGACGCGTGACAAAAACCATGCCATTGGCGCCATGACACAGGGGGCAGTGGAAACGGCCAAAGCATTATATGAAAAGGGCAACCTGGATGGAATTATCTCCATGGGGGGCGTCCAGGGGACGGTTATCGGCACTACGGTGATGCAGGCTCTGCCTTTTGGTGTGCCCAAGGTCATGATTTCGGCGGTTGCCAACGGCCTGGCGACCTTTGGCCCGTTTGTCGGTATACGGGATATCATGATTATGCATTCCGTCGCAGATGTGCTGGGACTCAACGCGGTCACCCGGCGGGTTCTGGCCGAGGGAGTCGGTGCCGTTGTCGGAATGGTGGAGATGGATTACGGTTCAGGCGATGCATCCAAACTGGCTGTGGCGCTGACGTCGGCCGGCGTTACCACGCCCTGTGCCAACCATGCCCGGGAGCTTTTGGAGAATCTGGGCTATGATGTGATCGCATTTCATTGCAACGGTATCGGCGCGCAGGCCATGGAAGAACTGGCCGATGCCGGAAAGCTGGTCGGTATTTTTGATTTAAGCCCGCATGACATCACCGACTATTTATTTGGCGGCATCATGCCGGCCACAGCCAAAAGGCTGCAGGCCAGTTGCCGCCGGGGAGTGCCGCAAGTTGTGGCCCCCGGATGCGCGGACATTATACTCTACGGGCCGGTTGAAGATATTCCATCTGATATTTTAAAACGAAAGTATGTGATTCATAATCCCATTCACACCCATGTAAAAGCCAACTATCCGGAGATGTTTGAACTCGGGCAATTTATCGCCGAGCGGCTGGGCCGTTCAAAGGGATACGCGACGGTTTTGGTCCCCAGCCGGGGATTCAGTCAGCTCAACCGGGACGGGGGACCGATCTATGAGCCCGAATCGGATGCCGGGTTTCTTGAAGGTTTGGAAGCGGGATTCAAAAAGTCTCCATCTGACAGGGCCACCATCAAAGTCGTTGATATGCATATCAATGATCCCGAATTTGCCGAAACCGCCGTCAATGAATTGCAGGGGCTGATTCAGAAAAGCTAGCAGAAAAAAGGTGACTATGAGCACGGACACAAAAAGCGGATTCTTCTCAGATCGATCCAAACTGACCATGGACGACTATGTCGTTTTCGACTATCTTTTTGAATCGTTTGTCGACCCGGAAGAGGCGGCAGCGCACCTTTGCCAGGAGCAGTCCACCGCGCAATGGAAACGGCCGGGCGTTGATGAGGATTTGAGGGGACAGTTCGGTGCTAAAGTAATCGATCTGGCGGTTGAGGCGGTGCTCGAAAAACCAACCCTGGCACTACCGGCGACACCCGATCAAAAATCCTATACCTGTCGTGTAAAAATCGCCCATCCGCACGGCAATTTCGGACCCAAAGTGCCAAATTTATTAACGGCGGCTTGCGGAGAGGGCGCTTTTTACTCTCCCGGGATTTCGTTGATCAAATTGCTTGATATCGAATTTCCAGACAGTTATCTGCAACACTTTGAGGGCCCGAAATTCGGTATCACGGGCCTGCGCGATATGCTCGGCATCCACGACCGGCCGCTATTTTTCGGTGTCATTAAGCCCAATATCGGTCTACCGCCCGAACCTTTTGCCGAACTGGCCCGCGAAAGCTGGCTGGGGGGTCTGGATATTGCCAAAGACGATGAGATGCTGGGAGATGTCGCATGGTCGCCTGTTCGCGAACGCACGGCCAGGGTTGGCAAAGCCCGTTTGGAGAGTGAGCAGATCACCGGGCAGAATAAGATTTATCTGGCCAATATTACCGATGAGGTTGATCGCTTGACCGCTTTGCACGATATCGCGGTTCAAAACGGAGCCAATGCGCTGATGCTCAATACCATGACGGTGGGTTTGAGTGCGGTGCGCATGGTGCGCAAACACACCCAGGTGCCGCTGGTGGCCCACTTTGATTTCATAGCACCCTTTACCCGTATGCCCAACTTTGGTGTCGATACGAAACTGATCACCAAACTTCAACGCATGGTCGGCTTTGATGTCATTATACTTGCCGGCTTCGGGGCCCGCATGAAAACATCTGATGCGGAAGTATTTGAAAATGTGAACGAATGCTTAAAGCCCCTGGGGCATATGAAACGCGCCTTGCCGGTTCCAGCCGGCAGCCAATGGGCCGGATCCACCGGTGAGCTCTATGAGACCTTGAAAACAATCGATTTTGGTATTGTTCCGGGAAGGGGCGTCTTCGGTCATCCCATGGGTCCCAAAGCCGGGGCCGCCAGCCTGCTTCAAGGCTGGGAAGCCTTTAGACAGGGTGTTTCTTTGGAAGAATTCGCCAAAACGCATCCGGAGCTGAAAGCCGCCATCGAGGAGTTTGGAACCTGATCCACCATAAAGAGTGACTAAAGTGATCTAAAATGCCTAAAATTGTTGTTTCGCTTCGCTCAATCTTTTTTAAAAATGACAGAATTCATCAACTTTAGTCACTTCGAACTTTAGTTCACTTTAGTCACTTTGAATCACTTTAGATCGCTTCTATCCTTTTTGGGGGGAATCTTTGGCATAGTCGTAGATGCGCTGAATTTTCGGCTCGGAACGGCCGCCGGGGACATATTCTGACTCCATCCATATTTTTAAGAGGCTTTTAGCCAGTTCCGGGCCCGTCACCTGGGAGCCCAAGGTCATGATATTGGCATTATTACTTTTGATGGATCGCTCGGTGGAGTATGCATCCGCACACAATGCGGCATAGGCGCCGTTAACCTTGTTGGCCGTAATGCCCATACCGATTCCGGTTCCGCAAATCAAAATACCGCGCTCATGGACACCGGCTGCCACCTGTTCCGCCACCTTGATGGCCACATTGGCATAGATGGGGTCGTCACTTCCATAATCCTCGTATTCATAACCCAGATCGGTTAACTGTTGTTTGACCACCTCTTTAAGCCCGCTTGCATTGGGATCACATCCGATGGCAATCTTTTTCATGGTAGAATCTCCTCCTAAGGATATACTTCTTTTTCAAAATGAGAGGGATCATGGGTCAACATGACATAGTCCCCGCGCCGTTTGACATCCTCGATGCTGTGCCACAACTCCAAAATGTTGTAAAACCTGCCCGGCGGATAAAACGGCCATCCGGTCTCCTCATCCGGCTCCAGATTCTCTCGCAGAAAAACCAAATCACCGGCTAAAACATAAATGCCTTTTTCGGTCTGCACCGACACACCCATATGCCCGGGACTGTGCCCGGGTGTCTGAAAGGCGCGAATCCCTTCGATAATCTCTTCTTCATCTTTGACGAGATTAAACTTACATTCCTCCCATGGGCAGCCGATGCCAAGTGCTGGATGCTCGTAGGACTTCATGTAGAAGGGTATGGGGTTTAAGGCAAAGCGATATTCTCTCTCACTGACGTAGAGTCTGGCTTTGGAAAACTTTTTCACATTGTAGCAATGATCCCAGTGCAGATGCGTAAAAATAATGATTTCGATTTCATTCAGACCGATCCCCAGGCTTTCAAGCTGTTCGTCAATGGCCTGACCCGGGTCCTGGCGTCCCTCATGATGGTATTTTTGGGATCTTTCGGTAGCGCTCATACCGGTATCCACCAATATTTTGCGCCCGCCACCTTCAATCAGAAAAGCAAATACGGGGTGCTCGATAACCTCGCCGTGCCCTCGACGAAAGGTTGCGTACCAGCCTTTATCCAGCAGCTGGTACCCGGTGCAAATGGGCCGTATCGTGTAGTTAATCATAATTTACATTGTCTCCTTTGACTTTTAATAATTGTGAGTATAGTTTTATTGGTTTCAGGTGTCAGCGTGTCAGGATTCAGGATTCAGAAATCAGAGGTCAGAAGACAGATGGTAAAACCTGGAAAAGAACGCATCCTTTCTCACCTCTGTTTTCCGCCCTTTGTCATCTGTTTGCTGACACCTGAAACACTGACACCTGAACCCTGTTTTGGCTAGTCCAAAATTAACACGATTCTGCCGAGGCTTTTGCCCTCTTTTAATGTTTCCAGGGCCGCGTTGGCCTGATCAAAGGGAAAGGTTTGGGTGACCACCGGTTTGATTTTGCCGTTTTCCACCAGCTTGATCAGCTCTAGCAGCTCTGATTTCGTCACAAACCGACACCCAATAATTTCATATTCATTATAGTGCATCATCATCGTATTGAGCGCAAAAGGGTGCTCCGGTGCGTAACCCACCAGGATTAACTTACCGCCGCTTTTTAAGGCCGGCAAGGACCAATCCAGCGTCTCCGGATAGCCCACAATTTCAATCACCACATCAACGCCGAGTCCCCCAGTCTGCTCCAAAATGGTTTGCGCGGCTTCATCCGGGTCGAGTGTTTCATCGGCGCCATAGATTTTGGCAAGATCCCGGGCATTGGGGTCCAGGTCGACAACCGTCACATTGGCACCACAGAGTTTCGCGATTTGTACCGCATGGATTCCCAAGCCGCCGGCACCGACGATCAGCACATTCTGGCCCGGCCGGACCTTTGCTAAACCGGTAATGGCACGGTACGGGGTTCCGATGGCATCCGCCAGGATGGCCATTTTTTCAACAGCCAAATCCTTGCTGAAGGCGCAAAAATTGTACGCCGGGATTTTTAAATATTCAGTAAACCCGCCTTCGCGCTCAAATCCGATGCGCTCTAAGTGGATGCAAAGGTTTTCTCTTCCGGCCAAACAAAGATTGCAGTCATGACAGGTGACGTAGCTGTAAACCACACCGACTTCGCCTGGCTGCACTTCGGAAACAAGATCTCCCACGGCAACCACTTCACCCACTACTTCATGCCCCAGCACATGGGGCAGAGTCACGATCGGCGGCGGAATGACCCCCCTGATAATTTTAAGATCGGTCTGGCAGATGCCGCAGGCCTTTACTTTCAACAAAACTTCACCGGAATCAACTCGCGGAATTTCTCTGTCGTGTATTTCCAATGGCGTATTGTATTGTGACAGGACCATGGTCTTCATGGTTGCCGATCCTCCTTGTCTTTCAATGATTGTAATTCACCCGGGTTTCACAGCACGCCTGCCTCTTCAGCAGCATTTTGGATACGTTGCTTATCGTCGTCTTTGATCGGAAGCAGCGGCAGGCGCGGATTGCCACCATAATAGCCTGCAACCTGCATGGCATATTTGACCCCCGCAACCCCGGCAGCGCCGGAGACCGACTGGTTCAGACGAAAAAGCCTGGAATGCAGCCGGCGGGCGCCTTTAAGGTCACCCTTGGTATAAGACGCATACAAAGCGCAGCATGGCTCCGGAAATGCATTGGCCAGCGAGATGACTCCGCCGGATGCCCCCAGAGACAGACCGATAAAAAGCGTGTTCATGCTGCCGGCCAGGACATAAAAATCGTCACTGCAAACTTCCAGATACTTAGCCGGTCCTGCCGGAGAGGTGTCTTTCATCCCTCCGATATTGGGATGCTGTGAGATGACTTCAATAACGTTTGCTGACAGCGTCAAGCCGGTAAAACCCGGCGCATTGTAAGCAAAAACCGGGATGCTCAGCGCATCTGCAACCCGGGTATAGTAGCCGATCAGGGCATCATCGCTGAGGCTTTTTTTAAAATAAGAAGGCGTGACCAGCGAAACGAGATCCGCACCGAGCTCCTGTGCTTTTTTCGAAAAGGCGATGGTCTGCCGGGTGGATTCATATCCGGTTCCGGCCATGACCAGCTGATGATCGGCTTTCTCCTGCAGCACAATCTCCAACAGTTTCAACTTCTCGTCCTCGGTTAGGCTCTTGCATTCCCCGTTGCTGCCGAGGGCTAAATACCCATTTAACGGTGTTTGGCTGTATTTTTTTATATTTTCTTTAAACTGATCAAACGATACCTCATCATCGGCGAAAGGCGTTGTGATCGGTGCGAAGACGCCGCAAACCTTTTTGGTCATAGCTGGTACCTCCGTTTCAAATTAGGGGCTTGGCCCCAAATGGCCTGGTGAATCATATTTTTGGTTATCGAGGACGAGAACGAGGACGAGTAGGATTTACGATTCCATATGCATCGTTCTCGTCGTCGTCCTCGTACTCGTTCTCGACACAAAATTGCACAGCTTCTTCACCATCCTCTGTTAGATGATAGAATTCCTCAACTTTAGGCATTTTAGATCATTTTAGTCATTTCAGGCACTTCTAACTTTACAGCACCTTTGGAACTTTTTTTATCTGTCTTCCAAGATGAACTGCTAATTTTGAGATAGCTTATAATAAATCATCGGATGCAATTATATCGACGCCGGTATTTAACAAATTAGAAATGATGACATCGCCAATCTTTACGGGCGGTTTTACCCGAATTTTAGACAACTGGTTCATGGCCATAAACAGTTTCTTTTTAGGAATCGCCTCCCGGGTTCGAACCGGCAGTCTCTTAACCGGGCTGCGGTCCACGACCACAGTGGATGTCAACACCCGTTTGGGTTCGATATACTCCTGCTTGATATAGGCTTTGCCTTTTTTACAGGTCATGCCCTCGATCTTAATATCGCCCTTTTCCTTCCAGACTTTGGTGACACAACCTTTGGGACATGTAATACAGATGAGTTCCTGCAAATTGCTCATCGGCTAATACTCCTTGCAGCTCACATTTAAGCGGATTACCGAGGGTTTCATCTCAGCGATTACCTTTTCTGGCAATCGGACCCGAATCATCTCACTCGGTCTGGCATAAGGATATCTCTTTGTGAAGATATCACCGATGCGCAAGGTCATTTTTTGCATGGGGTGTTTTACCCGCATGTAAAGTGTCACCGGCCGTTTTCCGCTGATGGTCTGGGGGACGATTTGGCCGATGCTCTCATCACCATCCAGCGAAATCAGGTTGGATGCTTTCGGCATCCGATCGGAAATCCGGTAGTGCGCACCCTGGGCGGCGATTTCACCTTCTGTGGAAACTGCATCTACATAGTCATTGACGTGCAGCACGTTGCCACACGAAAAGATCCCCTGAATATTGGTTTCTAAAAATTCAGTAACACGAGGCCCTGCCGTCCATGGATCCAGGGAAACCCCGGCCATTTTAGTCAATTCGTTTTCGGGTATCAGCCCGACTGATAACAGCAGCGTATCACAGGCGATAAACGTTTCGGTGCCGGCTATTGGATTCCAGCCGGCATCCACTTCCACGACGGTGACCCCTTCAACCCGTTTTTCACCATGAATTTCCGCGACGGTATGACTTAACAGCAAGGGAATGTTAAAGTCATGCAGGCACTGCACTTCGTTTCGAATGAGTCCGCTGGTATATGGCTGAATCTCGGTTACGGCCTTTACCTTGGCGCCTTCCAGGGTCAGACGCCTGGCCATGATCATGCCGATATCGCCGGAGCCTTGGATAACAACAGTTTCTCCAGGCATATAGCCCTCAATATTTACCAGGCGCTGGGCCTGACCGGCAGTGAAAATACCCGCCGGCCGAGTGCCGGGGATGCCGATGGCGCCCCGAGGTCTTTCGCGGCAACCCATGGCGAGGATGATCGACTTGCATTGATAGTTTCGAAGGCCGCCGAATTCACTGACAGCGGTTAATGTCCGGTTTTTATCGATCTCCAGAACCATGGTATCCAGCTCGATATCGACAGAATGGGCTTGGGCCATCTGAATATAGCGGTTGGGCATATTCCGGGCCTGTCAACTCTTCTTCGAATTTCTCGAGGCCAAATCCGTTATGAATACATTGCGGCAATATGCCTCCTGGCCGTTCATCCCTTTCAAAAACAACAACGTCCTTGATACCCAGTTGTTTGGCTTTGACGGCCGCCGCCAGACCGGCGGGCCCGGAGCCGATTATCGCAAGATCAAGATGCGTTGCAGTGGTCATTCTGAATGATCCATCTGTGTTTTGGGTGTTTTGGTCATTTTTAATACCTGCCGGGATCCCGGGCCCGCTTTTCGTCACCCGGAAGGGCGAAATCCCCAACTCTGCAGCCAGACATTTTAATACGAACAGGCCGCAAAATCCCCCCTGACAGCGTCCCATGCCGGCCCGGGTGAGATGCTTAACCGCATCCATCGTCCGGGCACCCCGCTGGATAGACGCTTGAATTTCAGCTTCGGTAACCTGTTCACATCTGCACAGAATGTGACCATATTTCGGGTTGGTGTTGATCATCTGCTGTTTTTCAGGAATAGGGGCAGTTGCAAACCGAGGCCAGCCACGACGCCTCTGATTAAAGTCGGTTTTTTCTTCAGTTTGCAAACCGGCACCCACGAGCAGTTGAATGACATGTTCGGCAATTGCCGGAGCGGCGCTAAGCCCGGGGGCACCCACCATTACATGAATCACCCCGGGGGCGTGTTCAGACGCTGCGATATGGAAATCGCCGTCGCGATTCATATTGGTCGTCGACAGAATCCCGGCGAAACTGGTAATCATGTCTTTTTCAGATAATGCCGGAACCAGCTGTTGGCCCAGTTTCAGCGTTTGCTGAACCCCTTCCCGGCTGACTTGGGTATCCGTTTTTTTATCTGTTTTCACATAGTGCACCCCAAGAATCAGATTGCCGTGCGCCGTCGGGGCAATATCCTGGCTGTGGGATTCGCTAAACGTCCCAAAGATCATATGGCGTACCAGGTGGGAGACGGATTTATCAAATATGAGCATGGTCCCTTTGCGCAGGGATAAATGAATATGTCGGTCACCGACCATCTTGGCGATTTCATCGGCAAATAGACCGGCGGCGTTAATCACATACCTTGCATTCAGCGTCCCCTGATTGGTGGTCAGGCGATAGGTCCCGTCTTTGTTGGTTTTACCAATATCAATTACTTCGGTTTGCAGTTGCAGTTGAACACCGTTTTGAACGGCATTTTCAATTAGCGCAAAATTCCACTCCGGCGTATAAATGACCCCCAATCCCCTGGCGTAAAGAGCGGCCACGGCATTGGGCGTGACATGCGGTTCGAGTTCGCGAATCCGTTGTGGGCCGATCATTTCAAAACCGGTGGCGCCATGTGATTCCGCGCGTGCTTTGGCGGCCTCAAGGTTGTTCACCTGCGCTGAATCCAGAGCCAGCCAGAGTTCATCCACTTCACGATACAGAACTTCCAGTTCAGCAGCCAATTTTTTGAAACGCGCCGGAGCATTCCGGCAAAGCCTGCCTTTCAGTGAACCCGGCGGGCAAAAATCCGGCAGATGGATTTGAGACAGGCTCGCCTTGGAAACGCCGAATCCCGGAAAAGCCTCTTTTTCCAAAACAGCGAAACGCCCCTTAAGTTTGGACAGCTGCCGGGCGATCATGGCGCCGATGATTCCGCCGCCGATGATGATCACATCATAGTCACCCATATGGGGAAGCGTTGCCGCTTCAGCCGCAGTCACCGCTACTCCTTACCTTTTTTATATGGGATCGCCGGTGCAAAAACATTGTATAGCAGTACATCTTCTTCAATATTGCGGATGGCATGCTTGGTGTTGGGCGGTACCTGAATAATCATTCCCGCCTCGGCCGGAAATTCGCCGACCCCGTCAATGAACATCGTGGCTTTACCCTCAAGAACGTATATCAGATCCGGCTGATCCGGATGCACGTGGTCGGGCAGGGTCACCCCCTTTTCCAGCCGCACCTGCATGACGGTAATCGGAGAGTCATCCTTTTCGCGGGTGTAAATCCATTTGATCTTGCCGTTATCGGTCATAAAATGGGATTCCCATTCGACTTCCGACTGTTTTTTATAGGGGGCTGTCATCGCTTAACTCCTTTTTAGTTCAAAAATTGGAAGATACCAGTGCTTTTTGCGCTGAACTCCTAACTCGGACGAGCCGGAATTGAAAATTGAAGATTGCAAATTGAATATTTGTCGATGTCGCTTCGCTCCGTCCTTTTAAAAATGGATCCGCCGGAGGCGGACCTCAAATATTCAATATTCAATCATTACAAGACAGTGAAAATATTCCAATACAATTTTTTTGCCACAAAATGCACAAAAATAACAACTAAGATACTAAAAGATAACGCAGACATCCATCAAACGAATACGGTTGTCTGCGTTATTTTCATACCGGTATGATATGCTTATGTGCGTGTGTGCGTATATTCCCGTACACTTATTCTTCAAATCCAAAGGCCCGACCTTTGACGCCATAAAGACCCGTGGGTCGGAACAATATGACAACAAACATCACAATAAACGGTCCCACAAACGCCAGAGGACCGTAGAGGGTTCCGCCCACCGACATGACCTGCCCCATGATCAATGCCGATACCAGGGTGCCTTTGATACTGCCCAGGCCCCCTAAAATCACCGTAATAAAAGCAAAGAGCAGCATGTCAAAACCCATGTAAGGGGTAACCCCCACCAGGGGCGAATTGAGGGCGCCGCCAAATCCGGCCAGACCGCTGGCAACCACAAATGTGATGGTGAAAATTTTCCGAATATTAATCCCCAGCCCCTGGACCTGGTCCGGATTTTCAATGCCCGCGCGGATGGCTTTACCGACAATCGTTTTATTGAGAAATGCCCAGATTAAAACATACACCATATACCGATGACAAATACCATCAGGCGGTAAAGCGGCACCCGGGCGCCCATAATCGGAACAAGGATCCGGAAGGGCATGCCAACCGGTTTGCTGGCCAGCCCGAAGATATACTGAACCAGTCCGATTCCGATCATAAACACACTGAAGGTGACGACCATGGTAAACATCAGCTCCTTGCCGTATACCTTGCGCAGCAGCTGGGTCTCGACCAGAAACCCGGCCGTGGCGGCCACCAGGGTGCCGGCGATGACTCCCAGCGTAAAACTGCCCGTGGCCGCAACCAGGGCAAAGGTCATATAGGCGCCAAAAGTATAATAAACCATCTGCTCCATGTTGATGATGCGCATCAGACCGAATCCAATGGATATGCCGATCGACACCAGAAACAAAATGCCGCTGATCCCCAGTCCGAAAATGACGGCGGAAAGGTACAAATCAAACATGGTTGGTTCCTCTTTTTTTACGGTAAATCTTAACTTTTGCCCGATCCGGCGGTTTCACCCGATACGACCTTGCCCGGTTTGAATGCCCGGGCCTTGATTTTGGCACCGATTGTCTGAATCGTGCCCCACACGCCGCCTTCAAAATAAAAGCAGACCAAAATCGTCAGAATGCCGACCGCCAGCTCCCAGCGGGTCATGACCGCACTGATTATGTCTTTGAACCCGAGAAACGCGATGGTCCCGAAAAAGGGTCCGTAAACGCTACCGGGTCCGCCTATTAAAGTGGCCACCAACACCTCGGCCGCCCTGGAGGGCTCGGAGATGCTGGGGTTTACAAATCCATAATTGATGGCATACAAAGAGCCCGCCAAAGCGGCGAAAACACACATCATGGTATAGCCCAGCCACCTTAACTTGAAGGTATCGTAACCCAAAAATTTCATCTTGTTTTCACTGGCCTTCATACCCCGAAACGCCGCCCCCAGGGTAGATTGATCCAGCCAGGTATAAAAGATCATCACCAGACCCAGAACGATCATGGTAAACCAGAACACATCACCGGGCATTTTTAGATTTAAAAATGGCGTTTCATGCATACTCGAACGATACCAGAGACCGTCATCGCCATTGGTAATCGGATACAAGACCTTTTCCACCATGAACAGCCCCATGGCACAGGTGGCGGCATTGATAAGGGCATAATAATCCCCCCGCAGCCGTATAAAGGCAGGACCGAGGATCAATCCGGTCACCAGACCCGCCAGGATGGCCATGCTGATGGCAATATAAATATTGTGGCCGATATGCGCCAGATAGATGGCAGCCGCGTATGCCCCGATACCCAGATAAAAGGGCTGGCCGAAGGAGACCATGCCCATATATCCGTAAAGGATATCATTGGCGAGAATGTAAATGCCAAAGGTGCTGACTTCCCAGAAAAACGTCATTTTGCTCGGAAACAGATATCTGGCAACGACAAGAAGTGCGACCAGAATAAGCGGCCCCCGAACGTATCTTGAAAGCTGGTTCATCTTACCCCCTAATCGTCAAACTACGGATCGATCAATCATTTCACCGCTTTCCATAATAATGTACCGAAAAAAGGAAGTGCGGCATAAGTGGTTGTAGAAAAAAACATTTGAATACCAAAATGTTTTTTAACAACCACTAAAGGCCTATAGATATTTTTCAAACTCAAGATCTTGGATTTCTTTCTTATCGGTGATTTCGGCAACAAGTTTGCCTTCTTTCATGGCGTATACGCGATCAGCTACCTCGGCGGTCAGCGGTAAATTTTGTTCGATGATCACCAGGGTGCTTTCCTTACTCATTTTTTTAAAAACTTGTTTCAAATCATCAATAACATGCGGTGCCAACCCTTCCGTGGGCTCATCCATCAACACCAGCTCCGGGCTTACCCAGAAGGGATTGGGCCATTAAAAGCATCTGGCGCTCCCCACCGCTGAGGTTGCCTCCCTTGCGGTCCATCAGGGTCTTTAACTTGGGAAAATGCACCAGCACACGATCCCACTCATAATCCTTGGTGGCATAACTGCCCAGCTCGAGATTTTCCCGTACCGACAGATCTTCAAACACGTGTTTGTCCTGTTGAATGTATTTAAGCCCGCGAACGGCAACCTCATAGGCGGGCAGATTTCCGATATCCTGTCCTTTAAAAGTGATCGCCCCTGAGGTCTGGTTCAGGAAGCCGGCAACGGTTCGAAACAGGGTGGTTTTGCCCGCACCATTGCGCCCGACCACGACGACCACTTCGCCTTCCCTGATTTCAATGGAGATATCGAAGAGAACATGCAAGGTCTTGTAAGAGACATTGAGGTCTTTAACACTTAGCAATGCTTCGTTCATCATCATTAACCTGCCTTGGTTATGTTTCCAGTTTCCAATAGCATTGTCTGACTTGCGGATCGTTGAGCGTGGCCTCGCACTCTCCGCAGGCGATGATTTCGCCTTCATGCATCACCGCGAGCCGATCGACGAACCCCTCGAGCTTGGAAACTTTATGTTCGATTACCAGAATGGTCTTGTCATGGGTGTATTTTTTCAATACGACGACAACCTCATCAATTTCCTGGTCGCCCAGACCCGAAAAGGGTTCATCAAAGATGATAATTTCAGGATCCGAAGCAAAGGCCATGGCAATTTCAAGTCTTTTTTTACTGCCCAGCGGCAGGCTGGCGACGGTCTCATCACGCAGGTGGTCCAATTCAAGCATTTCAAGGGATTCTTCAACCTTCTGCTTGATTTGACTCTGCCGCAAGCTGCTTGAAAACATACCGAAGGTAAACGCTGAGTCTGTTTTTTTACGATAAAACGAAAGCCCCAGATTTTCGTAAACACTTAAGTTGTCAAAGACATGCACCAGTTGAAAAGTTCTGGTGATGCCGAGTTTAACTCTTTTGGCCGGCGAAAGGTCGGTAATGTCCTGCCCGTTGTAAAAAACCCGGCCTTCTTCCGGAGGATAAAATCCGCTGAGAAGATTGATAAAGGTTGTTTTCCCGGCCCCGTTGGGGCCGATGATGCCCAGCGTCTCCTTATTTTCCAATTCAAAGTCGACGTTATTAATCGCAACAAAGTCTCCGAATTTTTTCGTGACCCCTTGGGTGGCCATCACTGGCTGGTTGTCCATCATTAACCTCTCAGTATATAAAGGACCGTTTAAAATGCCGTCATTGTTTCGGAGACAGTCAAGTCTCCGAAACAATGACGCAAATGTTTAATGTTAAACGTTAGTAGCCAAGCGTATTCAGTGGAGGCAGTGCTTTGTCACCGCCGTAAGCGCCAAGGACCTCAAAGACATCATACTTGTTCTTTCTCTGACTGGCAGCTTTGCCTTTGACAAAGAAAGCCAGGTATTTGCCCTGCAGCTGATGGTCTTTGCGGAAGGTGGCATCACCCTTGACGGTGTTGAATGTTGCCGTCGCAAGCTGATGGCCGACCTTTTTTCCATCAAAACTGCCGGCCTTTTGCACTGCCTGCAGCAGGACATCCACCGCGGTGTAACCCAGCACGGCATAGGCATCCGGCGGGGAACCATATTTTTTCATATGGCCTTCGAGCAAGGCTTTGCCTCTCGCTGCCAGATCCTGGGAAAACCCGCCGATGTCATAATAGTAATAGGTAAGGGCATACAGCTGTTCAGCGGCCTCCGGGGGGATACCCATGGCGACTTCATAGGTGGTCCAACCGTTGACCAGCATACTGGTCTTGTGGAGCCCCATATCATAGGCCTGTTTGATACAGGCGACCGCATCTCCACCAAACATGTTGGTAATAAAGACATCCGGTTTGGCTGCCAGGGCCTTGTTGATAACCGCCGAATAGTCCGGTGCACCCTTGGGCAGTTGTTCGACACCGAGAATCTTGCCGCCGAATTCTTTTATGCCGTCTTCAAATCCTTGCAGCGTGACCGTCCCCCAGGAATCGGGTCTTATCTGCCAGAAGAAGGTCTCTTTACCCAACCCGTTCACCAGCGCATCTGCCAGAAGATAGCCGATGCTCCACGGGGTAAAGGCCACCGAGTAGGTGGCTACCGCCGGATTGCCTTTTTTAAAGGCGTCCAGGGCGGGTACGCAGGCGGGGATATAAGGCGTGCCGGTAATTTTGGTCTCCTCATTCAGCGCCGCCGACATGGGGTTGTAGATACTGCCGCTGACACCATCGGCACCGGCTTCGACAGCTTCCCTGAAGCGACGAACGCCGACATCTAGCTTCATTTCATCGTCTGCGACCGAAAGTTTGACCGGGATCTTGCCCCAGGGCATATCCAGCCCTCCTTTGGCGTTGAGCTGCTCAACCAGCAACTCAACCGCTTTTCGCTGGGTTTCAGCCGCATGCGCCAGCGGACCACTCAGCCCGGTGATAAAAGATAGTTTGTATTCTTTGGGTTCTTTTTCGGCTGCCAGGGCCATGTTGGCGCCAAATGCAAAAATCAATGCAAAAATGGCTAATATGATAATAATCCTTTTCATTCCAATATCCCTCCTTATTTGGTTTGAATGATGAAGGAAAGTACTCGGTTTCAAACGAGTCTCTATCCAGTAGGTTGTGCAATCACCTCCTTTCCATGGCGTGCCTCAATTATCAAAATGGCTTCACAATTTGCAATAATCAGCTCGAAACGGCACTATCTGAAGTTAAATGGGTTGTTTTAACAGCCTTCGCCGTACTTCCTGTTTTTAGAAGGCTTGCTGCCGTATTCTCATCGGTAACTAAGACATTTAACAATTTGCCTTTTAGATGCACCTATAATCGCGGCTACTTTCCCCTGACCGATGGCGATACAGATTTTGTGCTTGATTTTTCTGATCTGAGCGAGATTTAAACCCGATGGTGCGATCATCCAATTCATCCAGGCAGTTTTTGGCCCTGGGCATTAAAAGAGCGTCCGCATATTTGACCGACCGCCCCGGCTTTTTTGAGTTTAACCGTGTCATCCTTGTGCAAAAACCCCTGAGCGCCAGAGTAACCCATGTTTTCCGATAATACCCGACACCAAAGAGAACCAGATCCGCTTTTTTAGCAATTTCAAGCGTTTGCTGGATTTTGCCTTCCTTAAACAGCGTATCGCGAATGGATCGATTTCTGACAATGACCGGTGCTGGAATCACATGTGCTTTGGCACCCAGTTTCTGCCCCAGCATCATGGTTAACATGTTGTTATCGGTACCCTCAATGGTTCCCCAATCCGCCGCCGATCTGCACCAGCGTTAGATTTTTCACTTCAATGGGTTTTAGATGGGTCACCACATGGGAAACCGTCCGACCCCATGTTACACCAAAAACATGATAGTTACCGACGACCTGTCTGAGATATTGGGCCGCGGCTTCGGCAACCTGATCCAGGGCCGTCTTCTCGCTGAATTCATTTATTTTAACGACAATCGCCTGCTCGAGACCAAATTTGTTGGCCAAAGTGATCTCCATTTCCGTGAAATCGCTTTTGGGATCGTTGATGGCGATGGTCACATAGCCTTTACGCTTGGCCTCCTTTAAAGTGCGGCTGATTTTAAATCGACTGACACCAAACAGTCTGGATATCTCTTCCTGTGTTTTTTCCTCCTGATAATAGAGGTAACAAATTTTCAATATGTCGCGTTCACTGAGTTCACGCATAATATCTAGGCGAAACAATTATTCGGTTCCGGATGTGTATCATTCACCCGTTGAAGATAAATTGTTCTTAAAGGGCCGCATGCAGCTCCTCAACGGATGCTCTTGCAAATTCGCTGAATCAGTTTAATATCCGTACAGAAGCCGATCATTTTCATACCTTTTGCAACCCAAAACTTCGCTTTGTCCTCCGAGCTCGTATGAATTCCGGGAATGATGCCATTGGCCTCGGATACCTCGATCACCCGATCGATGGCACTTTGTATATCCGGGTCATCGCTCCGGCCGGGTTTGCCGAATGAAGCCGACAGATCAGCCGGACCCACAAAGGCCGCATCGATCCCGGGGACCGATAACAGTTCAGATAAATTTTCAATGGCATCTTTGTTTTCGATTTGAAGGGCAATCAGAATTTCTTCATTGAGGCCTTGCATGGTATCCAGGGCATCTCCGCCCTGGAAAAAGGTGTGCTGGCGCGACAGCCCCATCCCCCGCTCACCCAGGGGTTGATAGCGACACCATTTCACCACATTTTCCACATCTTCCCGGGTTCGAATTTGCGGGATCAACAGACCCGAGGCTCCTGAATCAAGGGGTCTTGAGAGATACTCGGCGGATTTGCGGCTTGAGGGTCTGACAATAACGGGAATGTCGGCAGCGCGGGCGGCCAGTATCATGTCGCTGACGGTTTCAAGGGAAAAGCAGGAATGTTCCAGGTCGATGAAGAAAAAATCAAAACCGGCCTGGGCAAACAAAACCGCAATACCCGGGCTTCTAATCTCGGAAACCATGGGTCCAAAGACCACCTTTCCTTTTTTCAAAGCCTCTTTCATGCTGTTTTTATAAATCACTGTTACCCCTCACCTGTTGCTGTTGCCGGTTGTGGCAGCCGGCATGGAAAATGGAAACGGCATAACTTTATAAAATCGGATATAGGTCTACATTTTAGCTGAAAAATCTCCCTCCATTAATATCCAGGGTCACCCCGGTCATGTAACTGGCCTCATCGGTGCAAAGAAAAATCACCCCGGCCGCCACTTCCTCGGGGGTACTCAAACGTCGCAAGGGAATCTGAGAAACAATCTTTTCGCGGTATTCTTCCGGCCGGGAGTTCCACAAATTGACCGTGCGCTGGCTGGCCAGGGTAATGGTCGGTGCAATCGCATTGACGTAAATGCCTTCGGGACCCAGTTCATAAGCCAGGTGTCGGGTTAAACCAATCACGCCTGCTTTGGCGGCCGTATAATGGCAGCCCGCCAGAGAACCCAGCCAGCGTCCTGCCAAAGCGGAAATGTTGACGATCTTGCCCCCGTCGCCCTGCTTTCGGAACTGCTCCACTGCCACCTGGCAGCACAGATAGGTGCCTTTTAAATTGATATCCACCACCTTGTCCCAGGCCGCCTCATCGATATCATCAAATTTATGGGGCGTATGCAGCGCACCGCCGGCAACATTTACCAAAATATCCAGACTTCCGAAGGTCTCGACCGCCTTGGTCACCGCCGCTTCGATCGTGGATCGCCGGCACACATCCACCACCGCTCCCATAACGGAATCCGGTAAATCCAATTCGGCAATCGCGGTGTCGACCATCTCCTGGGCAATATCCGTCACGCACACCCGGGCGCCTTCCTTCAGAAAGGCTTTACAAAAATGCTTTCCCAGCCCCCCTGAGGCTCCGGTGATCAATGCAACTTTGTCTTTGAGTCTCATTGCCCGTTTCCCTTAGCGATTAATCTGGATGATCCCCCATGATCAGCGGTTTATTGCCACGACCTGAAGTCGTAATTGCGATTTTCAATCTCGATCTTTATTTTTTGGATTTCTTTGACAAAATCCGCCAGGTTGTCAGAAGCCCGTTCAAAGATCTGCTCCCCTTTTTCCTTGCTGGCCAGATGGGGATCTCCGATGGTAGCGTCTTCGGCATATTCGTGATGCTCCATGGGAATAAAGATATTTTCGGTACCCTGAAAAATAACGGTGGGCACGCCGTCGGTCTTGGCAAATTCCGGTCCCAGCCATTCGGGGGCATGCGCTTTTTGGGCCTCGGCCCGATCCATGTGCACACTGGACTCATCATAGGCCAGGCACTGGGCGGTTTCCATCTCGCCCGAATGCCAGGCAATCTTTTCTTCTAAAAGATCGTTGATCACCTGGGTTTTGCGCTCCGTGGGTGTCATATACCAGGCGCAAAAGCAGCCGGTCTCATATCGCAGACGGCGCAGGGCCTCATCCACCACCTTGGTGTTGGATGCATGCTGGCTGGTGTAAATCAATTTGTTAAACCCGTGAAAAATCAGGCTGCGGCCGATTTCGTAAATAATGCGTCTAAGGGTTTCGCCGCTGAAGGTTAAGGTTCCAATACCCTGATTTAATTTGCCCATATGATGGGGCGAGTATCCCACCGGAATCAAAGGCGTGTATGGAACTTTGGCCTTTTTGGCCGCCCGCAGGGTGGTCTCGATGGTGGCAATCGAATCGGTTGCCAGAGGGATATGGGGTCCGTGCTTTTCCTGGCTGCCGATCGGAATTAAAACAACATCGGTGGTTTTAAGGATTTCCTGCACGTCCGGATAAGACATTTTTTCCATTGCATATGTCCACATTTCTTCTGCCATTTTTTACCTCGCTTTTTTCAATTATTTATAAATATTTTAGATTTAAGCGGTTTCTCGATGATCCGCTTTTTGTCCTGTTTTTCCTTGTACAGTGTCCCAATTCGGGCTGTAGGACGGCTTTTTTCCTTCCAAAACACTGAGCACATTTTCAGCTGAACCTTTTGCCAGCAGCGCAACCGCCTCTTTGGTCAAAGCGGCCGTGTGGGGGGTGGCAATCACATTTTCCAAATCGAAAAGCGGATTTTCGGCATCCGGCGGTTCATTTTCAAAAACATCCAGACCCGCTCCTGCGATTTTTTGATGTTTCAAGGCGTCCACCAGGGCCGCTTCCTTCACAACCTCCCCGCGAGAGGTGTTAATAAAAAATGCAGTGGGTTTCATCAAAGCAAACTCGGCGCTTCCCATCAGTCCGCCGGTGTTTTCCGTCAGGGGCACATGCAAGGATAAAAAATCAGCCGTTCGGATCACCTCTGTCATATCGTCTTTTAAAACGATGTCCTCAGACCCTAAGGTTTCCGGGGTAACATAGGGGTCATAAGCCCAGATTTCCATGTGAAGCGCCCGGGCACAGATATCGGCAACAAGGCGTCCGATCCGGCCCAGTCCGATGAGCCCCACCCGTTTGCCGGAAAGGCCCGCCGGGCGATATTCCTTGCGGGATGCAAAATTTCCTTTGCGAATCTGCGCATTTAAATAAAAAAATTGTTTGGCCAACACGCCTATTAAAGCAACGGTATGTTCGGCGACCATCCGATCCTGAGGCCCTTTGACGCCGCAAACCACAATGTTGTAATCCGTGGCTGCTTTTATATCGACATTGTTCAAGCCACCGCCGGTGCGGGAAATCACCTTGAGCCGGCCGGCCTGTTTGATCATCTCCCGGGTCACTTTGCCGGCGGTGCGGATAATCAGGGCGTCCACATCGTTGATCAGGCTTCCGATCGCTTCTTCGGAAGGCTCAGGGCAAACAATGACTTCGGCTTTGTTTTCAAGGAGCCGAAGCCCGGATTCATGGATAGCCTCGGATAAAAGGACTTTGCTCATTAGGCTTCGCGTTATCGGAATTTGATGTCAAATTGAACATTTGAGCATTGGTTGCTCATCTGTGTACAGGCAATATCGGTAAGAGCTAGGGTTTGTCAAGGAAAAAATAGGCGGTTGCAAAGATCCGAACTGTCCTGTATGAGAAAATTTAACGGCCGGAGCAACAACACTCAAACCATCAATTCACAAAGACATATAATGTCAATTGGTTAGTGTCAAAATCCTATTTTTGAGATGGGTTCTGAAAAGGGCCTTTTGATAATGAGGAGGGAACTATGACCAAACGCATCGGGTTCATCGGGCTGGGTCTGATGGGCAAGCCCATGGTCAGAAATCTAATGAAGGCCGGCTACCATCTGATTGTGCACAACAGAAGTCGTGCGGCAGTGGATGAACTCGTATCCGAAGGGGCTGACCCCACTGCTTCCCCAAAAGAAGCAGCGGCGCAGGCAGATGTGATCATCACCATGCTGCCGGAAGATCCTCATGTGGAAGAAGTCGTTACCAATGCAGACGGCGTCATCGAGTCGATCCGTAAGGATGCCGTATTGGTGGATATGAGCACCATTTCCCCCAAAACAGCTAGAAAAATCGCTGATCAACTGGCAACCCGCGGAGCGCACATGCTCGATGCCCCGGTCAGCGGTGGGGTGGAAGCCGCCACCGCAGCCACCCTCACCATCATGGTCGGCGGTAAAGCGCAAATCTTCGAGCGCGTGCTGCCGGTATTTCAAAAATTGGGCAAAAATATCAATCACATCGGTGATCATGGGGCTGGCCAGGTAACCAAAGCCGCCAATCAAATCATCGTCGGCCTGACTTTACAGGCCGTTGCCGAGGCCTTTATTTTCGCTAAAAAATCCGGTGTTGATCCGGCCAGGGTGCGTCAGGCCATCATGGGAGGATATGCCCAAAGCCGGGTTTTGGAATTGCATGGCCAGCGCATGCTGGATCGGAATTTTCAACCCGGTGGTAAGGTCAACTCCCATCACAAAGATCTTGAAATCGTACTATCGGTGGCTAAAGAACTGGGGATCTGCCTGCCGGGGACCGCAATGATATCCCAGCTGTTCAATGCGGTGGTGGCCCACGGCGGAGCGGATTGGGATCATGCCGCGATCGTAACGGTGCTGGAATCCATGTCCGATGTCAAAGTGTGTCCGGAATGAGTAAAAACCGAAAGGAGTTTGTCCGGGCGATTGATTGCAATGTGGGTTAATGAACGATTACAAAATCTGGCGTTGCCGCAACGTCTCGATAAAATGTTCAAGCGATCCTTTTAAATCGCGCGCAACACTGAAAGATAACTCCTTTTGGGCATGACCAATATCCAGAGGGCCGCGCATCGGGGATTGGGTGATGTAAGGATGCATGCCGGGGCCGATAGAAATACGGACTTTGGGAAAAATCTCGCCCAGAGCGGCAGCGACCTCGGAAAGTCGGTAAAAAACCCCGTTGCTGATATTAAAGATCCAGCTTTGCGGACTCGGAGTAACCAGCGCCCGATAACAGCCGTATGCCAGATCGGGCACATAAGTAAAGTCGCCGCCAAAATCGGCCCCGCTGGTCTCTATGATCGATTTTCCCTGCAAAAGCTTATAGACAAAGGAGGATATGGGATTGCCGAATTCGAGGGTATCCAGATTGGCCAGTCGGCCGTAAACCCTCGAAGGTCTTAAAACGAGCACATTGACATCATAAACATTACGGTATGCCCGACACAGGCTTTCACACATGGCCTTGCTGTTGGCATAAATTCCTTTGGGATCCAAAGGTGCAGCTTCTGGAATGCTTCGGTCGGGATCGTCCATTTGGCCGTAAACCGCAGCGGAGCTGGCAAAGATCACACGCTTGATTTTGCCGACTCGTGCCAGTTCCAGGATGTTGGTAAGCCCACCGATATTGACACGCAGCAGCTCGGTGGGGATGGTTTTATAGAGCACTTCGTTGCGCAAAGCTGCCAGATGAATGATCTGCTCAACCCCGTTTTCTTCGATGGTCTGAAGTAGATGCCCGAAGTGCACCATATCCCCCCAGACAAATCGGATCTTGCCTTCAACTTCCGGGTAGAAAGCCAGCTCACCGTTGCGGTTATTGTCATAGCCCACAACGTCGATACCCTTTTCCAACAGTAACTTTGCCGTGTGAAGGCCCGTCAAACCGTTAACCCCTGTAACCAGAACCGCCATGGATCTTTCCCTTTTATAAACTTGTTCGGGGAGTTTTACCTGAAGCTCATTATGCGGCAAGCGCAGGCAGCTTCAACTAAAGTCTTCGGGCCCGCATGGGGCTCAGCATCTGCTTCAGCAATTGCAGATTGGAACGATCGGGTTCCAGCTCGCCATATTGGATTTGCTTGGTCAGTGTCGTGATGGCCTCATTTAGCGGCGTGGGCACGCCGGCCTCTTTTCCTTTTTTTACGATCAGACCATTTAATTGGTCCACCTCGCTGTAACGGCCTTTGAGATGATCCTGCAGCACTGAATTGCGCGCTTCTTTGCCCATATGGCTGACCAGCGTTCGAAGGTTTTTCTTCAGAACCTCATCGGTTGAGCCCATAAACTCATCTACGCTCAGGCCGTAAATGGCCTCGATCGTATATCCCAGAGTAGTGCCAACTTCCATCGCCTCACGGCCGAGCTGGATGCAGAAATCAAACACTTCCGGTATATCGGTGGCCTCCTGTTCGTAGAGTCCCAAAACACCGATCGGTGCCTGCAGCATACAGTTGGCAATTAATTTCGTCCATTTGGCTCCCCAGATGTTGGTGGTGATATCGGTTTTGCCCACACAACTGAGGATCTTGGCCAGTTTCTCTGCTCGGGGGGTTACCCTGCCGTGCAGCTCCCCGACAGCAAACCATGTGCCGCTATGGGTAGTGTTGCGTTTCACTTTGGCCGGCTCGAAAACCTCAGCCGACAGCTCAACCACACAGCCCACATCCCTTGTGGGGCCGATGATGGGGGCAATCAGTTCGTCATTGAGACTGTTCTGCAGCGATACGAGTACGCCGTTGGGTTTCAAATAAGGTTTGATTAGCTCGGTCATCCAGCAGCTGTCATAGGATTTGGCAGTCAGAAAAACGATATCGAACGGGTCAGTCAGGGAAGCCAACTCGCAAATATGGATTGCATTTACCGGTGTGTGTAAGTCTTCATCGGTCATAGTTACGCGCAAACCATCGGCTTTCATCGCCTCGACATTCGCCGGCCATTGATCAATGAGCATCACGTCATAGCCGGCCCTGGAAAGATCGGCTCCGACGCTGCTGCCAATCGCACCGGTACCCAAAACCGCCATTTTGTCTTCCATGATTTCCTCCAAAATAAAGCCTAAAGGATTTTTGCACATTTGTGCACACTTTACACAATTGTAAAATTGTGTATAATATCCGATACCTGCTTGTCAAACGAAATTAGGATAGAAAATCCTTTTGCGTGCAGACAAATAATTGTGGTACAGCGCCTTTCGGAAGTGTTTCGAAGCGTTCGTTATAAAATCGCCAGGCAATGAGGTGAACATGAGCCACTTTGGGTATTCAGGAAAACTTCTGCGAGTCAAATTGGACAGCGGGGACATGGTCATCGAAAAACCGGATGAATCATATTACAAACGCTATTTGGGGGGCAGCGGAATCATCATGCACACCCTGCT
>PVMK01115163.1_pt1 | contig 64526 bp, 64 predicted proteins | sample 1853481 | NCBI WGS metagenome assembly PVMK01 (sample SAMN08533507, study PRJNA380276) | Marine sediment metagenome, whole genome shotgun sequencing project.
GGATCGCAAATCGGATCTTCTTGCAGTACAGCTACTACTTGCCCGTTAACCTATCCGGGATTTATTCCCATTTATTTTCTTAACTAACCTCTTGTGGGCATTATGCAAAAATGGTTGTTGTTCATTGCTCGGTTGTATCGTATTTGGCTTCAGTTTACTGGCCCACTTACCCGCACAATTGGTGTTTCCGGAGAATTCAGGCAAGTTTCAATTCCTGGGTATTGGCGGCTCTGTGTGGCGAGGTGAGGTCAAACAGATTCTGTTTTCCGGCAAGGCTCTGCCAATTCGAAATCTAAACTGGACAGTCAACCCGATCGCACTACTCACAGGAACACTCAAAGCGGATTTTTATGAACAACAGACACCCATTAATCGTGGGAATATGGGTTTGAACCTGCTGTCGCGACAGCTTGAACTACATGCGCTACATTGGCAGCTTCCCGCCAGTTCACTTGAATCATGGATTCAATTGCCAGGGGTGAGAGCACAGGGCCATTTTGTACTCGATCTGCAAACCCTGCAGCTTCCGGCCAACAATTTATTTCCCAGCCAACTGGAAGGGCGGCTCGACTGGCAAAACGCAGAGCTGCAGATCAACTCGAATTATTGGCATATCGGCTCGCCGGTTATGCAGTTTTCTGATGAAGGCGATGGCATAAAAGGGGTCGTAACGAATTCGCAACCCATGTTGCCCGGTGACGGTTCGTTTCAGTGCACCATAAATAGCTGTCAGGTTACATTGAGTCTTCAGCCAACCCCTGATGCACCGCAATCAGTGTTGAATGGCCTGTTGCTACTGGGACTTCAACAAACCGGAGATACGTTCTCAGGGCAACTTACCTTTCCACTTGAATGACCCTGATCAATCCAACGCCATACCCATTTATTCAGGCAAAAAAAACCGGGCAAAGCCCGGTTTTTTTTAATAACATTTTGTCTTTGTAGAGGTGAGGTGGGCCATAGACCCACCTCGAATAATTACTACTCAAACATGCTCATGATTCTGTCAACAATCTCTTCATAAACACCTTCGTCGTCTTCGACCCGATAACCATTAGCTTTGGTATGCTGGTCGAATGATGCCAGGCCACCAGCACTATCTGCGGCGATAATGTCGGCTCTGTGACATCCACCACAGGCTCTCGCGCCGGGACCGGTAACGACCTGCGGTACAAAACCGATATTTCTCATCCATGTATCTTCACCATTCGGCCCTGCATCATTCATAGACGATGCTGCCAAAGTGTGAGGCAACGATTCGGACTGATCCGAGGCCTCAAAGGTGCCTGGCAGGTGACAAGCTTCACAGGCCTTGGCGGTGAAGGTGGGGAGGGTATGCCCAATATGCTGATAATATCTTTTTGATTCCACATTATCTGCGAAGTTTATGTCTTCGGGATCAAATGCCTGGAACGTGTGGATAGCATGGACATAACTTCCGACCTCGCGCGACGTCATTTCCAGATGACTACCGCCACTGCTTGGCTCGTGACAATGCTTACAGATTGTGATGTCGCCACCACGGTCGGCGGAGTGGAAGGTTGTGGCCAGCGCATCGTGACAGGAATTACAAGCTTCTACGTCTACAACGGCATTCGCGCCTTTAAAGTAGTCGTCGTCGATCGCATTGCTAGCAAGTTCCAGGGTTTTAGACACCGCATTGGTGGCTACGGGTTGGGGTGAGGGGACAGTGTCACCCCTACCTAAACCCAGGTTAACCCCGTCAATCTTCACAGTTGGTCGTATGGATACTTCCAGTCTCTCAAGTATGCCGCTGTCAATCTGTTCCGCAATAGTCGGATCTGACGCATAAGCAGTCGTATCCAGGGTGACATGCCAGCTACCCTGCACACTATCGGCCTCTTCGGTAAACAGTGCGTTATCCGAACCGATGGTTTTTTCCATCCGTATGCCGTTGGCATCCCTGGCGTGACTGGGAACGATAAACTGCTTGGTACCATATCCGTAGAAAGAAACATACACGCTCGGAGCAGTCATAAGCTCTGTGTTGGCCGTAAACTTGACATCAACGATACCATCAACCATGGAAACGCTGGTAAGGTCGGCTGTATAGAGATCTGCATATCTGTCGCCCTCGGCAGTATAGATTTCTTCGTCATAGCCGGGATGGTATTCGGCGAAGCTTCCGCCAACGCCACTTTGCATGACAGGCATTACAGTCATCTTCGATAGCATGCCACTCAACGCCTTCTGCAATCCAGATATCTTCCAGAGCAGGAGCCCGCTTGGACTGTACATACTCTTCAGGAGTTGACTGAACCGGGTGACAGCTCTTACAGGTTGCGGCCACAAAAAAGTCACCGTCCGTTATTAAATCAAGTTTGCCTTCGTGACAGGTGTTGCAGTTGGCCATGCTCTGCGGATAGGGGAAATTCCATCGCGTGCGACATATGCGTGTCGTTCATCACGTTGGCCGTATAAGCATACGCAGGTATATCGGCGTCATCGCCATTGCCCCAGGCAACTGGGTCGTCGACCATTTGCTGCCATTCTTCATGACCGCCAGTCCTGTCATCATAGTGGCAAGCTTTACAAGAGGCAAATTCTGACAGATTTTCAACGGTTGATTCTCTGTAGCCGTGCTTCGCATACGGCGTACCGTGACAATTTGAACAACCTTCGTCATTGGCAAGAGATTCATACTCATCAGCAGCACCATAGACTATACCCCTGCGCTGTTTACATCTGCGTAAAGATGGACATGACCGGCTGGCTCAGTGTGAAGAGGGCCCTGGGCAATATAGGCATAACCTTGGGCGTCCGAATCCTCAGGCGCAAAGGCAACACCTGTAGCCGTTACCGTATATACACCCGGTTTGCCTGGGACAGAAACCGGATCTCTCAAACGTGCGTTTAGCGCACCAGGAAAGGTTCCCGTCGCGGTGTCGTAGCCATTGATATAGAACCGGTTTTGGTCCAGTGTTGGCAGGCCATCAGCGTCGATAAATGGCATGCCACTTTTCATTATTTCAACTGTCATGGTGACGTTATAGGCACCTGGGGCAGTAAGTACGCTGTCAATTTCGAGGATTTCCAACGACAGCTTGCTGTCATTCAGACCATCCATGTAATCATCGTAAACTGATTGGTGTACTTCCTGGCCAGTGTCGCTGTGACAGACTAAGCAGGATTCTGGATCAACGGCAGAAAGCGGATTGTAATCCTGGCCATCCTGGCCATCCACACCGTCAATACCGTCAACACCGTCAACACCATCTTGGCCATCCAATCCATCGTCGCCCTCGCAGCCAACCATGAGAGCGACTGAAAAGAGCAATCCAAGGATCATCAGGAATTTCTTAAAACTCGATAGTTTCAAACTCATAATATACCTCCCTCAGTTATTAATATAAGTAACTCAAAATATCTTCCCGTGTGGGTGCAACATCCTGATTTATATTATAATTTGGCAGAACATTATATTCGATTGTCATGCTGCACCTTTATTATCAACACCCCAACCAAAGATTCAGTTATTTCTCTTCGTTAATGAGGCATATCAAACATATCGGAGCGTATCAAAGACACCTGATGCCGCAGTTGATCTATATCAATTAATCCCTGACTTATTTCAACTAACCCCAATAATTAATGAACTCATCTGATCTGGCCGGGATTTGGTTATCGATTCCTGATTTTTTTTAATATCAAGGTAGCCGGCCCGATGAGGTTTTGGGAGTTTGAGGATAATTTCTCTTTTTTTGGAAACCAACAACAGCTGAATTCAGCCCAGACTGACTCGCCGGCTTTTGCTGTTCAAGTGCTTGCAAGAAGTATCTATTTATCGACTCGAAAGCGCTTGCCCTGGTAGGACATTACCATGCCATCCGGCAAAATTTCTTCCAACACCAGCCCGCTTGCCAGTCTTTCACCTTCGCGGTATTTTTCCAGGTTGACCAGAATAAAGCGCTTTTGAGGCTCTTCCGAATACACATGAACATCGAGGCGCGGCAAGTCAAGTTTGTTGCGAAATTCCTGTGGCAGCTCATACCAACTCTGCAATTGCGAATTGTCTTTCGCGGTTGTCATGGCATCCATCTGCCTACCTGATTCTTCTTCCGGCAGTATCGACGGCCTGGAATCCTGCAAATAAGCGGATTCTGGTAACACCACCACCTCGCCGGTAGAAAGTATCGGCTCGTTTTGCGCTAGCACTGGCTTTTCCGGAGTTGGCGCTTCACGAACCAGTGCCTCACTGGTTTGTTGAATCGGTTGCACCAGCTGATCGTTTATCAGGGCTGTCTGCCGTTCAAGTGGAACTTGTGCTGCAACGGGTACTTCTGCATCCTTTGCATCCTCGTCTTTCAACAACATAAAAACCAGTACAGCATTTACACTTAGCAGCGTCACAATAACCCAGAGCCATCGATAAGAACGGCTTTGAGGACGCTTGTCCTCATGGGGCGTTGCAAGGTCAGGCACAGCACCAATATCGTGCTCCTGATCCGCTTTTTTAAGTGCTTCGAGGATATAGGACATATCTTGACTACTCAGGAAGATTCAACCGACAGCAGGGGAACATTCCTGTCGGTATAGGTATTAAGTTGAATCAGTGTTTGTTTCCCCACCACACCATCGGGTGTCAGGCTGCGGCTACGCTGAAAATCCATTACCTGGTTAAGCAAAGGGATATCGAAGTACTGCGGATCATTGGCAGGCAGCTTCACCTGCTGGGCTACCTCCAGCAACTGACGCAGCCAGGCAACATCCGGATTTCGATCTCCTGCCTTGAGCAACAAGTGTCCGTTAGGTGGCGACTGTAATAACAATGTGAAATCACCGAGCCAGTAGCGATCCACCTCGCCGATAGCCAGGCGGATTAACTCGTTGCCAATAATCATTTCAGCCACCCTGTCGTCAAGGTGCTGCAAAATCACCGGAACAGATTGGCCATCGTTGGCAAACAGTTCCATGATCACCGGCCGGTTGTACTGGCGCAACAACCCCCAAGAACCTTTTTCAGCCAGACAGTGCAACCCCAGCTCATTGGCAAAAACACAATAATCAGGCTCGACGGCTGCAGGCAGTTTGATAGACCATCGGGCAAACAACTCCGTCCAGGCAGCAAGTGACCAGGATTCATTCACCGTCAGCAGCGCGACCACCAACGAATCTGACGGGGTGTCCAGGCTGCTCAGGGTAGTTGCATCCGGCAAAGCATTTGAGGGTAGTGCTATAGAGACCTGGGGCGACGGTTTATCAACAGATGTGTCATCTGCGGACATCTCCGGGGAAGGTTGAACTGTCGCTTGATCCAGTACGTGGTCGAGTTCCGGACGTTGCCAAAAGATATAAAGGACAATACTAACAAGAATCAGCACAACCGGGCCGCCGACTAACAATCTGGGGCTGGGCCTGGTGCGGGATTGTTGCAATTCGTCGGCCAGCACTTCATTCGCCGCATGTCGGACAATTTTCTTGTCGATTTGTAACTTGTCTTCAGTGTAGGCACCGAGCAAGGCGCGGTCACACAACACGTTAATAAGGCGGGGAATTCCGCCGGATAGCTTGTAAATACGATCCACCGCTGATTTGTTAAAAATTGGTCTGGTTGTACCACAGACATGCAAGCGGTGCTTGATATAGGCCCCGGTCTCTTCCCGGGTGACAGGTTCCAGGCGGTAACGAGCTGTAACTCGCTGGGCCAGTTGACGCATGTCTTCACGTTGCAACAGGGTACGAAGCTCCGGTTGCCCGATCAGGATAATCTGTAGCAGTTTCTGCGTGGGAGTCTCAAGGTTGGTCAGCAGGCGGATTTGTTCGAGTACGTCGACGCTCAGGTTCTGGGCTTCGTCAATGATCAACACCGTACGTCGACCCTTGGCATGTGCTTCTAGCAGATAGTGATTCAGTACATCGGTGAGCATTTTGATACTGGCATCTTTCTCCTGGTATTCGATGCCTAACTCATCGCACACAGTTGCAATCAATTCGATCGATGTCACCTTGGGATTCAACACCAGAGCCAGATCAACATTGTCCGGCACCTTCTCCAGCAGACACCGGCACATGGTGGTCTTGCCGGTTCCCACCTCGCCAGTGAGTTGAACAAAGCCACCACCTTCTCCCAGACCATATAACAGGTGCGCCAACGCTTCCCGGTGACGCAGGCTCATATAGAGGAAACGCGGATCCGGCGTTATCGAGAACGGCCGTTCAGACAGATTGAAGTGTTTTAAATACATAATGGACCCAGACCGTTACTGTACCGAGTGTAACATTCTTGTTGATAAAACTTCTCGGATACAAGGGCTGCACATTGTATCTTCTTTCTATCGGACTTAATGCCAAAAAAGTCTCTGGAAGACAACAATGATCGTACCGCTAAACCTGTTAATCTACACTTACATTTCCGGCCTGTTCTCCATCTGAAAATTAAACATGTCACCCAGAAATCAGGATACAATGCAGGGCAATGTAAAGGATGAATCGACTCTACCCCGCTGATCCAAGTCTTGAGGTCAGCAAGAATGGGTGACTGAGATCGTTAACATACACAACTTCCCATCGTGGCAGTTTTTTCTGCCTTGTGCCTTCTATCATGGGCTGAGTAAACAACGAACGGAGTTTGACCGTGAAAATATTTGTCATATTACTGAGCCTTACCCTCATTCTCATGGGTTGCGGAAAGGATAAGGATAAGGTCGTAGATTACGACTCGCTTCAAACTCGCGACGGGCTCGTATATATAAAAGATGAATCCAGGTCATTTTCAGGAAGAGCGGATTCCCGACATGAAAACGGAGAATTGAAAAGCTCGATCACATATAAAAATGGCAAGAAAGATGGCTTGGATCGTTCTTGGTATGAGAACGGAAAAATGCAAATGGAAACCACCTACAAGGACGGCAAAAAAGATGGTTTGACTCACTCATGGTCTGAGAGCGGACAATTAAAAAAAGAAGCCACATACAAAGATGGCAAGGAAGATGGCCTGCTTCGAACATGGTATGAGAGTGGTAAACTTAAATCGGAAACTGCATACAAGGATGGTAAGAAAGTTGACCTGATTCGTTCCTGGTATGAGAGCGGCCAACCACAAATGGAAGCCACTTATAAAAATGGCAAGAAGGACGGCTTGGTTCGCATGTGGTACGAGAACGGACAACTAAAAATGGAAGTCCCCTACAAAGATGGCAAGAAAGATGGTCCGGTTCGCTCCTGGGGTGAAAACGGCGAGATATTGTAGTTGGATGTGTTACCTTCTTTCCATAATCTGAGGCAATTTGGCTACATCAGAAGCATGGCTACCGCACGGTTGTGGCAAAGGGGTTACTTTCGTCATTATGGTTTTTAACATCAGACCCGGCGACCAGGTAAGCACAACCCAAATCAAACCAGACATCAGGGGCAATTTCTTCACTGTAAGCACGACCACCAATACGATGAGAGGCTTCTACAACGACAAATGAAATTCCCTGTTTGGTAAGTTCTTTAGCGGCTGATAAACCAGCAGCACCAGCACCGATAATAATGAGATCTGTTTGCGCAGACATAACTCCTACCTTGATTAACAGGAAAAAGAATGTGTATTAATTAGAGTCTGCTCAGTATGTCAGAATGCTGCAGCCTGCTTCAACACACGCCCGAAAGGCACCCGACAGGTGCAAAGTACCTGCCGATAACTGTTCATCACCCGCTCCGCAACCGGCATTAGCGGCATCCAGATGGCTACAGCGGCCCTTTTAAACAGCGCAAAAAAGATCCTCAGCAGGATCTGCAGGTTCATCACCAGGAAAATACTGTTGATCCACCCGTAGGAGGTATCTGGACGCCTGGCTCGAATGTAGTTGAGATCATAACCGTTCTTTCCCTGGCCGAACTTGCCCTCAATCGGAATACGTTGTAAATATTCCTCACGCCGCTGTGCCTTCAACAACTTCAGTTCCTCCCGATTCGCTGCGGTGACTTTCCTCGGCCGGCCCAGTGGTTTACCGGCAAAACGAATGCCGTGTTCCTTGAGATAACGACGGTTGTCTTGTGTGCCGTAGATGTGTGAATTAAAAAATTGAATGGTAAATTCCCCCAGAATCCAATTTGACCGCCTATTTCAAATGCTGTGGCTTAAAGACTGCGAGATTCTTTGACTGACCTTCTTCAACAGCTATGAAAATAAGGCTAGAATAGAACGCAGTTTTCAGATGAGGAAATTCCCATGAGCAATTACACATTAAAGCCCGGCGTCGTTACCGGCGAAGGCTACAAAACACTGGTTGAAGCCGCCAAATCAGGTGGCTATGCATTACCGGCAGTCAACGTAACCGGTACCAATACGATCAATGCGGTGATGGAAGCGGCGGCCAAGGCCAATTCCGATATCATCATTCAGTTATCCAACAGCGGTGGTCAGTTTTATGCCGGTCGTGGCATCGAAGACGCATTTACGGCGAAAGTGGTTGGTTCGGTTGCGGCGGCGCAGCATGTGCACCTGTTGGCCGAGTATTACGGTATCTGTGTTGCCATGCATACCGATCATGCCAATAAAGCGTTGATCCCATGGATTGAGGCCTTGCTGGATGAGGGTGAAAAGTACTACGCGGCGCACGGTAAACCCCTCTACAGCTCACATATGCTGGATCTTTCCGCCGATCCCATCGATTTTAATCTCAGTGAGAGTGCCCGGATTCTTGAGCGCATGGCGAAGATCGACATGTCACTCGAAATCGAGCTGGGTGTGACCGGTGGTGAAGAGGATGGTATCGGTAGTGAATTCGAGGAAGGCGCCGATAATTCCAAGCTGTACACGCAGCCGGAAGACGTTTTGCGCGCCTATGAATTGCTAAACCCGATTGGTCATTTCTCGGTTGCCGCTTCATTCGGTAATGTCCATGGTGTTTATAAACCCGGTAATGTGAAGTTGCGGCCTGAAATCCTGAAGAATTCCCAGGCGCTGGTACAAAAGACCTTCAGTACCGGAGATAACCCCCTGCACCTGGTATTCCATGGTGGTTCCGGGTCTGAGAAGGCCAAGATTCACGAGGCGGTTGGTTATGGTGTGTTCAAGATGAACATCGATACCGACACCCAGTTCGCATTTTCAAAACCGGTCGGAGTATTTGTGAAAGAACATGCCCGCGCCTTTGAATACCAGGTTGATCCGGAAACCGGCACACCCGTACAAGAAACAGTACGACCCGAGAGCTTATCTGCGTCTCGGCGAGGAGGGTATTGTTGCCCGCCTGCTGGAAGCCTGTGATGACCTTGGCTCAAAAGGCAAATCCATCGCGAGTGCCTGATATTCAGATGTGATCTTTGTATATTAAATGACCGGGTTTAATCACCCGGTCATTTTTTTTTGCCCTACACTCGGTAAACTGTAAACATGCCTCTAGTCGAACATCTCGATCTACCCACTTTTTCCCGCCTGCGTGAGCAGGGCCACGAAGTATTACCGCTGGATCGTGCGGTGCACCAGGATATCCGCGAGCTTCATATCGGCTTTCTGAACATGATGCCGGATGCAGCATTGGAGGCCACCGAACGGCAGTTCATCCGCCTGGTAGGTAATTGCAACCGCATTGCACAGTTTTACGTGTATCCGTTCTCGTTGCCCGGTTTGCCGCGTAGCGCGGAAACGATGGAGTACATCGAGCGTTATTACTGCAAGTTTGAAGACCTGCAGCAACAGGGTCTGGATGCGTTGATCATCACCGGCGCCAACGTCGCCAACCCCAGCCTGGAGCAGGAACCGTTCTGGGAGCCGTTGATGGAGGTTGTGCGCTGGGCCGATAAGAATGTCTCATCCACCTTGTGCTCATGCCTGGCCACCCACGCCTTGCTCAAGTACCTGTATGACATCGATCGTCAACCCTTGCCAGCCAAACGCTGGGGTGTTTACAGCCACCGCATAGCGCAGCCCGGGCACCCGCTACTCAGGGACATCAATACGAGTTTTGACGTGCCACACTCACGTTACAACGAGATATCAAAGCAGCAACTGGAAGATGCCGACCTGACTGTTCTGGTAGAGAGTGGGCAAGGCGGCGTGCACATGGCCGTCAGCCCGGACCAGTTCCGCATGATCTATTTCCAGGGCCATCCGGAGTACGACCGCAACAGCCTGTTAAAGGAATACAAGCGCGAGGTATTGCGTTACCTGGCAGGAGAACTGGACTCACCGCCGCCATTTCCGCAGCACTATTTTTCCGATGAAGCCAAAAAGGTTGCGAACCGGTTCATAAAGCAGTCAAAAAAGGCGCAGGAAGATGGTCAGCCCAGACCCGATTGGTTGGAAGAAGAACTGCTTGCCTTGCTGGATAATACCTGGGGAGACACGGCCAAGGCGATGGTTAATAACTGGCTAGGTTTGGTTTACCAGGTCACCAACCTCGATCGCAATAAACAGTTTATGGATGAAGTTGATCCCGATGATCCGCTTCATATGAAGGGCTAGCCAGCCCCGAAGCGCGTCGAAAACCGGCGCTTGACGGGGTAGGGGAATACATCGGCCTGGTCACCAGCCAGGATGTTGTCTTTCACACCATTCCACCAGTCGGCACTGAGTAAATCTGCGTGGTCCTTCTTGAACAATGCATGATCCCTTGGGTTGGGGAAGAAAAAGGGCGCAAATGTTTCGGGAAATACATCGTGTTCCCCGATCGAATACCAGGGTGTGTCTGACATTTCGTCCTCATAACTGCGTGCCGGGGGTATATGGCGGAAATTGCAGTCCGTGATATAAGAGATTTCATCGTAGTCATAAAACACCACGCGTTCGGTTCTGGTTACACCGAAGTTTTTCTGCAGCATGTCGCCGGGAAAAATATTGGCACTGGCAAGGTCTCTGATTGCCTGGCCAAAATCCCGGATTGCATTACGCCGCATCGCCGGTGAAGCCTGTGCCAGGTAACGGTCAAGCGGCTCCATGCGTCGTTCGATATAGATATGCCGGATTATCAGGTCGTCTCCCACCACTTCGATCGAACTCTCCGCGGTCCGACGCAGCTCATCCATCAGGCAAGGGTCGATACGGTTGAGCGGAATGGCTACATTGGAATATTCCAGGGTGTCCGCCATTCTGCCAACACGGTCGTGAAATTTGACCAGTTGGTATTTTTCGCGCACATCTTTCCGGGATGAGGTTTTGGGCGGGTCAAAACGATCCCTGATCAGCTTGAATACGAACGGGAATGACGGCAGCGCGAATACCAGCATCACCATGCCACGAACACCGGGTGCAATCTGGAAATTGTCCCGTGAGTGGCTTAAATGGAATTGCATTTCCCGGTAGAGCAGTGTCTTGGCTTGTTTTTGCAGTCCTAGCATGGCGTACAGATCGACGGCTGACTTACCAGGCATGATGGATTGCAGGAAGCTTACATACGCCGAGGATACCTCCATATCAACTGTAAAATAGGCGCGTGAGAAACTGAAGACAATGGAAACGTCCTTGGTTTTCATCAGGGCGGTATCGACAAACAATTTCTGATTTTCATCTTGCATCAGCGGTAGAATCAAAGCCTGTTTATTGTCTGCATTGACCAGTCGGGCCACAATATAGGCTGCTTTGTTACGGTAAAATAACGAAGCCAGTACCTGCAGTTGGTGATTGGGATGTGCTTTCCAGGTCTTTGGCCGGCGCCCCATGATCACCTGTTCTACCCGGCGTATATCACGGCGCAGATCCTGGAAACGGTTATCCAGACCAAAGCCTGTTACAGCTTGCAGCAGACAACGGCGCAGGCCATGGGTAGGCGGGTAATAACTGCGGTAAGTCGGTTCTGAACCTTGCAGGTATTGGGTACTGAGCGCCGGTCGCCAGAAAATATTACTATTATTATAGTAGTCTCTATGTAGAACCCTACAAGCAACTGAATTATAAAATGTTTCAGCGCATTCAGATTGCAAATGATTCATCAGTAGACCGATGAAAGCAGCCTTGATATCGGGCCACCAATCCACCTGCTTTGAGGCATCGGGAAAGTCCCGGTTGAGCCTGTTGACTGTTTCGGTGACACGTTCTTCATAACCGAGAATACGCTCTTTGCTGGCTTCACCCACACGCGCCCAATCGGCGTGTTCAAAACAGGCCATGGCCTCGTTGCTGAACTCGCGGAATATGTGGTAGTGCTTGTCAAAACCATCAAGAATGGCTTGCGCTATGGCAAGCCATCAATAAAGCGATGAAAGCAGCCTTGATATCAGGCCACCAGTCCATATGCTCCGAGGCTCCGGGGAAGTCCCGGTTCAGCCTGTTGGTTGTTTCAGTGACGCGTGCCTGGTAACCGAGAATACGCGCTTTGCTGGCTTCACCCACACGCGCCCAATCGGCGTGTTCAAAACAGGCCATGGCCTCGTTGCTGAAATCCCGGAATATGTGGTAATGCTTGTCAAAACCGCCAAGAATGGTTTGTGCGATGGCAAGCGGGTTATTGCGAGTCTCATTCATGGCGCTAAGGTATCACCTTTGAGCCGGTGCTTTAAACAGCAAGCCGCCTTTGACCACGACATCGATGTTTTCCAGCATGGAAATATCATCCAGCGGATTTCCTTTCACCGCCACCAGGTCACCGAGCAGATCGGCTTCAATGGCACCCACGCGGTCCTGCCACTCAAGGTAGTGCGCAGCGACTGAAGTTGCCGCCTGTATAGCCTGCATCGGTGTCATACCCCATTCCACCATGTAGGCAAACTGGATACCGTTCATGCCATGGGGGAAAATCGCAACATCGGTACCAAACCCAATGGTGGCGCCGGCAGCATGTGCGCGTTTGAAACTCTCGCGCTGCGCCTGGGTGGTTTCAATGGTTTTACGCAGGAATTCCTCGACCCAGCCCTGTTTGCGGCCTTGTTCGGTCATCCAGTCACCGGCGCCGATATCCATGATGAGTACAACATCGTTTTCAATCGCCAGTGCAATGCCCTCATCGTCGATATAGGTTGCATGCTCAATGCTGTCTGCACCCGCGCGGATGGCGTCCTTGATGGATTGGGTGCCGTGTGCGTGCGCAGCCACATTGATACTTGCCGCATGTGCTACTTCCACCACCGCCTGGATTTCCTCAAAACTCATCTCGGCCTCCCCAGGTACGCCGCCATAGGCCAGCACGGCACCCGATGCGATTACTTTGAGTACATCCGCACCGCCGTCAACCGCCTCCTGCGCATGTAACCTGAACTCATCGACGGAGCGTGAAACGCCCATTCTAAGATGGGGGGGGATCGCATCCTCGCTGCCACCGGGTTCCAGCAGGTCACCACCACCGCCGGGAATGGTCAGGTAGAAACCGGATATCTGTAACCTTGGGCCGATGGTATCACCGCGGTCGATCTCATTGCGCAGATCGCGATCTACCCAGCCGTAATAATTACCGAGATTGCGTACACTGGTAAAACCCGCATCGATGGACAATTGCGAATATTTGCGACCGGCCTGCATAAAGTCTTCGTGGGAATAATCGTAATACATGGTCAGGTCGACCAGTTCTTCAAAACTTTCCAGCATATGCGCATGCATTTCGATCAAGCCGGGCAGGCAGGTATATTCCGACAAATCAAGAATCTCGACGCCTGTCGGCGCTTCTATATGAGAAGCAATTTTGCTGAAGCGGCCATCTTCGATCAATACGCTGATATCACTTAATGCATCGTCTGAGCGGCCATCAATCAGTGAACCGCAACGGATCAGCATGTTTCCGCTATCGGGTTGGTAGGGCGCCGTGGTCAAGCCGGGCATCTGTGAATTTTCAGGAGTGGGATCGGAGCAGGCCACTAACAGGGCTGGCAGCAGGGTGCAAAGCACAATTTTTCGAATCATACTGTTCTCATATTGGGGCTTGTTTATGTTGCTAAGGTATCACTTTTGAGCCGTTGTACCAGTTCTTTTGCCCAGCTACCGCAAGCTTCCGCTGATGGATGAAATCCGTCTTCACAAAACTCCTGGTGAACAGGGTCTATATCCGTTGGGATATGCAGCATATTGACCTGTTGTGAGATCACCCCGGCGGCAATGTTGTCCAGTGTTGCAGCACGGTGACCAAGCGTGAACCGCAGTGGTTGCGGGGGTAAGGGGAACCTGCCCATGGGTGGTAAACCGGCAAAGATCACCAGCGCCTGCGGCCAGTTTCGTTTTAGATCCACCACCAGGGCGTTAAACTGAATTCGCCACTGCCGGGTGCTGCTCAGTCCGGTGACATTATTGACACCAATTGAAATCAGTATCACATCTGCCTGTTGGTCCTGATCAAGGTTACTGATCCGTTCCCGCAGATCCGATATATCCGCGCCGTTCTTGCCTTCCACCCGCCAATGCACACTACATGCCCGGTCTTTTGCCAGGGCCCGGGCAAACTGTACCGGCATCGAACGATCCATGGTACCGGTGCCCACCCCGGCGATGATGGAGTCACCCATGGCCAACAGCTGTAGTTTTGTGCCCTGACCATTCACGCCGGTTCTGTCGCCAGTCGCTTCTGGCAGGCGGATGGCGCTAAACCGCAGCCACAAGCCCTGCAAAGCGGAAAGCGGGAGAAACAGCCAGAATCCAATGTGCCTCATAAACAAAACATCAGGCTGGAACCAGCGCACGCTTTTCTGCGTTCCATGTCATGGCAATCAACAGGATGGACATGATGCAGGCTGCTGCTATCAGGGCGAAACCGGCATCCCAACCAGCATTGTCCACCAACGCGCCAATCAACACGTTGGCGCTGACCGCACCACCGACATAACCGAACAAGCCGGTGAAACCGGCGGCGGTTCCAGCAGCTTTCTTGGGTACCAGGTCAAGCGCGTGTACGCCAATGAGCATGACCGGGCCGTAAATCAGAAAACCTATTGCGATAAGCATGGCCATATCGATACCCGGGTTGCCGGGCGGGTTGAACCAGTAAACCAAAATGCACAAGAGCGTCAGGAACAGGTAAATAATGCTGGCAGGTGCGCGCCGCCCGCGAAACACCCTGTCGGATAAATAACCACACAGCAAAGTGCCTGGAATGCCGGCCCATTCATACATGGCGTAGGCCCAGCCGGCCTCTTCGAAGGAGAATCCCTTGGCCTCGGAGAGGTAGGTGGGTGCCCAGTCCAGTACGCCGTAACGAACCAGGTAGACAAAGGCATTGGCGATTGCGATGGACCACAACAAGCGGTTATTCAGTACATGCTGCAGAAATATTTCCCGGGTGGAAAACTCCTTTTCATGGGCATCGTCATAGCTAAAAATCTTGGGGATAGTCGTTTTTGTAAGCTTCGATGGGCGGCAAGCCCTGGGACTGGGGTGTGTCACGTACGGTCAACCAGATAAACAGGGCAATGGCCAGGGCGAAAAAGCCGTGTAAATATAAAATGGCATGCCAGTCGGCAAATATCGCCATGGCGAGGATGGCGATCGGCCCGACCAGCCCGCCGCCGACGTTATGGGCAACATTCCACAAGGCCATCTTCGTGCCGCGTTCGCTGCTGGAAAACCAGTGCACCATGGTGCGTCCACTGGGTGGCCAGCCCATGCCCTGGAACCAGCCATTGGCCAGCAGCAACATAAACATCACGCCAATACTGGCAGTGGCGGCAGGCACCAGCCCCATGATGATCATCAACAATGCGCTCATGGTCAAACCGGTCGCCATGAATGTGCGCGCATTACTGCGGTCGGAAACACTGCCCATAATGAATTTTGAAAGCCCGTAAGCGATGGCAACAGCGGACAGGGCAAAACCGAGTTCGGTCCGGGAATAGCCTTCTTCTATCAGGTGGGGCATGGCCAGGGAGAAGTTCTTTCTGACCAGGTAATAACCGGCATACCCAACAAAAATACCGATGTAAACCTGCCACCTGAGACGGGTATATTCACGATCGATCTGCTCGTCCGGTTTTTGTGCCCGATGTGGCGGTGGCTTGAAAAAGCCGATCATTGGCCTTGCTGAATCTCCGCCAACACCCTGGCACCCAGGTCGGGGTAATCGGTAATGATGCCGTCAACACCCATTCCGAGCAGTTCCCGGATCGTTTTCTCGTCATTGACAGTCCATGGAATGACCAGGATGTCTAACGCATGTGCAGCATCAATTTGATCCCGATCCAGGAGTTGATAATCCGGGCTGTAGATTTGTGGAACGAAACTGAGCCGCTCGAGGTTCTGCTGCAATCCATCCCCGTTCTCGACCAGCAGCGAGATGGAAATATGCGGGTCTATTGCATGCATGGCTTCCAGGGCACGGGTATCAAATGATTGTATGGTTGTCTGTTCAACAAGCTGGTGCTGTTTAACAACATCATGCAAGGCGCTGGCAAACTCCATTACCTCGGGATGGAAGATGCGGTCGCCTTCGGGCAGGGATTTGATTTCAATATTGAATGACACCTGCCCGAACCGGGCATCGCGACCTGTGGCCTCGGCACGTGCGGCAACTGCGGTAAATACATCGCTCAGCAGGGGTTTTGATACCGGCATCGCCTGTTGATCCGGATGGTCCGGGTGACCTCGGCTACCGCAGTCAAAACCGGCCAGTTCCACATCGCTCATCGCGTAAATCCGCAGAGTTTTTTCCTCTTCTTCCGTGACTACTCTGCCATCACGGTGTGAACATATCTTCGCTGACATCCAGGGTTCATGTGATACCACCACGTGATCATCTGCATTAATGGCGACATCCATTTCCAGGGTCGTGACACCAATGTCCAGGGCGTGCAAAAACGCCGGAATACTGTTCTCCGGCAGCAGGCCGCGTGCACCACGGTGACCTTGCAAATCAATAACTGCCAGACTGGTATTAAAACCAGCTTCATTGGCGGGCAGTATTTGATCTTCTGCTTCCATGATATTGGCTGAATCCTGCTCAACTGTGGTTCCGGGGGGTATTTGGTTAGCAACCAGCAACAGGATGACGAACGCCAATAAAACCAGGGTTATGACGGTGATTTTTCGTCCGGTGCGGGTGGTGATGGAGTCCTTTGTTTCGATTAGCTGTTCCCGCTTGATACCTTCCGGTGTTATTTCACACACCCAGGAAAATGCCAGTACCGCCGGAAAGCAGATCAGCAGCAATGCAAAAACCAGGCGGAAAGCCCAGCCGGGAACCCCCAGTTGGGCAAACAGGACATCGACAAGCTGCAGGATCAGCCACGCGGCCACCATATAGAGCAGGGCCACTCGAAAAACATTGCGCCTTTTCAGCTCTGCAAACACCGACATGGATGAATTTCTTTGTCCCGTATTTTGCATCATGAAAGAGTACCAGCATGGTGCATGGCGAGGGAAGTCAAATTTATGGGAAGCTGTAATTCACCCATAGACCAACATTACGCCCAGGCGCGTCAATTCCGGAGGCGTGTTCCCGGTAGGTTTTGTCAGCGAGGTTTTCCAACCGCAAACCCAGTTGCAGCGAGCTCGTTGCCTGCCAGTCCAGCGATACGTTCAACGTACCCCAGCCAGCTGTACCCATTGGATTAATACGTGGATCCCGCACATCGCGCGGACTTAAACGATCCTGGCTACTGGCAAACAACAGGTAGGGTTCGATGCGCCAGTCGCCCTTGAAAAAATACTCTAATCCCACCTTTCCATTGAGTGGCGGGATGCGGTCAGCAGGGAAGGCCGGTCCGATGTCAGCCTGTTCTTCACCACGGGTATAGTTGATAACCGCAAATAAACGTAAGTCTTCCATGGCAGCCCAGTAGGCCCCGGCTTCCACACCATATATTTCGACGCTGTTACGGTTTTCGCTGCGTACGACATCGCGGCCGTCTTCTGTGACTTCACCGGTGAATACAGATGTAATTTTGTCGGAATAATCCAGGTAAAAGACAAAAACCTCCAACTCCAGACTATCTGATTCTTTTTTGAAACCAAGGTCGTAACTCCAAACCGTTTCAGGATCGAGATCCGTGTTGGCTACGTTAAAACGATTACCAGGACGCGGGCCAAGCGTGGCCAGGTCAAAAATATTGGGTGGACGAAAACCCCTGCCAAAGTTTGCAACCAGCTTAAAGCCCGGGTTCAGCTCATAAACAGCATGAATGTCACCGGTCAGGTCGGCGGGTGTGAGCTTTACGTTTTGGTGGTTTTCATCGGCGGGTAAACGAATATCAAACCAGCTGTAACGCAGGCCGGCATTCAGATCGAAGTTATCAGTTGCGAACCACTCACCTGAAAGATAAACCGCCGCGCTATTCATGGAAGAACCATCGGGAAAACGGCTGCGCACTTCGGTCAACACATCCGTGCCTTCCAAATGCGTAAACCGACTGCTGTCCACCGCATCCGTGTAGTACTCGGCACCCCATACCAGTGGTAAACCGGAAGCCAGCGATGAGTTGAATTGCAGGGTTACACCATCGAGGGTGCTGCTGTTATGTTCGGTCACAACCTCCGGGCGACCATATTCCTGCGTCAGCCTGTCATCGGTGATGACCTGGCGCGCCACATGGGCCTCAAACTGATCGAACCAGGCAGATTCCCCATCCAGGCGAAAGCGGGCGTGGATAAAACTGCGCCGGTTAGGCTCAAACAAAAACTGTTCGGAAGAGGGCTCGGTTTGGCCATATCCAGGTACAAGTTCATCGTAGCGGGGCGTTGATGGCTGCTCCATGACCTGTGCTGAGAACATCAGGCTGGAACGCTCAGAGCTATCAATCACAAACTTGAGATCAGCCGCCTTTGATTTATAAGCAGAAGGAACCAGTTTTTCACCACTACCGGATTTGCGATCTGAATGATCCTGGTAACTCGCGCCACCGGCAAAGCCCCAGCCCTGTTTACCACCCTGTGTGCGGGCGCTGAGCACCCAGCCGTCATCCACACTGTCATAACTGCCATACAAGCGGCTGTCCTGCTGCCAGTCAGCACTGCTGTAATCAGGTTCCTGTGTCAGGATGTTCAACACCCCACCCATCGCATCGGCACCATAAAGCGAACCCTGGGAACCACGCACCACTTCCATACGTCGGGTAGCAAACGAATCTACCAGGCCAAGATACTGATTGGGCGCATTGCGGAAAAAGGCATTGTTCAGACGCATGCCATCGACCATGTGCAAAACCTGGGAACCCTTGAGCCCACGAATAATAGGAATCCCCTGGCCGGGCGTAGTCTGCTGAAAAAAAGCACCGGGCTGGCCGCGCAACATTTCAGCAATCACATCAGGCGCCTGTTTGAGCACCGATTCTTCATTAATGGCAGTCACTGCCGCCGCGATATCAATGTCACGTTTATTGGTACGCGTCGCAGTAACCTGCACATGCTCTTGCACATCGCTCTCATACAGGTCTTCGCCGGATTCACCATCCGCCCAAAGAAGGGTCTGAAACAGCAATAAAAGCAAGGGCGAAACCAGCAGCCCCGCCCGCAGAAAATTGGTCATAAAATTTAAGCCAACCAATGATTGGAAACAGTGCGTATTTTGCCACAAAATACGCACTGGATGGTTTGCTTTACACTTCAAAAAAACAGGTGACGAAAGATCGACCCCAAAAAAGGTGCGGGGATGCTTTAGTCAGGGGTGACAATTAACTAAACCGGGGCGACAATGTATCAAGTTATGGCGAAACGGACATTCCTGCTTTGTACATGTACTTCACCAAGATACTTCCACTTTTTGTGCTCCCGATCGGGCTCGTTTTAGAGTTGTCCTTTATTGCATTACTGTTTTTACTGAAAGGCTGGCGCAGGACTTCGGCAACTTTTCTGGGTTTAGCCATGTTGCTTCTATGGGTCGCATCCATGCCCTTTGTCGCTAATACATTGTTGGGGAAATTAGAGCAGGATTATCCGGCTGTCATGATGTCGGAAGTTCCGGCCAGTGAATGCATCGTCGTGCTTGGCGGTGCAGTTGAGCCGGTGCTACCTCCAAGGATTGATATCGATATGCGCGAGGCCGTAGACCGGGTGCGCAAGGCCGCCCAGTTGTTCCATGCCGGCAGGGGTAAGATGATTATTGCTTCCGGCGGCAATCTTCCCTGGTCGCCGTATGCAGAGTCCGAAGCGGAATCAATTAAGACCCTGCTACTGGAGTGGGGGGTGCCGGCGGCGGCAATCGTGCTGGAAGGTGAGAGTCGTAATACCCGTGAAAATGCGCTCAACTCCATTGCGTTGTTGGAAGAACATGGCTGTGAGAGACCATTGTTGGTCACTTCAGCTGCGCATATGAAGCGCTCTGTCGCGGTTTTTGAGCGACTGGGGATAACCGTGTTTCCGGTATCTGCCGATGTGCGTGTGGTTAAAAACTCCAACTTAACCGTGCTCGATTTTCTGCCCGATGCCGAAGCCCTGAAACAATCTTCGGATGCAATACGGGAGTGGATGGGGCAGAAGGTTTATGAGAAACAGGTTATGCATTGAATAGCGTCAAAAACGGCGTTATTTAATCTACAGAGCTTTATAAAATAAAGTAAATTGCAGCATGAGCTTTAGTAATAGACTTGTAAAAGCTTGACAAGGGGCAGTTCGATGCTGGATACTTTATAAAATAGAGTAAACAGCACAATGAATTTTCAATTTGACAAAATGATCAGCGCCCCATGCCGGTTAGGCATCCTGGCCACACTCGTGCCGGGCGAATCTGTCTCTTTTTCGGAGATGAAGTCTGCAACCAGTCTGTCTGACGGTAATTTGCATGCGCAGACTCGCAAACTGGATGACGCAGGTTACATAGAAATCACCAAGACAATGAAAGGCAAGCGCTCTGTGACCGAGTTTCGTATCACGGACTGGGGCGTGAGCGCCTTCAACTATATATTATGAAGTTACAGAAGCTTCTCGACGCAGAGACGGGCCTGTGCGACCCTGTGCAGCGTTCCGCGCGAGCCCGATGATTCGGCGGTTTGGGCATGACGGGCCCGAAAAGAATCGCAATTGGGGCCGATCACGGCGGTTTTGAGCTGAAAACCGTGCTGGTGACCCATTTACAGAGAGCCGGACACAAGGTGGAAGACTTCGGTACTTCATCCCGTGAAGCTGTCGATTATCCCGGTCTTTGCCCGTGCGGTCGCAGAAGCCGTGGCACAGGGCAGAGCGGACGTCGGTATCATGATCGATGGCGCCGGTATCGGCTCATGCATGGTAGCCAATAAGGTACCGGGTGTGCGGGCGGCGGTTGCGAATAATCTGCTGACCGCGCGCCACAGCCGTGAGCACAACGATGCCAACGTACTGGCGCTGGGTGCCGGTCAGGTTGGCACCGGGCTCGCGGAACAGCTCGTCGACACCTGGCTGACAACCGAATGCACCGAGCCGCGCCATTTGAAGCGGGTTGCAATGTTCGGTGAGGAGATTGCAAGTTCATCCGGTGACATGCCCCTGACAGATCAGGACATTGAACGGGTCGTGACCCGACTGCATGACATTATTGGCCCGCTGGCGAGTATGGAACCAAGCGGTGAGTCCGTTGGTGACAACCCAGAGGCGGCACGGGAGTTTGTGCGACTGGGTGCTACCGGGCTTGACCAGCGTTGCCCCGGCGGAACGGCCGGGAGATATACCCGGTGACCTGGCGCGTTACATTGATCACACGATACTCAAGCCCAACGCGACCGAGGAACAGATTCGTAAGCTCTGCGCCGAGGCACTTGAGTTTAATTTCCGCTCGGTGTGTGTTAACCCGACCTGGGTATCGCTGGCCGCGAGCCTGCTGCGCGACAGCGAGGTGCTTACCTGCACGGTTGTCGGTTTCCCACTTGGCGCCAATGAGTCCGCGATCAAGGCCATGGAAGCACGCCGCGCCATTCGCAATGGCGCACGCGAGATCGATATGGTGATCAACGTCGGTGCGCTCAAGGGCGGCGACGATGCGCTCGTGCTGCGTGACATCCGGGCCGTGGTCGAGGAGTGCGTCGATGGTAATGCGCTGTGTAAGGTTATCCTGGAAACAGCGCTTCTGAGCGACGCAGAGAAACGGCGTGCCTCAGAGTTGGCGCGAACCGCCCGTGCCCACTTCGTCAAGACATCAACCGGTTTCTCAACCGGCGGCGCCACCGTGAGCGATGTGGCACTCATGGCCGAAGTTGTGCGTGGTGCAGGCATGGAGGTCAAGGCCTCCGGTGGTATCAGTTCCTATAGCGATGCCAAGGCCATGATTGAGGCAGGAGCCACCCGTCTGGGTGCGAGTGCCAGCATTGGCATCGTACAAGAAGCAAAATCAACAAGCTTTAGCGCTTGAGGAGTTTTATCAATGGTCGATCTGAGAGCTTACGTTTTTCTTGACTCACTGCAGCCGCAGTTCGCCTCCTTCCAGGCGACGATTTCAAAAGGTTACCTGCCCAAAGTGGGCCAGGCGAGCCTTTTCGTGGAAATCGCCCCCTGGTATGGCTATTAACCAGATTCTTGACGTTGCGCTCAAGTCAACCGACGTTACGGCGGGGATGCAGATCGTTGAGCGGCATTACGGCATGCTCGAGGTGCATTCCGAAAGCCTGGCCGATGTCCGGCAGGCCGGGCAGGCGATTCTCGACTTCCTGGGTTTAGAGGAAAAAGACCGCCACAAGCCGCGGGTTGTAGCCAACCAGGTGGTACGTCACCTTGAAGATACACAGACCATGCTGATCAACCGCTTCCGGCACGGCAACATGATCCTGGCCGGTCAGACGCTGTTTGTGCTTGAAGTAGAGCCGGCGGCCTATGCCGCACTGGCAGCCAACGAGGCCGAAAAGGCAGCGGATATCAATATTCTCGAAGTACGTGCCGTCGGCAGCTTTGGACGTGTCTACATCGGCGGCGAGGAACGGGACGTGGTGGTCGCCCAGGAAGCGGCAATGCAGGCCATCAAGGCAGTCACGGGCAAGGTCAAAAAAAAGTAGTTCATGGAAAGTAGTTAAATACGATAAAGAAGCACTTAAATAAATAAACCCGGGCTCAATGGCCCGATTCGCGAGGAGCAAGACAATGTCAGATGCATTAGGAATGATTGAATGCCGGAGTTTTCCGGCCATGGTGGAAGCGGCCGACGCTATGGTCAAAGCTGCCAAGGTTGAACTCGTCAGTTACGAGAAAACGGGTGGCGGTTATATAACCGCAGTCGTACGGGGCGATGTCGCCGCCGTAAGAGCGGCCTGTGACGCCGGACGAACCGCGGGTGCCCGCGTCGCCGATGTGGTTGCCGTACATGTGATCGCACGTCCTCACAGTGGTGTTGATCTGGCGATCCCACTGGGCCGCAGCCCCGAAACATCGAAGAAGTAGTGACCGCAGGAAGGATGCTGCTATGAAACTTGCGAAAGTGATCGGCACTGTCGTTGCCACCGAAAAAGACGCCAAGCTTGTTGGTCTGAGATTCCTGATGCTGGGTCTCTGGGGCCACGATAATAAACCTGCAGGCGGCTCGGTAGTGGCGGTGGATGCCGTCGGTGCCGGGGTCGGTGAAATGGTGCTTTTTGCGAGCGGTTCTTCAGCCCGCCAAACCGAACGCACCGACCAAAAACCAGTTGACGCAGTCGTTATGGCAATCGTCGACAGCTGGGAAATAGAAGGTGACGAGAAATATCGAAAGGGGGAGTCTGACGCATGAGCCGTCCGGGCGGCAACGCCGCCATTCTCAGCGACCAGCAGGTGGACATCATCGCCAGGCGTCTTGCCGAACGTCTTTCGGCATCACCGGCTTCGGGATCAAATGTCACTGCGGCGAAAACTGCACTGGCGGGCAGTGCGCCATCCATTGCGGCTCACGCTACACTCGGCGAAGGGGTTTTTGCGACGGTGGACGACGCTGTCGATGCGGCGGGCATAGCCTTCCGTGAACTGGACGGTATGTCACTCGAAGGACGGCAGAAGATCATTGCCTCCATTCGCGAGTCGATGCTCACACACGCCGAGGAACTTGCACGCCATGCCCAGCGTGAAACTGGCCTGGGTAGAGTCGAACACAAGCTGATCAAGAATCGCCTGGTCGCGCGCAAGACTTCCGGCACGGAGGTGCTCACAGCTCATGCTGTTACCGGGGATCATGGTCTGACACTTACTGAATACGCGCCCTACGGTGTGATCGGTGCCATCACGCCAACGACCAATCCGACTTCCACCATTATCTGTAACACGATCGCCATGCTCTCGGCGGGCAATAGCATTGTCTTTAACGTGCACCCGAACGCTCGCGAGTGCTCCATGGCCAATGTTCGCCTCTTGCACCAGGCAATCATACGTGGCGGCGGCCCGGCTAACCTGGTAACCACCGTAGCTGAGCCGACCATCGAAACCGCGCAAGCCCTGATGGGTCACGAGGGTGTTCGTCTGCTCGCCGTGACCGGCGGCAGCGGTGTGGTACGTCAGGCGATGACCAGTGGCAAACGCGCGATCTGTGCCGGCCCCGGCAACCCGCCGGTGGTGGTCGATGCGACAGCCGATCTTGAGCATGCTGCCCGCAGCATCATCGCTGGCGCCTCGTTTGACAACAACATCGTATGCGTAGATGAAAAAGAAGTCATTGCTGTTGAGAGCATTGTCGAGGAATTGTTGCAACAAATGCGCCAGGCGGGAGCATACATCCTGACGGAAGGCGAACTCCACCGGGTAGAACAGGTGATCTTCAGCGAGCAGCGTGGGCCACGGCGTCGCGCGGTGGTAGAGAAAGACCTTATCGGAAAGAACGCGAGCGAGATCCTCGCACGGGCCGGTATTTCATGTGCAGGTGACCCACCACTTCTGGTTGCGCGGGTGCCGAACGACCATCCCCTGATCTGGACCGAGCAGATGATGCCGGTATTGCCGGTCACTTCGGTTCCCAATGTCGATCAAGGTATCGAACTGGCCAGGGAAGCCGAACATGGGTTCGGCCACTCAGCCGGGTATGTATTCGCGTGACATTGATGCACTCAGTCGCATGGCGCGCACGATAAACACCAGTATTTTTACCAAGAATGGACCGTTCTTTGCCGGTCTTGGCGAAGGCGGGGAAGGTCACACGAGTTTCACCATCGCCAGTCCTACCGGTGAGGGTCTCACGGGTCCGGTTGCCTTCAGTCGGCTGAGGCGCTGTGTCCTGGTCGATCACTTTCGTATCGTTTGAGGCCCAGAATGCAAACAAAACGGGTGAAGAATAAAAAGCGACACGGAGCCATGGCCTTACTGGAATTCAATACCATTGCCATTGGCGTACTGGCGAGTGACCTGATGGTCAAAAAATCTCCCATCGCATTGCTGCGGTGCGGGACTATCCACCCGGGCCGATACCTGATTCTGATCGGCGGCAGCGTTGCCAGCACACAGGAAGCTTATGCAGTTGGAATACAGCTGGGTGAGCGGGAAGGTGCCCTGAGTGGCAGTGTATTCCTCGGCGACGTTCATCCGTACCTGCATGACGCAGTACTCGGCACGCGCCGGGATCTTGCAGGTGACGCATTGGCGGTCGTGGAAACGCACTCTTCACCGGCACTACTGGCCGCTGTGGATGCCGCTATCAAGAGTACCTCGGTTAAACTTTCCGAGGTTCGCCTGGGCGATGACCTCGGTGGACATGCGCTGGCCTTTTTGAGCGGTGAACTGTCTGATGTAGAGGTCGCGCTCGAAATCTGTTCCGAGCGGGCCGGCGACCAGCTTCTGGCACGAACACTTTTACCGCGGCTCGATCCTGGGCTGCGCTCGGTCCTGGACCAGGGTACCCGTTTCAGCCTGTGCCCGGCCTTCGAGCCGGCTGGCGCTGAATATCCCGAGGAGGTCGCATGCTCCTGGGACGCGTAATAGGGACCGTGGTTCCGGCGATGCTGGTGGATGAACTGTCTAATACCCCATTACTATGGGTCCAGCCACTCAATCGTGATGGCCAAGCCGACGGCGAACCGCTCGTCTGCGCCGATGGCACGCGTATGGCGGGGCCCGGTCAGATGATCTATTGGGTGGCCAGTCGCGAGGCTGCGCTTACACTTGATCCGTGGTTTGTTCCCGTTGATGACGCCATTGTTGGCCTGGTTGACGAGGTGCGGAACTATCCCCCGGAGGATCTGGACCGATGATCCTCGCCCGCATCACTGGTAGCGTCGTATCGACCATTCATCACCCCATCGTTGATGGTCACAAGCTGCTGCTCGCCGAGCGGCTCGATATGAACGGAAAACCCTCGGGCGGATATCTCATCGCCTTGGATGCTATCGGTGCCGGCCAGGGTGAGATCGTCCTGATCCTGGATGAGGGTACCGGTGCTCGCCAGATACTCAACGACAGTAACGCGCCGGTGCGTTCAATCGTCGTCGGCATTGTCGACGCGATCGAACTCGAATCGAGCTGAACGGGGAATACGCCCCCGGGTGTTAAAAAAAGGCCACCCGCGAGGGTGGCCTTTTGGTACTACTATCGATATCGACTTATATTAGTGCCGATAGGTAACTCTCAAGTAACCAAAAGTTCCTGGTAAATCATGCAAAACGTTGGCCATATTGGTTGATCCACAGGTGTTAAGGCAGACTGCAGGATCCTTGTCAAAGATATTGTTGGCACCAATCGCGATTGTAAAACCCTCACCATCGGGGCTGAATGCGTAGGACACACGAGCATCGGTAAAGGTCCGGGAACTCAAAATATCACCGGATGGCTGAACCACTGAATCAACATAACGGAAAGTAATACCAGCATTCCATTGGTCAAGCGTCCAGCCGAACTTCGTGTTGGCACGCCATTCCGGGAATGCGCGTATAAAGGTCTGGTCTGTTATGGTGCCGGTCAGGTCATTAATAATTTGGGAACCATCTGCGTTATTGGTAATTTCTGTGTAATTATCGAGGTACGTTGCGTTCACCCGGATATCGAACTGGCCAATGCCAGTCACAGGTGCGAGATAGTTCAATCCGAGGTCAAGACCGGAGGCTTCTATACTGCCAATATTCACCAATCGATTATTGACAAGACCAACGGCTCCCGATGCACTTCGATCTATATTAGCGCATGACACTGGATCCAAAGTTTCGGCGCAGGCATCGAGCACATTACCGGGGTCTTGACCCTGTATCGCATCGTCGATGGTCAAATCATACCAATCTGCAGAAATCGTTATAGCTTCGATCCAGTTCTGATTGAAGTTGGCACTGTAAACGAATCCAATTGAATAGTTATCGGAGGTTTCAGCAATCAGGTCTTCATTGCCGGATGAAACGGATGATAACTGCGGATTTCTTTGTACAAACTCGACAGGTACGCCAAGCGTAGCACAGTTTGCAATAATATTGGCCGGCTGTGGGGAGTCATGACCGTTGTTGGCTGAGCCAGCGACGCCGAGGACATCTGAGCAGGGATCAACAAACTGAAAGTCTTCCCTTGCCGCGCCACCGAACAACTCACCAATGCCTGGTGCCCGGATACCCGTGGAGAATGAACCGCGTAAAGACAGACTCTCGGTGGGCCGCCACAGTGCACCAATCTTGTAGGTCGTTTCTGAACCAAAAGTGCTGTAATCAGATGTGCGCACAGCGCCATTCAATTCGAGGTATTCAGCGCCTGATCTATCCGCCAGCAATGGCGCGTTTGCTTCCACATAAAACTCGGTGACATCGAATGCACCGGCGGTTGCGCCAGCTGGAATTCCCAGGGTGTTGCCGCTGGAGGCCAGCGCGTCCGGTGAGTAGGAGCCGTCGTGTTCGCGATACTCGAAACCTGCAGCAAAGGCAAGAGCGCCTGCGGCTAAATCGACAATGTCGGCACTGATATTGCCACCGATGTTGAGCAGTGTCTGTTCGCTGGAGTCATTTTGCACAGCGCCTACGTAGGCCAGCATTTCCGGTGTAATAGATCCCTCACCATTGGCACCCTGGCCGCCAAACAGGTTAAAGGGCACGCAACCTGGCACGGTGGCGCAAATGGCCGGGTCGCCAACAGCAATCGCCAGGTTGGCACCGTTGTGAGCACCTTGTTTCGTCTGATTGCCCTGGTTTTCAGCGTAGGTTCCGAAAAAATCCCAATAATAGGTTCGTTTGCTGCCAAATTCGCCTTCCAGGGCAAGGGTGGCCGTGTATGTGTCTACATTCTGGTCAAAGATACGCCCACCGGATTCCAATGGCCTGCGGCCATAAAATTCAAAATTGCCATTGTTAATGGAAAGGTCAACACCAAATGGATTGAACGGGTTCAGAGCGCTGATAAGCATGTTATCAACTAATGGATTGCCGCAACCATTGCCCAGGCAAAAAGGCTCTGGAGCACCCCGGGTTTGGGACTCACGATGGGTATAGCTGCCTTTGAACACTAACCGCACCTGGTCGGTAAGGTTATGCGTTACATTGGTGTACAGGTTGACCCTTTCGTTCGGGGTTTGCAGAAAGTTGAATCCCGGACCATTGAAGTTGAATCGGTCTGCATTCGAAAAGCTGTGGTAATCGCCGGCATCAGGATTGGTTGGATCCCAAGTTGGAAGTGGGTCTCCATCGTTGACCACACCAGTATTCAGTGTGCCATCCCAAAAATCAAAGTTGGGTCCGAGCACGATTCGGCCCTGGGGAGTAAAAGTAGAACACCCACCACCAAGACAGTCTGTGGCAAAAGGCCTGGGAAATGCTGATTGTTTCCGGTCAGCTGTCTGAACTTCCTTTTCTTTCGTGTAGCTGGCGCTCACCACAAACTCTGTTTGCTCATCGCCACCACCCCACAACAGGGAAAAGTCAAAGGTTTCGCCATCATTTTCCGATATATAATTACCCGCCTGGGCGTCAACCTGAAAGCCCTTAAAGGTCTGCTTGGTAATAATGTTGATGACGCCACCGATGGCATCAGAACCATAGATAGCAGAAGCGCCATCCTGCAGGATCTCAATGCGATCAATAACGTTGGCCGGGATCGTGTTCAGATCCACAACACTGGGTACGCCCGAAGCCGAAGCTCCTGCAATCCAGCGACGACCGTCAACCAGCACCAGGGTTCTCTTTGCGCCAAGATTTCGCAGTGAAATCTGGACTGCACCGGCGCCAATGCCATTGCCGTCCTGCGGAAAACCGGAGTTACCCGGCACGTTGAATTTGGTATTGATTGCCGAACCGGTGATCGGTAGTTGTTGGAGTATCGCGCCAAGGTTGGTTAAGCCGGTATCCACAATGTCACCGTCGCTGATATTCATAATCGGTGCCGGTTCATTGAGGGGGTCTTTGCGTATACGTGAGCCGGTAATTATTACTTCTTCTAACGCACCGGCTTCTTCTGCGTCAGTATCAGCATCCTGCGCAATTGCGGGTGTACTGATAAACATTGCAGTAATTAGTATTGAGTATAAGGGCCATTTTGACCTGTACATTTTATATCTCCTTATTAACAAGTTTTTAACAGTGCAGCCTAAGAGTAGCTGCCAAGGCGGCAAATTTCTACAGCCAATTGTCATGGGATGAGGTTCAGAAGAGAACGAGACGACTAATTTTGTCGTTGAAACGAGTCATGGTGTGCATCACCACCGCTCCAAATAGGTTTTTATTACAAACTATCGAAATCTGGTTACTGTTTAAAATCATGTCCCAGTTGATTCAGGCGTTTTCGCAATTCCTCTGCCTGGTTGGCAGGCGGGTTCCAGTGGGGTTTGATGGCGGAGATCGTAATATAGCCTTCGAGATGCGCGCGCACATCGTGATCTTCTTTGTGCGGTTGCTCCGGGTCCACCCCCGAGAAGAAACCGGGAATCACATGACCGGTTTCGTCGCAGCGGCGATAGCCCATCTCGATTAAATGTCCGCCGGATATTTCCGGATGCAGGACGCCCTTTATCAGGTGCCGGGGAAGCGCCGGATAATTGATGCTCAGCAGGATGTTCTCCGGCAGCAGACGTCCGTTTTCGTCACGTGATGACCTGAGCGAGTCAATCACCGAACAGGCAAACTCCGCTGCAGGATCAAGTATTTCATAAGTGCTGGGAAATTCTGTCCCGACTTCGTCAAATCGCAACCCGGCGGAAACGGCAATGGATGGAACCCCGTAGAGTGATGCCATGATGGCTGCACCGATCGTTCCTGACATGTACAGGGCCGTGCCCACATTGGGCCCGAAATTGATACCGGAAAGAACCATGTCGGGCGGGTTGTCTTCAAACAAATGGCGCAGGGCAACGAGAACGGTATCGGCCGGATGACCATCCAGGTGCCAACTGTCCTCTTCGATCTGTTCAAGCATCATGTGTCGGCGACTGGTCACACCCATACTGGTGGCGCTTTGTTGGGTGCTGGGGGCCACTGTGCTGACCTTGTGCCCCGCCTGTTTCAATACACGCTGCAGGGCTTTGATGCCCGGTGCCTGGTGGCCGTCATCATTGGTTAGAAGTATGTGCAGGGGGGTGGGGTTTTTCATGGGTTTTATTTTACTCCTCATTGCACACTTGTTCAGAATTTAGAAGTTTATTGTAAGAATCAGCATCAAGCTCGGGTCACCTCAGCAATGTTGTATTGCTTTTCGGACAGGAAGCCAGAAATTTGCGTCGTGGAAATAAATATATGTCGTTAAGACCAGCTTGGTTTTTAAAAATCTGCCTGCTGTCCGCGCTGCTTTTGCCGGTTCTTCTGGCAAGCCAGGTGGCCACCGCCGAATCTCCACCAATTCTGGAGCTGAACGCCGGGCTTAACGATGCCTGGTTTAACCCTGAAACATCCGGGCAAGGGTTCTTCATAACGGTATTCCCTGATCTTGATCTCGTGTCGCTGGCATGGTTCACCTATGACACCGAGTTACCGGCAGAGGGTGAAAATGCCAATCTTGGTGATGCTGGTCACCGTTGGATAACGGCACTTGGTCCGATCAAAGACAACCAGGCGAATATGAATATAACCATTACATCCGGTGGGATTTTTGATATGGCCACGGAAGTTGAACGCACTGACCCACCCGGTTCGGATGGCACGATAATACTGACTTTCGAGAACTGTGCTGCAGGTACCGTTGAGTATGATATTTCACCCATCGGACGCAAAGGAATAGTACCCATACAGCGTGTCGCTGCTGATAATCAAGCGCTCTGTGAGGCACTGGTGCCGGCCAGCTGTACAAGACTGGACACTGATAAAAGCCACGGTCCCGATAACCCCGTAGTCGTTGACGATAGCATCGTTCCTCGGGATGAAATACTCGATGGTGGACCAGGACCGGATGGTATACCTCCGTTGGAAACGCCACAATTTGTTCGCAACTCAAGTGCGATTGATCTTGATCCCGCAGAGTTGGTGGTTGGTGTGAAAATTGGTGACGATATCCGTGCCTATCCCCATAACATCATGAACTGGCACGAAGTCGTCAACGATCAGTACACTGTGAACGGGGCGTCTGAACGGGCCACGTTAAGCTACTGCCCATTAACCGGTTCAGCCGTATTGTGGAAATCGTTCATGGAGACAAATGACGAAACCTACGGCACTTCCGGCCTGCTATATAACTCGAACCTGGTCATGTACGACCGCGCCAGTACAGGTCTTTGGTCACAGATGCAGGAGCAATCAATCCGGGGACCTGAAGTAACGCGGATTCCTGACAGGTTACAGGTGGTTGAAACGACCTGGGGAACCTGGAAGGCCATGTATCCTGCAACATTATTATTATCAGAAGACACCGGTTTTTCACGCAACTACCAAGCTTATCCGTATGGTACATACAGGGAGGACCAGCGCTTGTTATTTCCTGCCAATAATTCGGATGATGACCGTCTGCATCGGAAGGAGCGGGTACTGGGTATTAACGTCGGTACAGATACCAGGGTCTATCCGGTCGCAAATTTCTCCGCCAATGTAGAAGTTATCAATGACACCGTTGGCGATATGCAAGTGGTGGTTGCGGGCAGTAATGGTTTGAATTTTGGCGTGGTATTCAACCGCGAACTGGAAGACTGCACGGTGCTGGATTTCACTGCCGTTCAGGACAAACTTCCGGTCGTCATGCGGGATAATGAAGGCAATGAATGGGATGTTTTTGGTGTTGCGGTGAGTGGTGCAAGAACGGGTGAGCAACTACAAAAAACCAATTCCTATGTTGCTTACTGGTTTGCCTGGACTGCATTCTTCCCGGGGGCAGATATACATCAGTGATTCCCAGCTTGTTTAAATCTGCAGTTGTGGTGCTACTGTTTTTCAGCTTCCAGATACCGGCATTCGCCGCAACTTGCAGTTGTGCAGGTGTGCCATTGTTGGCTTCCATAGATACTTCCGCTACTGAGAAAGGGCAGTTTTTTCTCAGTTACAGTGCCGAATATCATCAAATAAATGATCTGGTCAGTGGTTCTGACGATGTGAACGATGAGACTCGTCGGGATCGTAATTCTTTTTCACAGGTGTTATCTGCAAGTTATGCCCTGACAGATCACTGGGCAGTTTCTGCACTGGTTTCTTACGTTGAACACAACCGTACGATTGGTTCCAGCTTTCTTGGCACGACAACTACCTCGGGAATTAGTGACAGCGTTATCCTGGCAAGATACTCACCGTTTTTTATTACGCCCTTTTCCCGCCATGCCTTATCCCTGGGGCTTGGTGTACGCATTCCAACCGGTGATGATGATTTTGGTGAAACCTTTGTTGTTTCAGAAGACATGCAACCAAGCACGGGAGCTTTTGGGGAAATTCTATGGGCCAGTTACAGTTATGCTTTCAACCAGGCCGCCACACTGCAGTTTTTTTCATCGACAAACTATACCTTTAATGAAGAGAATGATCGCAAATATGCTTTTGGCAATGAGTTCAATATTGCTTCCGGTATCAGTCAAAGCATCGGCACAAAGTTTGGCTATTCGGTGGCGCTTCGCTATCGCACTACCACGGCTGATACCAGGTTTGGATTCGACATCCCAAATACCGGCGGTCAATGGCTGGATTTCGTACCTGCAGTTCGGTATTCCTTCAACGAGCATCTGAGCCTTGGTTTATCCGGCCGTATTCCCGTGGCGCGCAAGTTAAACGGTGTCTTGCAATTCACTACCAGTTATTCCTATGCGTTATCAATATCATATGGTTTCTAAATTACTCAAAGCGCTTTGCCTGGTCCTGTTCCTGGTGCAAGCCGTGTCTGCACAGGAACCAGCCCCCTCATTCAGCGGTATTGCGCTGAACACCGGTCAGCAGATCAGCCTGGGCGACTACCGGGGCAAAATTGTCTTCATTGATTTCTGGGCGTCATGGTGCCCACCCTGCCTGGCGTCACTACCTGCCTACGATCGGATGCGCCGCGAAATCGGCACAGCGGAGTTCGAAATCATCGCCATCAATGTCGATGAAAATACAGAAGATGGGCTGGAGTTTCTTAAGGAACATCCGGTGAGCTATCCGGTACTTGCCGACCCCAAAGGTAAAATCGGAATTCCTTACGGTATTCGAACTTTACCCCGGTCCTACCTGCTTGACCGTGATGGCCGGATTATCGCTACCTACAAAAGCTTTAAAGCCGGTGACGAAATAAAGTTAAAACAGGAGATTGTGGGGCTACTCCTTGACGATATATAAGGAAAGAATTTCCGCGATCAGTGCGGGGCGTTCCTCGTTTTCAATTTCCACGGTTACAGTGTATTTGGCAAGGTACTGTCCACCCGGTCTTGCACTTATTTTGTCAATTCTGGCCCGCGTACGTACCCGGCTATCAACCTTGACCGGTTGTATATACCGCACCTTGTCCGAGCCGTAGTTGATGCCCATCACGGTACCCTCAGGTGTCAGCATGATCTGCCCGACCTGGTGTGAGATAAGTGACAGGCTCAGGAAACCATGTGCGATGGTAGAGCCGAATGGCGTGGCAGCGGCTTTTTCGGCATCTACGTGGATGAACTGGTGATCGTTGGTTGCGTCAGCAAAGGTATTGATACGTTGCTGGTCAATTAACAGCCAGTCCGATGGCCCAAGCTCGGTGCCTGCAGCGTTTTTAAAGTCCTCAACAGAAATAATGCCTTCAATCATTGTCAGATTCCCTGTTCAAGACCAAGTGTCCGGGCGGAATTCATGCCACCATCCAGTGGAATAATGGCACCGGTCATATAAGCACCGCTGAGGCCGCACAGACACAGGATCAAACCCGCAAAGTCTTCCGGGCGACCGAGGCGGCCAAGTGGTACGCCGCGAATCACGGCAGAGGCCAGTTTTTCATCTTCGGCAAAAAAGGCTGTCATGCCGCTGGGGAAGGGCCCCGGGGCGATGGCGTTGACCGTGATGTGTTTGGAGGCCAGTTCATTGCTTAAAAAACGCGTGACATGATGGATTGCGGCCTTGCTGGCAGAGTACGAGTAAGCGGGGAAGCCGTGTGGCTCCATGCCCATGACAGAACCGATATTAATCACACGTGAGGGGTCTTCAGCGCTGCCTGAGGCGGTCAATAACGGTGCCAGCTCACGGATTAATGTGAACGGGGCAGTGACATTCAGAGTCATGATGTCTTCCCAGGCCTTCCACGGGAACTGGTTGAGTGCAGCACCCCAGCTGCGACCGGAGTTATTCACCAGTATATTCAGGGTCGATTCATTGTCGTTGATAAATTTAGCCAGTGACACCACGCCGGCTTCCGATGACAGGTCGGCGCCAAAGGGAATACAGCTACCTGGAAAATCAGTGAAACTCTCAGCGGCTTTTTCACAGGCCTCAAACTTCCTTGATGCGATGTAGACCTTTGCTCCAGCAGATACCAGTGCATGGGTGATCATGTAACCAATACCGGTTGCACCACCGGTGACCAGTGCGATTTTGCCTTCGAGGTTGAATATGGAAGCGGTGTATTCGCTAATTGTGCTCAAGTTTTTGTCCTTCTCAATTCGTGACGTGCGACCACCATGCTGTGTACTTCATCCGGGCCATCGGCCAGGCGCAGGGTACGGGCATGTCTGTACATTTCGGCAAGTGGAAAATCCTGCGACAGGCCGACACCGCCATGCATCTGCATCGCGTCGTCGATAACTTTCAACGTGATCAGCGGCACGGTGGCCTTGATCTTGGAAATCCATACCTGCGCCGCCTGCACGCCCTGGGTGTCGATAACGTGCGCTGTCTGCAGGGTTAACAACCTGGCCATATCGATTTGAATACGCGCATTTGCAATCCGGTCATAATTACCACCCAGCTTGGCCAGCGGTCTGCCAAACGCGGTGCGGGAAAGCGAGCGTTTACACATCAGTTCCAGGGCCTTTTCTGCCATGCCAATGGCGCGCATAACATGGTGGATCCGGCCCGGGCCCAGTCTGCCCTGGGCAACTTCAAAACCACGGCCGACACCGGCGATGAGGTTGTCCTCGGGAACTCGTACATCGGTGAGTTTGAGGTGCATATGTCCATGGGGAGCGCTGTCGTGGCCAAATACTTCCATTGGGCGCACGATTTCCACACCCGGGTGTGTCCATCGCTACCAGGATTTGAGAATGTTGTTTGTGTCGTGCTGCATCCGGGTCGGTTTTGACCATGCAAATCAGGATTTTGCAGCGGGGATCACCGGCGCCGGAAATCCAGATTTTTTCGCCGTTGAGACACCATTGCCCATCTTCCAACACGGCTGACATGGAAATATTGGTCGCGTCTGATGAGGCCGAACCCGGTTCCGTCATGGCGTAAGCCGATCGAATCTCACCGTTTAACAAGGGTTCCAGCCAGCGGTCCTTTTGTGCCTGGCTGCCGTATTTTGCCAGCACCTCCATATTGCCGGTATCCGGTGCGCTGCAGTTGAACACCTCGGCTGCCAATGCGCTACGACCCGTTTCCTCAGCAATGAAAGCATAATCGACCGTACTCAGCCCGCTGCTGTGTTCACCCTCGGTCAGGAAGAAATTCCACAAGCCCTGTTCCCGGGCGCCTTGTTTTAGCTGGTCAAGGATCTCTTTTTGACGTGGTGAGTGTTGCCAACGGCCATTGTTGTCGGTTTCGTCTATGAATTCCTGATCCAGCGGAATAATGACGTCATTAATATAATTGCGGACTTTCTCGAGCAGGGGTTTAAGCGTTTCGGAGGGTTCCATGATCATTTTATCTGTTCCCTTGATATTGGGGATTGTTCCCGGAGAGCACCTGTATTGTAGAGCAGTATTTGTGTTGTGCTAGGACTTCTCTGGCGTTTATATGGTATCTACAACGCTTTGCCGGCTTCCTCGAGTTTTTCGCTGGCTTCCAGCCATTCCCATTCAAGTGTTTCCAGCGAAGATTTCAGTTCAGCCTGGTGTTGCAGCAGGGTGGTCATTTCCTACTTTGCGGGTGGCATCGGTATACAGTGTTTCGTCATGAAGGCTGCTCTTCGAGATCTCGGCTAGTTCGTCCCGGTGTTTATTCATTTGTTTTTCGATGCTTCGTACTGCAGGTCCCGGTGAGGTTTTAATTGTTGCCGCCGCCTGGCCTCGTCCTGCCGGTTTTGTTTTTTGTTGGATGTGCGTATGGCTTGTGGCCCAGGGGACATTTGATCGTGCAATCACCTCGTCCTGGGCCTTCAGCCAGTTTGGATATTCATCCAGGGGACTGTCTGAATTCGTGAAGCCGGCCGTTATGCACTACGTAAAGTTCATCACAGACGCTTCGTAACAGGTGCCGGTCATGCGAGATGACCAGCAACGCGCCGCTGTATTCCATCAACGCCATGCTGAGCGCATGGCGCATGTCCAGGTCAAGGTGGTTGGTCGGTTCATCCAGCAACAATAAGTTGGGTTTCTGCAGTATTAACAACGCCAGAACCAGGCGGGCCTTTTCGCCGCCGGAAAAAGGTGCAACCGGATCGGTGATGCGATCACCCTGAAACCCGAAACGCCCCAGGTGGTTACGTAGTTCCTGTTCCCTTGCATTGGGGGCCTGGTGTTGCACATGCCACAGCGGGCTCTCATCCATACGCAACAATTCGAGTTGTTGTTGTGCGAAATAACCGATGTGGGTGTGTTTGTTGACCGTCCGTTCGCCGGATAATAGAGTGCTGCCATCAACCAGTGTTTTGACCAGTGTGGATTTACCCGCACCATTGGAACCCAACAGGCCGATCCGGTCACCTGCGCCCAGCCTGAGGCGGATATCATTGACTATGGCGGTTTGTCCGTAACCAACTGTGGCGTTCTCGAGTTGCAGCAATTGCTGTGGTTGTTTATCCGGTTCGTAAAACTTGAAATGAAAATGGGAGTCCACATGTGCCGGTGCGATCTGCACCATTCGTTCGAGCATTTTCAAGCGGCTCTGTGCTTGTTTTGCTTTGCTGGCTTTATAACGAAATCTATCAACATAGCTCTGTATATGTTTGATTTCTTTCTGTTGTTTTGTGTACATAGCCTGCTGCAAGGCCAGTTGTTCGGCGCGGACAGATTCAAACTGGCTGTAATTGCCGGTATAGGTTTTTACCGCCTGGTGCTCGATGTGGGCGATATGTGTGCACAGGCCGTCAAGGAAATCCCGGTCGTGTGAAATCAACAACAATATACCCTGGTAGGATTTCAGCCAGCGTTCCAGCCAGACGATGGTGGGCAGATCCAGGTGGTTGGTGGGCTCATCCAGTAGCAGGATATCCGAGCGGCACATCAACGCCTGGGCGAGGTTTAAACGCATCCGCCAGCCACCGGAAAATTCATTGACCGGTTTTTGGATTGCATCGGCTCTCAAAGCCCAAGCCGTGCAAAAGCCGTGCAGCTCTTGTCTCGGCGGTGAAGCCATCGATATTATCCATTTGCTCGTACAAGTCGTGGAGCCGATCATCGTGGCTGTCTTTGGCTTCAAGCTCGGCAATAGCCGACTGCAGCTTGCGCAAACCACTATCGCCATCCATGACAAAATCCAATGCCGGTGCACTCGGAGTGTGGGCTTTCCTGAGCCACATGGGCAATCACATCTTTGGGATGAGCTGTAGTTCGCCCTGCATCGCCTTCCAGTTGCCCAAGGATCAGCGAAAACAGCGAACTCTTGCCACTGCCATTGACGCCGATAATACCCATGCGCTGGCCGGCATGGGCCTGTAAGGTAGCATTTTCAAACAGCAGTTTGGTGCCGCGGCGCAGTTCGATTTGTTTGAGTTGTAGCATTAAATGAATGTGCCGGAGTGTTGCCTTAAAGGGTAGGCATTATAAGACAGAGTGGCGGTTTGGAAACTGCTAATAAACTTTATATCCGTTTAAGAACATAGTCTGCAAAATATCCTTTCCTGTCGGTAAGTTTATGGGCGATCTGAAAGTCGGTATTACCAATGATATTGTTGATGATTTCATCATTATATTTTCTGGATATTTCAGTCAGTATTTTCTCGCCCTGTGAAAACTTGAATGTCTTATTTGAGCCATTCAGAGTGACAGTTTGATCTGCTGTACTTACCAGGTAGCTTATCGCTATTCCATTTTCTATCGTGTATTCAGGTTGGTGCGAAAATTTGTTGATGTCGAAATTACCGCCCAGTTCGCTATTGATCCGTGCAAGCAAATTCAAATTGAATGCCTTGGTCAAACCGGCTGGATCGTTATAAGCCGGTAATACTATGTTGGCGGATTTTATTAAATCCACGCCAAGAAAAAGTTTGTCATCGGGCTGGAGGTTGGATCCCAGTTTGTAGATGAATTCAGCAGCCTGCTGGTCGGTCATATTGCCGATATTGGAGCCCAGGAAAAACAGGACTTTTGGGTGGTGGGACTCACGCAGAGACGCCAGCATGGTGAAATAATCGCCCTGTTTTTTCCTGACACAAACCCCGGGTAATTCTTCAGCTAAATTGTGTTCGAGCTGATCAAGAGCATTTTGGGATATATCTATCGGCAGGTAATCAAATTGATAAGCTCCCTGGTCCAATACCTTGAGCAGTTCTTTGGTTTTTGTTCCATCTCCAGGGCCAAGCTCTATCAGCTCAAAGTGTTGGTTCGGTGAGATTTCAAGCGCCTGGATCAATTCTCCGCTTTGCTCGCTGAATATTTCAAACTCGGCCCGTGTCAGGTAGTACTCGGGCAGATCCATTATCCGGACAAATAGCTCATCACCTTTTTTGTCATAAAAATACTTGGAAGGAAGTATTTTTGGAAAAGCACCCAGGCCCTGTTCAACATCTTTTTTAAATTGTGCCAGCATATTATCGGGCCAGACGTATGCCGCTAAACTGCCATTGTGACTGCGGTTGGAAAAAATTTCGGTAGGTATCTCTGCTATGTCCTGCTGCTGTGGCAACAGAAGCACCTCTAAGCACCATTTGATTGATCATGAATTTGCCGTTGTATTCTCCCGACGGCACCCGTAGCAACTTTGAACCCTGGATAGGGTAAATAAGCCGAGCCGGTCCACTCCCACCGTTTACCCCAATTCAACTGGCTGGAGGCCACTTCCCATTCAAACTCCGTGGGTAAACGGTATCCCTTCCAGGCTGCAAAGGCTGCTGCTTCATAATATGAAACGTGGGAAACAATAGCGTTTGCATTGACAGGCTGTAATCCAGCCAGGGTGAAATAGAACCATTTCCCCTTTTTTTGGTGCCAATACAAGGGTTTTGTAATGTTTACTTTGTTTACCCAGGCCCAGCCATCATCCAGCCAAAAACGAAAGTTTTTATAACCGCCATCCGCTATGAAATCAATGTATTCACCATTTGTAATCAACGATTTTGAAATTTCAAAATCATGCAAAAATACCTTGTGTCTGCCTGATTCGTTATCAAAGGAAAAGCCATTTGGATTATGCCCAATGTCATAAATACCCTCTGATATATTTAACCAGCCTGTTGTTTCGTTCTCGTCATTGACTAAATTACTGCCGGCTTCATAAACAGGGAAAGTCGGGTTCAGGGCCATTGTGTATTTTAAATCGGTCAGTAAAAGTTCCTGATGCTGCTGCTCGTGGTTGATGCCTAGAATCAGCAATTCCTTTACTTCATCAGGATAAGAAGTCGATAGAAGCTTGCTGATAGCCTGATCAACGTGTTGCCTGTATTGATACACTTCATCCACGCCGGGCCGTGTCATCATCCCGCGTTGATCCCTGGGAAATATTTCACCTACATGGTTGTAATAGCTATTAAAAAGAGAGTTATAGGCTTCATCAAAGATACGATAATCACGCATATATTTGCTTAAAATCATTTCTTCAAAAAACCAGCTTGTATGTGCCAGGTGCCACTTTGGGGGACTGGTAAATTCAACGGCTTGCGGAATGAAATCCTCAATATGAAGCGGTGCACAAAGTTCAGTGCTGCGGTTTCTCGTGACTGTATATTGACCTAGTAAATCAGGCATCATTCAAATGGTTCGTTGCAGAGTTAACTATATAATAGTCAACTTTCCGCCAGTTGCCATGATCAAATGATTCCAAATCGCTGTAATAAATTGTCGATTTAGGGGAAAATGATGCCTGGTCTTTTTATGCTCAGAATCAATTCAAACGAGGATACCCAGTGAAGAAGAATCATCCTGTCCGGTCCATTGGCCGCTTGTATTTTTTATTAATCGTTATGTCCGTTGTCCTGACATCCTGTGCCTCTGGTCTGACAGTACGCAGCGACATTGATCCGACGACGGATTTCAGTCAGTACAAGACCTATAACTTCTTCGAGCCCATGGGTATTGAAGGCGGTTATAACTCACCTATATTCGGAGAACATTACCGCTCCGCGATTGGAGGTGAAATGGCACGCAGACGGTACCAGACATCGGACAAGCCCGATCTGTTGATCAATGTCACGATTCGTTCAGATGACAAGGTCAGAATGAGAGCCCATACCTCGCCTTATATGACAGGTGGTTTCTACGGCCGGCCGGGCGGTTATTCTGCAGGTTCTGCCGTCGGGGTGGGCATATCAGCCGGCAGGACTGCAACCGTGACAACTGAAGCCTCGGTATTTATTGATTTTGTTGATTTTGAGCAACACAAGGTCGTCTGGCAGGGTGTCATGGTCATTGATGTTAATGACAAGGTAGCGCTGCAATTACGCGATGCTATTTTTACCTCGGTTAACGAGGTGCTGAAGCAGTATCCACATACTGCAGGAAAGTGAGCAAAATGTTACCCAAGAGAAGCTTGATGGGCCCGGGGCCCTCGGATGTATACCCGGAAGTACTGGCAGCCATGGCCAGGCCAACCATTGGTCACCTGGATCCGGCTTTTATTGAATTTATGGATGAGCTTAACGAGCTTTTGCGTTATGCCTTCCAGACCACCAATATTGTAACCCTGCCTATTTCAGCACCAGGCTCAGCGGGTATGGAGTGTTGCCTGGTTAATCTTCTTGAGCCGGGTGATGAAATTGTCATTGCCAGCAATGGTGTTTTCGGTACTCGTTTGCTTGAGATTGCCCGTCGCTGTGGTGCAAAACCCATTGCGGTTGAATTTGAGTGGGGAACACCGGTCGATCCCGGCAAGGTGGAGGACGTGCTCAAGGCGCATCCCGATGCTGTGGCGCTGGCCTTTGTTCATTCAGAGACTTCTACCGGTGTGCGTTCCGATGCCGAGACCCTGTGCAAACTTGCGCGCCAATATGATTGCCTGAGCATTGTCGATGCCGTGACATCCCTGGGTGGTATTGAACTGCGTGTGGATGACTGGGGCATTGATGCGATTTATTCCGGTACCCAAAAGTGCCTGTCGGCTCCACCGGGATTGTCACCGGTTTCATTTAATGAGGCGGCGATGGCGAAGGTGAAAGCCCGCAAGACACCTCCGCAAAGCTGGTTCCTCGACATGAATTTATTGACTGCTTATTGGGGTCCGGGTGCCAAGCGTGCCTATCACCACACAGCTCCGATTAACTCACTTTATGCCCTGGATGAAGCGCTCAGGATTTTGCAGAGGGAAGGGCTCGAAAACTCATGGAGCAGGCATACTCAAAATCACCTGAAACTGCGTGACGGGCTGGAAGCCATGGGCCTGGAGTTTTATGTCGAGCCTGACTACCGTCTGCCCCAGCTCAATGCGGTGAAAGTACCAGAGGGGGTCGATGAGGCCGCCGTCAGAAGTATGCTGTTGAATGATTTCAACCTGGAAATCGGCGCCGGTCTTGGGCCTTTGGCCGGCAAAATCTGGCGTATTGGTTTGATGGGGGCATCAAGCACGGAACAACATATTGAACTTTGTCTGGATGCGTTGAAGACTGCTCTGGAGAAAAGTTAGAGAGCTCTGGTTTGTTCTTCTTTTGAAAGAGACACCGGCACACCGTTTAAAGCGGCATTGCCCGAAAGCGAGTCGAGGAAATAATCATCGGTGAGAATGTTGGTGTTCACACCCGCATGTTCACTGGCAACGCTGAGCTCAATGCCATCCACCTGGTGGCCCCAGCCATGGGGAATACTGATCACACCGGGCATCATCTCATCGCTGAGAGAGACGGGGATTCTGATGGCACCGACCCTTGAGTTAACCAGTGCCATGTCCCCATCGTGCAGATTGCGGGATTTGGCATCCTGCGGGTGTATCAGTGCCAGGCAACGCTTTTTGCCTTTTACCATTCTGTAACTGTTGTGCAACCAGGAGTTATTGGTGCGCGGATCCCGGCGCCCGATCAACCGCAGATCAAATCCCGATGCCTTGGAAATAGTGTCATTGGCAAGTACCGTTTTATCCAGCTTTTGTAAATCAGCCAGGCATTCTTCAGGTACGAGGTTGATTGTTTTGTCTTTGGTGAACAATCGTTCGGGAAGACAGGGCTGCATTGGGCCAAGGTCGATACCGTGTGGGTTTTTCTTGAGTTTTTTCAAACTCAAACCGTGTGATTTAAAATAGGGGCCTTGTTTTAATCTCTTGTTGATGATCCATTCACTACCGAGGTATTGGGTGATTTCTTTCTTCAGCCAACCCCTCGCCCTGGTCCACCAGTTGCCGCCTTGCATACGCCAGTGGAGTTCTGAGAAAATCCGGGCATCAGAGCATTGTTCTTTACTAGCCTTAAAAACCGGTTGGGAGAATTTTGCACCATTGCGAATGGACAGTGCCTGGAATGCCAGGTCATATTGGGATCTTTCCAGGGTTGTGAGTGGCGGCAATATGATATTAGCGTGGCGGGTGGTTTCGTTCAGGTAGATGTCTATTGAAACCATGAACTCTAGTCCGGATAAGGCGCCATCGAGTTGATTGCCATTGGGTGTGCTTAAAACCGGGTTACCGGCACCGGTGACCAGGGCCCGGATTTGTCCTTCACCTACTGTTGTGATTTCTTCCGCCAGGGCGGCGACCGGAAATTCACCGTTGAAGTTCGGTAGTTTCCTGACCCGGGTAAAATGATCGGCAAAGCCCTTTTTCCCTGAACTGCTGGCTGTGAGCACTTCAAATGCCGGCTTGCTGAACATGGTGCCGCCCGGAATATCCAGGTTACCGGTGACGATATTAAATACCGTGATCAGCCATTGGGTTAGTGTGCCGAATTCCTGCGTGGAAACGCCAATCCGGCCATAACAACTGGCACTATCGGCAGCGCAGAAGTCCTTGACCAGTGTCTTGATGTCCCGGGCATCGACACCGGTAACAGTTGCTACTTTTTCGGGTGGATAACCCTGTGCCAGTTTCTCTATCTCATCCATGCCAGAGGTGAAATCAGAAACGGTTCCCAGCGTTTGCAGTTGTTCGTCAAAAACTACATTTAGCATGGCCAGCAGCATAAACACATCGCTACCAGGCCTGATAAACAGGTGTGAATCGGCAATCGCGGCAGTTTCAGTTCTGCGCGGGTCGACCACCACCAGTTTGCCACCACGTTCGCGGATTGCTTTTAAGCGTTTGGTCACCCCGGGTGCCGTCATCAGGCTGCCATTGGATACCACGGGGTTGGCACCGAAGATGATGTGGAAACCGGTGCGGTCCAGGTCGGGCAGGGGGATCAGCAGGCTGTGTCCAAACATCAATAAGGACACCAGTTGTTCGGGTAATTGGTCGACTGAGGTTGCTGAATAACGGTTTTTGGTTCTTAAGCTGCGGTAAAACATCGGCCCGAACAGCATGGCATCAAGGTTGTGGACGGTAGGGTTGCCCAGGTATATCGCCACCGCATCTTTTCCGTGTTTGTGCTGGATGCTTTTCAGACCTTCGGTGACTTCGTCAAATGCCTGTTCCCAGGGTATTTTCTGCCAGCCATCGGCGGTTTTTTTAAGCGGTTCACGAAGCCGGTCCGGATCGTTATGGATATCCTGTAGTGCCACTGCCTTGGGACAGATGTGTCCCTTGCTGATCGGGTCATGTTTGTCGCCCTTGATGGACTTGATGTGCCCGTCTTCAAGTTTGATTTCGAGACCACAAATGGCTTCGCACAAATTGCAGGCGATGTAGTGGGTCCGGTTTGAATTATTATTTTTCATTTACGGCAGTTTACACGCTTTGAGATTGTTACAGCTTCATATGAAGATCATGGGCGTTTTTTATTCAACGTATCTGTGCCATTAAACTGTCGATCATGTTTACACAGCGTGAAAGATAACCGCCACCAAACAGGTTGAGGTGGTTAAGCATGTGATAGAGGTTATACAGATCCCGGCGCAGGCGGTAACCGTCGGGTAGCGGGGAATGTGCCTGGTAAGCGGCATAGAAATCTGCTTCGAAGCCACCGAATAACCCGGTCATCGCGATATCCGTCTCACGGTCGCCGTAATAACTGGCAGGGTCGAATATCACCGGTTGCCCATCGGCGGTAAACGCCTTGTTGCCTGCCCACAAATCGCCGTGTAATAACGAGGCAGCTGGTTGGTGGCCATCCATGAGTTCATCGATGTTCTCCAGCAGTCGTTCACCCCTGTTTAAAAGCCGGCTGCCATGGTCTGCTGCCCGGGCCATTTCAAGCTGTGGTTTCAAGCGGCAATCCCGCCAGAATACAGCCCAGTTATCACAAGCTGTATTGTATTGAGGCGTGCTTCCGATGTAGTTATCCCGGCTCCAGCCGTGTTGCTGGTGAGTGACGGAATGCAAGGCTGCGAGTTGTTCCCCTAACAGTGAAGCCGGGCCGTTTGAGGTGAGTTCCAGGTATTCCAGCACCAGCCATGCATTGTTTCTGTCACTGCCATGCGCTATGGGGGAGGGCACTCGTATACACCCCTGGTCTGAAATTTCGGATAAGGCCTGTGCTTCTGCCGCAAACATACCGTCGGGTGCATTGGCATGGTATTTCAGAAACCAGTCGGTATGACCGTCACTGATTAATGCGGCACGATTGATGTCACCGCCGGATAGGTTTCTAACCCACTGTAATCGTGTTTGTCTTCCCAGCGCCTCCGATAAGTCACAGCCAATGGAGTCAAGAAATGATTGATTGTCTTTCATAAAGTATGGGCCTTCACCAGGCAATCCATAAATACCTGTACTGCCCGTGATGGCTTGGGCGAGGTTCTCGTGATGGCCAGGAATTCACAACGGTACTGAAAAACATCTGTTCCGACGGCCCGGATCAACCCCTGTTCAACAAAGGGCCTGGCATAGTGATCCGGCAGGTAACCGACATAACGTCCCGACAACAGCAGGTGAACGATCGCTTCCTGATCGTAGACGGTCACTTCTCGCTTCATGCCCAGGTTGTGTCCGATCTCCATGTTGGGGGAGTGGTAGCCCAGGCCGGCGTACTTGTAGGCCAGGATATCTCTTTTGCTGATGGCGCTGTCTGCGAGTGCGTAAAGGGGGTGGTCGTGGCCACAATAGAGATACATTTGTTCGTTGAATAAGGGCACGTAATCCAGGCTGGATGATGTCCGGTGCGCCGGTATTATACCCACCTGGAAACGTCCCTCCATGACCCCGCGTTCAACCACATTCAGGGGCTCCACATAGACTTCAAAACTCATATCAGGTGCCAGGTCGTCAAACAACCGGAATGCTTTGCCAACATTGGCTTCGGGGTTGGAGGCAATCTTGTCAAACATGGCCAGGCTGATATGACCGGTCATGCGCTGATGCAGATCATCAACCTCGGACCGGAATTCATCCAGGGAGCCGAGTAAGCGCAGGGTAGCCTGGTAGATGCGCTCACCCTCATCGGTCAGGGCGAAGCCACCCCGGCCTCGACGGCATAAAGTAACGCCCAGTCGGGTCTCTAAATCCTTGATGTGTGTAGAAATGGTGGAGCGGCCTATATTGAGCTCCAGCTCTGCCGCAGAAATTCCACCCGATTCAGCAACGACCCGAAAAACCCGCAAGCGGCGGATTTCGATATCACTTAACTGTCCTAAAGCATGCATAATTAATGTTCGATTATAGCCGAACTAAAGATTGATAGACTGTAATTTACAAAACATTTAAAGACTTGTAAAGTGCCCTCATTCTCATAAGCATTATTAACAGGAGTCTTTATTGTGTCTAATACCGATAAGTTCGCTGGACTGACCCAGGCCCAATTGGACGCTCACTGGATGCCTTTTTCCGGTAATCGTGATTTCAAAAAAGATCCCCGGTTTTTTGTTGCAGCCGAGGGCAACTATTTCACCAGTGCTGATGGACGTAAAATCTTCGATGGTCTTAGCGGTCTCTGGACCTGCGGTGCCGGTCACGGGCGCCCGGAAATTGCTGAGGCGGTTAGTAAGCAAATCAAACAACTAGATTACGCCCCGGGGTTTCAGTTCGGTCATCCGAAGTCATTTGAACTGGCTGAACGCATTACGCAATTTATGCCCGAAGGTCTCAACCGGGTGTTTTTTACCAATTCAGGTTCGGAGTCTGTCGACACTTCCCTGAAAATTGCCCGTGCTTATTGGCACAAGAAAGGCATGCAGAGTAAAACCAGGTTTATTGGACGGATCAAGGGCTACCATGGCGTTAACTTCGGTGGGATCAGTGTTGGTGGAATTGTCGGTAACCGCGCCCTGTTTGGTGAAACAATTACAGCCGATCACCTGGCACACACCATGTTGCCGGAAAACAAATTCGTCAAGGGTATGCCAGAAAAAGGTGCCCACCTGGCCGATGAATTACTGGAATTGGTCGCTTTACATGACGCCTCCACCATTGCCGCGGTGATCGTCGAGCCATTGGCCGGTTCCGCCGGTGTACTGCCGCCGCCGGAGGGTTATTTACAACGACTGCGGGACATCTGTGACCAGCACAACATCCTGCTGATTTTCGATGAAGTGATCACCGCCTTTGGCCGCATGGGCTCCAGGACCGGCGCCGAGGCGTTCGGTGTGGTCCCGGATATTATCAATACCGCGAAACAACTTACCAACGGAGCCGTGCCCATGGGTGCGGTGATCTGTAAACAGGAAATCTACGATACCTTTATGGAAAATGGTGGTCCCGGGTATGCCATCGAACTGCCCCACGGGTATACTTACTCAGCGCACCCGGTTGCCTGCGCTGCCGGCTTGGCGTCCCTGGATATCCTCGAGAAGGACGGTTTGATCGAACGGGTTAAAACGATGGCACCGGTCTTTGAAGAGTCCTTGCACGCGCTCAAAGGCACCCAGTATATTTCTGATATTCGTAATTACGGGCTGGCCGGCGGGTTGACCATCGAGCATGCCCCCGGTGAACCGATGTTACGCCCTTACCTGATTGCCATGAGTATGTGGAAGAAAGGTTACTATGTTCGCTACGGCGGTGACACTATCCAGTTGGGCCTGCCTTTTACCGTAGAGCGTAATGAGATCGATACTTTGATCAGCGCACTGGGCGAAACCATCAACGAATTAAATTAGAAAGGTAGAATTTATGGTCACTATTGGTCACCTGATTAACGGCAAAATATGCACTGATAACGCGCGCACTCAGGATGTTTTTAATCCATCCACTGGTGAGGTGGAAAAGCAGGTCGCGCTGGCCTCGAAGGCTACGGTTGAAGAGGCCATTAGCGCCGCTCAGCAAGCTTACCCTGCCTGGCGTGATACGCCGCCTGCAAGGCGGGCCCGGGTGATGTACCGTTTTAAGGAATTGCTGGAACAAAATGCCGACAAAATCTGCAAACTGGTTGGTGAAGAACACGGCAAGATAGCACACGACGCCATGGGCGAAGTGAAACGGGGTGTCGAGAATATCGAATACGCCTGCTATGCGCCTGAATTGCTTAAGGGTGAACACAGCAAAAATGTGGGTCCCGCGATCGACTCGTGGAGCGAACTCCAGCCGCTGGGTGTGGTAGCAGGTATTACACCATTTAACTTCCCCGCCATGGTGCCACTGTGGATGTACCCGATGGCTATCGTGTGCGGCAATACCTTTGTTTTGAAACCTTCCGAGCGCGATCCGTCATCCGCCCTGTTTATTGCTGAGTTGTTGAATGAGGCAGGTTTACCCGCGGGTGTGATGAATGTCGTTAATGGGGATAAAGAAGCGGTGGATACATTATTGACCGATGAGCGGGTGATGGCGGTCAGTTTTGTCGGATCAACTCCAATAGCCGAGTATATTTACAGCACCGCCAGCGCCAATGGCAAACGATGCCAGGCGCTGGGTGGCGCCAAGAATCACGCCATTGTCATGCCGGATGCGGATATGGATAATACTGTTGCCGCTTTAACCGGTGCTGCATTTGGCTCCTCGGGCGAGCGCTGCATGGCCCTGTCCGTTGCTGTGTGTGTTGGTGATGAGGTGGCTGATTCTTTGATTTCCGGGATGTCCACTGCCATGGAGAACTTGAAGGTGGGTGCCTACAGCGATGCCAGCAACGACTTCGGTCCGGTGATTACTCAACAGCATAAGGACAAGGTGGTTGCTTATATCAATAGCGCACAAGAACAGGGCGCAACAATCGTCGTAGATGGCCGGGGAGTTGAAGTGGCCGGTTATGAAAAAGGCTTCTTTGTGGGTGGCACACTGATTGATCACGTAAAACCCGGCATGACCTGTTACGAGGAGGAAATTTTTGGTCCTGTACTGCTTGTGATTCGCGCCGGCAGCATGCAAGAGGCCATGAAAATCATTAATGACCATGAGTACGGTAACGGTACCTGTATTTTTACCCGTGATGGTGAAGCGGCCCGTTACTTTGCAGACAAAATTTTGGTGGGTATGGTCGGTATTAACGTACCGTTGCCGGTGCCGGTTTCTTATCACTCTTTTGGTGGCTGGAAACGCTCATTTTTCGGCGACCTGGCTGCCTACGGTCCGGATTCTGTACGCTTTTATACCAAACGTAAAACCATAACCCAGCGCTGGCCTTCCGTCGGCGTACGTGAAGGGGTGAAATTCTCATTTCCCAGTAACTGAATAATGAATGGAGTCAGAGCACAAGTGTGTTTATCAGATTGTGTTTATACAACGCCACTAAATACTTAAATAACTATTTTGGAGACCAGCAATGTCAGTACCAGTTAAAAAATTGAAATATTGTGTGAACGGTGAGTGGATCACATCCAAAACCGAGACTTATATGGACTGTTTCAATCCATCCACCGGAGAGGTGATTGCACTGGCTCCACAATGCACGGTAGAAGAAGTGGAAGCCGTAATCGCGTCAGCCAAAGCAGCTTATCCCTCGTGGTCTGATACACCCGTGGTAAAACGTGTGCAGGTATTGTTCAGATTAAAAACACTACTTGAAAAACACATGGATGAATTGACAGAGCTATTGGCCAGGGAAATGGGCAAGGCCTGGGAAGAGGCAAAGGGAGATATTTTAAAAGTTGTTGAAGTGGTCGATTTTGCCTGTGGTATGCCCCACCTCATGAAAGGGGAAGCCTTGCAGGATTGCAGCACGGGTTATGACACGATCATGTACCATCATCCAGTTGGTGTTTTTGCCGGAATCGCCCCCTGGAATTTCCCCGCGATGATCCCACAGGGCTGGATGGCGCCGATTTGTATCGCTGCAGGAAATTGTTTTGTACTGAAATCTGCCAGTTATGTTCCTCAAACATCAATGCGAATCACAGAGTTGTGGTATGAGGCGGGACTGCCTAAAGGTGTACTGAACATGGTAACCACGAGCAGGAATGAAGCTGAAATACTGCTTGAACATCCTGATATCGTTGGGTGTTTCTTTTGTTGGTTCAACCAAGGTTGGTCATCATATATACGCGACTGCCGCAGCCAATGGCAAGCGGGTACAAGCCCTGACAGAAGCTAAAAACCACGCCCTGGTTTTAAAGGATTGTGTGCTGGAGAGAACAGCCAGGGGCATCGTCAACGCCTTCTGTGGTTGTGCCGGTCAACGCTGCATGGCACTACCGGTCATTTGCGTGGAAGAGAGCATCGCCGACAAGTTGGTTGAATACCTGGTGGAATTCTCCGCTGAATTAAAGCTGGGTCCTGCCTATGAGAAAAGCACGGAGCTTGGACCGGTCGTAAATAGTGGACACATGAAGTATGTGACCGACTGGATTCAAATAGGTGTTGATGAAGGTGCAGAACTTGTTCTTGATGGTCGAAACCCTGAAGTACCCGGATATGAAAGCGGGTTTTATATTGGACCGACTATTTTTGATCACGTGACTGAAGAAATGTCGATTGGACGGGATGAAATTTTCGGGCCCGTAATTTGCATAAAACGTGTTAAGGACTTTGAAGAAGGTCTGGAAATCATGAATGACAGTGAGTTCGCTAATGGTTCAGCGATTTATACTCAAAGCGGTTATTACGCCCGTGAATTCTCCAAACGAAGTCATGGTGGCATGGTTGGCGTGAATGTCGGTATTCCAGTACCCCTTGGAATCTTTGGCTTCACTGGACAGAAAAAGTCATTTTTTGGTGATTTACATACCATGGGTAAAGACGGCGTAAGATTTTTTACCGAATTAAAGTGTGTCACAACTACCTGGTTTACTGAAGATATGGCATCGGACAAGGTAAATACCTGGGACGGAACCATTGAAATTGAATCAGACGATTAAGCTCGGTTCACACGTTAATTTGGGCTTTTAGCCAGTCTTCAAACAGTTGCGCGCGTAAGGAGCGGTGCTCCGGCTGGTTGGTCAAAAGGTAATAGTTATGGGATTCAGGCACCGCTTTCTTCATTAATTTGACCAGGCGGCCCTGGCGGAGATCCTCCCTTATCTCAAACAGGTTGCACAGGGCAACGCCGTAACCCAGGCGTGCAGCGGTAAGCGACAAGTTGGTGCTGTAGAAGTGCATTTGCCGCACATTTTCGGGCTCAGGTTCATCCATGGCAGCGAACCAGTGTGACCAGTTATTCTGCCTGTCATGCAGCAGGGTCAGGCGGGCCAGGTGTCCCGGTCGTGTAATCGCAGGTATGCCGTGAAGGATCAGGGGGCTGCAAACGGGATAAACAGGTGGTGACACCAATTCCTCAAGCTTTCGACCGGCTGCCGCTGGTTTTCCATAACAGATGGCAACATCAACTTCGCGGGGAATGTCCTTTTGCTGCGGTTTTAGTTCAGCAACATGGATATCGATTTGCGGGTATTGAAGCTGGAATTCGCCAATATGTTTAACCGCCCAGCTTGCCCCCGTTGATTCGGTACAGCCGATAACGAGCCTGCCTGTGAGGCTATCCGGATCCAGATGCAGGGTTCCGTCGACGATACGATCGAAGCCATCGCGCACAGCGTGGAGCAAGCGTTCCCCGGCGCTGGTCAGCTTCAATCGGTTATTGGCACGGATAAATAGTTTTACACCCAGCTTTTGTTCCAGCGCCCGAACCTGGTGGGAGATTGCACCATGGGTCACACCCAGGTCTTCACCGGCTTGTCCCATATGTAAGTGGCGGCCGGTACTTTCAAAAGCACGTAATGCGGACAGGGGCAGTGTGCGTCGCTCCAACATAATTATTGTCTCTGTGAGAAATACTCACAGAAGATACAAAAATATATAGATTTATGCGAGAAATATTTGTAACTAAACTAACTTCTTAATGAAGCCTATTTAGAGGATCAAATCATGGCCATCGAACTTACAGACAAGAGTTTATTTAAAACCGGCGCGTATATAAACGGCCAATGGGTTGCATCCGACCGGGGAGAGACACTTGACGTCACCAACCCGGCCACCGGTGAAGTGATTGCACAGGTCGCAAGTTGCGGCACAGATGAAACACGCCGTGCGATTGAGGCGGCACAGGTAGCGCAAATTGCCTGGCGTCAGACTTCTATAAAAGTAAGAGCGGCAATACTACGCAGGTGGTTTGACCTGATGATGGATGCCCAGGAAGACCTGGCGCAGATTCTGACTGCAGAGCAAGGCAAACCCCTGGCCGAAGCCCGCGGTGAAATTGCATATGGTGCAAGTTATATAGAGTGGTTTGCCGAAGAGGGAAAGCGGGTTTACGGCGATACCATTCCTCACTCCACCAATGACAAACGTCTTGTGGTCATCAAGCAGCCTGTTGGTGTTGTTGCATGTATCACGCCGTGGAACTTTCCGAATGCCATGCTAACCCGCAAGATCGCCCCGGCTTTGGCCGCGGGTTGTACGGTGGTATGCAAGCCTGCCAATGCAACGCCCTTGTCAGCCTATGCGTTTGCAGAACTGGCTGAACGCGCCGGCATACCTGCTGGTGTTATTAATCTGGTAACAGGCAGGACTGCGGAAATTGGTAAAGAACTTACCTCCAACCCGATCGTGCGCAAATTGACCTTTACCGGTTCAACACCGGTGGGCAAACAATTGATGGCTGAATGTGCAAAAACCGTCAAACGTACTTCGATGGAATTAGGTGGCAATGCACCTTTTATCGTGTTCGATGATGCGGACCTGGATGCCGCGCTTGCGGGCGTAATGGCTAGTAAATACCGCAACTCGGGCCAGACCTGTGTTTGTGCCAACCGGATCCTGGTCCAGGAAGGCGTCTATGACATATTTGCTGAAAAATTGGCTGTTGCTGTAAAGAATCTCAAGGTGGGTGATGGTGCGGACGAAGGTGTCACAATCGGGCCATTGATCAATGAAGGTGCGGCCAACGATGTGATGAGTTTTGTAGATGATGCTGTCAGCAAAGGCGCATCGGTTTTAGCAGGTGGTCGGCGCTCGGAGATGGGAGCCTGTTTCATCGAGCCGACGATACTCACGAACGTCAGCGACGATATGCGGGTATTCAGAGAAGAAATATTCGGACCAATTGCCCCCTTGTTTAAATTCAAGACGGAAGAGGAAGCCATTGCCATGGCCAACGATACGGAGTTTGGCCTGGCTTGCTATTTCTACTCCCGTGATATCGGTCGTGTCTGGCGCGTAGGCGAAGCCCTTGAATACGGCATCGTTGGTATCAACGAAGGCATTATTTCTAACGAAATGGCTCCGTTTGGTGGCGTGAAAGAGTCCGGTCAGGGCCGTGAGGGATCAAAATATGGTCTGGATGATTACCTGGAAATGAAATATATGTGCATGGGCGGGATCGATCAATGAGTAATGTAAGCAACGAACAATGGCAGGTACGCAAGGATGTCGCTTTCGCACGGGGACAGGGCAATATGGCGCCTATCTTCATCGACCATGCGAAAAACGCCGAAATGTGGGATGTGGAAGGCAATCGTTATATCGATTTTGGCACCGGCATCGCCGTTTGCTCCACTGGCCATACCAATCCGAAAGTGACCGCTGCGGTGCAAGAGCAGCTTCAACGATTTAGCCATACCTGTGTGATGGTGACTCCTTACAGTTCTGCTGTAGAGTTGGCAGAAAAATTGAACGAACTAGCACCCGGCAACACACCCAAAAAGACAATTTTTGTAACCACGGGTGCAGAAGCCGTTGAGAATTGCGTGAAAATCGCCCGGGCCTATACCGGTCGTCGCGGAGTGATTGCGTTTAATGGCGGTTTTCATGGCCGGACTTTGCTGGCGATGGGACTCACTGGAAAAATCACACCTTACAAAAATCTATTCGGTCCATTTCCTGCTGAAATCTTTCATGCGCCTTACCCGGTTGAATATCACGGCGTGAGTGTCGAAGATTCTCTCAAAGCACTAGAAATGCTGTTCAAAGTTGATATTGCACCGAGTGACGTGGCTGCCATCATTGTTGAGCCGGTACAGGGGGAGGGTGGTTTCTACCCGGCCCCGAATGAATTTATGCAAGCCTTGCGAACCGTGTGCAATGAGCATGGCATTGTCCTGATTGCCGATGAAATTCAAACAGGTTTTGGCCGTACAGGTAAGTTTTTCTGTAGCGAATATGCGGATATCGAGCCGGATCTAATTACCGTTGCCAAGGGTGTCGCCGGTGGTTTTCCACTTTCCGCTGTTGTTGGAAAGGCTGAGATTATGGATGCGCCATTGCCGGGTGGATTAGGAGGTACGTACGCTGGGTCCCCCTTGGGCTGTACTGCTGCCCTAGCCGTTATTGATGTAATTGCCGGGGAAAACCTGGTTGAGCGGGCCACACAAATTGGTAGTATCTTCGGTGGCAGGTTATGTGAACTGCAAAGCTTATACCCTGATGTAATCGGTGAGGTTCGCGCAGACCGTGGCGCCATGATTGCCGTGGAGTTGGTGAAAAATGGTGATGCGCAGCAGCCAGACGCGGACCTGACCAAGGCTCTTGTGACACTGGCTTACCAACGGGGCCTGATTTTGCTGAGCTGCGGTATTCGTGGCAATGTTATCCGGTTCCTGCCCGCACTGACGATTTCAGACGAACTAATTAATGAGGGCCTGGATATTGTTGAGGCTTGCTTCAAAGAGCTGACAATGCAGTAATCAGGATCTGGTCTCCAGTCGGTCACCATAGCGACTATAAAACCACTGCAAGGCAAAGGGCGGCAACAGCGTGGAGACTGCGATCACCATGATCATGCCCGCGTAGATCTCATTGCTGAATATGCCACTTACCCTGCCCAGTTCAGCGAATATGAGTCCCACTTCACCACGCGGAATCATGGAAAGGCCAATCATCCAGCGTGCTGCCCACGACACCCTGATAAGATAGACGCCCACGAACTTGCCAGCCACGGCTGCTACCAGAAGGGTTAATGAGAACTGCCAGATAAAGGCCGACCCCCAATCGATCTCCCGCAGGTTGAGGGAGAGCCCCACGTATACAAAAAAAATGGGCGTAAATAGCTGCACAATGGGTCGCATTTGTGCCTCGATGCGACGTGCGAAACGCTCGTGGGTGTGCAGGGCAATGCCCAACGGCATAAAAAAACGTCTTGACAGGGCCAGTCCTGCGGCAAAACCACCCAACATCTCCGGCGCGCCCAACACATGGGCCAGCCAGGCAAAGAAAAATACCAGCGATACAATGGTGGTGGGTAGCAGACCGGGGATTCGGCTGACTTTTTCGAAGCGCTTGATGACCAGCGAAATTATCTTGGCAGCCATAGGCGCCAGGAGAAAAAACGTACCTATAAACGCGAGCACTTTGCCTGCGTTTACCAGGCTCACACCGCCGCCGATCGAGAATTCGTAGAGCAGTGCCAACAGCACCACGCCGAGCACGTCGTCGAGTACGGCAGCACCCAAAACAATTTGACCTTCGGCTGAATGCTGGCGTTTCAGGTCAGTCAATACGCGCACCGTGATACCGATACTGGTGGCTGTCAGTGTGCCACCAATAAATAACGATACCAGCAACGACAGATCGAATACCCAGTAACCGAGCGTGAAGCCGAATACCAACGGTAGTACAAAGCCGGCAACCGCTACCACAAGGGGTTTAAACCCGGTGCCTACCAGGCGTTTCACATCAGTCCCCAGACCAACTTCGAATAACAGCAGGATAATACCGATCTCTGCCATCAGCCTGATGGCTTCCAATGGCTCGATCCAGCCCAGCAGGCTTGGCCCCAGCACCACGCCGGCAAAGAGTTCGCCGATGACTGAAGGTGCCATCATTCGCGTTGCTAATTCAGCAAATATACGTGCCGTTAGCAGAATGATCAGCAGGTACAGAAAGAACTCATGGGTTTCCATCAGTTGTCTACTTTGTGGGTTTTACTGCCCCACAGGCTATGTAAAAACATCGCAATTATCGAACCAATCATGGCATAGGCTATATCTTTTTGTGCGTCCCAGACGTCTCCCTGGGTGACGGCCTTTGCACAGATATCAGCCGGTTGATTGGAAAACAATACCATGCTGAGCCACTCCAGGATTTCATACCAGGCACCAACAGCAGTAATGAACAAAAACGCGATCAGGTAGCTTAATTTTTTGGATACACCCTGGTGGTAAAAAATTTCAAAAAACGTCACGAACACCATCAGACCAAACAGGAAATGGATTACCTGGTCGTAGTAATTTCGCTGCCAGCCAAAACAGTCTGAAAACCAGGCGAAATAAGCCATGGTGCCGTATGTCATGTGTGCGCCAAACAGATGCAAAATCACAAATACTGTCAGGCTGAGGAAGGTCCAGTTGTTAAAGTTGTATTTACTATCGAGCCAAAGTACTACGGGGAATATTGTAACGACCAGAATGTTTTCCAGTGCCCAAATGCCGCGATCAACCGGGTTGATCGCGAGCACAACCCAGAACAGGAAAAAGATGATCACCAGGGCTTTTTTAAACATAAGCTATCCAGCTCTTTGTGATTTTTAGAAATGCATGATAAATAATGCAAAAACTCAAGCTAATATGCAATTTTAATGTCAACATATTATAAGTATCGTCAATTTTAGGAATGTAATACTCAGATCGCAATTTTGTTATAGTTTGTATCAGGACTCCTGTTTGAATGCAGCAAGGTTTATTAACGGTTGTGAGGCAGTGTTTACAGGATTGCGCTTGAGCAAATAAATGGAATCAGGAACAGCAATTACAGCAGCAAACGTGGCGCCACAGGCTGGTCGTCATGCTCTGAGCTTGCTCAGTTTCAATATACAGACCGGTATTGAAACCCGGGATTTCCACGAGTACGTCACCAAGAGCTGGAAACATCTGCTGCCACTACGTGAACGAATTTCGAACTTAAACCGCATTGCCAATCTGGTTCATTCCTATGACCTGGTCGGGTTGCAGGAAGTGGATTCCGGCAGTCTGCGCACTGGTTTTCTGGATCAAACAGAATATCTCGCTCACCGGGCACAGTTTCCTTACTGGTACAGACAAGTGAATCGTAGCCTGGGCAAGATCGCCCAGCACAGCAACGGTGTTCTTAGCCGCATACGTCCTTATCGTGTTGATGAGCACAAGCTGCCCGGCCTGCGTGGTCGAGGTGCCATGCTGGTGGAACTGCAAACCAACCGTGAGCCCTTGCTGGTGTGCATCATGCACCTGGCACTGGGAAAGCGTGCCAGGAGACTCCAGCTGTCTTATATCAGCGAGCTGGTCGGGGAATATTCGCAGCTGGTGGTGATGGGTGATTTCAATTGCGGAACCGAGTCCCATGAGTTAAACGAGTTGATTGACAGCACGCACCTGCAACTGCCCACCGAAGATCTGAAGACTTTTCCCAGCTGGCGACCCAACCGTAAATTCGACCACATCCTGGTATCAGAAGCGTTACACCTGAAAAAAACCAACGTATTGGAACACACCCACTCAGATCACTTACCAATTTGTGTCGAGATCGAGCTTCCTGAGGGAGTGTTTTTGGAAGTTTGAAATGTCCACAAAACCCGGGGCGATTCACAAATTGTTAAATTACACCCATCTTTGGAGTTAACTTATGTCTGCGAGTAACCGAATCACCATAATAGCGGTATCAATGCTCTTGTTTTTTCCGCTAGCCGCCCTGGCAGGAGATGAAGAGCATGCTGCCGGAAGGCCGGCAGGTAATAAAATACTTCTCTCTGCTGAGCTCCGGAATCTTCTTGGTGAGGAGATGGTCGCTATTGAAAATGGCATGAAGAACCTGGTTCCGGCAATTTCTTCAGGTGAATGGGAGAAAGTGACTTCAATCGCTCAAAATATCAGCAACAGTTTCATCATGAAACAGAAGCTAACAACGGCTCAGAAAGACGAATTGCATCGGCTCTTGCCGAGTCAATTTATTGAGATGGACCAGGATTTTCACAACTCAGCAGGAATGCTGGCACACGCTGCCGGGATGAAAAATGCGGATGTGGTCAATTTCTATTTCTTCAAGTTGAACAGTGCTTGTATCGCGTGCCACACCAAATATGCCACAGAGCGTTTTCCGGGTTTGGTCAAGGGCAGTGAAGAGGATAGCCACCACCACTAATCCTCGTCAAGGTCAGTGTTATCAAGGTCGAAATCGATGAATTCGAGAAAGGAGTCGATATGTTCTCCGCCAGACTTCATAGCCTCCCAGAGAGATTTATTGTTCCTCTGGTAGCGGTAGAATGCACTCCCACTCACCCCGGCCTCCTCGAAAGCGCTGGTGACACTGTTGCCCGGGTCATCGTGATAAATCTTTGCGACTTTGATTAGCGCTCGAATCTCTCTGCTGTACGCAGCGTATTCAGCAGTCACGTTCTTCCTTAAATGCACATGAACGGGTCGCTTTGCAGGCCTTATCGCCACCTGCATCTCTTTCAATTTCCCGGCGATGGCAAACGCGATGCTCTGCCAATTGTCCAGAGTGGGTTCAATTTGAGTATGTCTGACCAGTTCATCGAAGCGGCGCTGCCTCTCCGCAGCTTCGCTTTCGGGAGAACCTGCTGGAATTTTCTTCCATTTTCTCATGAGGTCACAACTATACAACGCCCTCCCGGCACCCACAAGAATACCCACATCAACACTCTGTAACCCAGCGTATCCCCAGTGTTACAGGCGGTTGCGCCCAAATCGTCTCTTAAAAAAAATCCGACTACTTGTGGAGTCGACCACAATCATTACGGCTCAGTCCTTCAATCGGCTCCCCGTGGCTGCTACCCGGAGCCCGGTATCCCATATGGTTGCGTCTACTTTTACGATGACGGCGAACTGGTGCCACGGGGCTCCAGGGGGCGCTCTGACGATATATACCAATTAGACCTCGGCTTGCAGTACAGCCTGCCAATTGGTTATCGGGACGGCCATTTTTACCTACGGGTAGACGTGATCAACGTGTTTAATGCTGACACTGAGTCAGGCCGGATTGAAGATACCGTGACCGAGGGCGGGGAACCCAATTTCAACTACGGATATCCGGCTGGCTTCCAGCAGCCCCGCTATGTCAGGCTCAGCGCACGGCTGGTATTCTGAGTACCGAACTATGTGTACACTCGATCTTTTCTGACTGCGATATAATAATTTAATGAAATTCTGGCAGGAATTACACAAACGCCGGGTTTACCGGCTGGCTGGGCTTTACATTGTGGGGGCTTGGGTGGTCATACAGGTAGCCGACATCTCTTTTCCGGCATGGGGTGTGCCGGATTCGGCCTTGCGTTATCTTTTCCTCGCAGCAGCAGCGGGTTTTCCGGTCGCGTTGATCTTTAGCTGGTATTACGACATTACACCGAAGGGGGTCATTCGCACAGAAGCTGCCGACGGTACCGAACACGTTGATCGGAAGCTCAAGCGATCCGACTACCTTGTTCTCACCGCGCTGCTTGCAGTTGGCCTCGCAATTCTGTTTGGCAGTGCCAGCAAAATTCAGGAAGAAGTTGAATCAGGGCCGGACATAACCAGCGGCTTCCAGTGGCTTGAAAACTCCATCGCCGTGCTGCCTTTCATCAATCTGGATTCCAACCCGGATACGGGTTATTTCTCTGACGGTATCACTGAGGAGATCTTGTATCGCCTGTCGAGTTTGGGAGCACTACACGTACTCGCCAGTAATTCCTCTTTCGCATTTCGCGATAGCCAGGAAAGCCCAACCCAGATCAGGGAAAAGCTTGGCGTTCGATACCTGCTACAGGGCAGTATTCGGCGCGAGAACGACTATGTGCGTATCATGGCCCGGCTCATCGACGAAGGTGGGTTCCAGATCTGGAGCGAGTCGTTTGACAGAAAGCTTGAAGGCATATTCGCGATCCAGACCGAGATCGCCAGCACCGTTGCCAGCCAGATCATCAATGAGATCGTTCCTATGCAGGAACTACCTGCAGGCCGTACCACAACGAATATGGTAGCCTACAACGAGTACCTTAGGGGTAAGTTCCTACTTGATTCGCGCCTGGGGGGCTGGCGCGAGCCAGCCGTCGCCGCATTTCGAAAAGCGATTGAACTGGATCCGGGCTTCGCACCGCCTTACGCCGGACTGGCGATGGCCACGACCGTGAATTCCGGCCGAGGACCACAATGGGAGAAAGGCAGGCAACTGGCAAACAAGGCGCTTGAGCTCGACCCGGACTTTGCCGGAGGCCACGCTGCCCTTGGTTCAAATCTCATGGTTGAAGGTAAGCTGGATCAGAGCACCCTGTCCTCCAGGCGGGCGTTGGAACTTGATCCCAGCATGGGCTTTGCCTACAACACCCTGGCCATAACACTGGGTAGGATGGGGCAAGAAGATGAGGCGCGCGTCGTGATGGAAAAGGGCGTGTCGGTTGATCCGCTGAACGTACCGATTATCCTAAACCTGGCTTCCGCCGAGTCGCGCGAGGGCAACTTTGATCGCGCAGAACAGTTGCTCCTGAGACTAATTAACCTTCCGCAGCACCATAATATAGCCTTACGCAGGCTGAATGAAGTGTATGACCAATGGGGTCGTTTCACGGATGCTGTCGCAATAGCAAAGCAGTTTGCCCGCCTGTACGCATCGCCTCATGACTCCGAGGCATTTATTCAACTTGCGTGGGGCTATGGGCACCTGGGCATGACCGAGGAAGCCGATTACTGGAAGAACCTGGTGCGGGAGCACGCCCAGGATGAGCTGGCAATTTTAGACTTTACCTACAATTTATTGCGTACACGCGATACCGAATCGGAACTCGGTGCGGAGCTTCAGCAACTGGTCAATCAGACCGAATTTCAGGTGAATGAACATAGCCCCTGGACCCTGGCCCAGTTCGGCCTGGTGAATATCCAATTGGGGAACTTTGAAAAAGGCAGTGAGCAACTGGACTACGGATTGCGGCTATATCAGGGTAATGCGGATGGAACCGGCCCCGCCGGCAATATCGATGTATTGGCCCTCTACGGTGATCCGGCAGATGTTGCATACGTCATAAACCTGCTGGCATTCGCTTACCAGCAGGTCGGCCAAATTGATGAAGCGAACGCTCTTCTGCAACAGCTATCGGATGCGTTTGGAATGGAAAATAGCGCATTGCACCATGCCCTGATGGGTGATACAGCGGGTGCATTACAGACAATGCGATCGACTATGAAGAGTGGATCGGCGAGTTACTATGGCCCGGGGAAATACTACGAAATCATCAATGACCCGGCCTGGGCTGAGACAATCAAGGCGCCGGGGTTCCAGGAATTTCTTGCCGAGATGAAAGAAGAAGTTGACCGGCAACGCGCCATTGTCGAGGCCATTGATGCAGAAGATGATTTTCGGGCAGAGGTCGAACGATTACTAGCGAATTAAGGCCTTGCAGTTAAAGACCGAGTCGTATTCTTGTCTTTGGTAGTATTTCGCATTACTTCTACATTCAGCAACTGAGAGGAGATAGAAGCCATGTCCATCACTTCCCAATCCAGGGCCAAGACAGTCCTTGAGGCCCGGGCACCGGCTTTTTCGACCCAAGAGGCGGAAGTGATCGCCCGGCGGGCCTTCGATATCCAAGCCTCTGCTCAGCCACTGGATAGTGAGAGGGATCAGAACTTTCGATTGCGTGCCGAAGACGGGAGTGAGTGGGTTCTCAAAATCGCAAACCCTGCCGAGAATCCGATGCTTTTGGACATGCAGACACAGGCGTTACTGCACATAGCGCAGGTCGACCCGAGTCTCCGTATTCCCCGAGTCAAGGCGACTCCCGACGGCGCCTTGTTTCATGAGATCGATGGGAGTAATGGTCAGCGTTTCATCGTCCGGGCGCTCAGTTTCCTACCGGGCCAATTGCTCCGAAATGTCACCCTACATCCGGCATTAGGACGCGATGTCGGGGCAATGACCGCACGCCTTGCCCGCTCCCTGCGCGGATTCTTTCACCCGGCGGCCAGGCACGAACTACTCTGGGATCTCACCCAGGCACCCGCGCTTCGCACACTTACTCACCACATCGAGGACCAAGGTCGCCGCTGCGTCGTCGATGAGCTTCTCGATCATTTCGACGCGGAAGTACTTCCACAGCTAAGAAAACAGCGCGCGCAGGTAATCCACAATGACGTTAGCTGCTTAAACACCCTGGTCGACGACCAGCGCGTCACCGGCGTTATCGACTTTGGTGATCTCATTCACGCACCGCTGGTCTGTGATCTCGCAGTACCGATCGCTGAGCTGATGCGCAAACACCCGGACCCCATTGCAGCTGCGGCCGAGATCGTGGCGGGCTATCACGCTGTCACTGCATTGGAGGATGACGAACTGCGTCTGATTTTCGATCTCGTGTCCACCCGCTGCGTAATAGAGATTGTCGTTGCAAACTGGCGAGTTTGCGATCATCCGGAAAACACCGATTACATTATGGGGGGTGTCCCGGAGGCCGGTGTACAAATCGACCAGATGCGCGAGTGGGGGGCAGAGAAGATGTACAAAGCGTTGCGTCATGCATGCGCGACGCCGGTCTCCATCGCAGTTCCGGAATTCAACCCCAGTTCCTCAAATAAAGAGGATCTGCAATCGCTCATCGAGCGGCGCAGGCAACGTCTCGGTCCAGAATTGGAACTCTCCTACGACGACCCTGTTCATGTCGTACGTGGCGAGGGTGTATGGCTAATTGATGACACCGGGCGCTCATTACTCGACGCCTACAACAACGTTCCCTCGGTCGGACATTGTCATCCCACCGTGGTGCAAGCTTTGGCCCAACAAGCCGCGACACTGAACACCAACACACGTTACATCCATAAATCCGTTATTGAGTACGCGGAACGCCTCACAGCAACCATGCCCGGTGATCTATCGGTCTGCATGTTTGTATGCTCGGGAAGCGAAGCGAACGATCTCGCCTGGCGTCTTGCCAAGGCGCATACGGGGAACTCCGGCGGTATCGTGATGGAGGATGCCTATCACGGTACCACCGACGTGGTTTACGAACTCTCCCCCGCCGAATACGGAATTGACAAGGGCAGAACTCTCGCCAAACACATCTCCACGGTCCCTGCACCGGACGGTTATCGAGGACAATTTCGCAGGGACGATCCCCAATACGCTGAACGCTACGTAGCATGCTTCGATGACGCGATTGCATCCCTTGATGTTCGCGGTTTTGCACCGGCCGCCTTTTATCTCGATCTAGTCCTTTGTAGCAATGGCATCATGATTCCGCCCCCGGGGTACCTCCCCGCGGCATTCGAAAAGGTCCGTGCGGCTGGAGGCTTGTGTGTGGCAGATGAAGTCCAATCAGGCTTCGGTCGAACTGGCGACCACCTCTGGGGATTCGAAGCCCATGGCGTGGTGCCGGACATCGTCACACTCGGAAAACCTATCGGTAACGGCCTCTCGATGGCGGCGGTGGTGACGACACCCACAATTGTGGCGTCACTCATGAAAGAAACTAATTTCTTTAGTACCACTGGCGGCAACCCGGTGTCGTGTGCGGTGGGCCTCGCAGTACTCGATGTGCTGGAGCAAGAAGGCTTACAAGAGCGCGCGGCACGCGTCGGTGCAATGCTTCGATCGCAGATTCAAAAGCTCGCAGAGCAACACCCCTTAATCGGTGAAGTGCGCGGGGCTGGCCTGTTCATCGGCGTGGAATTGGTACGCGACCACTCGAGCCTTGAACCGGCAGCGAAAGAGGCAGCAGCAGTTGTCAACCGTATGCGCGAACTTGGGGTATTGGTGGGAATCGAAGGCCCGTTCAGTAACGTGCTGAAAATCCGCCCGCCGCTGGTCTTCGACGAGAATCATGCCCTGCAATTAACAGACGCACTTGATCAGGCCCTTCGGGAGAATTAGTGGCATGACGAATTCACCGGTAGGGATCGCATGCTCGGAAGGTTAGTTAACTACCTGATTTAACAGTTAATTTGTGGAGGCAACCATTATCCATCTTTCTTGCGTGGTTTAGCTGGAAGAGTAGCTGGTTGTGGTTTAGCTGGCGGTGGTTTAGCTGGAAGAGTGTTTGCGTTGACACGATCCCTGAGACGATTTCCATCCCGAACCCAATATCCAGGATCTTCCGTGGTATAAACATTGTTTTGATTATTAACTACGCTACTTTGCTGGTTTCGGCTCCGAGCCTGTTCACGTTCCTGCTCTCGTTCCAGCTTTTTTTCAGCCAGGTCAGTCTTGTCCTGTTCAGTCACCCCGCTCAGGCCGGAAGACTCCGTTAATTCTACGTTTGTCGCGTCCGATCCGCATTTCTTGTCTGAATAGATTGGACCATCGGGTCCTTCGCATTTATAAATCTCGGCTACCGCTGCTGGTGTGATGACTAGGGTGATCAGGATCATCAGGGTGAATAAACTAGTTCTACGACGATTCATGGTATTCACCTCACTTGTTGCTATGTACTTGATCTTACTCGCGGTGAATCAACCTTGCAATTCATCCGTAATCTGATCTGGATCAAGAAATTGCTCTCATAAAGACACTATTATAAGTTTAGGTTAGTTTGTTCGTTTTCTGGAACCTGGAAAAAGTTAATTATCATGAACAAGGTATTGGTAATAGTCATATTTACTCTGCTTTCCTGTAGCGCATCAGCTGATAGCTTCCGTTGTAAAGGTAAGATTGTAAAATCTGGTGATACGGTCAATGCTCTGTTGAAAAAATGTGGGGATGCTGACCGAACATTCCAAACTACCGAGACAGTCAACAACCGGGGTTACGTATCCCAAATCTACATTACGCAATATGTCTATGAGCGTAGCGGACAGAAGGACATGATTGTTACTGTTCGCGATAACGTCGTGATAAAAATCAGCCCTGATTAACCGTTCAAAAACCAGACGTTCAAAAAGTAAAATTAATAGGTTAGTTGCCAAAGTGACCTCGGCTAACAAATTACTGGAGCTTAATGAACACTGATAATTCGCAAGTACGCCGCTCGGGATTGGTCTCGTTTACGTTCGGAGATAACGAAGAAC